>ERZ835080.1478-NODE-1478-length-16900-cov-3.093321_pt1 | contig 16900 bp, 15 predicted proteins | sample MGYA00519688_ERZ835080 | MGnify/ENA primary metagenome ERZ835080 (study PRJEB31850, sample SAMEA3708770) | human gut metagenome | biome: human gut; feature: human-associated habitat; material: faeces | place: China | collected 2014 ... | reverse complement strand
CGGCGGGCTTTTTCGCCGTTGTCTTTTTGGACGAGGAGGCCTTCTTTGCCGGGGTCTTCTTGGCTGTAGACCCCTTGGCTGCAGCGCCCTTGGCACCGCGGGCGGGCTTTTCCTTCTTCTCCTTGCCTGGGCAGTCCATGTTGACGCAGATATGCCACGGACCGCGAGCGGTCTCTACCACAACCACGGGCGCGCCGCAGTGCTCGCAGACCTCGCCAGTCGCCTCAAGCTTGCCGCGAGCGGGCAGCGGATAGGACACGCCGCACTCCTCGTAGTTGGAGCAGCGGATAAAGCGCTTGCCGCTCTTTTCGCTCTTATGCGCGATCAGGTCGCCATGACGGCCCGCCTCGGCGCACACGGAGCACTCGCCAACCTTGAGGTCGGGTTCGTAGTTGGTGGGGCACTTGGGGTTCACGCACTGCTCATAGGCCTTTTGGCGGAACGGCTGGCACTTGATGCGAGGGGCGCCGCACTCCGGACACACCGCCGCGTCGCCCTCAAGCGGGCTCACCTTGACGCCGCTGGGCACGGGATAGGTGACGTCGCAATCCGGCCAGCCCATGCAACCGATAAAGCTGCCGCGGGTCTTGGCGCTCTGCTTCATCACCAGGTCCTTGCCGCACTTGGGACATGCGCCCACGCGGGCGTCTGCCGTGACGGCGTCGCTGATGGCCTCGCCCAGATCGTCCTTATGCTCGATAAGGTTGTCGAGCATGCCCGCCAGCAGCGCGCGGGAGTGGTCGACCACATGGGTCTGCGTGTCCTGGCCCTCTGCCACATGCGTCATGTCCTCGTCCAGCTCCGCCGTCATTTCCGGCGTGGTGATACGAGGCGCGAACTGCGAGAGCGCATCGACGATGGCCATACCCAGCTGGCTGGGCTCGATGGGATCGTTCTTGAGATAGCGAACCTGGTACAGGCGCTCGATGATGCTCGCGCGCGTGGACTTGGTGCCCAGGCCGCGCTTCTCCATCTCCTGGACCAGCTTGCCCTGGCTGTAGCGTGCGGGCGGCTCGGTCTGCTTGGCCTCCAGGTTGACGTCGTGCACGTCCACCACATCGCCGGCGTCCAGCGCGGGCAGTTGCTCGTCGCGCTTGAGGCCATACGGGTAGGCTTCGCGGAATCCGGCATCCACCAGCACGTCACCGGAGGCAGCGAAGGGTTCGCCGGCAACATCGATGGACACCTTGGTGTTCTCGATGGTCGCGGGACCCATAAGCGTAGCCAGGAAGCGGCGGGCGATGAGGTTGTAGAGCTTGAGCTGACCGCCATCGAGCGTGGTGGGGTCGCCCTGGCCCGTAGGGTGAATGGGCGGGTGATCGGTGGTCTCCGTCTTGCCGCGCGTGGGCTTCATGGGGCCGGCCAAGACCTTCTTGCACACGGGCGCCAGAGCCGGCGAATTCGCCGCCAAGCCCTTCACGATGCCCTCGAGGTCGAGTGAGCGCGGGTAGACGGTGTTGTCGACGCGCGGGTAGGAGATAAGACCGCTCATATAGAGGCTCTCGGCGATTCGCATGGTGCGAGCGGGGCTGATTCCCTCTGCGGCCGCCGCCGCCTGCAAGGAGGTGGTGTTGAACGGCACCGGGGGCTGCTGCTTGCGCGAGCGCTTGGCGACATCGGTAACGGTTCCGGCTACGACGCCGTCCACATGGCCAAAAGCGGTTTGAGCGGCATCTTTGTCCGTAAAGCGCGCCGTTGCGTGGCTGATCTTGAAGTCCGCACCCTTGGCTGCCGCCATGCCGCGAATCTGCCAGTAATCCTCTGGCACAAACGCCATGCGCTCGCGCTCGCGCTCTACCACCAGGGCAAGCGTGGGCGTCTGCACGCGGCCAGCGGATCGAACGTTGCCAAAACCGCCGAACTTGGCGAGCGTAAGGTAACGGGTCAGCACCGCGCCCCAGATAAGGTCGATGTATTGACGGCTCTCGCCCGCATCCGCCAGGTTCTGATCGAGCTCAACCAAATTGTTGAACGCCTCGGTCACCTCGCCCTTAATAAGCGCGGAGTAACGGGCGCGGCTCACGGGCACATCGGGCGCCACCTCGCGCACGCAAGACAAGGCGTCCGATCCAATGAGCTCACCCTCGCGGTCGAAGTCCGTCGCGATCACCACGGAGTCGGCTTTCTTCGCCAGGTTCTTGAGAACGCGGATGATCTCTTTCTCCGCAGGATTCTTGATGATGGGTGCCCACGTAAGGTAGGGCAGGCTCTCGACCTTCCAACCCTTGATGTTGATGCCGTTGGCAAGGAACGGCTTGCGCTTGGTGTCGTACGGCGGGCGGGCAAGACCGTCCGGTACCTGGGCGTTCAGCACCTCGCCGTCTTCGGTCAGCGAGTACCACCCCTCCTTCTTATCGAAGAGGATCTCATCTGGAAAGTCCGGCGCCAGGATATGGCCGGCAAGGCCCATGGACACCCACTCCTCGCCCTCCACGTCGAAACGATAGACGGGCGTGTTGTAAACCTTGTCGTTTTTAGGCTTGCCGGTAGCTAGAAGCTGCGCAATTTTCTGCGCAGCGATGTTTTTCTCTGCAATGACGAGCTTCAACGGGGCTCCTTCGCTATACGTTCATGTATGGTCAGCAGTATAGCGACTAAATACGAGTTCGCGAAACACGCATGAAGTTACCGCCGATTCCCCCGCGCCCGCGCCAAGCCACAAGCTCGGTGGCCGGCGGACCGAAGGAGCGCTACATTCTCAACAGCTTCGCGTCGCTTTTGGCGGAATCGGCATGCTCCATGTGCAATTCGGAAGGCTAATTGCATCGTTTTTTATTTTTGGGAAGTAGCCCGCCCTTGCTCTCATGATTTTCCCAGCTTATAAATTTCTTATCAGGACGATATAGCGCTTGATTTTCAAAAATGAATGCAATTATCCTGCAGATTTGCACATCCTTGCCGCTGTTCAGCCATAGAAAGTGCGAAAAGCCGGACATTTTACGCCGAAAACCTACTTCGCGGCCTCGATCTGCTCAGCCAGCCAGGCGCACCACTCGTCCATGCCCTGTCCGCGCACTGCGCTCACGCTAAAGCGCGGCGCCTGCGGGTTGAGGTTGTCGAGCGTGTGGTTGTACTCGTCCATATCGAAATCGAACGCGGGGGCAACGTCGACCTTGTTGAGCAGCAGCGCGCCCGCGTGCTGGAAGATACCGGGATACTTCAACGGTTTATCGTCGCCCTCCGGCACGGAGAGAATCATGATGGACAGGTTCTCCCCCAAATCAAAGTCCACGGGGCACACCAGGTTGCCCACGTTCTCGATAAAGATGACGTCGATATTGTCCAGGCCAACGCCCGCCTCGAATGCATCGACGGCCTGGTTGATCATGTTACCTTCAAGATGGCACAGCCCACCCGTGTTGATCTGGATGGCAGGCATGCCCGCTTCCTTCATGGTGATGGCGTCGACGTCGGAGGCGATGTCGCCCTCGATCACGGCGCAGCGGTAGCGGTCGCGCAGGCGCTCGTTGGTCGCCAGGATGGTCGATGTCTTGCCAGAGCCAGGGCTGGAAAGCACGTTCACCACAAAGATCTGGTGCTTGGCAAAGCGCTCGCGCAGCTGGGTCGCCAGGCGCTCATTGCGCGACAGGATAGGGCTCTCGATACCTATGGTCTTCTCGGACATGGATCCTTCTTTCTTACAGATTGGCTTGTGGACGAGGATCGGCGGCATCGCTCGGCGCGGCATCGCTTGGCGCGGCGCCGAACGCAGAATCGACGTCGCCCGCAGCCGCGTCGCCCGCGGACGGTTCATCCTCGTCCGGAGTCTCTATCTCAAGCGACACAATATCCAACTCGCGGCCGCGCAGCAACATAGTCTGCCCGCTGCCGCACTTGGGACACCGGCAATGAAACCGGTCGTGATCGAATTCCTCACCGCATTGCACGCAGGCGCTGCGAGGGTGCACCCGCTCCACGATCATCTCGCTCTCAAGGGTAAGGGGGTCCTCCTCGCGCAGGGCCTCCCAAGCAAAATCCATGGCCTCCGGAACGGTCTCGCACATGTCGCCGATTCGCACGGCAACGGAAACGACGCGCGAAGCTCCCGCCTCACGCGCCGTCTTGCAAGCCACATCTAGAATTCCGGAAACAATTCCGAGTTCATGCATGCGTCTCTATTACTCCTCTTCGTCCTCGTCATCATCAAACAGACTCAAGCGGCCCTCTTTGAGGCCGGCTTTGCCTTCGCGCTTAACAATGACGATGCGGGTCACGGCAAGCGCGATCTCGTACAGCGCCAGCATTGCCGCGTACATATACGCCATGGTGACAGGCGAAGCGTCGGGCGTGACGCAGCCGGCAACAACCAGCAGCACAACGTAGACGTAACGCCATGCCTCACGGAACTTGACATACGGGACGATGTGGAACACCGCAAGGTAGAAGACGATAAGCGGCAACTCGAACGCAACTCCAAAGCCGATCATGAGGAGAAGCTCGATATTGATGTAGTCCTCCAGCATGGGCATGGCCGTGCCGATCGCCTCGGATTCGCCGATAAGGAAACCAAAGGCGGGGTTGATGATCACAAAGTAGCAGAAGATGACACCCAGGAAGAACAGCGCGGTGGCGCTCACGATGGTGGGAACCACCCAACGGCGCTCGTTGGGCTTGAGCGCGGGCAAAAAGAACGCGAGGATCTGCCAGATGATCATGGGCGTGCACATAACAAGGGCAAGCTTGAACGCGATGGAGAATCGCAGGCTAAAGCCGCCCAGCGCCGTCATGACGTAGAACTCGTCCGCGAACTCGCGGATGGGATCCTGCAGGATATCGATCACGGTAGGCGTGGCGAAGTACAGGACAAGGGAGGCGGAAAGAACGGAGACCACCACAATGGTCAGGCGGCGACGCAGCTCACCCAAGTGGTCAAACAGCGGCATTCGCGCGGGTCCGATGGGCATTACTGCTCACCCCCTTCTGCAGAGGCGTCGGCGGACGAGGAATCGGCGGCGTCATCGGTCGCAGGCGCGTCGGCAGCGGCCTTGCGCTTGCGGGGACGGCGGGCGTAGAGGTCCTCGGTGGTGCGGACCGCGGGCTCCTCCTCAGCGGGCTCAGGCTGGTCGGCGGCATCGACGGACTGACCGGCGGTCGCAGTCGGGGCGGAAACGTTAGCATCGTCAGCGTCACCTGCTGCAGAAGCGGCATCGATCGAGGCGGCACAGCTTGCGTCCCCAGACTCGGCGGCCTCCGCCTGGGCGGCAGCAGCTTCCTTCTCGGCCTTCTCGGCGGCGAGGCGGGCGCGGCGCTCGGCGAACGTTTCCTTGCGGCGCGGCGTGGGCTCGCCCACGGAATCAAGGTCGCTATCGTCTTCTGCCGTGGAAGAGGTGGACGAGGATCCGCTCTTCTTGGGCTTGACCGGAGCCGCTGCAGCTGCGGTCATGGGATCGATGACCTCGGACTGAACCACAGAGGTCATCTTCTCCTGCGTCTCGCGGAACTGGCGAAGGGCACGGCCAAGCGTGCGGCCAATCTGCGGGAGCTTGTCGGGTCCAAATAGCAGGAAACCAAAGATCACAATGATCATCAGCTCCGTGGAACTGATTCCAAACACGGCGCCTCCAAGAATTCTCGGTACACCAAGACCCGTCGCAAGGGCGCCGGGCCTCGAAAATAGACAACTTTATTAGTATAACCAACGCTTACGCTTCCGAGCATGGACTTACGCAAGCTTTACGCTGCGCGGAGGCGAACCTTACGCAGCGGTGATGCCAATCTCCTTGTCAAGGCCAAGCAGCTGCGCCACGCGCAAGACGCCGGGCTGGGCGTTGACGGCGACAAAGCGCTTGCCGTGCTCTTCCGCGTGATGAGCCGCGCCAACCAGCACGCCAATGCCGGTGGAGTCGATGTAGGAGACCTCGGCAAAGTCCAGCTTGACCTCCTCGGTGGGCTGCTCAAGGGCAAAGTCGATGGCGTCGCGCAGCTTGGACGCGTTGGAGATGTCGACCTCGCCGGTCACGGAGATGAGATAGCACTCAGGGGTGGGATTGGCGGTAATTACCAGCTCCATGTTGATGCTCCTTGCACTCGAAGTGTTAGTAAGATACCGGGCTCCAAAGCCGCGCTACGAAGCGTCGCTTTGGGTGGATTCAAGGTTAGCCAGACGCTGCTGGGCATACGTCTTGACCTGGTAGGTGTCCTCGGGATCAGCCTCGATCGCCTTGTTGTAGGCGTCCTTGGCGTCATCGATGCGGCCCTCGTTCTCGTAGAACATACCGAGGTTGGCCCAAGCGGGTCCAAACGTGGAATCGCCTGCCACAAAATCCTCAAGCGCCGCGATGGCCGCGGTATGGTCGCCCGAGTAGAAGACGCAGATCGCGCGGTCGACCTCGGCGGACTTAGAGCCAGGATTGCGCTCGATATAGGTGTCGTAGTAGCTGATCGCCTGCTTAAAGAGGTCGATGGCGTGCTGCTGATCCTCGTCCCCTTGAGCATGACTCATGGCGGCGGTGCCCCAATCAAAGTAGCCGTTGGCCAGGTTCAGCAGGGTCGACGGGTCGGCGGGGTTGGCCTCGTACTTGGCTTTAAGCTGCTTGGCCGCGGTACCGTACGTGGCGTCGACATCGTCCATGGTATGGGCGTCATCAGATGCAGCCTGGCTGCTAGAAGACGCGTTGCCGTCCGCCTGCTCGCTTTGCTGCGATGTCTGCTGGCCCTGGGACCCCGCAGGAGTCAGGGCGCCGGACAGCACCACAACGGCAAGGACGATAACCGCAACCAGCAGCAAGATCACTATAACGGCGCGGGTGCGCTTGGTCTGCTCTGCGTTGAATGCCATGGCACTCTACTCCTGGCTCGCGTCGGCGTTCGCGTTTGCGGACGAGGAGTCTGCAGACGAGGAACCGGAGTCCACCACGGTCGCGTTGCCATCCTGATCGACGGACAGCTGCGGGTGGCCCTCGGGCAGCTGGGTGGAATCGAGCTCGCCAGCAGACTGGTCTTGTTGCTGGGCCATCTGCTCGCTAGAGCTACCAAGCTCTGCCAAGGTTGCGGAGGTGCCGATCATGTAGCCAATCACCACGCCCAGGATAAGCGCGATGGCGGCAATCGCCAGCACCATCCAGAAGGGCGGCGCGCCATTGCGACGAGCGGCATTGCCAGAAGCGGGCTTTTGGTCCGCCGCATCATCGAAATCGCTTGCGTTAGATACGGCCGCAGCCTCCTGCTCGACCATATCCGCATCGGACGAAGCCGCAGCGGCGTTTGCCTCCATCAGCTCTTGCTCGTCATCGAAGAAATCATCGGTCATGCTTTGAATCCAGTCAGTTATCTCGGGTACATACCTGGATTATTGTAGCTGCCCCGTGGCATAAGCCCTATGACGGCGTGCGATTTGCAGCAGTTCTGCACGGCCTGGCAAAAAGCCCCAACCCCCCCAGCGATACTTCGCCTCTACTTCACCGCGGCATAGACCGCGACGATGCCGCCGGTGCAGTTCTCATATTCCACCTGCGAGAATCCCGCATCACAAAGCTCTTGGGCAATAGCGTCTTGCGGCGGAAACGCCTTGATGGAGTCGCGCAGGTAGTCGAAACCCGAGCGGTCGCCCGTCACCACCCCGCCAATAAACGGGATCATATGGGTGAGGTAGAAGCGATACAACGCGCGCCACACCGCGTTAGGCGGCGTACCAAACTCCAGGACCACGTAGCGCCCGCCGGGTGCCAGCACGCGCGCGGCCTCGCGCATCGCGCGGCGGCGATCAGAGAAGTTGCGCAGGCCATAGGCGCACGTGACTACCGTGAATTCCTCGTCCCCATACGGGAGATTATGGGCATCGACCACGTTGAGGCCACATGGTACGCCAAGGTTAGCGCCAGCCGTTATGCGCTCGGCTGCGACCTCGAGCATCTCGGGCGTGAAGTCCGTAAGCTCGATGGAAGCCGGCGGGCACGCTTCGCACAAGGCGAAGGCGACGTCGCCCGTGCCGCCCGCAACATCCAAAACGCAATCGGCGTCCGTGCAGGCGGCAGTACGAGCGACACGGCGAAGCCAGCTTCGGTAGATACCAAAGCTGGACAACGCGTTAAACAGATCATATCGACGGGCGATCTCGGAAAAAATGCCCTTTACTCGCTCCGCGTGGGCGTCAGCCATCTACGCGCGCTCTTCCGCTGCGAGCTCGGCCGCGACCAGCTTGACGGCGAGCACCAACACGTCGAGGGCCGCCTCGAGCTCCTCTACGCTGGGGTAGCTTGGGGCGATGCGAATGTTGGTATCGCGCGGATCCTCGCCGGGCCACGTAGCGCCAGCCGGGGTGAGCTTGACGCCCATCTGGGCGCACAGGGCGGCGACGCGCTTAGCAGAGCCATCGGGACCATCGAAGGAGACAAAGTAGCCGCCGCGCGGATGGGTCCACGTGGCGCAGCCGGTGCCGCCAAGGCCCTCGGCAAGCTTGCGCTCTACGGCCTCGAAGCGCGGGCGCATGAACTCCGCATGCTTCTTCATGTGGGAGCGAACCGCATCCAGGTTGGGCAGGAAGCGCACATGGCGCAGCTGGTTCATCTTATCGGCACTGATAAGGCCCATCTTGAGGAACGCGGAGACCTCGGCGATGACCGCAGGCGACGCACCGACGAAAGCGACGCCGGAACCAGGGAAGGTGATCTTGGAAGTGGAGACAAAGGCGACCACACGGTCCTCGTTCTCGGTGCCGCGGGTGTAATCGAAGATGTTGGCGAGGTCATCGGTCTCGTCGTAGAGGTCGTGCACGCAATAGGCGTTATCCCAGAAGATACGGAAGTCCGGGGCGGCCGTCTTCATGGTCGCAAGACGGCGGACGGTCTTCTCGGAGTAGGTCTCGCCCGTGGGATTGGAATACTTGGGAACGCACCACATGCCCTTGATGCTGGCGTCGCTTGCAACCATGGCCTCGACCACGTCCATATCCGGACCCTCGCCGGTCATGGGAACGGGAACGTTTTCGATGCCAAGGTCGGCCGTGATGCCAAAATGGCGGTCGTAGCCGGGAGCGGGGCACAGGAACTTGACGGTCTCGCCGTTATGCTTGGCCGAATAATCCGCCCAGGGCTCGCTGTCCAGGCTGCCGCAGCGCCAGAATTGGCCGCAGATATCATGCTCGAGCAGCAGGCTGGAAGAGCCCAGCACCAAGGTCTGCTCGGCAGGCACGCCCAGCATCTCGCTTGCGAGCGCGCGAGCAGAGGGGATTCCCTCGAAGAAGCCGTAGTTGGAGCAGTCCACGTTGCCATCGTGCAGGTCCGCGTCCGAACTCAAGATGTCGAGCATGGGACGAGAAATGTCCACCTGCTGGGGCGACGGCTTACCGCGCGCCATATCCAGGGCGAGGCCGCGGGCCTTGACCTCTTCAACCTGGGCACGCAGGGCCTCGATGGCCTGAGTCAGAGCGTCCGCATCCATCTGCTGATACATCGTCTGCATGATGAGCCTTTCGACAGAGCGCGGGGCGGGCATGCGCACTGCACCCGCCCCGGCGCCAATACATAACACCTTGTCGCAGTATACCCGCCTCGCGCGTCGGCGTCACCGCACACGCGCACGCGTAACGTCTTCAACATGAACACGGGGCGCCCAGGGCGAGGGGCCGCAGAAGCGTCCGCGACCAAAACCCTACGCCAACCGCAGTAGCCGCTCGCGCACGGAGCGCACCTGCACAATCGCGTTTTCGATCTCGCCCTTGAGGTCGTTGATACGCGCATGGACCATAAGGTCGCTAAAGGGATCATCGAAGAAGAAGTCCGCGAATGTAAGGAAGTCGTCCAGCTCGACGCGAAGCGCGGATCCCTGATCCACGTCCTGGACCTCTTGGACAAACGCGCGCAGCGCATCCCGCGCAGCATCAAGCTCGGTATTGACCTTGTCGATCTTGCCGTGCTTGACCAAAGCCGCGAACAGGTCTCCACCCAAAATGTCGAAAAGACTCCATCTGCCGGCGGACCTCAGCGTGTCATAGGCGCTTTCAAGATGGCCCAGCGCTGCGTCCGCGGCGGCGACGGCCTCGTCGCGTTGCTGTTGAGGTGTCTTCATGGCACTCCCCTACTCGACCGTTCCGTACATACCGCCCCAGCCGTGGGCCGCAAGCGCCGAATTGAGCTGGTCGCACAGGCGCTGGCGCTCGTATACCCCGGGGGGAAGCAGGTTGATAATCTCCATAAGGTCAGAGGACAGATCCAATATCTCGCCCTGGACCACCATATCCAGACGGTCGACCGTCTGGCGTCCCGCGTACAGGCCATCTACCAAATGCTGCAGCTCACCGAACTCCTCGGCCTGAAACGACCCGATATCCATACGCGCTTCCTCCTTTATCGACAGTCGCCATCATCCACGGGCGCACCCATCTGAATGCGCGACCACGCCTGACGCCTCCTCGCAGAAGGCCGCGATCGCGCTCGCAGCATAATCTACCATGCAGACGCGATAAGCCCCGCCGCGGTATCGTCAACCCAAGAAAACGGCTGTTCCTCGTCAAAATAAAAACGGTCCGGCAACCGTCGAGGCAACCGGACCGTTTGCATATATCGCTATACCCATGAGCCGGTCAACGAAAACCCGCTCGTTTTGCCCTCTCGATCGAAGCCTATTCCGCAGCCTCGACATGCACCTGCTGGGGTTTGGGAGCATCCTTGGAGGTAGGCTGCGGCGCGCGAAGCTTTGGACGAGTAACCCTGCTCATCACGAGCATTCCCAGCACGGCGGCGGTCACCGACCCGCACAGGATAGCGGCCTTTGCCGCCAGCAGCTCGAAGGGCTCCGCGGGAAACGCCAGGCCGGAGATGAGGATGGACATGGTGAAGCCGATGCCGCCCAACACGCCCACGCCGGCGATGTGGCCCCAGGTGACGCGGCGCGGCAGCTCGGCGATGCCGCTCTTCACCAGGATGAACGTTACGCCCACAATACCGATGGGCTTGCCCAGCAGCATGCCAAAGTAGGTTCCCAGCGCAACGGGGTCGGTCGCCAGAGCGACCAGGTCAACGCCCACCAAGCGCACCTGCGCGTTCACAAAAGCGAAGATGGGCAGAATCAAGAAATTCACCGGCGTAGAGATGGCGCGCTCCAAGCGAACCAGCGGAGGCGACACGCGATGCATGATGCGCTCGACGCCCACGGCCGCGCGGGTAAAATCATGCTGACCCAGCACGTGCGCGTCATCATCATACTTATCCGCCAAATCCGGCAGGCTCTCTTGCAACCAGTTGGACAGGTTGCTCAGCTGAACGCCTGAGCGCGCCGGAACGGCGAACGCCACGATAACGCCTGCAAGGGTTGCATGGATGCCGGACTTAAACAGGCAGAACCACAGCACAAGGCCAAGCACCATATAGGGGGCAAGGCGAAAGTACTGGCGTATATTCAACAGGACCAAAAGCACCGTCACCAGCACGGCCATGGCAAGCCAGAAAAGATCCGGCGTGTGCCCGTAGAAAATAGCGATCGCCAAGATAGAGATCAGGTCATCTGCAATGGCAAGCGTGGTGAAGAACACGCGTACGCCGGCGGGAACCCGGTTGCCCAGCAGCGAGAGCACGCCCAGCGCGAACGCGATGTCGGTCGCCATGGGAATCGCCCAGCCCTGGGTCATACCGCCCTTGTTGAGGAACGAGTAGATGCACGCGGGCACCACCACGCCGCCCACGGCCGCCAGCATGGGCAGGAGGGCTTGACGGGGCTTCTTGAGTTCGCCCACCGTCATTTCATATTTGAGCTCGATGCCAACCAAGAGGAAGAAGATCGCCATGAGAAAGTCGTTCACAAACAACTCAACGGACATCGAAGCCGAGAAATGACCGATGCCTATACCTATGGGCTCGGACAAGAATTGATGGATGGGCTCATAGGCATCCGTGTTGGCGCAGATCACCGCCGCGATCGCAGCGATAACCATGACGGCGGCGGAAACGGTGCCGTTTTCCGTGATGACCTCGTATGCGTAGCGGCGCTTGATACGCTTGCGCTGAGTCTCGTTGAACAGGTGCTGGCTTGCTGCCATGGCGGCTCCCATCTTGTTGGACGCTATCCCGCGTCACCGCGCGCTACGGGATAAAAAACAAAAAGCCCCGCATCGCGCGAGGCATCGGCGTCAATCGCTTGACCAATCTATGGTACCCATCCCACCCATAGGCGACCCGCTCCCTCAAAAGCGACTACAGAGCGATTACAAAATTCGCTCCACAGATAACGCGTTTTTGACGATTATCTATGAAGAGATCCAGTCTGAGGCGGGCGCATGTGCCATAAGGTTTCCACCTCGGGTACAAAGCCCCGGATACCCAGCGAGACCACGCGTCGGCCTCAAAGGTATCCGGGGCTAAACAGTTTTATAGCGAGCAGAAGCTACTCGGCAGCAGCCAGGATGGGAGCGGCGACCTGCTTCTTGCGGGAAAGCACGCCGGGCATCCACACGCCGTCGGACTCGTCCGCAATACCAAGGCCCTTCTGGGCAGCAGCGGTATCGCCCTCCAGCAGCACCTGGGAGCCCTCCTCCATGATGTCGGTGAGGCAGAGCACGATGCCGTCGGCGCCCTTCTCGGCCTGATAGGCGCGCATGGCCTCGCGGATCTCCGGAATCATGCCGAGGGCGCGGGTCTTGTCGACGGTCTCGTACTGGCCGATGAGCAGGCTCTTGCCGGCAACCTCGAACATCTTGATGTCGTTGCCGACCATCTGCTCGGCGGTGAAGGAGCCGGACGGACGGGTGAGGAAGACCTCCATACCGAACTTGACCGGGTCGACGCCAATCTGGTCGCCCAGCTTCTTAGCGATGGCGGCGTCGATGGCGGTGGCGGTGGGGCTCTTGAGCATGAGGGTGTCGGTCATCATAGCGGAGAGCAGGAGCTTGGCCTGAACGTCCGTGGGCTCGACGCCAAGAACCTCGAACAGCTTGGCGACGATGGAGCAAGAGGAACCCCAGGGCAGCGCGACGATGTGCAGCGGGGCGGCAGTGGTGAAATTGCCAAAACGATGGTGGTCGACAACACCGGCGATCACGGCGTTCTCAAGGCCGGTGACGGACTGGCCGGGCTCGTTGTGATCGCACAGAACCACCAGCTGAGCCTCTTCGCCCTCGGCGGCGGGCTCGATAGCGTCGATCAGCATGGGAGCGGCGACGCCGTTGTCCTCAAGCAGCTTAGCGGACTCGGCGGGCAGCGGCCCCAGGCAGCAAGCCTGGTAGGTGTTGCCATCGAACTCAACCTGGTTCAGCAGCTGGGACAGCACGACGGACGACATGATGGCGTCGTTATCGGGGTTCTGGTGACCAAAAACTAGAACGTTGCTCATTGGTTCCCTCCGTTAAACAGATGGTACTCGGATGCTCACTATCCTAGCACGTTACAGCAGGGCCACCCGCTGCATCGCCCCATCTTAATGTCGGGAACCTTTTGCTTTTTAATCCTTCTCGTCCGCGCCCTGTTCATGCAATCGGTATCCTTCTCTATGCTGCATTGTTTTAAGGGGGGATCATATGCTTGCCGACTACCATGTCCATACCGAGTTTTCTGACGATTCCGTCTATCCGCTCGACACGGTCTGCCGCGACGCCATAGACCGCGGCTTCGATGAGATCTGCATCACCGATCACGTCGATTACGGCATCAAGCCGGATGTGGACGAGTTCCGCCGCGACCCGTCGCTGGCGCCCGTAGTCGAAGGCATACCCACCACCAATGTGGACTACGAGCGCTACATCCCCGCCATCATGCAGGCACGCGAGCGCTACGCCGGCAGGCTTGAAGTGCGCTGCGGTCTGGAATTTGGCGTGCAGTCGCACACGCAGGACCGCTACAACGCCTTGTTCGACCGCCTCTCGAGCTCGCTCGACTTCATCATCTTGTCCATCCACCAGGTGGGCAACAAGGAGTTTTGGACGGGCGAGTTTCAGCGGGGGCGCACGCAGGACGAGTACAACACCGCGTACTACCAAGAAATGCTTCACGTGGTCGATACGTTTGATAACTGGAGCGTACTGGGGCACCTTGACCTTATCAAGCGCTACGATCCCGCAGGTATTTGGCCGCACGAGAAAAGCGAGGAGCTTGTGCGCCAAATCCTTGTCCGCACCATCGAGAAGGGCAAGGGCATCGAGATCAACACTTCCTCGTTCCGCTATGGTCTACCGGACCTGCAACCCTGCACCCAGATCCTCAAGCTCTATCGCGAGCTGGGCGGACGCGTGATCACTTTTGGCAGCGACTCGCACAAACCCGAGCATCTGGGCGCTCATATTCCAGAGGTACGGGAACGCCTGCGCAATCTTGGCTTTACCGAGTTTTGCACGTACCGCCACATGCAGCCCGTGTTTCACGCCCTTTAGGAAACTGCGGCGCCCCCGCACGCCAGACGACAACCGGCGGACGCGCCCCCATCAAACAAATCGCCGATATCCCTTAGATTTTGAACAGGTATTCTATGGCCTCTCTTCTCATCCCCATCATCTACCTCACCTTTATCTCGCTTGGCCTGCCCGATTCTTTGTTGGGCACGGCCTGGCCGGTCATGCATCTCGACCTGGGCGCACCCGTCGCAGCCCAAAGCGCGATTTCGATCATCATCTCGTGCTGCACCATCGTATCCTCGCTCATGACCGCACGGCTGGTGCGCAAACTGGGCACGGGCAGGCTATGCGCTCTCTCCGTTGGCCTTACCGCCGCCGCTATCCTCGCCTTTGCGTTTACGGGCTCCTTTTGGCAGCTCTGCCTGATCTCGATCCCCTACGGCCTGGGCGCAGGCGCTATTGACTCCGCGCTCAACAACTACGTCGCGCTTAACTACGGAGCCAAGCACATGAGTTGGCTGCACTGCTGCTGGGGTGTTGGCGCCAGCGCGGGCCCCATTGTAATGGGCTGGGCCCTTGCGGGGCCGCTAAGCTGGCACGGCGGCTACCTCGCCATAGGCGCGATCCAAGCTTTTATCACCCTTGTCCTGTTCTTTTCCCTGCCTTTGTGGAAGCGCGGCGTGGACGAGGACGCATCCGCCGCAAGCGACGGCAAGCTGCCAGATTCCAGCAAAGCTTCCGCCAACCAGGAGCAACCCCTTACCAATCGTCAGCTTCTCGCGCTCCCGGGCGCGGCCGCTTCCATAGGCTCTTTTGGGTTCTATTGCGCGCTTGAAGGCGCGACCGGCCTTTGGAGCGCAACCTACCTGGTCATGGCGCGCGGCGTCGATACGGCAACCGCGGCGTCCATGGTCTCACTGTTCTACATCGGCATTACCGCCGGTCGCCTGCTCTCTGGATTCGCTGCGCAGTGGCTGGGCAGCGAGCAGCAGATCCGCTTGGGCCAGCTTCTTATTGGCGGCGGCCTTGTCACCCTCATCCTCTTTGACGCCGTCCCCGTACTCTGGGCAAGCCTTGCCGTCATTGGCCTTGGCTGCGCGCCCATCTACCCCAGCGTTGTCGCGCTTACGCCGGGGCGCTTTGGCGAGCGCGCATCGCAAGGCCTGGTCAGCCTGCAGATGGCGTGCGCATATACGGGCGCTATGGTTGTACCGCCCCTTTTTGGCATGGTTGCGGGATCAAGCCACCCAGAGCTTATCCCGTTCATGATCGCCGGCCTGCTTGTTGCCGACGTTGTATTGGCAGAGGTCGCCGTTCGCCGATGCGCGGAATCTGGCCGCCAGACCACCGACAAGCGCGAAATCCAGTCATAGGGTTTGCCGGCGCGTGCACCTGTCGGCGTGCGCGCCGGGCTTTTGGGAACCCTTAGCGGACCAGATAACCTTCCACCACGTTGGCGACCGTCGCCGCATCGTTAATGTCGGCAACCGGCAGATTGATGTGGATATGGTTTGCCAGGGTGTCGTTGCAGGCAATCGCCAGCGTCGCATCGTCCACTAAATCCAGCGAGCTCGAGCCGCGCAGGCGATCGACGCCGGAACGAGCCACCACCACGTTTGGCAGCCCCGCGGTCTTGTACCCCTCCACAATGACCACGTCCACATCGGTGTAACGCGCCAGCAAGCCATCAAGCGGAAACTCCTGGTCCGTATCCGCGTACTCCGCGTATCGATTGGCGCAGATGAGGCCCACATGGCGGCTGCCCGCCTCCGCGTGACGCCAGGAATCCTTGCCCGGCACGTCGATGTCGAAGCGGTGGTGCCCGTGGTGCTTGATGGACCCCACGCGCAGCCCGCGCGCCGTCAGCTCGGCAATAACCTTCTCCACCAGCGTGGTCTTTCCAGAATTCTGGTAACCGATAAATGCAACTGCAGGGGCGGGAGCGGCGGGGGCATCTTCACTGGAGTCAGAAGCGGCAGCGTCCGCGCCGTCCTTGCCCTCAACCGCCGCGGCGCTGGCGCCCTCGCGCTCCCACACGCCGGAGCGTCCCCCCTCTTTTAGCAGCAGGCGCACGTCGACGATCTCCATACCGCGATCGACCGCCTTGCACATATCGTAGATGGTGAGGCAGGCCGTGCTCGCCGCGGTCAGCGCCTCCATCTCGATGCCGGTCACGCCCGTGACGCCGCAGGTTGCCAGCACGTGAAAGCCCACGCGACCGTCTTTGCGCGCGCCCTCGCCCATAGCGGGGATGGACTCGATTTCCACCTTGCTTTTAGTGATGTTGAGCGGATGGCACATGGGTATAAGGTCGCTGGTCCGTTTGGACGCCATGATTCCGGCCACGCGCGCGCAGGCGAGTACGTCGCCCTTCTTTGCGCGGTCCTCGAGCACCATGGCCTGGGTCTCCGGATGCATGAGGATGCTGCCCTCCGCCACGGCGATGCGGCGAGTCACGGCCTTATCGCCCACATCGACCATGCGGACGTCACCGGACTCGTCAACGTGCGTCAGCTCGTCACGATATGCATCGCGGGGATTGTTCTGAGTCATGTGCGTTCTCCCTAGAACCCGGGCGGGGCCCGTCTTGATGTGCATCCATTCTACCCAGCGCGCCGCTGCGCAACTGCCGCGCAAGACGCGCCT
>ERZ835080.1474-NODE-1474-length-16998-cov-3.013988_pt1 | contig 16998 bp, 17 predicted proteins | sample MGYA00519688_ERZ835080 | MGnify/ENA primary metagenome ERZ835080 (study PRJEB31850, sample SAMEA3708770) | human gut metagenome | biome: human gut; feature: human-associated habitat; material: faeces | place: China | collected 2014 ... | reverse complement strand
TTAAAGATTGGGACGGACCGGCGCCGGGCGAGCGTCCTGCCGGCTACATTGTGATCTGCGACGCGGGCGGCGGTGCCACCACGGCGGTGGATGAGGGCATCGCGGCGCAGACCATTGTGCTGGCGGCTGCGTCTGCCGGCTACGGGGCCTGCATGCTGCATGCGTTCAACAAGGCGGAGGTTGCCTGCGCGCTTGGTCTTGCGCAGGACGTCGTCCCGTTGATGGTGATCGCGCTGGGCAAGCCCGGAGAGACGGTGGTGCTGGAGGATATGGCGACAGGCGCCGCCTCGACCGATTATTGGCGCGATGAGAAGAGCGTGCACCACGTGCCCAAGCGCACCCTGGACCAAGTGCTGCTCTGATGATTTGGGCCCCAGGGCGCGTTGTCCGGGGCAATGCGATGGATCCCCGCCGCGCGTCGTGCTCGGCGGGTTTTCTATGCGAGGCTGCGAGCGATGGCGCGCACCACGGCGTCCGCCGCGGTTGAGGTCTTTGCGGGATCTTCGACCACAAAGATGACCTTGCCCTTGATGCCGAATTCCGTGATCTCCGAGAACACCACCTTGGGTCCCTCGACCACATGGGAAACATCGCCTGCTGCCGTCTTTGCCATCGCAGCCAGCTCTTCTGCCAACGCATCGATATCGAATGGGTTGGCATCCTGCTCCTCGCGCTGTCGCGGCACCGCAAAGGGAACTACCACGCGGCTTGCCGGCAGCAGGTGGACCAGCGCCGTTTTGGAGATGATGGAGTTGGGGACTATGACGGTCTGGCCCAGCGCGTCTTTGATGGTGGTGTGGCGCCAGCTCACGTCTTGCACCACACCGGTCTCCGAGCCCACCTCAATGTTGTCCCCCGGCCTGACGATTCCCATAAACGTTACCTGCAGGCCGCCGATAAGGTTAGAAAGCGTGTCTTGAAAACCTAGCGAGATCGCGATACCTCCAACACCCAGGGTGGTGATGATCGCGTTGGCGTTGATGTTGTAGATGGCGTCGAGGATGATGCTTGCGCCCAGGATCAGTATGGTCGCGCGGACAATGTTGATAATGATGGACGAGGACGGCAGGGGATTGCTGTCCCGGTCGAGGATATGCCTCATGGCGCGAGCGACTATGCGCGAGGTGGCGAGCGTCGCCAGAGCTAGGACTACGGTCCAAAACGCCTGTTGAACCCATTGGATTTGGGCGATATGGATAAGCTGGGAAAAGAAATCTTGCATGGGATCCCCTTGCGATTGGATGGCATGCAGCACATGATACCCTCGCTCCGTCCACCGCAAACCTGCGCGCGATGTGGCTAGGGGGCGCTGGCCGGCCGCGTCGTGGCGGGCGTGCCGCCGTTGCACCCCTCCTCCTCGTCCAAAAAGTAAGAAAAGTAAAACTTTTTGTAGGGAGGTCCTTTCTTTTCCGTTAAAGTAATACGTAGCTAACTATGGAAGATGCCGATACGCGTCCTGCTCGCTAGCCGGTGCGCGTCCATGTCCTTAGGAGATATATGACGGAGAAGAACGGCGAACTCGTCCGCATTGCCCCCAAATCGATAGCGTGCCCGGATAATGCCGACGACTTGGGTCCATCTGCCGCCGCGCCCGCTCGCCGCGCCGGCGGCGTGGGGCGGAAAGTGTGGGGAGCGTTGGGGCTTGCCACGTTTGGCCTGGGCGCCGTTGGGGCCGTGCTGCCGGTGCTTCCCACCACGCCGTTCATCTTGCTTGCCGCGTTTTGCTTCGCGCGTTCATCGCAGCGTCTCGACGCATGGTTTCATGGCACGGCGCTATATCGGGTGGTGTTCTCCGGTTATATGGAGCGCAGGATGATGAGCGTACGCGCCAAGCTCTCGCTGCTTGTCCCGGTGAGCGTTTTGATGGCGCTGGGCATGTACTTCACGAGCGGTATCCCTTTGCTGCGCGCGATCATCGCTGTGGTGTGGGCTGCTCATATTGTCTACTTTGGCTTATGGGTCAAAACGGATCGCGCGGGCGCATAGGGCATGCCTTGAGGATGGGCGCGAAAGACGAGCGCGAAGGTGCCTGCGAAGGTTAACAGCCTGTATCAACACCATATTATCGACACAAAAGAGCGGCGACCTCGGTAACATCTGGTGCCATTGGACGCGCGACTGCAGGGAAGGCCGCGGCGTCATAGTTCTACCGGAAGGGATGGTCGCCATGAAGCGAATCAGCCTCATTAAGAAGGGTGCCGCAATCGCTGCCACGGCACTCACCGCGCTTGCGCTCACCGCATGCGGCAACGCGTCGACCCAGGACGCCGGCTCCACCGGTTCCTCCGACGCCGCCTATAAGATCGGCGTGTTGCAGCTTACCGAGCACACCGCGCTGGATGCCGCCAACAAGGGCTTTGTGAAGGCTCTGGATGATTCCGGTATCAACTACACCATCGACCAGCAGAACGCCCAGAACGACCAGTCTGCGTGCCAGACCATCGCCAGCAAGCTGGTGGGCGACGGCGACGATTTGATCTTCGCCATCGCGACCCCCGCCGCGCAGGCGGCCGCTAACGCTACCAAGGACATCCCCATCGTGGGCACCGCCATCACCGATTTCGCGGCGTCCGACCTGGTCGCCGATAACGACGCCCCCGGCGGCAACGTCACCGGCAGCTCCGACCTCACCCCGGTCGCCGAGCAGATCGAGATGCTGCACAAGGTGCTGCCCGACGCCAAGAAGGTTGGCCTGCTCTACGCTTCTAACGAGTCCAACTCGCTGATCCAGATTGAGATGGCCGAGGAGGCCCTGGACGAGCTGGGCATCGCGCACGAGCGCTATACCGTCTCGTCCACTAATGAGATCCAGTCCGTGGTCGAGTCCGCCGTGGGCAAGGTCGACGCCCTTTACTCGCCCACCGATAACACCATCGCCCAGGGCGCTGCGCAGGTTGGCCAGATCTGCAAGGAGAACAAGCTCCCCTTCATCGCGGGCGAGGAGGGCATGTGCATGGCCGGCGGCCCGTTCACCCTCTCCATCAACTACGAGGACCTGGGTTACCGCGCCGGCGAGATGGCCGTCAAGATTCTTAAGGGCGAGGCGAAGCCCGCCGATATGGCCATCGAGCACCTTTCCGCCGAGGACCTGGTAGTGGTTAAGAACCAGGAGATGGCCGACGCGCTTGGTATCGACCTCTCTGTTTTGGACGAGTAACTGCGCTTGGCCGCACGCTATAGGTAGTACGCCTTACGGCACCTTGGATACGGCACCGCCGCCCAAGGTGCCGCGTTGGGTTTCAAGGCTCCCGTCGAACGTTGGCGGGGCGCACGAATAAAAGGAGGTAGATGATATGGGTATCGCACTTATGGGCGCCGTCTCCCAGGGCGTGCTCTGGGGCATCATGGTGCTTGGCGTATTCATCACCTACAAGCTGTTGGACATCGCAGACCTTACGGTCGACGGCAGCTTCGCGACCGGCGGCAGCGTGTGCGCCGTGCTGCTGGTTGCCGGAGTCGATCCGCTGCTGGCGATCCTCGCCGGTATGGTCGCCGGTGGCGTCGCGGGTGCCGTGACCGGCTTTTTGCACACGGTGCTGGAGATCCCGGCTATTCTCGCCGGTATCCTCACCCAGATCTCCCTATGGTCCATCAATTTGCGCATCATGGGCAAGTCCAATACGCCGCTGCTGACGCAGCCCACCGTTTTCTCTCGCATCAGCGAGATGACCGGCCTGCCGGAAAGCACGCTTGAGACCGTTGTGGGCATCCTGGTCGCCGTGCTCATCATCGCTCTGCTGTATTGGTTCTTTGGTACCGAGATCGGCAGCGCGCTGCGCGCTACCGGCAACAACGAGGCCATGGTGCGCGCCCTGGGCGTCAACACCAACACCACCAAGATGATTGCCCTCACGCTGTCCAACGCGCTGGTGGGCCTGTCCGGCGCCCTGATTTGCCAGAGCCAGGGCTACGCTGATATCGGCATGGGCACGGGCGCTATCGTTATCGGCCTCGCCGCCATCGTCATCGGCGAGGTCCTGGGCCGTCTCACTCCGGGCAAGCTCGTCAGCTTCTCCAGCCGTCTTACTTCCGCGGTGGTGGGTTCCGTGGTGTATTTCCTCATCCGCGCCGTGGTGCTGCAGATGGGCATGAACGCCAACGACATGAAGCTGCTTTCCGCCGTCATCGTCGCGCTGGCGCTGTGCGTGCCCGTGGTGTGGGAGAAGCTCAAGCTTCGCAGTTCGTATTCGAAGGGGGATGGCTCCGATGCTTAAGCTCTCTCACGTCAAGAAGACGTTCAACCGCGGAACCGTGACCGAGAAGCGCGCCCTTACCGGCGTGGACTTGGACCTTGCGGACGGCGACTTTGTCACCATCATCGGTGGTAACGGTGCCGGTAAGTCCACCCTGCTCAACATGATCGCCGGCGTGTACCCCATCGACTCTGGCACCGTCGAGCTTGATGGTAAGGACATTTCGCGCCTGCCCGAGCCCGCTCGCGCTCAGTACCTGGGCCGCGTGTTCCAAGATCCCATGCGCGGCACCGCCGCCGATATGCAGATCGATGAGAACCTCGCCCTTGCCCGTCGCCGCGGCCAGCGCCGCACCCTTCGCTGGGGAATCACCAAGGACGAGCGCTCCGAGTATCGCGAGCTTCTCAAGATGCTTGATCTGGGCCTTGAGGATCGTATGAGCGCCAAGGTGGGCCTGCTTTCCGGTGGCCAGCGCCAGGCGCTCACCCTGCTGATGGCCACGCTCACCAACCCGCGCGTTCTGCTTTTGGACGAGCATACCGCGGCGCTGGATCCCAAGACGGCCGCCAAGGTGCTGGCCCTGACCGAGCAGATCGTCGCCGAGCGCAAGCTCACCACGTTGATGGTCACGCACAACATGAATGACGCGATCCGTATGGGAAACCGTTTGATCATGATGGGCGACGGTCACGTGATTTATGACGTCGCAGGCGAGGAGAAGAAGAACCTTACCGTTTCGGATCTGCTCAAGAAGTTTGAGGAGGTTTCCGGCGGCGCATTGGCAAACGATCGCATGTTGCTGAGCTAGGACATCGATCATCGTCCGCAGATGCCGCGCGCTGCGCACCGAGCATGGGGCGGACTGCATAATTCGCAAAGGGAACGCACGGGGCCGGGGAGCTATTCGCTTCTCGGCCCCTGTTTTGTACGTGCTTGGTTTTGCGCGGGCGCAAGGTGGGTAGAAAGGCCGATATGTCGAATGGTGGTTGACCCGGGGAGGGGTTATGATGCTGCACATTTCGTCAAAGCTCGCGAGCGTGCACAGCGAGACCGAAGTTGCGAACGAAAAGGGTGAGATTCTGTATACCGCCCAGACCGATCCGTTGTCCGCCCCAAGGCTGACGCGCGTTGTGGACGGTGCCGGTGTGGAGATCGCGCGCTATACCACCACGCGTACGGACACCAAGGACCGTGCGTACAGGATCTTGATGGCCGACGGGTCCGAGTTGGACCTCAAGCGCAAGTTCAGGGTGTCGGCCAAGACCAACGAGGCGGTCATCCGTGTGCAGCCCGTTGCTTGGTCCGTTGTCACCCGTCGAGCGTGGACGTGCCGCTTCGAGATTCGCGATGCTTCCGACCGCGTTGTCGCGCGAGCCAAGCAGGTGCCCGCGCTGCGCGGCGACGTCTACGATGTCGATGTGCTCGACAGTTCGCGCGAGGTGCGGACAGTCCTGCTATCGCTTATCGCCCGCACTGTCATCCGGGAGGATTCCCCCTCGCCGGTGTAAGTGGCGGTGGACTCGCTGCCTGCCCGTGATCGCGGGTGGGCAGGGTTTTGCACTTATTTTGCGCGAAGGGGCTTGTTTCCGTTGCGGAATACAAGGTAGCTGTACGCATAAGTCGCCAAGGACGATCCTATGACCGCGGCGAGGAGGAGGGCGACCGCCGCCCCTCCCATCTGGTGAGAGAACAAGCCGGAGACGACGGTCGCCATACCCGCGAGGACCATGACGACGCCTCCGAAGCGGTGGGTGAGACGCCAGTTCTGGTCGTTGTCCAGCGCCCAAGGGGTTTTGCAGCCAAAGGAGTAATTGCGCTTGACCTTTGGCAGGTAGTTACCCAGCAGCATGAGCCCGATGCCGACGGTGACTCCCGTGAAGATGCCGATAGGGCTTTCATTTTGAGGGATGATGCCAAAAACGGTCAGCTCCGTGGTCCAGGTCATGCAGATCAAGAACACGGTGAAAAGCGTGACGAAGCCGGTATAGAAGCTGCCCATGCGTTCGTACGCTTTTCCACGGGGGTCTATTTTGGGGAGCGCGTAGAAAAGCGCCAGCAGGCCCAGCGGAAGCAGATCGAGACCCAGCGTCGCCATCCTGCTGCTCCATCCGTTAACGTTGCCGGCGGCGTCCCAGTGCGTAGGGACTATATCAGGTAGCTGCGGAAAGAGGGCGAGGTGTCCAAGGAAGCTTGCGATGCACAGCGCGCCTAGGGCTATCCAGACGCGACGGTTGACGGGGGATTTGACGCTTGCGCTGCGCTGCGCGTCGTTTTGCTTATTCATCATCTGAATCACTCCTGTTGGTAAAGGTGTAAAACCAGCTCATAAGGTCTTGCAAGACCGAAGTGTTGAGACTGTAAACAATCGATTGCCCCTCGCGTTCCGCATCAACCAGGCCGGCGGCCTTGAGCGTGTTGAGGTGATGGCTGATGGACGGTTTGGTCATGTCGAAGTGGTCTGCAAGCTCGCCGGCGGTGAGATCGGCGCTTCTTAGCAGTTCGAGGATGCGCCTTCGCGTGGGGTCTGCGAGCGCTTTGAACGCTTCTCCTCCCATGGGGACTCCAATCTGGTTGACGAATTTTGCTCATGATGCGTTGCCAAGACAGGCGATTCATGCGCGGATCCGTAGAAAATTTAGATAATTAGACAACAATCTAAATATCAAGTCAATACGAACTCGCATCCTATCGACCAGGCTCGGGCAAATATCGCGCTGCTGTAGCCGGGAGCGGGAAAACATGCAAGGATGCGGGGCTTGCGGCAGCTGCTAGAATAGAATGCTGGAAACTATCATCCTTACCGCATGAAAGGGTTTGGTATGGATCGCATCAAGATCGCCCAACTGTATGCCGATGCTCAGGACCTGGGTGGCAAGACGGTTACCGTTGCCGGATGGGTCAAGTCCGTGCGCGACATGAAGAACTTCGGCTTCGTCACGCTTAATGACGGAAGCTGCTTCAAGGACCTGCAGGTCGTTATGAATCGCGAAGCCCTTGAGAATTATGACGAGATCGCTCATCAGAACGTTTCCGCTGCGCTGGTTTGCACCGGTGAACTGAAGCTCACCCCCGATGCGCCGCAGCCCTTTGAGCTCGCGGCGACCGACATCGTGGTCGAGGGCGTTTCCGCTCCGGATTACCCGCTGCAAAAGAAGCGCGCGACGGTCGAATTCCTGCGTACGCAGCAGCATCTTCGTCCGCGCACCAACCTGTTCCGCGCCGTTTTTCGCGTGCGCTCGGTTGCGGCAGCAGCGATTCATCGTTTCTTCCAGGATCGCGGCTTCGTCTACGTGAATACCCCCATCATCACCGCAAGCGACTGCGAGGGCGCGGGCGAGATGTTCCGCGTTACCACCATGGATCCGGCTAACCCGCCTTTGGACGAGCACGGCAACATTGACTTTAGCCAGGACTTTTTCGGTACGGCCGCCTCTCTTACCGTATCCGGTCAGTTGAACGCCGAAAACTTCGCCATGGCTTTTGGCGACGTCTACACCTTTGGCCCCACGTTCCGCGCTGAGAACTCCAACACCACGCGACATGCTGCCGAGTTCTGGATGATCGAGCCCGAGATCGCCTTCGCCGACCTGGCCGACGACATGGATCTTGCCGAGGACATGCTCAAGTACGTTATCCGCGACGTTATGGATCGCTGCCCTGATGAGCTGGCCATGCTTAACAAGTTTGTGGACAAGGGCCTCATCGAGCGCCTTACCCACGTGGCTAACTCTGACTTCGCTCGCGTGAGCTATACCGAGGCGGTCGAGATCCTGGAGCAGGCAGTTGCCGCTGGTCATAAGTTCGATTATCCCGTGAGCTGGGGCATCGACCTTCAGACCGAGCACGAGCGCTTCCTTACCGAGGAGCACTTCAAGTGCCCTACCTTCGTTACCGATTACCCCGCCGAGATCAAGGCGTTCTACATGCGACTGAACGATGACGGCAAGACCGTCGCCGCGGCCGACTGCCTGGTTCCCGGTATCGGCGAGATCATCGGCGGCTCTCAGCGCGAGGAGCGTCTCGATGTGCTCGAGCGCCGCATCGCCGAGCTTGGTATGGATGCCGAGCAGTACAAGTACTATCTTGACCTTCGTCGTTATGGAACTTGTAAGCACGCCGGTTTTGGCCTGGGCTTCGAGCGCTTGGTCATGTACCTCACGGGCGTAGGCAACATCCGCGACGTCTTGCCGCATCCCCGTACCGTGGGCAGCTGCGAGTTCTAATTCCAAGCGTTTCGGCGCATATAAAATGGCATGTGCGCAACTACGCCGTTAAGATTGCGCGCATGGACCCCGTCTCGTCCTCGTCCAAAGCAGAGGCAATGCTAGACTGAGCCTCCGTTTCCGCCGCCCTTATGATGACGCGCTTCCATAGGGACATTCTTAACTAGCCAAGGCGATCGGTTAAGCGAGGAGCCAAAATGGGTGCGATAGAACGCCCCCGTCGATGCAGATTGCGTTGACGGGGGCGTTCCTTTACAGTGCGGTCATTGGAAGATGTTGATTTATCGTCATAATGTGAGCGATCAAGCGAGAAGGGGGATGAGGGCATGGCTGAGCGAATCGAGCCGGTTGGCGCGCCGGTTGCGTATGAGACGCCGGACGCCGCCGCAATGCCGGCGGGGCGCCGAGATTACGGGCGCATTCCGTTTGACGGGCTGCCCAACACACGCGATTTGGGTGGTCTGACCGGCGCAGATGGTAGGACGGTTCGTCGCGGCAGCCTGCTCCGGTCGGGCGCGCTCATTTTTGGCACGGATGACGATATCGCCCGCTTGCGAGATGATTATCGCGTGCGCCTGGTGGTTGACCTGCGTAACAACGAGGAGCTGGCGGAGCTGCCAGACCCCATGGAGCAGCTGCCGGACGCGGCGTTTGTGCATGCGAGTATTTTTGAGGATCGTCATGCGGGCATCACGCAGGAGCGCGAGGCTCAGCTGGAAGCCGCCCGAAAGCGCGTGAAGGAGAGCGGCGATCCCGTCGACTTCATGGTCATGCTGTATCCCGCAATGCTTTTGGACGAGGTGGGGCGGAAGGGTTACCAGGAGTTCTTCGAGGCGCTTCTGGCTTGCGAGGACGGTGCCGCGCTGTGGCACTGCCATGTGGGGCGCGACCGCTGCGGAATGGCGTCCGTGCTGGTGGAGAGCGCGCTTGGCGTTCCTGCGGAGCAGATTCGGGCGGATTACTTGGCAACTAACCTGTTTGCTCCTGCCCAGCTTACGGCAGACGGAGCCGCAAGCCTGCGGTCGCTGGCTGCCGTTACGCGCGCCGTCGAGCGCGAGTATGGCGATTATCTGGCTTATATAAAGGAGGCGCTGGGTGTTGCCCCTAGCGCAATAGAGGATCTACGCGCCCGAATGCTTGTGTAATCAAGTCCAGCGTGGCGGGGCGCTGGGCTGATTGGTAGGGGTGCAAACTATCCGGCCCGGGTGCGCTCGGCGGGCGGTGGACGGCAGGGCTATCCCTGGGATATGCGAACAACGGCGTAGTGCCCGCCGTCGCAATCGTCCAAGCTTACAATAAACCCGGCGCCATCTTGATAGATGCGCGGGTAGATGGTTTGCCCGCGCGTGGCGGCGCGGCTGTACTGCACGTCAACGGTGACGGGCGAGTCTTCGCTGCGGTTGACAAGCGCCTGTTGGGCGCGTTGCGCCGGCGGGTACTCAAGCAGCGCGTCGATCGCCATGCCAACGTACTGCGCATTGTTGACGTGGTGGTTGGTGTCGATATGGGTGGTCGCTACCCGTACGGGCGCGGCGTCGATGGCGATGGCGTCTTTTGGAAGGTGGATGCGCCGCTGGGGCGCGTCCATGTTGAGGGCGGGCTCGAAGCCGTCATGGTCTAGAAACGCTGTCAAGTGTTCACCGCTTATGCGGCAAGGCCTGCCAGTTGCGGCGTCATAGAGGAACCAGAGCGAATCCGCCTGTAGACATGGCGCCTCGTCAGCGTCGGCGTCCGCTGCGCGGATGGTGAAGTTGCGATTTGAGAACAGCCCCTTGTAGCCGGTGGGCCAGGTGTTCACGCAGATGGGATCGCCTAGGGCGGGGAGCTTGCGAATCTCGATTTTCCAAGCGGCGAGCATCCAAGCGCGGCCTGTGTCTGTTGCGCGCGCAAGGCCCTGGCCCACGGATTCCGCGTGGAAGGTGGAGGCATCTTGCAGGTAGTCGATTGCGGCGGGCACGCTCAAACGGCCCGTCTCATCTATCTCGCTATAACGAATCTTGCTGGTAAACGTATACAAATTGATCCCTTAACCCGTAGCTGGTCCGTCTGTGCCGCCGGATCGACCGACGGCACGGTTCATGTGCTGCTTCTCATGCAAAAGAAATGGTACCCAACACAGCGGTCGATTAAAGCTACTTGGTTTGGTCGGCGGTTCAGTTCTCGTCGCAGCCGCCGGCGCTGGTGCCGTTGCGGGCGACGGTGCAGATGCTGGCCCGGCACGCTTCCATGAGGTCTTCGGTGGGGTGCTCGATGGGGGTTGACATGGTTCTTCTGTTGGAACGCGCGGCGCGCCACGGTTGCCGCCGGCGTTTCGTCATATGCTAGGAAACGAAAAGCGCTGCGTCGCATCTGCGGCGCGAACAAAAAGAAGGGCTCCGCAGGCGTCGCGGCGTGCGGGGTGGAAGAGTCGAAAGCGAGAGCACATGATTATCGAGCAGCATGCCCTGTGGGGCGAGGAGACCACCCCGGTCTATCCGGCAACGTATACCGCCTATCTTGCGGACAAGCTGCCCAATACCACTACCGGTCCCCGCCCAGCCGTAATCATCTGCGGAGGCGGCGGCTTCACGCACATCGCCGCGCACGAGCAGGAGCCCGTCGCGTTCGAATTCCTCAACCGCGGTTTCCAGGCGTTTACGCTGGATTACGTTACCAGCTCCACCGGTGACGTTTCATATCCCAACCCCCAGGCGGACTTGGCGAAGATGGTCGCGACCGTGCGACTGAACGCGAGCGAGTGGAACGTCGATCCGGAGAAGGTCGTTGCGATCGGGTTTTCTGCCGGCGGTTTTATCTGCGCCTCTTTGGCAACGGAATGGAAGAGCGGCCCGTTCGCCGGACTCACCGGGGCGCGTCCGGAGGATATTCGTCCAGATGCCGCCATTCTGTGCTATCCCGTGATCGATTTCGCCTACCTGCGCGATCAGCAGACGCGCGACCCGCGCATCGATTTGCGCGTGCCCAAGACGGGCGGTAAGACTGGTCGCGATCTGCTTAATGATTTCTTGTCGATGGTGACCGGCGGCGAGGCGACCGATGAGCACCTTGCGCGCATCTGCCCTGCCACCAACGTGAGTCGTAACACTCCGCCCACCTTTGTGTGGTGTGCCGCAGACGATAAGACGGCGCCCGCGGCGCAGGTCTATCCCTTTGCCCGCCGGATGGCGGAAGAGGGCGTGGTCCACGAGCTGCACGTATTCAGCGAGGGCGCGCACGGCCTTTCCGTTGCAAACCGCAACACCGAGTCCGAGAATGCCGAACGCCAGCAGGCTGTGCACGGTTGGGTCGACCTTGCATTCGATTTCCTGGTGCGTCAAGGTATCTGCTAGGCTTGTCGCTACGGTCACTCGTCGAGTCCAGCTGCCGGTCCAAACTGCTCGTTTGTTTGCTGGTTTGAGCCGGTGGTTAGTCGTGTATTAAAAGATGCCACCTTGAATCGCTTCAAGTGGTTCAATCTACTACGTATTTCTAAATCGGTATTACAGCGGACCACTTTTTCTCGAAAAAGTGGTCCAAGGTAATACCAGTTTGAAGATTGGTATTACTTTGGACCATTCTGGCTCAATAAAACGGCCCTTTCTAATACATGTATTAGAAAGGGCCGTTTCGCTATATGACGGAGGCGCCGCTCAGGTGCCTGGCTAAAACCTCGCTACCTTACCTCAACCTGGCAGCTGCTCATGGTATCTAGGGCGGCTTGGTGCGACTGCGGCGTCACGCCTGCGCAAAGATTGGCTTCCACGCGCATGGGCACTTCGGGCAGGTTTGTCTTGATAAGCAGCGCGTTGCTTACTACGCAGATATCCGTGCACAGGCCAACCAGCTCGATTGAGTCGATGGGCTCCACATCGTTTTGCTCGACCAGCCATGCCGCCAGGTCAAGCGAGCCAAAAGACGGCTTGTCAAAGACCAAGGCATCGCGCGTAAGCCGGATTCGCTCGAGCTCGTCGACTAGCTCCCAACCGGGTGTGTCGCGAACGCAATGGGTAACGGGGAGCTTCGCGCCCTCCTGCGTCTGAAGGTAGTCCTTGTCGTGCGTGTCCTTGGTAAAGACCACGGTTCCCTCGAATTCTTCAGCGCGCTGCGCGACCGCCCCCACAATCGCTTGGGCTTCGGGCGTTCCCAGCGAGCCGGATACAAAGTCGTTCTGCATATCGACGACGATGAGAAAATCGTTTGCCATGGCATCTCCCTGGTCGAATTCGCCCCCATGGGGCGTATGGACGAGATTATTGTACAGCCCCGCTGCAGCTGGTTGCGGTCCCGTTGCGTCGGGGTGGTCCAGCGGCTCCAACGCGTTCGGAATAGGGGGCAACGTTAAATCTTTCGGACAGATGGTACATGCGCACTGTCGTGCGAGGCGAAAGGAGGATAATACCCACCACTATGTTGCACATCAGCTCGCGGCGAATACATCGACGGCGCTTCGCGCGTCGCTTGCCGCGGGCGACTCTCGACGCTGCCAAGGAGTCACCATGTCCATGCATTTCAAGCGCTTGCTTCCCATTCCTAAAGATATCCGCGAGGAGATGCCGCTTCGAGCCGACCTGGTCGAGGCCAAGCGCGAGTTCGACGCCCAGGTGGCGGCGATCTTCCGCGGCGAGGACTCCCGCCGCGCCCTGATCATCGGGCCCTGCTCGGCCGATCGCGAGGACTCCGTTTTGGAATACATGGACCGTCTCGCTAAGCTTCAGGAGCAGGTGCGTGACCGCCTGCTCATCATCCCGCGCGTCTACACCAACAAGCCCCGCACCAAGGGCACCGGCTACAAGGGCTTGCTACATAACCCCGATCCGGAGGCCGGAGACGACCTACTCGAGGGCGTCAAGGCTATTCGCCGCATGCACCTGCGCGTGATTGAAGAGACCGGGTTCTTCACGGCCGACGAGATGCTGTATCCCACCAACTACCAGTACCTGGTCGATCTACTGTCCTACGTTGCGGTTGGCGCGCGCTCTGTCGAGAACCAGGAGCATCGTCTGGTCGCTTCCGGCGTGCCCGTGCCCGTGGGTATGAAGAACCCCACCGCCGGCTCCACCAGCGTCATGCTCAATTCCATCTACGCCGCCCAGGCAAAGCAGGGCTTCATCTACCGCAACTGGGAAGTCGAGACCGAGGGCAACCCGCTGGCCCACGCCGTGCTGCGCGGTTATATCGGCCTGGACGGTCGCACCTATCCCAATTACCACTACGAGCACCTGGAGCGCCTGGCCGAGCGCTACACGCCGGATACCTACGCGAACCCCGCCGTGGTGATCGACTGCAACCATGACAACTCCGGCAAGCGCCCGCTCGAGCAGCTGCGCATCTGCAAAGAAGTGCTGGACTCCTGCCGTCGCAACGAATCCATCGACCGACTGGTTCGCGGCTTCATGGTCGAGAGCTACTTGGAGGACGGCAACCAGCCCGTGGATGGCGGCGTCTACGGCAAGTCCATCACGGATGCATGCCTGGGTTGGGAGAAGACCGAGCGCCTGATTCTCGATCTCGCTGAGCGCTCCTAGTCTGTTTCTAGATTGTCCGGGAAACCCGGTTTATGCGGACTTTCCTATGGGGTGCCTACATATAAGCAGATTCTAAGCGGCCCTTTTCGCGATAAACGCGGCGCGCCGCTTTTTCAAGGGGGGGGCGCCGTGGAGAGCGCCTATTCGCGCGTCTTATCGAAACGAGCTCCGATATGTCGGGCGCTTTGTCCAAATCTCCATGCAGAACCCCGCGATTAGCGGCATAATGGCTACAGTCGAAAAGGAGTTAGCCATGTATGACAACGGTCCCGTATTCGGCCGCAACGACGAGTGCTGGTGCGGCAGCGGCAAGAAGTATAAGAAATGCCATCTGGCGATCGATGAGCGCCTCAACGAGCTGTGGGAGCGCGGTGAGGAGGTTCTTCCCCGAGACCTGCTGAAGACTTCCGCCGATCTCGAGGGCATTCGCCGAAGCGCCGCGGTGAACGTGGGCGCGCTCGATTACGTCGCCGAGCGTATCGCCCCGGGCTGCACCACCGGCGACATCGACCGCTGGGTGCACGAGTACACGGTCGAGCACGGCGCCATTCCCGCACCGCTCAATTACGAGGGCTTTCCCAAGAGCGTCTGCACGTCGGTCAACTGCGTGGTGTGCCACGGCATCCCGTCTGATGATGAAGTCCTGGTCGAGGGCGACATCGTCAACGTGGACTGCTCCACCATTTTGGACGGCTATTACTCGGATTCCTCGCGTATGTTCTGCGTGGGCGAGGTGTCGCCGGAGCGTCAGCGCTTGGTCGATGTGACGCGCGAGTGCGTGGAAGCGGGCCTTGCCGCTATCAAGCCATGGGGCCATTTGGGCGATATATCCCATGCGGTGCAGGCGCATGCCGAGGAGGCGGGCTTCAACGTGGTACGCGAGTTCGGCGGCCACGGCATCGGAATCGAGTTCCATGAAGACCCGTTCGTGGGTTTTGTGGGCCAGCCCGGTCAGGGCGTGGTGTTGGCGCCGGGCTTCTGCTTCACCATCGAGCCGATGGTGAACGCCGGCGAGCCGGACATCGACATGAGCGATCCCAACGAGTGGACCGTGCGCACCGCCGACCGCTCCGACTCCGCGCAGTGGGAGGTTCAGCTGGTCATCACCAACGATGGGTACGAGCTTCTAAGCTGGTAGGTGCGCCATGAGGGTGTTCAAGGGCAAGACGTCGCCGTGGTGTACGGCGTCTGGCGCACGCGCATCGAGCTTGCAGACATCGCCCACATCGAGCGCTGTCGCTCCCTGCTTGCAATGGGGACGCATGTCGCCGCGAGCGCGTCGGACTGCGTACGCATCTTCACGCGAACCGGCGGTGTCGTGGTCGTCGCCTTAAAGGACAACCAAGGCTTTATCGATCTCGTCAACAAGCAACTGCGTCAGCGCAAGGGATAGCTGCGCTAACGTTTTCAAATTCCCGTGCAAGCTCCGCCTGTCATAGAGCCAGCAAATGGCGCCCCTCAGGTCATCGGCCTAAGGGGCGCCTTGCATGCGGACGAATGTCTCGTGCGGTTACTACTCCGCAAAGATGACGCGTCCGTCCTTGCGGGGCTTGCACTCGACGTTGAGGGAGGCAGGGTAGCCCACTACCAGGTTGCCAATGCCCTCGTAGTCGCCTTTGATGCCCAGCTTATCCAGAATCGCTTGGCCGTCCTCGCGCTCAAAGGTCTCCTTCGCGCGGTGGATCCAGCAGTTTCCCAGATTCAAATCGGTGGCGGCAAGCATCATATTGCCCATCACCAGGCTGCCGTCGTAAAGATACGTGGGCACCGACTTATCGGCCAGCACCACCAGCACCGCCGGCGCACCGTAGAAGGGGTCGCCCTCGGTGCCCATGATCTCGGCGTTAATGCGCGATAGCTCGGCGATAAGCTCGGGGTTGGTTACCGCTACAATCAGCACGGGCTGTCGGTTGCGGCCGCTTGCGGCGTAGGTGCCGGCGGAGGCGATCTCCTCCAGGGTCTCTTTGGGTACCGGCTTATCGGTGAATGAGCGAGTGCTGTGGCGGGTAAGGATTGCTTCCATGACTTCCATTGGATTCTCCTGTCCATATGCGTGAATCGGCCGCGGCTCGCGTCAAGGGCGCAGCGGCGCACGGCACAGTATTCCCTATTGGCCCATCGCGTGGAGGCGCAACTTCAAACGGAAACAAACGCCTTACCTAAGCGGTCTTTGGGTAGGGATAAGCGGTGTCATCCACGTATTCGCCATAACGCGCGCGTCTCATCGACCGTTTATCGGCAAAATAAAACCGCTTTAAAAAATGTAATTAATACGGTGACAAAATACGCTAGGCTGGTTCGTTGCCCAAGGTAAACTTCGCGCGCGCCAAACGCCGCCGCATCCGTTGCCTTGCTTTGATGTTTGCATTATGAGGAGGAGCGCTTCTATGAAGACCGTCATCGTCGGCGCCAACCACGCTGGTATCGCGGCCGCCAATACGCTGTTGGACAACTACAAGGACCAGCAGGTGGTCATGATCGACCGCAATACCAACCTTAGCTACCTGGGTTGCGGCACCGCCCTGTGGGTCGGCCGTCAAATCGATTCGTACGAGAACCTGTTCTACACCAATAAGGAGGCCTTCGAGGCCAAGGGCGCTCGCATCTACCTTGAGACCAGCGTTACCTCCATCGATTTCGCCAACCATGTGGTGCATTGCCAGAAGGCGGACGGCACCTGCTTTGACGAGAGCTATGACAAGCTCGTCTTGGCCACCGGTTCGCTGCCCATCTCGCCCAAGCTGCCCGGCTGCGACCTTGAGGGCATCAGCTTCCTCAAGCTCTTCCAGCAGGGTCAGGAAGTCGATCGCTGGATGAGCGATGAATCCGTGCGCTCCGTCGCGGTGATTGGCGCGGGCTACATTGGCGTGGAGATCGCCGAGGCTGCCAAGCGCCGCGGTAAGGAGGTGCGCCTGTTCGATATCGCGCCCACTTCCTTGGCCACCTATTATGACCCCTCCTTCACGGCGGTTATGGACGAGAACCTTGCGAGCCACGGCATCGAGTGCCACTTTGGCGAGCGCGTCGTTGCCTATCACGGCGAGAACGGCCGCGTGAGCGCGATCGAGGCAGAGAAGG
>ERZ835080.1468-NODE-1468-length-17051-cov-8.350788_pt1 | contig 17051 bp, 10 predicted proteins | sample MGYA00519688_ERZ835080 | MGnify/ENA primary metagenome ERZ835080 (study PRJEB31850, sample SAMEA3708770) | human gut metagenome | biome: human gut; feature: human-associated habitat; material: faeces | place: China | collected 2014 ... | reverse complement strand
CCGCGCCCGCCCCGGCCTCCGCGCAGCGGCGGCGGATTTGGAGGCGGCAGCTTTGGCGGCGGAGGAAGCTTCCGCGGCGGCGGTGGCGGTTTCGGCGGTTCCCGCGGCGGTGGCGGCGGCGGCTTTCGCGGCGGCGGCGCCGGGCGTGGTCATTGACGCTGCCGTATTTATCAAGACGACACAAAAAGTATGAATCGGGGCGCCTTCCTTGCGGAGGGCGCCCCGATTCGTATTGTTGGAAAAAGACGGGAAAGCAGAGGCCGCAACGGGGAGGGCGCAGGCAGCGTGCCAGCGCGTGTCGGGCGCGCTGCGGCCTCCCTGCGAAGGGCGGCGCCGAAAACGTGGCGCTCCGCACGACGGCGATTTCCGTTTTAGGACCATCCCCTTAAGGCTTGGGCTTTCAGCTGTCTTTTGCAGCTCAGTCCCTTTTGTAAAATACCAGCGTCATTTTATCGGTAATAACTTCTGTTTTTCCCGTCTGACGGTAACCCATTTTTTCGTAAAGACGGCAATTCACCTTTTCTTGTAAAATCGTACTTAATTCCCAATTTGAACTGCCATGCAGGGCTTCAACCATACGGATGGCTTTTTGTGCAATGCCGAGCCGTTGATATTGAGGAAGCACAAAAATAGGAGATATTCTTTTAGCTGTGTCTTTTTCTCCTTTGTCAACGACCCGTACTGCGCCGACGTTTTCATCGAATTCCTGAATAAAATAGTAATAGGTGAAGGGCTGCTGCAACCTCATAATGGTTTTATCAATATTTTCAGCCGCAGGGCTGTTTTCCGTGTCTTGGTACTTTTTATATAAATCCTGAAATGCTTCTGTCTGCATTTGCCACAATTTGCGAGCATCTTCTATGCCGATTCGGATCAGATTCAAATTCTTCCCTCCGCTCTTATTTCTCAATAAATCCCGCGTTATCATCAAATCCGTTTTTTCATTTGTGTTCTGATTCTACATCCGTCCGGTCTGTTGTGCCGATGCATTCATGAGCGGGCGTTTTGCCGTCCAGCACGGTGAAGATCTGCTCCACAACGCACATGCCAACACGCAGCAGCGCTTCGTCCGTGGCTGCACCGAGATGCGGCGTCGCCAGAAAGTTGGGCAAACGCAGCAGCGGCAGGCCGGGCGCGGGCGGCTCGTGGGCGAGCACATCGCAGGCAGCAGCTCCCAGAGGACCCTGCGTCAGAGCGCGGTACAATGCATCCTCGTCCACCACGCCGCCCCGCGCCGTATTGACGAGCAGCGCGCCGGGCTTTGACGCGGCAAGCTCCGCCGTACCTACAAGCCCGCGCGTCTGAGGCGTGAGGGGTACGCCGATGCTCACAACGTCCGCCCGGGCAAATACCTCGCGTACACAAGTGCAGCGGGCTATACCCAGGCATGCCGCGCGTTCCTCTGTCAGAGAAGGCGAATACCCTACAATGCTCATGCCGAACGCACGGCGGAACATCTCTGCGGCACGTCGGGCGATGCTGCCCACGCCCACAAGGCCCAGCGTTTTGCCGTGCAGCTCCATGCCTGTCAGCCGTGCATCTGCTATGGCGAGGGCTTCGCCGGTTTGCAGCATGCGGTCCGCCAGATATACCCGCCGCGCCAGAGCGAGGGTCAGTCCTACGATAAGCTCCGCCACAGACTGCGCGTTTTCGCCCGGGGCATATACCACGCGCACACCGCGCTGCGCTGCCGCAGCCAGGTCCACTCTGTCCGTGCCCGTGCCGTGTATGCCGATGACCTTCAAAGCCGGGCACTGCTCCAGAAAAGCTGCGTCCATGCGCAGGTTTCGGCTGATGGCTGCGTCGGCCCGGCCCAGACAGGCGGGGTCCGAAAAAACCTCAGCCCTGGTTTTAAGCAGCGCCAGCGCGCGGGGATGGATGGGTTCACACAAAAATATTTTCAGCATATAGCCTCCCTGGATACGGTGTGTGGTATGTTCGATGCCTTGCGGTCAGCTCAGCTCCTGTCTTTTCAGGCAAGCTCCCTGTCCGCGGTGGCGTGAAGGATGAGCTCCAGCGCCAGCGGCTCGGGCGCCTTTCATGATACCGTTCCTCTCTTGACATTCTTTGGACCGTTGCAAGATAAAGGGCGGAAACCAATACGGCAGACCATAAATCGGCCACGGGCTGCGCCCATGGCTTAAGGGACCGCAGGCAGAAGTGACACGGGCGCAGCGGACAGGGGAACTGTCTAAGGACATTCGTGCCTTACAGGAAAACCCGGACTGCACCAAGGAGCCGCTGTGCAAATATATTTTTAGTGTGGACGTATACGAAGACCTCATTGGCATCCGTTCCACGGCTGATTGGGCCAAAGGGAATGCTGATGTGCCGTTTATGAAGGAAGTAAAAACGAACTACGCCGCCAGCAACGAAGCTGACGGCGTAATCATAGATGGTTGCGGGGGCCAGATTTGAACTGACGACCTTCGGGTTATGAGCCCGACGAGCTACCGGACTGCTCCACCCCGCGATATAAATTGTCTGCGCCTCTTTAAGGTGCTTATCTAGTATATCCAATAATAACGCCGTTGTCAATACTTTTGCGCTTTTTATTTTTTAAATATCGCGTTGGGTTCGAAACACCTTTGCCTGGACAAGGTCCCGGAACATTCTGTCCCAAGCGGCCTGCTGATTTTTGCCGCCCCCTTGCAGATTCGAACAGACGATATTCAGAATGTGCCGGATCGTTTCCTCGTCATACCGGGCGGCGGTTTTCCAGCGGCCTTCCGCATAATGCTGTGTGTAGTCCTTGTAAAACTGTTCCGCAACCGGCTTCAGCTCCCGGCTGGTGGGCAGGCCGCGCGCCAGCCTCCGTGCGTCCCAAAGCGACTCCTGTGCCTGTTCGAAAGCCTCCCGGGAGATTTTTTGAATACGGTCCAGCTTTTCCCAAACGTCATCCGCACTTAAAGCCGCCGGCTCCAGATCCAGTGTGTACAGCACGCCGGAACGGGATACGCTGTAAAAGGTATACGTTCCGTCCGGCTCCTCAAGGGAAAAGTAACCGTTTGGCAGGATGTTTTTGCTGCGCAGAAACTGCAGCAAATCAGACGACGGCTCGTGTTTCATTGCCGGCTCCTTTCTTAACGCACGAATGCGGTCTCCGCATCTATCATACTTTGCCCTGCGGCGGATGTAAAGAGGAGCGGTGTGACAAAATCCTGTCTGGCAGCCGCCGTTCTGCACAAGGAAGAACTTTCCACCTCGTACGCCTTTTTCAATGAATATCCGCGGCAAAGATGTCCATATAAGTTATAAAGGGCTCAGGCAGCGTATCCGGCCGCAGGAGCATGAGCGGGACGGAGGGGGAGTGCGGGATGACTATCTGGGATACGATCTTCAAAGCGGTGTTCGTGGTAGCAGTGCCCATCACGCTGGCAGTATATGCCTGTGTGTATGTGGGGGAGCGGGCCGAACATGACGTTGCCCGTCCGCGTCCGCCGCGCCGCCGCCCGCCGGGGCGCTGACGCAGAGGGAGGATCTGTTTCTGGGAATTTGGAAAACGGCGCCGGGATTTGAATATCCCGGTGCCGTTTTCCCTTTATAATACATATTATATAAAGCTACTGTGCAGGATAGCTTCGCGCGCCGAACAGTGCGGTCCCGACGCGGACCAGATTTGCCCCTTCCAAAATAGCGTCTGCAAAATCGGCGCTCATGCCCATGGAAAGGTACTCCATGCTCACGTTGCCGCCCTGCGCGGCCTGCGCCCGCTCGAACAGGCCGCGCATCTGTGCAAAGTAGGGGCGGCTCGCGCCCGGCGCATCCGCAGCAGGCGGGATGGACATCAGGCCGCGCACCCGCAGGGAGGGCAAAGCATGGGCGCATTCCAGAAGGCCGGGCAGCTCTTCGGGCGCGATGCCGCTTTTGCTTGTCTCGGCCCCGATGTTGATCTCGACCAGGATATCCTGCCGGATGCCCTGCTTCTGAGCTTCTGCAGCCACACATTCCAGCAGCCTGTGCGAGCCGACGGATTCTATCATGCACGCACGCCCCACCACCTGGCGCACCTTGTTGGTCTGCAGATGGCCGATAAAATGCAGCGGCTTGCCGCTGTATGCGCCGGCGGCGTATTTTTCACAAAGCTCCTGCACGCGGTTTTCTCCAAACAGGTCGATATCCAGCGCAGCCGCCGCGCGCACGGTCTCGGAATTCTGCGTTTTGCTGGCGGCGCACAGAAGAACCTCCCCGGGGGCGCGCCCGGCTGCGCGGCACGCCCGCTCCATTTCCGCGCGCACCTGTGCGACGCGTTCCTCCATCCGCCTGATCTCTTCTGCCGTCATTTAACGCGGCACCTCCAATTCGTCTGTTTGATATACGGCGCGGCTGCCGCCGATGTATTTCGGCCGCGTGCGCGCGCAAAGAATGCCGGCCTCGCCGATGCGGGCCAGACTGAGCCGCACGGGGACGGCCACAGGCCGCAGATGCATGCCGATGAGTGTGCCGCCGATGTCAATGCCCGCGCCCGCGCGGATGTTCTCCACCAGTACGGGGTCCGCCATGTGCGCATATGCGGCGGTGGCAAAGGAACCGCCCGCGTGGGGCTGAGGCACGGCGTTTACCGTTTCCGCCCACGGCGGAAGCGCCGCCCGTTCCACAACGATGGCGCGGTTCAGGTGCTCACAGCACTGCGCGGCCAGATAGAATCCGCTTTCCGCAAGCAGGGGCGCGGCGCCTTCCCACACAGCTTGCGCGGCCTCCATGCTGGAGCCGCGCCCAATGCGCTGGCCCACGACCTCGCTGGACGAACAGCCGATGATAAAAATATCTCCCGCGCGCATCCGGGCTGCCGCCAGAAGCTCCGCCACGGCCTGTCGCGTTTGGGCGCGCACGGTCTCCGTCAAAGTCATTTCAATTCCCTCCCGGCCCGCGTGTCGCAGCACACCGGGCGTTTTTCTTTATTGTAATCCTTTTGCGCCCTCCAATACAAGTGCCGCTGGAAATGAGGTGGTTTTAAACACAGTAAAATCATAGGATAACACAGGAAAAGTCTTTTAAAAGATAAAATCACGTAAAAAATAGACTGTTTTATGAAATACTCTTGACGGTCAAAATTTATGAATCTATAATAAGAGAATAAGAGGGGAAGGTGCGCCTCCGACCGTCCGGGACACGCGGAAAATCCGGGAACATTCCCGGAGAAATGCCCGGCGGCCGCAGGGCGCATGTGAAATGGGGGGATGCTGGTGGACCAGGAGCTTGACATGCTGAAGGATGAAAACACCCGTCTGCGCGTGCTGGCGGAGCACGACTGGCTCACCGGCCTGTACAACCGCCGTGCTGCGGAAGCGCATGTGGATGAAGCGCTGCTGAAAAACGGCGGCGGGATGCTTTTGGTTTTGGATATCGACCATTTCAAACAAGTGAACGACCGCTACGGCCATCTCATCGGCGACGCTCTTTTGTGCGAGGCGGCGCGCACGCTGCGGGATATCTTTTTTCCGCGGGATATCATCGGCCGCGTGGGCGGCGATGAGTTCATCATCTACATTCTGGGCGGATGCTCTCAGGAGGCGGTGGACGGCCGTGCGGCGCAATTGGCCGAGCGCCTGCGAAAGGCGGGCCGGCGTTACGGCATGCAGTGGAACCTTTCCTTTACGCTGGGCCTTGCGGAAAAGCAGGCGGGGGACGATTATATTTCCCTGTTTGACCGTGCCGACCAGATGCTCCTGGCCCGCAAAAAAGCCCGCCGCGCCCGCCGTGCAGACAGTGCGGATGCCGGAGGAGAACGCAGCATCTGCACAGACATGGCGCTCATCCGGCGTGAGCTGCGGGAAAAAGACCCGCCCAAAGGCGCGTTCTGTCAGGATTACGAGACCTTCAAACAGATCTACCGTTTTGTGGAGCGCGGCCTCAAGCGCAGCGGGCAGAGCGCATATATTATCCTGATGACCCTTACGGACGCACAGGGGCAGTTTGTGCCGCTGGCCGCGCGCGAGGAGTATATGAGCCGCCTCAGCGACGACCTGCAGGCCAGCCTGCGCAGCGGCGACCTGTTCGCGCCGTACAGCGGCTGCCAATATCTGCTGATGGTGCTGGGCGCGTCCAGCGAGAACGCGGCCGTCATCGCCGGGCGCATCCACACGCGGTTTATGTCGCGCGTTGCGCCCGATGCGGGGCTGCTGCTGCGGTATGACGTTTACCCCATGGGGGAGCTTCCCCTGCAGCCGAAGGGGTGAAAAAGCCATGGTTTTACGCGGTGAAGGGCTGCTGCTTAAAATATTTTCAAAAAAAGTCAGCAAAAAATCGTTTTGTGACCAAGTTGTGACCGGCGACCGTTATACTGAGTATGTAAGATACATTTCCCGCCCCAAGTGGACGATCAACACGCATTCCAAAAGGAGGAAAAACGCATGAAAAACACATCCAACGCTCTGCGTCGCGTCATGAGTGTGGTTCTGGTGTTCGCGATGATGTTCACCAGCATGCCCACAGGCGCGCTCGCTGAGGATGTTGTCGACCCGGCCCCGTCTACGACGGCGGCCGAGCCGGCTGCGTCTGAAACGACAGAGCCAACCACACCGGAGCCTGCAAGCTCGGAGGCGGCGCCTGCCGCGAACAGCGCCGTGCTCCCGGCAAATGACGGGGACCCGGCGCCTGTGACGTTCACCGTCACGTTCGTGGCCAACGGCGAGACGCTTGTCACCCAGACCATTCAACAGGGTGGCAGTGCCGTGGCGCCGGACGCGCCGCTGGTATCCGGCCAGCGCTTTGTACGCTGGGATACGGATTTTACCAACGTGCAGAGCGATTTGACGGTGACGGCCGTTTACGAGGCCATTACCGCCAAAAACATGACGGTGGAGTACCGGTACAGCGACGGCACGCAGGCGGCCCCCTCCCATGTGGAGCAGGCCGTTGTGGGCGAACCGTTCCATAAGACGGTTCCGTCTCCGGCGCTCGACGGCTTTACGCCGGACAAGGCGGAGGTCGTATTTGCGGTCGAGTCGGTCACCGAAGACCTAACGGTCGTTGTTACTTACAGCGGCGCCGCCCGGAATTACACGGTAAAGCACCTGTTCCAGAACGTGGAAGGCACCGCTTATGCGGAAGACGAAGCGCTGCGTGAAACGCTGGAGGGCACCACGGGCCTGGACACCGCCGCACAAGCGAAAACGGTGGAGGGCTTTACGGCTCTGCCCATCACCCAGGTGAAGGTGGCGTCCAGCGGCGAAACGGTCGTGGAAGTAAAATACGACCGCAACAGCTACCTGCTCACGTGGAACACCGACGGCGGCAGCTATATTGAGCCGCAGATGCTGAAATACGGCGCTGCGGTGTCGGCTCCGGCTGACCCCACGAAGGTGGGCTATACGTTCGCCGGGTGGGATCTTGTTCCCGAAACGATGCCTGCCGCCGCCACGACGGTGACGGCGCAGTGGGCGAACGCCACGCAGGCGTCCTACCAGGTCGTATACTGGGGCGAGAACCTGACGGGCGGTTACGACTACCTCTATGCGGACAAAGCGACCGGCGCTGTGGGCGGCAATATCCCATACAGCACGTCCCTGACCGCCAGCCGTATGCCTCAGGGCCTGGAAGCGGCCGGGTTTGAGCTCGACAGCGCCAAATCTGCGGGAAATGTGGAAATCACCGCAGACGGCAGCGCGGTCAAGAATGTTTATTTCAGCCGCAAGACGTTTACGATTTCGTTCTATCGGCAAAGTTGGGTTGGATGGCCTGATTTTGAGTACAAATGGGTCGAGGATACCAGCCTGCGCATCACGGCGAAGTACGGCGAGGATGTTTCTGCCCGCTGGGAAGCTGCATGTGAGGATGACGGCTGGGGTCCCAATAAAAATGATAATATACAGTATACGCTGATTGCGAATATGCCGGCCGAGAACCTGACGATGTATGAAAAAAGTTCCGGCACGGGGACAACTATTGAGTATCGCGTAGAAAAGATAAACGGTTCTGGATACGATGTATACGCAACATTTAAAGCATCCAGTGGTGTTCATTTAACAGATGAAGACAAGATGCCTATCACTGGTTTTGCTTATGATAGCTGGAAACAGTATACAAACGGCTGGGGCGATAGTACCTTGTGGTTATATTATACGCGCAACAGCTATAACCTCGTCTTTGAAAATTGCACGGGAGTTTCGCCGAGAGCGCTGAAGTTTGAAGCTCCGCTCTCTGGTGCAAAGCCTGCTGATAGCAGCGTGGGCCGGCCGGCCGGTATGGACAGCGACTATGTGTTCATGGGCTGGTATCTGGACGAGGCGTTCCAGACTCCGGTGGACTGGAGCAGCACGATGCCCGCACGGAACCTGCAGGTCTACGCCAAGTGGGCGAAGCCGGATTATACGGTTTCCTTCAACACGCATGGTGCGGATACGGAGACTCCGGCGCCCATCGGCGTGGCGAAATACGACACGATTGAGGACCAGATGCCCGCAGACCCCACCCGTGAGGGCTACGTGTTCGCGGGCTGGTATACGGACGAGGCGTACACCGTTCCGTTCGTGGCCACGCAGCAGATCGTCCGCAACCTGACGCTCCATGCGAAATGGACGCGCACGGACAGCTGCACCTATGTCATCGTGGCGAAGGACACGGAGGGCAATGAGCTCAAACGCGTCGATGGCTCCGAAGTGGAAGTGGGCGCGTCCGTCACTGTAAATGCGCCTGTCATTGACGGTTATCAGGCGCAGCAGAGCAGCCAGAACGTCAAAATTCTGGATGACGGGCAGGAAGTAGTGTTCGTCTATGACAAGCTGCAGAACTGGACGGCCACGGTGCATCATTATATTGAGGGCACCACGGAAAAGGTTGCCGAGGATGTTATCCGCAGCGACCTGACGGTCAACAGCCTGCTGGTATATTCCGCGACGGTCAGCGGTTATGAGTTGGCCGAGGGTACCAGCTATGTTCAGACGGCCACCCGCGAAAACAGCGAGATTACGTTCTATTATAAGAAAATCGCGGATTCGGCGTATACGGTCAACCACTATTACGGCAGCAATGCTTCGCTTACGGAAACTGTTACGGGCACGGCCAAGGCCGGAAGCCTGGTGACGGCGGACGTCATAAACAAAGCCGGGTACACCTGCGTTACATCCGGGGCTGCGCTTTCCGCGTATGTTGCGAAAGACGGCTCTACGGTGATCAACGTGTATTACGCGGCCAACGACCAGACGTACAGCGTTTACTATTATCTGGAAGGCACAGAGACGCCTGTACCCGGCACGACGGCGAAAGAAAACGTGTCCGCGAAGTTTGACGAGACGGTGACGGAAACGGCGCTCGCAGTCACGGGTTATACTGTGGCGGGAGACAGCACCAGGTCCATCACGGTCGGTGCGGACAATGCAGCCAACAAAATCGTTTTCTACTACACGGTGAACAGCTATCCGCTGAATATCACCTACAAATATGCCGATGACGTGCCCGACGCAGCACTGCGGGGCCAGAAGGCGGCGGAGCCTGTATCCAGGGATATCGCGTTCGGTGCGCCTTACAGCGTTGCCAGCCCGTTGATTCCGGGTTATACGGCCAGCGTTGCAGCGGTAGCAGGCACAATGGCGGAGAACGGTGTGACCGTGGAGGTCGTTTACCGCGCCGCTACGGACACGGCGTATACCGTCAAGCACATGCTGCAGGATGTGACAGGTGACGGTTATACTGAAGATGCGGCGGCCCGGCAGACCCTGCACGGCACGACCGGGGCGGACACGAACGCTGCGGCGAAGAGCTATGAAGGCTTTACGGCGCAGGCGGTCGTTCAGCAGGCCATCGCCGCGGACGGCAGCACGGTGGTTGAGATCAAATACGACCGCAACAGCTATGAAGTGACCTATGCTTATGTGGGCACGGCGCCCGCAGGCGCGAGCGCGCTGCCGGAAAAGGTGACTGTGAAATACGGTGCGCCTGTGGCGGTGGCGGCGGCCGCCACGGCCCCGGGCTACACGTTCAGCGGCTGGAGCCAGAAAGAGGACTTCACAATGCCCGCCGAAAACGTGACCATTACCGGTTCGTTCACGGCCAACGGCGATACCGCTTATACAGTGGAGCATTATCAGCAGAACCTGGCGGGCGACGGTTACAACCTTGTGGAGGCGGATACCGAACACCTGACAGGCGAGACCGATACCACTGCGACGGCAAACCCGAAGACTTATACAGGCTTTACATTTGACGGGACCGTGGAGGGCACGGTTGCCAGCGGCAATATCGCGGGCGACGGAAGCCTGGTGCTGAAGCTGTACTACACGCGCAACAGCTATGAAGTGAGCTACGCTTACACGGGCACAGTGCCCGCAGGCGCAAGTGCGCTTCCGGCCGCCGCGTCCTACAAATATGGTGCGGATGTAACGGTGGCTCCGCAGGCCACGGCCCCGGGCTACACGTTTAACGGCTGGCTCGAGGACGGCAAGGTAACGGCAAGCTTCAAAATGCCCGCCGGCCCGGTGCAGCTCACGGGTTCCTTTACCGCGAATACCGATACCAGGTACACGGTGGAGCACTGGACGGAGGATCTGGACGGCGAGGGCTATACTCTGCGCGAAACAGAAGCGAACCTGACGGGCGTCACGGATACAACGGCGACGGCGGAGGCAAAGAGCTATGAGGGCTTCCGGTTCGACGAGGGCAATGAAAACAACGTTCTCACAGGCGTGATCACAGGCGACGGAAAGCTGGTTCTGAAAGTTTACTACGCGCGCAACAGCTATGAAGTAAGCTATGATTACGGCGCTGCCCCCACGGGCGCAAGCCAGCTGCCGGGAACGGCTTCCTACAAGTACGGCGCCGAGGTCCGGGTGGCGGATAAGGCCACAGCCCCGGGTTATACTTTCGACGGCTGGAAGAAAGACAATGCCGAGGTCACGAGCTTTACGATGCCTGCCGGCGCCGTACAGCTCACGGGACGCTTTACAGCCAATACGGACACCGGCTACAAGGTGGAGCACTACCAGCAGAATCTGGCGGGAGACGCTTTCGTCCTGTTTGAGACGGAAGAACAGAACGCCACTACGGATACGCATGTGTCGGCAACACCGAAGGACTACACGGGCTTTACCTACGACGGCACGGTGGACGGAACTGTCACCGAAGGCAATGTTGCGGGCGACGGCAGCCTGGTGCTGAAGCTGTACTACACGCGCGACAGCTATAAGGTCACCTACCAGTACACGGGCAAGGTGCCCACGGGCGCGAGCGAGCTGCCTGCGGAGACGACCGAGAAATACGGCGCTGCTGTTACAGTGGCAGCGGACGCCACGGCCCCGGGCTACACGTTCAGCGGCTGGAGCCGGGAAGACGGCTTCACGATGCCGGCCGAAAACGTGACCATTACCGGTTCCTTCACGGCCAATGGCGAGACCCCTTACAAAGTGGAGCACTGGCAGCAGAACCTTGAGGATGACGGCTATACCCTTGCGGAGACCGAAAACCTGACGGGTGAGACCGATACCACTGCTACGGCAAACCCGAAAACCTATACAGGCTTTGCATTCGACGGAACAGCGGAGGGCACAGTTGCCAGCGGCAATATCGCGGGCGACGGCAGCCTGGTGCTGAAGCTGTACTACACGCGCAACAGCTATGACGTGGCCTATGCCTATACGGGCACGGTGCCCACGGGTGCAAGCGCGCTGCCGGAAAAGGCGACCGTGAAATACGGCGCGCCTGTAACGGTGGCAGAGGCCGCCACGGCCCCGGGCTATACGTTCAGCGGCTGGAGCCGGAATGACTTCACAATGCCGGCCGAAAACGTGACCATTACCGGTTCGTTCACGGCCAACAGCAACACCGAATACACGGTGCGGCACCACTTCCAGAACATTTTGGACGATGCGTACGATGCCGACACGGCCATGCTCAGCGAAACGCTGAGTGGCACGACGGATACGCTCACGGCTGCTGCTGCGAAGACCGTTGCGGGCTTTACGGCTCAGAGCTTCCAGCAGAAGAACATCGCGGGCGACGGCAGCACGGTGGTTGATATCTACTACAACCGCAACAGCTATACTGTAACGTATGCGGTCACTGGTACCGTGGACCCGAACCCCAACTATAAGCAGGCAGATTACCGCTTCGGCCAGAACGTCGCTGCAGAGGCGGCTGCCGCCAAGGCTGGCTACGACTTCATCGGCTGGGCCAACGAGCCCGCGGTCATGCCTGCGAATGATGTTACGGCGACAGGCTATTTTGTAGCCCGCACGGACACCGCTTATCAGGTGCAGCATTACAAGCAGAACCTTGAGGATGACGGCTTCACTCTTGCGGAGACCGAGGAGCTGACGGGCAAGACCGATACCATCGCAACGGCAAACCCGAAGACTTATACAGGCTTTACGCTTGACCGGACCGTGGAAGGCACGGTCGCCAGCGGCAATATCGCGGGCGACGGCAGCCTGGTGCTGAAGCTGTACTACACGCGCAACAGCTACGATGTGACCTATGCCTACACGGGCACAGTGCCTGCGGACGCAAGTGCACTGCCGGAAAAGGCGGCTGTGAAATACGGCGCCTCTGTAACAGTGGCGGAGGCCGCGACCGCAAAGGGCCATACCTTCAGCGGCTGGAGCACCGGCGACTTCACGATGCCTGCACAGGATGTGGAGATCACAGGCTCCTTTACGGCCAACCCGTACAATGTCACGGTCGAATATTACTTCGACAAGGTTCAGGATACGGATATGACCCGGGTGCAGTCTGTCACTTACGGTGAGACATTCACGACTGCGGCGGCCGCAGAAACGGACCGGAACGGCGTACACTATACGCTGGACTGGGTCGAAAACAACGGCCTGACGGTGAGCGACATTGAAGCCGACAACGTGGTCAGGGTGTACTACGCAAAGGATGAAGAGGGCGGCCCGGACGATATCCCCGATTATGCGCAGATCGTATTTACCTATCAGAGTGCGGACGTTCGGAAAGGCACGGTTGATAAGAGTGTGGAAATCCACACCTTTGAACGGCTGAACGGCGAACTGCTCGAAGAGAAGAAAGCCAGCCCGGCCGGTGCAAATGCGGCGGGACGTGAGGGCTATGCATTCGATTACTGGACCGATGGAACCAGGCGCGATGTGACCTCCGGTATGGAGACGCTGAAGAGCGAGGTATACACGGACAATGCAGAATTCACCGCATATTTCGACGTTGATACAAAGGGCACTGACCCCGAAAACCCGGATAAGCCGGACAATGTGCCCGACAAGTATCAGGCGAAAGTGACCTATCAGGCTGTCAATGGCGCAGTTACGCTGGGCGGCAGCACGGGCACGGAGCTGGTCACCTATGTGACTCTGTTCGACGCGGACGGCAAGTGGGCCGAGAACGGCACAGGCAAGCTGGCTGAGGCTCAGGTCCCGACTGCAGCCGCAGCCGCGGATTACGACCCGGCCACCGAACGCTGGACACCGGCCGTACCGGCCGAAGGGGCTGAGATCACGGCTGACGGCGCTGTCTTTACAGTGACGTGGGAGCTGGCGATCTCCGGTTACCAGGTACACTACTACTACGACGGCGTTGAGGATACCGCTTCTGCTGTGAATGCCACCGGCAAGATCGGCGACGCGATTCCCTACGACACCGGCAAGACCACTTTTGACGGCGCGAACTACGTGCTGGAGAATGTGGACGGCGCGGGCAAGCTCATCTCGAAGGATGCGGCTGCGAATATCGTGAACGTCAACTTCACAAAGGATGAGAAGTCCGACCCGACCAAAGACCCCGACCCGGAGGTCCCGGGTGACAACATCCCGGATAAGTATCAGGCAACTGTCACGTTTGAAGCGATCAACGGCGTACTCCAGCCCAAGGGCGGCACGGACGCCCAGAATACGAAGCAGATGACCACGGTCGTGACACTGCTGAACGAGAACGGCGAACCCGCTGAGAACGGTACCGGTTATCTGACTGAAGCACAGATCCCGACAGCGCTGGCGAATCTGGGATACATCGCCAACACGCTGTTCTGGGGCCCGGCGACTCCGACGACCTCTTACGCCATCACAGGCGACATCACCTTTGTGGCGGACTTCAATGCGGAAGGCGTCATTCCGGAAGAACCCCCGGTGCCTCCGGTGACCCCGGTAGGTCCGACGGCGCCGGAAGAAGGCCCGGAGGAAACCATCGACGAGCCTGAAACCCCGCTTGCTCCGGCTGAACCCGAAGCACCCGCGGAAGAGCCCGCCGAAGAGGAGATCGAGGAAGCCGATACGCCGCTCGCTTCCGGCGCCGCATGGGCGCTGCTCAACCTCATCCTGATGCTCTGCACGGCCCTTGTCAGCATCCTGCTGCTCATCGGCTTCCTGGGCAAAAAGAAGAAAGAGGATGAGAACGAGAACGTGGAGTACACGGTGAAGCGCAAAGGCGTGACTCGTGTGCTGAGCCTCATCCCGGCCATTGGCTCCATCATCGCCTTCCTCCTCACGGAGAATATGCGCAATCCGATGGTGTTCGTGGACCGCTGGACATGGCTCATGGTGCTCATCGCTCTGGTGCAGGTCATTGTGTGCATCTTTGCCCGCAAGGAAAAAGAAGAGCCCGATGACAACGCGCAGACCCCGGCTCAGGCGTAAGCACGGAACGCGAACCTCAGGCAAATCCATAACGAAAGCCCCCGAAGGATATCCCTTCGGGGGCTTTTTGTACATCCTGTAAATTTTGCGGAAAATACGGGACGCGGCGGCAGAGGCTGTGATACAATGAAAAAAACACGTCCTTCGTCCGCATACGGACGGAGGCGAAAGCGGCGGGAAGGGCCGCGGAAAAGGGAGATGCAAAAGCCATGAAGGTAACGTTTATCGGCGCCACGCATGAGGTTACGGGGAGCTGCTCCCTGCTGGAGGTGGGGAACAGCGCTTTCCTGGTGGACTGCGGGATGGAGCAGGGGGAAAACCGGTTCGAGAATATCCCGCTGCCTGTGAACCCGGCAGAACTTAGCTGCGTGCTGCTGACGCACGCCCATATCGACCATTCTGGATATCTGCCCCTGCTGTACAAAAACGGCTTTCGGGGCACCGTGTATGCTACGGAATCCACTGCCAGCCTGTGCCAGATCATGCTGCGCGACAGCGCGCATATTCAGGAGAGCGAGGCGGAGTGGAAAAACCGAAAGGCGCGCAGGGCCGGACGCCCGGAGGCGGAGGCGCTGTACACGATGGCGGACGCAGAGGGCGTTTTATCCCGCTTCCGTCCGTGCCCGTACAACAAGCTGACGGCCGTTGGCGAAGGCGTTGCGGTGCGCTTTACGGATATCGGGCATTTGCTTGGCTCCGCCGCCATTGAGATATGGATGAGCGAGGGCGGCGTTACCAAAAAGATGGTGTTCAGCGGTGACGTGGGGAATACGCATCAGCCCATCCTCAACGACCCGCAGCGGGTGGAGCAGGCAGATTATCTGGTGCTGGAATCCACCTACGGCAACCGGCTGCACGGTGAGCGCCCGGATTATGTGGGCGCGTTGACGGAGATCCTGCAGCAGACCTTTGACCGGGGCGGCACGGTGGTCATTCCCTCCTTTGCTGTGGGCCGCACGCAGGAAATGCTGTATTTTATCCGGGAGATCAAGGAGCAGGGCCGGGTGCACGGGCACGACGGATTCCCTGTTTATGTGGACAGTCCGCTGGCCAATGAGGCAACGAGCATTTTCCTGCAATGCCCCACGGAAAATCTGGACCCTGAGGCGCGGGAACTGGTGCGGAGCGGGGTAAATCCGCTCTGGTTTGAAGGGCTTAGGACCAGCGTGACGAAGGAGGATTCCCAAGCCATCAATGCGAATGCCGTGCCGAAGGTCATCCTTTCTGCCAGCGGAATGTGCGATGCGGGGCGTATCCGGCATCATTTAAAGCATAATCTGTGGCACAGCGAAAATACGGTGCTGTTTGTTGGTTATCAGGCAGAGGGCACGCTGGGGCGCGCGCTGGTGGACGGCGCGCCATCGGTAAAAATATTCGACGAAGCGATCGCAGTCAACGCAGAAATCCGCGTGCTGGCGGGCGTGAGCGGGCACGCGGATAAAAACGGGCTCATCCGCTGGCTCCAGGGTGTTTCACCGAAGCCGGCGCAGATATTCGTCAATCATGGCGACGATGAAGCATGTACGGATTTTACCCAGTGCCTGAGAGAAGAATACGGTTACAATGCGATGGCCCCGTACAGCGGAACGTGTTATGATCTGGCCGCCGGGGCGTTTCTGGCCCAGCCCGCCGGAGTGCTGCGCAAAAAGCCGGAGGAGGCCGCGCGCGACCCGCGCGCAATGGCGGCCTTCAGTGAGCTGCAGCGGGCCGTCAAGCAGCTTTCCGCATTGGCCCAGGGGGCGGGAGGAAGACCCAACAAGGAACTCAAGCGCATGGCTGCGCAGGTACAGGCCTTGTACGACGCCTGGCGCGCATGAGCGTATCCTTTGGGGTGTAAAGAGAAAAGAAGTGTCCGCAGAGCCTCAGGAGGCTCTGCGGACGTTTTTTGCCGGAAGCGAGGTCTCACGGCTGCGGCCGCTGCTTTGCGCGGCGCGTACTCCGTTCCGCGCGAGCGGGAGAGGTTGTCAGGCGATAGCTGTCGGAGATCATTTCGCAAAGGTCCTCCGGCGGGACACCGGCGTTCACCTCCACGGTGTTCCAGTGGGTATGGTTCATATGCCAGCCCGGCGTAACGGCGGGGTAGGCCGCCCGCCAGAAATCGGCTTTCATTGGTTCACATTTCAAATTTACGCATAATTTTCCGTCGCGTTCAAAAACAAGAGCAAACCATTTGCGCCCGGCGGCGTGACGTACCACGACATTGCCGCCGTCCTCAAACGGGCAGTCCACAGCAGCGCCGGGATATGCGGCGCACAGGGCAAGCAGCTCATCCTTTGTCATTTCCCGGTTCCTCCTTATTCTCAAAGCCCTGCGCGCCGGCACAGGGGCTTGTGCAATGCACACGCGCAGCCGCGCAAGCGGCGGGTTTGAGGCTATTATACCATGGCGCCGCGAAGCGGCCACAGCAAAACCGCGCCTGCTGCGGTTTTGCATGGTTCAATGTTCTCAAAGCCCTGTGCGTCAGCACAGGGGCGTGTGCCTTGCACACGCGCAGCCGCGCAAGCGGCAGCTTTG
>ERZ835080.1464-NODE-1464-length-17138-cov-7.772874_pt1 | contig 17138 bp, 18 predicted proteins | sample MGYA00519688_ERZ835080 | MGnify/ENA primary metagenome ERZ835080 (study PRJEB31850, sample SAMEA3708770) | human gut metagenome | biome: human gut; feature: human-associated habitat; material: faeces | place: China | collected 2014 ... | reverse complement strand
GTCCGACATTCGTCCACCAGAGATAGAGATAGAGTTAGAGAAAGAGATAGAGATAGAAAAAGAGAGAGAGGGAGAAACGGGACACCCCGTCCCCGCTGCTTATGGCAGATACAACAATGTAATACTGACCGATACAGAGCTTTCCGGGCTGAAAACAGAGCTGACCGACAAGTGGGAGTATTATATTGACCGGCTTTCCTGCCATATCGCTTCCACCGGGAAGCAGTACCACAGCCATGCAGCCACCATTTACAAGTGGGCGCAGGAGGACGCTGCCAAAGGCAAGGCTGCCCCGAAACAGGGCATACCCGATTATTCATGCAAGGAGGGCGAGAGCTTATGAAAAACGAGATTGAAGCTATGATTACGGACATTACAGCCACTACCGCCGAAGCAGAGGACTACACAGGCGAGGACGGGCTTTTATACTGCGGCAAGTGCCATACGCCAAAAGAAGCATACTTTTCAAAAGAAACCGCCCAATGGTTAGGGCATGACCGACACCCGGCAGAGTGCGACTGCCACCGGGCAGCCCGTGAAAAGCGGGAAGCCGCTGAAAGCCGACAGAAGCACCTTGAAACAGTGGAGGACTTGAAACGCCGGGGCTTTACCGACCCCGCTATGCGGAACTGGACATTTGAGCATGACAACGGCAGAAACCCACAGACCGAAACCGCCCGCTTTTATGTGGAGAGTTGGGAAACCATGCAGGCTGAAAATATCGGCTACCTGTTTTGGGGCGGCGTGGGGACAGGAAAAAGCTACCTTGCCGCCTGTATCGCCAACGCCCTTATGGAAAAAGAGGTTGCCGTTCGCATGACAAATTTTGCAACGATACTCAATGACCTTGCCGCCAGCTTTGAGGGCAGGAACGAATATATTTCCCGCCTTTGCAGCTACCCTCTGCTGATACTTGATGATTTTGGTATGGAGCGAGGGACAGAGTACGGGCTGGAACAGGTTTACAGCGTGATTGACAGCCGTTACCGAAGCGGCAAGCCGCTGATCGCCACGACCAACCTCACGCTGGAGGAATTGCAGCACCCGCAGGACACGCCCCACGCCCGTATCTATGACAGGCTGACTTCCATGTGCGCCCCCGTCCGCTTCACGGGCAGCAACTTCCGAAAGGAAACCGCACAGGAAAAGCTGGAACGCTTAAAGCAACTGATGAAGCAGCGAAAGGAGAGCCTATGACAGAAACGAAACAGACAAGCACCACCAAAACAGACCGCCGCCCGGACTGTGTGACGGAAATCCGCATGGGCAACTCCGTCCTTACCGTTTCCGGCTTCTTCAAGCAGGGCGCAACCGACACCGCAGCCGACAAGATGATGAAAGTGCTGGAAGCGGAAGCTGCTACACAAAAAACGGCGATTTAACATGATACTGAAAAGCGGTCACGCTTTTGGCGTGACCGCTGGCAGAGAAATTATAGGTTGAAAAATGCGGAGAGTGCTTTCCCCAAATCTTCGGGAGCGTCTATGTTTACTTCATGTCCAGAATTTTTAATCACTAATAATTCGGCTTGTGGTAACTGCGATTGAAGCTGTAAAGAAGCCTGTTTATTTGCTACATCTTTCTCCCCACAGATAACCATTACAGGGCTATTGATACACTTCAATTCTTTTTGGAAATCCAAGTTTATCATGGATTTTGACAGATTGATAAAATCCGTTTTACCAAGTCCCATGCTTTCAAATGTTCTTTTAGGCATAAACCGAAAGAGCATATTTTGAAATTGCAAGAGTTTTTTCGGCATTGTATATTGTGTCGCAACCAACGCCAAAGAGTTTATTTTATCTGGATTTTCAATCCCATATTGCAATGCGAGAATACCGCCTAAAGATAGCCCACAGATATTGACCGGTTCTGAAAATTGCTTACAGTATTCGGAGAAAGCAAGATATAAAACTTGATAGCAGACCTCTTTATCTTCAAACCAATCAAAAAGGTTCGGGCATAAAATGTCCGCACTTTTCCCCATAGTGTTAATCGTATTTTTCCAGCTTGATGATGTTTGCCCTAATCCATGAAGTAATATAGTTTTCATTTTCTCTCCTGCAATGTCTGATGTGTATTTACGGTAAAGTATATCACAGAGTTATGAACTTTTCTATCTTTTTTGCAGCGAGAAGCCGCACAGTAAAAAATCGTCATTTTGACAGGCGGTAAAGAAGCAGAAACCGCTATACAGACAGTCGCCCCATGTGGTACAATCAAGGTACGGAATAGTGGGGCTGGCTGTCGGAAACGGAGGATTTTATGTTAAGACAGACCAACCAACAACCAATTACCGCCCTTTACCCAAGACTTTCCCATGAGGACGAGCTGCAAGGCGAGAGCAATTCCATTTCCAACCAGAAGCGTATTCTTGAAACCTATGCAAAGCAGAACGGCTTTTTCAATCTGCGCTGGTACACGGACGACGGTTATTCTGGTGCGAACTTTCAAAGACCCGGTTTTCAAGCCATGCTTGCAGACATTGAAGCCGGAAAAGTCGGGACAGTTATCGTAAAGGATTATTGTGCGATAATAGGACTAAATCAGAAAGACCTTGAAAACCAAGGCATTCTGGCTTAGTCCCTTCTTTTTTTGACCGAAAACAAAGGACTTTCACAATAATCAAGCAAGCCGGAGTGTGCCGCTGCACACTTCCGGCAGAAGGAGGATATAGTGGGTGCTATCAAAGTCTTCTTGAAGGAGGTTGTGCTTCCGATCACGCTTGCGTTCTGCCTTGCGTCATTTCTCAAGCCGATCTATATGCCTGACGGCGTATGCGACTACTTCCTTATGTGGATCTGCGTTGGATTACCGTTCGGCATCCGGAGGATGTGCCTCTGGCTCGTTCCCAGCGGTTACGGTATCTCCGGCTCAGTCGGCATCTTCGCATTGAACTTAATCATAGGCGGTCTCATCGGAGGACTCGCCTTCTTCATCGGGCTGCTGCTCGGTGTCATTCATACCATCCGGGAAATCATCTGAACTACATCGTAAACGAAGAGGGTTTGTTTCTTCTCCAATTTGGAGTAAGAAGCAAACCCTCTTTTTTTGTTGCCCAAAAGCCGGAATATCTGCTGGCGATACGGCGAAAGAAAGGAGTTTTTAAGCATGAAACGCATGACAGACGGTGATCTGCAAGCACTGGAATTGCTGATGCAGACCACACCCGGCTTTGAGCATTTTGACAGCGGCGCGGATGGCATTCTCCCCGAGTGCCGAAGCTGCCGCTTTCATCGTCCCTTCTGGAAATATCAGTCCTGCGTGTTTGCAGAGTGTCCCTACTGCTGCAATCCTGTTTCTACCATCAAAAATCAAAGTGGCACATCTGCTGCCAGAAAGGAAGTCAATCATGGATAACAAAATCGAAGTTTTCAAGAATGAACAGTTCGGTAAGGTGAGGACGATCCTCGACGGAGAAACACTTCTGTTCTGCGGCTCAGATGTTGCAAGAGCATTGGGATATGCCAGACCCGGCAAGGCAATTATTGACCATTGCAAGGGTGTCCTAAAACGGGACACCCTTACGAGCGGCGGTACGCAGTCCCTTTCCTACATTACGGAGGGTGATGTTTACAGACTAATTGTCCATAGCAAACTCCCCTCGGCGGAAAGATTTGAACACTGGCTGTTCGATGAGGTTGTTCCCATGATCCGCAAGACCGGCTGCTACATGACGGCATCCCTGCTGGATCGCATTCAGAAGGAACCGGCGGTCATCATAGAGCTTGCGCAGACCTTGCTCAAGGAAACGAATCGCGCCAATGCCCTTGAAGCGGAGCTGGGCATTGCAAGACCGAAAGCCGATTACTTTGACGCCTTCGTCAATCCAGATGACTGCACCAACATTCGTACCACGGCGAAGGAACTGAAAATCCCGGAGCGCAAGTTCGTCAAATTCTTGCTTAACGAAGGGTATCTGTTCCGCTCTCCCTCCGGTCAGCTTCTTCCCTACAACAAGAAGAGCAACGAAGGACTCTTCATCGTCCGGGATTTCGTGACCTTCCGCTATACCGGCTCTCAGACCTACTTCACCCCGAAGGGCAAGAACGTCATCCGCATCCGCTACTTTGGAATCTGCGGCGTTGAAGTATCTACGGAAATGGCAGGGTGATCATGTGTCAGTCTATCGCGTCAATAAAACCCGTGACTTCACGGTCATGGGCAATACCCACCTGAGAGATAAGAACCTCTCCCTCAAAGCAGTCGGTCTTCTCTCAAAGATGCTGTCCTTCAACGACGGCTGGCAGTTCTCCACCCGTGGTCTTGCGGCACTCTGCAAGGAAGGTCCCGACGCCATACTTTCGGCACTCAAGGAGCTTGAGGAAAACGGCTACCTTGTCCGTCACCGTGGCAGAGATGATAAGGGCAGAATGGTCAGCACGGAGTTCGACATCTATGAGATGCCGCAAGCCGGTTTGCCACACAGGGATAATCCACACAGGGAAAATCCCGATGTGGAGAATCCAGACGTGGAGAATCCCCATAGGGAAAATCCCGCACAAAGAAATACTATCCAAGTAATTACTCAAGAAAGAAATACTCTCTCAAAGAACTATCAATCCATCAATCTTGATGGGATGGACAGGATGGATGAGCGAAGCGAGTATGAAGAGATTATCAAAGAGAATCTTGACTACAACATTCTCTGTCAGGATCCGAAGTTCGATAAAGACCGCTTCCGGGAGATCATGGACATCATGCTGGATGCCGTCTGTTCCACTGCGCCGACCATCCGCATCAACGGCGAGGATATGCCGCAGCAAGTGGTTAAGTCCCGCTTTCTCAAGCTGAATAGCAGCCACATAGAGTACGTTCTGGAAGCAATGAACAAGAACCCGTCAGACATCCGTAATATCCGGGCGTACCTGTTGACCGCTCTGTATAACGCCTCTCTGACGATAGACAATTATTACTCTGCGCTTGTCAATCATGATTTCTACGGGCAGGACAGGTCGGCAGGGTCAAAGAAGCCGAAGACCTACGATTATAGCCTTTGTGAAGACACTCTTTAATGAATACCATCGTGAGCAATGCTCGGAAAGGAGGACAGTGTAAATGAAAATCATCTATTGCCGGATTGTGCCGCCTTAGCTTCGGCAGCAGTCCCCATAATCATTCCAACGAAAGGAGGTAAACGCCGCAATGCAGGATGAAGTCAACACCAAAGTTGTTGCAATCATGATCAAGGGCGGAAAAATTTCAGCCGAGGTGCTGAAAAAGGCGCTGGACAAGTTCGTTCAGGAGATTGAGAAGGCGCAGAAGCAGATGCAGCAGCCCAAAACCTATCGCGGCAAGCAGTCCATCAAGCATCTGATGAGCCAGAACGCCGCTATCTCCAACATCGAAGTGACGGATGGCAACATCAAGTCCTTTGAGCGGACTGCCAGCAAATACGGTCTGGACTTTGCGCTCAAGAAGGACGTTTCCATCGAGCCGCCAAACTATCTTGTCTTCTTCAAGGGGCGGGACGTTGATGTGATGACCGCCGCCTTCAAGGAGTTCTCCGCCAAGACGGTCAAGCAGAAGGAACAGCCGTCCATCCGGCACAAGCTGGATCAGGAGAAAGCCCAGAGCAAGGCGCAGCACAAGGAGAAGGTCAAGGTCAAAACCAAGGATCGGGGTGTGGAGCTGTGAGCAAACCAGATGTGAAGAAGCTCATTCTTCTGAACCTTCCGTATGTCTTCGCCTTCTACTTTGCGGATAAGATCGCCGCTGTGTTCCGCCTTGCACCCGGCACGGCGTTCATCGACAGGCTGACAAACGGATTTGCCGTGTTCGGCACTGCCTTCGCAAATCCGCTGCCCAGCTTTCATCCCGTTGATCTGCTCATCGGTGTGCTTGCCGGTGCGCTGCTCAAGTTGGCGGTCTACGTCAAGGGCAAGAACCGCAAGAAGTTCCGCCAAGGCGAAGAGTACGGCTCTGCCCGCTGGGGCAAACCGGAGGACATTAAGCCGTACATGGACCCAGAGTTCTCCAACAATGTCATTCTGACGCAGACGGAGTTCCTGACCATGAACAGCCGCCCGAAGCAGCCGAAGTACGCCAGAAACAAAAATATCCTTGTCATTGGCGGTTCCGGCTCAGGCAAGACGCGCTTTTTCGTGAAGCCAAACCTGATGCAGATGCACAGCTCTTATGTGGTTACTGATCCGAAAGGAACCGTGCTGGTGGAATGCGGCAAAATGCTTGAAAAGGGCGGCTACGTCATCAAGTCGCTGAACACCATCAATTTCCGGAAATCCATGCACTACAACCCGTTCAGCTACATCCGCAGCGAGAAGGACATCCTCAAGCTGGTCAATACGATCATCGTCAATACGAAGGGAGACGGCGATAAGTCCGGCGAAGATTTCTGGGTCAAGGCGGAAAAGCTCTACTACACAGCTCTCATCGGCTACATCTGGTACGAGGCACCCGACCACGAGAAAAACTTTACTACTCTGCTCGAAATGATCAATGCCTCGGAAGCCAGAGAGGACGATGAGACCTTCAAGAACCCTGTGGATGTCATGTTCGACGAGCTGGAAGCCCGCGACCCTGACCACTTTGCGGTCAAGCAATACCGCAAATACAAGCTGGCGGCGGGCAAAACTGCGAAGTCGATTTTGATTTCCTGCGGTGCAAGGCTTGCGCCCTTCGACATCGCAGAGCTGCGGGAACTGATGAGCTACGATGAGATGGAGCTGGACACAATCGGAGACCGGAAGACGGCGCTGTTCGTCATCATTTCCGATACCGATGACACCTTCAATTTCGTCGTGGCAATCATGTATTCCCAGCTCTTCAACCTTCTCTGCGACAAAGCAGATGACGTTTACAACGGACGGCTTCCCGTCCATGTGCGCTGTCTGCTGGATGAGTTTGCGAACATCGGTCAAATCCCGAAGTTTGATAAGCTCATCGCCACCATCCGAAGCCGGGAAATCTCGGCGTCAATCATCTTGCAGTCCCAGTCTCAGCTCAAGACCATCTACAAGGATGCGGCGGACACCATCACGGGCAACTGTGACTGCACCCTTTTCCTCGGCGGAAAAGAAAAATCGACCCTCAAGGAAATCAGCGAGGTGCTGGGCAAGGAGACAATCGACCTTTACAACACCTCAGAAACCCGTTCCAACAACAACTCCTACGGCTTGAATTATCAGAAAACCGGCAAAGAACTAATGTCTCAGGATGAGATCGCTGTCATGGACGGAGCCAAGTGTATTTTGCAGCTTCGCGGCGTGAGACCTTTTCTCAGTAACAAATACGACATCACGAAGCATCCCAAATACCGGCAGCTCTCCGACTATAACAAGCGGAACGCCTTTGACATCGAGAAGTACCGGCAGCACAAGCTGGTAGTCAAGCCCGATGACACATTCGACCTCTATGATATGGGCGAGGTCGAAGCGGATTAAAGCCCCGTCGCTGCACTGCGCAGTGGGTAAAGCCTGATGGCTCCCAAAGCAGAACAGCGACGGGGCTTCTTTTTTATGCCCATTTTCAAAAATACACACTCAACTTTCATCGATTCAAGGAGGAAAATCTATGGCTTTCATCAATCAGGCTGTCACGGTTCTTCAGACGCTCGTTATCGCCCTCGGCGCAGGTCTCGCAGTGTGGGGTGTTGTCAACCTCATGGAAGGCTACGGCAACGACAACCGTGCGACACGTTCGTAAGTGAAAAGCTTACGCACAAAGTCGAAGGGCTTTCAAGCCTGAAACTTTGGAGAACTGATATTCCGATGAGTGAAATGAGGGAGTAACGCCCCGAAGCGCTCACACTGATACTCCGACTGGCATCAGCGTGCAACCGCCAAAGTGTCAGAAGCTCGGTAAAGTCGGCAGAGAGTAGCCGTAAATATGGCTAACTACCATATACGAAAGCTATCCAGCGGTGGATGGTGCTACCTATATGCCGGGTGTCGGTTACCCATGGTCAGAATGTACGAAAGTACTGACGAACTTCCGAATGTACAAGTCTAAACGTTGATACTGTCGAAAGGCAGTAGCCCTTGTATGGGCGTGTCCGTGGATTAGTAAGAATGGTTGTTATGAACATCCATATATCGTTACAGGCGATATGATTATGCATGATTGGACACAGGCTTAGAGGAAGGACCTAAAGGTAATCAATGATAGGAATACCGGAACGTGGAAAACTGGGAACGTATGAAACAAGCCGTTGCAGGTCGTTGGACGGGAAAGCCGGGCAAAACCGGTACAACCGTACTTAATCCCAGTGAGAGTAGGGGCACAGTACCTGTGAAGCGATGCTAAACATCGTGGAGGGATAGCCCCAAGTCGAATTCAACGAAACAAATGAATATACGATAAACGCAGCTTCGAGTATGACAAAGAAAATCCAAACCGAAGGGAGAGGATGCCTGTGTTGACTTCGAAACAGCAAGAACAGAAATCTAAACAGAGAAAAATCCGCAATTCTGAGTATTACGATATGGTAAGTACTTTTGACGGACTGTATGCGAACAGTAAGAAAGGCAAGATATTTAATCATCTCATGGAAGTTATTGAGAGTGAGGAGAATATCAAGCTGGCATATAGAACTATAAAGACGAATACAGGAAGTGATACCGCAGGTGTGGACAAAAGGACAATTAACGACCTTGCTAAATTAAGTGAGGAAGAATATGTCCGTCTCATAAGAAAGCAATTCAGTTGTTATCACCCACGCCCAGTAAAGCGTGTGGAGATACCAAAGCCCAATGGAAAGACCAGACCTCTGGGAATTCCGACTATCGTTGACCGAGTGGTACAGCAATGCATCTTACAGGTCATGGAGCCGATATGTGAGGCTAAATTCAGTGATAATTCTTACGGATTCCGTCCTAACAGATCCGCTGAACACGCCATCGCACAGTGTATGCGATTGATACAGGTACAGCATATGTATCACGTAGTAGACCTCGATATTAAAGGATTCTTCGACAACATCAATCACACAAAACTGATAAGGCAGATATGGGCATTAGGAATAAGAGATAAGAAACTGTTATGCATCATTAAGGAAATGCTGAAGGCACCTGTTATTCTGCCAAATGGAGATAAGATATTTTCTACTAAAGGAACTCCACAAGGCGGTATCCTGTCACCATTGCTTGCAAACATTGTTCTAAATGAGTTAGATTGGTGGATTACTTCCCAATGGGAAGAAATGCCAACGAAAACAGATTTTACGACAAGAAGCAATAAGCAGGGAACAGTTATCAAAAGCCATGCTTACAGGGCTTTGCGCAGAAGCAGACTGAAAGAAGTGCATGCGGTGCGATATGCCGATGATTTTAAAATCTTCTGCCCCACACACGAAGAAGCCGTCAAAGCATATAAAGCTACAGAAATGTGGCTAAAAGACCGCTTAGGTCTTGATATAAGCCCCGACAAATCAAAAGTAGTCAATCTGAAAAGGCAGTATTCTGATTTTCTCGGATTCAAACTGAAAGTGCGGAAAAAGGGAAAGAAATATGTCGTCAGGTCACATATGTGTGACAAGGCATATAAAAAGGCTCATGAAAAGCTGACAGAGGAAGTGAAAACTCTGGCTCATTCGTCAGATGACACAGCTCAGTTTATGCAGTTGCAGAAATATAATTCTGTAGTCGCAGGATTACACGAATACTACTGCATTGCAACAGAATCAACAGCAGACTTTGGAAGGCTTGCCTTCGGTATCAACAAACAGCTTAGAAACAGGCTGAAAGGCGATGTATCCCGTAATGGTGCTCTGAGAAATGGTTTCATCAAAGACAAGTATGGTAAAAGCAGGCAATTGAGGTTTCAGCATGAACGTCCCATTGTTCCAGTGGGAGCCGTTCCACAGAAAAATGCCCAAAACAAAAGGAAAGTCATCAATAAATACACAGCCAAGGGACGAGAACTGATTCATAAGAATCTTGCTATCAATACCGACGCAATGTTATGGCTGATGCGTAATCCTGTTAAAGGCAGGTCGATTGAATATGCAGATAACAGAATATCACTATTTGCGGCTCAATATGGTAAATGTGCAGTCACTGGACTTCCTATGGAAGTGCATGACATACACTGTCACCATAAAATGCCATCAAGCAAAGGTGGTACGGATGCATATGAAAATCTGATATTAATCTCAAAAGCTGTCCATGTGATTATCCATGCAACGTCTGAAATCACAATCAGAGAATATCTAAACCCACTGCAATTAGATGATTCTAAACTTGCAAAACTTAACAAACTTCGAACTATGGCAGAAATGCCTGTAATCATTCTTTGATAATTATGCTGTTACGAAGTGTGTAAATCGTATATGAAAAGCCCTGGCGGTTGAATTCGATGGAACGCCGTGTGCGGTGAAAGCTGCATGCACGGTGTGGAGCGGGGGAAAATCCGGAGATTATATCAAAGGATTACCTATCGCTATCCGGCGCCAAGTCTCAGGGCATCAAGCAGCTCATGGCTGGCGGTGGTGTGGTGCTGATCGGCACGACCCTCATCCCTCTGCTCTCCGGTCTGTTCGGTTAATCCGGCAGCCGCGCAGAAGTAACCATCGGGGCGGGTGCTGGAAAAGGCACTCTCCCGTCACAATTCACCAACGATTTAAGGAGGAAATTCAAGTATGGCATTTATCAATCAGGCAGTTACGGTTCTCCAGACGCTTGTTATCGCCCTCGGTGCGGGTCTTGCGGTGTGGGGAGTTGTCAATCTCATGGAAGGCTACGGCAACGACAACCCCGGCGCTAAGTCTCAGGGCATCAAGCAGCTCATGGCTGGCGGCGGTGTGGTGCTGATCGGCACGACCCTCATCCCCCTGCTCTCCGGTTTGTTCGGCTAATCCACGGCAAGCCCAGCTTAACCGAAGGGTGGTGAAATATTGGGCAGCATTTTAGAAAAGATTGAGCAGGCTCTCAAGGATATGCTGATCGGATGGATCGAGAGCAACCTGACCAATATGTTCACCGATGTCAACGAGAAGGTAGGAACGATTGCCGCCGAAGTTGGGCAAACACCGTCCGGCTGGAACGGCGGCGTGTACCAGATGATCCGGGGACTATCCGAAAACGTGATAGTCCCCATCGCTGGTATCATCATCACCTTCGTTTTGTGCTACGAGCTGATTTCCATGATCACCGAGAAAAACAACCTTCATGACATGGACACTTGGATGTTCTTCAAGTGGTTTTTCAAGGCGGCTGTGGCGATCTACCTCGTGACGCACACCTTTGACATCGTGATGGCAGTATTCGACATCGGGCAGAATGTAGTTTCCGGTGCAGCCGGTGTCATTCACGGCAACACGAGCATTGACATTGACGCGACGATTGCGCAGATGCGTACCGGCATGGAGAACATGGGCGTCGGAGAACTGCTCGGACTGTCGATAGAAACTCTTCTGATCAGCTTGTGCCTCAAAATCATGGCGATCCTCATTACGGTCATTCTCTACGGGCGCATGATTGAGATTTACTGCACCGTGAGCATTGCGCCTATTCCCATCGCAACCATGAGCAACCGCGAATGGGGCAGCATCGGCACGAATTATCTGAAAGGCTTGTTCGCTCTGGCATTTCAGGGCTTCCTCATCATGGTCTGTGTCGGCATCTATGCGGTGCTGATCAACGGCATGATCATCGCAGACAACATTCACTCGGCTCTGTTCTCTGTGGCAGCGTACACGGTTATTCTGTGCTTCTCGCTGTTCAAGACCGGAAGCCTCGCAAAATCCATTTTCCATGCGCACTAAGGAGGGCGGCAGCATGAAGAAGTACAGCATCATCTACGCCGATCCCCCTTGGGCGTATCGGACTTACTCCAAGAAGGGACAGGGACGGTCGGCAGAAAGCCACTACCCGACAATGTGCATTGAGGACATCAAGGCGCTTCCGGTTGGTGAGCTTGCCGCGAAGGACTGCGCTCTGTTTCTATGGATCACGTTCCCGTGCCTCTGTGAAGCACTCGAAGTGCTGACGGCATGGGGATTTTCTTATAAGACCGTGGCTTTTGTATGGGTGAAGCAAAACCGCAGGAACGATGATCTCTTCACCGGCATGGGGTATTGGACAAGGGCGAATGCCGAAATCTGCATCCTTGCCACGAAGGGACACCCGAAGCGAGTTGACGCCGGTGTGCGTCAGGTCATCCTCAGCCATATCGAAGAGCATTCCAAAAAACCGGATGAAGCGCGGGAGCGCATTGTCCGGCTCATGGGAGACCTTCCCCGCGTAGAGCTTTTTGCCCGTCAGTCTCCCGAAGGCTGGGACGTTTGGGGCAACGAGGTCGAATGCAGCATTACTCTTGGAAAGGAGGAAACAGTCAATGGCATTTGTTCCGGTTCCGAAGGATCTTAACCGCGTCAAAACGAAGGTCATGTTCAACCTGACCAAGCGGCAGCTCATTTGTTTTTCCATCGCTGCGGCGGTCGGCGTCCCGATCTTCTTTCTGGTGAAGGCGCATCTCGACTTGTCTACGGCGGCAATGCTGATGGTGGTGATCATGCTCCCGTTCATCTTCTTCGCGCTTTACGAGAAGGACGGTCAGCCCGCCGAAAAGTATCTGTACCACATCGTACAGTCCATGTTCATCCGGGACAAGGTGCGTCCCTATCGCACAAACAATCTCTACGCTGAAATTCAGCAGAAAATCAAAGAACAGGAGGAATTGCAGCTTGAACAACAGCACAGCAAAGGCAAAGCCTAAGATGACCGTCAAAAACGGCGTCGTTTACGGCGATGCCCTTTCCGCTCAGGAAAAGAAGCGGATCGTCATGCAGAAGAAAAAGGACAGAAAGGCAAAGAAAGTCCGCAAGTCCGCCCAGCAGACCATTCCCTATGTGGAAATGTGCCGCGACGGTATCTGCAAGGTGAACAGCCGCCTCTACACGAAGTCCATCGCCTTTGAGGACATCAACTACCAGCTTGCGCAGAACGAGGACAAAACTGCCATCTTTGAGAACTGGTGCGACTTTCTGAACTACTTCGACAGCTCGATCTTCGTCCAGCTCTCCTTCATCAATCAGAAGGCAAGCCTCAATGAGTTCCGCAAGCGCATCAACATTCCGGCACAGGAGGACGCCTTCAACGACATCCGCTCCGAGTATTCCGGTATGCTGCAAAGTCAGCTCACCAAGGGCAACAACGGACTGGTCAAGAAGAAGTACATCACCTTCGGCGTTGAGGCGGACTCCCTCCGCACGGCAAAGCCGAAGCTCGAACGCATTGAAACCGACATTCTCAACAACTTCAAAACCCTCGGTGTGAGAACCGAGCCGCTGTCCGGCTACGAGCGGCTGAAAGTGCTTCATGACGTGTTCAACATGGACACCAATGAGCCATTCCGCTTTTCCTTTGACATGGTAGCCCGGACGGGACTCAGCACGAAGGACTTCATCGCGCCCACTTCCTTTGACTTCCGTGAAGGCAAGTGCTTCAAGATGGGCAGAACCATCGGCGCGGTGAGCTTTCTGCAAATCCTCGCGCCGGAACTCAATGACCGTATGCTTGCCGACTTCCTTGAGATGGACAGCAACATCACGGTCAATTTTCATATCCGGACGATTGACCAGGCGAAGGCAATCAAGAGCATCAAGATGAAGATCACCGACCTCGACAAGATGAAGATCGAAGAGCAGAAAAAGGCAGTCCGCTCCGGCTACGATATGGACATCATCCCGTCCGATCTCGCCACCTTCGGCGGTGAGGCAAAGCGTCTGTTGCAGGATCTCCAGACCCGCAATGAGAGACTGTTTCTTGTGACCATCCTCATCATGAATACGGCAACCAACCGCCAGAAGCTCGAAAACGCGGTGTTCCAGACCGCCGCCATCGCCCAAAAGTATAACTGTGCGCTCAAGCGTCTTGACTTCCAGCAGGAGGAAGGGCTGATGTCCTCTCTGCCTATCGGCGTCAATCAGGTGGAGATCGAACGCGGACTGACCACTTCCAGCACAGCGGTTTTCGTGCCGTTCACCACGCAGGAGCTTTTTCAGGGCGGCGAAGCTCTCTACTACGGGCTGAACGCACTGTCCAACAACATGATCATGGTTGACCGCAAGCAGCTCAAGAACCCCAACGGGCTGATCTTGGGTACGCCCGGTTCCGGTAAATCCTTCTCCGCCAAGCGCGAAATGACGAACGCCTTCCTCATCACAGAAGATGACATCATCGTCTGCGACCCCGAAGCCGAGTATTTCCCCCTCGTACAGAAGCTCGGCGGTCAGGTCATCCGCATCTCGCCGGTCAGCACGGATTATATCAATCCGCTGGACATCAACACGAACTACTCCGAAGAGGAAAACCCGCTGACGCTGAAATCCGACTTCATCCTCTCCATGTGTGAGCTGATTGTCGGCGGCAAGGACGGCTTGCAGCCGGTTGAGAAGACCATCATTGACCGCAGTGTCCGCATGGTCTATCAGGAGTTCCTTGCAGACCCCAAACCGGAGAAAATGCCGATCCTTGAAGACCTCTACAACATTCTGAGAAATCAGAAAGAGCCGGAGGCGCAGCGTATCGCAACTGCCCTCGAAATCTATGTTCACGGCTCTCTGAACGTCTTCAATCACAGAACGAATGTGGATGTCAACAACCGCTTCGTCTGCTATGACATCAAGGAGCTGGGCAAGCAGCTCAAGAAGCTCGGTATGCTGATTGTGCAGGATCAGGTGTGGAACAGAGTTACCATCAACCGCGCCCAGCGCAAGGCAACGCGCTACTACATGGACGAGTTCCATCTGCTCTTGAAGGAAGAACAGACCGCCGCGTACAGCGTGGAAATCTGGAAGCGTTTCAGAAAATGGGGCGGCATTCCGACCGGAATCACGCAGAATGTCAAGGATCTGCTTGCGTCCCGCGAGGTAGAGAATATCTTTGAAAACTCAGATTTTGTCTACCTTCTGAATCAGGCATCCGGTGACCGGCAGATTCTCTCGAAGGCGCTGAACATCTCGCCCAGCCAGCAGAACTACATTACCAATTCCAACGCCGGTGAGGGGCTGATCTTCTATGGCTCTACCATCGTTCCCTTCAAGGACGATTTCCCGAAGGACACCCAACTCTACCGCATCATGACCACCAAACCCGAAGAAACCGTACAGAACTAAGGAGGATTTTTGAATATGAACAATAAGATGATTACCATTCCCTATGCGGACGCTATCGAATACGGAGAGAACACCTCCGCACTGTTTAAGGCTCTGTGGGAGCTGACCGATCTGATCCGACTGGAAAGCGACCTCAAGAAGCATCACCGCGCCTACCTCCATGTGAGGGAGGACATCGACGAAAAAGTGAAGGAAGCACGTCAGATTATGACCAAGGTATCTGTGGATATGATTGGTTTCTACCTCAATGTTGATGTTTCTGAGTGCAGCAACAGCGATGAGAATACCCCTTTCGTTGACGCGGGTGATGATGAAACCGTATCTATCCCCAAGGACAAGTATGATCTGATGATCGACGATTTGCTCACGATGTCCGAAATCATCCAGTGCGTTGCGGATATGCGCACGCAGGATGTGAAGGCAATCCGCGAGTTCGGCAAGTTCGTTCCCGCCTTCGCTGCCTTTGAGAAGAACCGCCTGAGCCTCTATCGTGAGGCGGCGAAGGAAGCCGAGGAAATCTTTGACCGTTGGGCGGACGAGATTGACGATTTCGACGAGGACTACGAGCCGGACGAGTTCTTCTCTGACTGAGCCGTCCGGCTCTCAAAGGAAGGAGCTGATACCCATAGAGTTTGACACCATTCATACCGGCGATTGCCTTGAAATCCTGAAAACTCTGCCCGATGACAGCGTTCATTGCTGTGTGACATCCCCTCCGTATTACGCGCTCCGCGATTACGGCGTGGAAGCTCAGATCGGCAGAGAGACAACGCCGAAGGAATATATCTCGCGCCTGACGGAAGTGTTTACCGAAGTCAGGCGCGTTTTGCGTCCGGATGGGACGCTCTGGCTGAACATCTCGGACACCTACGCCGGAAAGGGCAATCAGGGCAATTTCATTGACCCGAAGAACCCCAACGGCAGAAACGGTCAGGCTGTGGCTCTCAACAACAAGGTTGAGGGCTGCAAGCCGAAGGACATGATCGGCATTCCGTGGATGCTGGCTTTTGCCCTCCGCGATACCGGCTGGTATCTGCGCAACGACATCATCTGGATGAAGGATAACCCCATGCCGGAGAGCGTGAAAGACCGATGCGCCCGCTGCTATGAACATATTTTCCTGTTCTCCAAGTCCAAGAAGTATTTCTTTGACTACAAGGCAATCTCCGAGCCGATTGCTCCCGCAACGGCAGAACGCCTCAAGCGCGGCATGAAGGGCGGCAACAAGTACGGCAAGCCCGTTCCCGGTCAGCCTCAGCCGCAATCCATCAACCGCCCCCGTGAGCATGGCGCGATCAAGGACGCAGACATCAATCCGCTCCGCAACAAGCGCGATGTCTGGAAGATCAACACCGTTCCCTTCAAGGGCGGTCACTATGCCGCCTACCCTCCGAAGCTGGTTGAAACCTGTTTGCTGGCCGGATGTCCCAAGGGCGGCATCGTACTCGATCCTTTCATGGGCAGCGGTACGACGGGGATGGTAGCCAAGCAGCTTGACCGTCACTACGTTGGGATTGAATTGAATCCAGAGTTTACAGAAATGGCCTATCGCCGGATTGGAGGTGAAATTTGATGTCTCATGAGCAACTGAAAGCAAAAGACAAGGTTGTTCTCAGGATGACCAGAGACGGTGCGAGGGAAGAAAATCAGACCCAAGGGACTTCTGAGCTGATCTCTCGCCGGATTCAGGATGCAGAGCTGGTTAAGCCTCAGTCCGATATGGAAACAGTGCCTTCTGCTGATATGGATAGCGGGCTTGTGTCGAAGCGTTATCAGGCAATGGCGCGTCAATTTCAAGAGCAGGAAACGGAAGAAAGCAAAGCGGAGTCTCCGTCCGAGGATCACCAGACCGAGACTTACCAGCCAGCAGACATCCCTCCTGTTGAAACATCCTCTGCCCCATCTGTATCGGATAGTTACTTCGCATCTCCTGCAAATACTGGCGCAGTGATGACCAATACCGCTGTAAGCAGTGCCGCCCGTGGCTTACACTCAGTAAAGCCCATCGACGGAGAAACAATCTTGAGAGATGCAGCGGAAACAACATCGGAAATACCGGACT
>ERZ835080.1453-NODE-1453-length-17299-cov-6.628740_pt1 | contig 17299 bp, 15 predicted proteins | sample MGYA00519688_ERZ835080 | MGnify/ENA primary metagenome ERZ835080 (study PRJEB31850, sample SAMEA3708770) | human gut metagenome | biome: human gut; feature: human-associated habitat; material: faeces | place: China | collected 2014 ... | reverse complement strand
TCCATGATGTCCGCCTAACTTATAAATATGTGTCCAGAATTCTGGGTACATATCACTTGCAAAGGCGTCTTTTTTTGCTATTTTATAGGGCGACAGCCCTACAGCGAGGGAATTCTTTCCCGAGCTGTGCATGGCGTAACATTCTCTTTCGCACTCGATTTTCTTGGTTTGACCACATTTTTACGACAAATTCTTGGAAAAATATATTTGTCTGATTTTCTTACTACTCCTCATCTCTTTTATTATTAGATTTCAGGCATACTTGCTAATTTCTTCTATTCAGCCTTCCCCTCTGGGAAAATAATTTTAAACACAAAGAAAAAAATCACCATAGAAACTCCACCTGTGATAATTGTCACAAGCATGTTATAGACTGCCGGTGCCACATATGCAGCTGCAACTGGCATCCACAGATTATTAAATCCATTACAAATCAGTGAAATTACCACCCATGCAACAAAATACCAGATTGCCTGATATACAGGATTTCCATGGCTTTTAAAAGTAATATTTCTCTGAAGTGGAAAATTGATACACTGTGCAAGAAATGACCCCAATTCATAACTGATAAAATAGCCAAGTCCACCACCGATCAGTATATTTCCCGTTGCATCACGCAATACATTATACCCCAGCAAACTCCATGTAAATTTTACTCCAAACAGATTCATGGAAACCTTTGGCCACATAAATTCTGTACCAGCCAGACCAATTCCCAAAATCCCTGGTAAAAATGTAAATACAAGATACTGGAATACTGTCACGCCCATACTGAATATAACAAAATAGAATATCTGATAAAGCCATTTTGCGATAGCAGAATGTTTCTCTTCAAAACATTTCCATATATTTTTTATATGATTCATCTGCACTTCCCTCCGGCTCCTTTTAATAATTTTTCATATTTCTTATTATTTCTTCTGTTTCTGAAATATCCGCCAATTATTTTTTTTACCCCAAGCATAAAGTGGCCATTCACAGCATCGACAATTCCATATACCATTTCCATACTGACTGCCCCACCGGTCATCTTGGCAATCCCTCGAAACGGCATATTGTAAATAAAAAGAATATTCAGATCCGGCTTTCCCTGTGCCTCACTCTTCTTTTTCATTTTTGTGAGACATCTATATATCAGTCTTGCAAGTCGGCTTTTTGCATAATACATCTGACAAATTGCATCATTGATTTCCAGATTTCCACTCCATCTTCTGTTCGGTATCTCATGGCCAAGAAGTTCACGAAATTCCTCATCTGATATTTTCTGCACGATTCCTGTATAATAGTAAGGCATTTTTGCTGGATTATACGGATACCCTTTACTATTTCCTGTTCTCTCAGTCATACCTGTTAAACGAATATCTGCAACACTGGCCCCTACCATAATCTGATAAGTTCCTGTTTCTATTTCCCACTGTCCCGTTTTTATATTCCAATAACGGAATGTCTTATCATCAAAAGGAATCCTGAGCTGTCTGCTTTCTCCTGCCTTTAAATAAACTTTTGCAAAACCTTTCAGTTCTTTTTCCGGTCGGAACACAATTGCATTAGGAAGTCCTACATACATCTGAACAACCTCTGCTCCATCTCTGTCACCTGTATTGGTAACCGAAACTTTGATTCCATCCTCTTCTATGATAAGATCAGAATATGTAAATTCTGTATAGGAAAGCCCAAAGCCGAATGGATATTGCACCCGGACTTTTGAAGTATCATAATAGCGATATCCCACATAAACACTCTCGCGGTATTCCGATGTTTTCTCATTGCTTGGATAATATCGGTATGCCGGTGTCTGTTCATAAGATATAGGATACGTTTCTGCCAGTCTTCCTGATGGATTCACTTTTCCGGTCAGAATATCCAATGTTGCAGAAGCGCCTGCCTGTCCATTCAGATAGCCATGCAAAATCGCTTTGCAGCAGGTGTTCCATGGCATTTCTATCGCAGATCCTGCACTCAGTATTCCAATAATATTTTCATTCACTTTACTGATATCCTGCAGAAGGTCGATCTGATCCTGCGGAATACGCATATGTGTTCTGTCCAGTCCTTCTGATTCACTGATCTCATCAAGACCAAAGCAGAAAATCACAATATCCGCATTCATAGACAAATTTAATGCAAACTTTCTATCATTCTCATCTACATCTCCATTTCTATGATAGCCTCTTGTCATTCCCAGAATATTCAGATCATATTGTTGCAGAATCGATGACATATCTTCTACTTTTGTTGGATTGACCATAGAAGATCCTGCCCCCTGATATCTGGGTGAAAAAGCAAAATCTCCAATAATAGCGATGGATTTTTTGGTATCCAGCGGAAGAATCTGTTTTTCATTTTTCAGAAGAACCATGCTTTCTGCTGCTGCTTTCCTTGCCAGTTGATGATGTGCGTTTCTGTCAAAGTTTTTATCTGAAAGCTTCTTCCCTGATGTCAGTTCCATCACTGCATCCACCAGTTCTCCAACTCTTTCATCCAAATCCGCTTCCTTCAGCTTTCCATTTCGGACAGCAGCAATCACTTCTCTTGCAGAATCGTACCCACAAGACGGCATCTCCAGATTTGAGCCGGCAGCAACACCTTTCACATGGTCATTGCTTCCGCCCCAGTCTGTTACTACAATTCCATCAAATCCCCAGTCTTTGCGCAAGATGTCTGTCAAAAGATGTTTGTCCTCATTAGCATAAATCCCATTAATCTGGTTGTAACTGCTCATGATTGCTTTTGCGTGTCCTTCTTTAACAGCTATCTCAAAACCGGTCAGATAAATTTCTCTTAATGTCCGTTCGTCAACAATTGCGTCCATTGCCATTCTCCGAAGTTCCTGACTGTTAACCGCCAGATGCTTCGGGCAGGCGTAAACGCCTTTACTTTGTATTCCACGAATATATGACGCTGCCATCTTCCCGGAAAGATATGGATCTTCTGAAAAATATTCAAAATTTCTTCCACATAATGGGCTTCTTTTAATATTTAATCCCGGACCAAGCAGGATATTTACATCCATACTTACTGCTTCCTCTCCAAGAGCCTGTCCGATTTCTTCCCCCAGGTCCTGATTCCAGCTGTTTGCTATCGTCGCTGCTGTGGGAAAACAAGTTGCATTCAAGGATGCATTCAGTCCCAAATGATCTCCTGTTCCTGCCTGTTTTCTTATCCCATGAGGTCCATCCGAAAGAAAGATGGACGGGATGGAAAGCCTGTCAATCTCTCTGGTCTGCCAGACAGTTTTTCCACTAAGGATAGCTGCTTTTTCTTCTATTGTCATCTTTTCAACCAGTTTTTGCTGTTTCATACCGTCTTTCATCCCGCTTTCATCTTTTATTCTGCATTTTTTCTTTTCTTATATCCTTTGATAATCAGTACTTCCATTCCTACTGCAAGAAGTGCCACTACAATATCGATACCAATTCCTGCTTTTTTCCAGTTTTCCATACCTGTTTCTTCGTGTTCTCCGTCATAAGCCCAGCTGCTTACAACTGTATACATGACATTTTTGCAGGCATTTCTCATCTGAAGTACAGATGTCGGATGCTCCGGATTAGCTACATTGTTTTCTTCTCCGTTGAACGTGGACAACATTGCATCTACTCCATTTGCCAGAGCTGCATCTGCATTCATAAATCCGTGGCCATTATTTCGGAAGAAATCTGTAAGTGCCATTCCCCTGAAGCCCCATTCATCTCTGAGAACTGTGTTCATAAGATTACTGCATTCCCCAGTCCATTTATCTCCAAGGAAACTCCAGGAAACCATAACCGCATTTGCGCCTCCCTGTTTTACAGAGACTTCAAATGGTTTCAGATAGATTTCCCGGATTGCCTGCTCATTTGACCAGACACTTACCATCTTTGCATTTCCCTCATACAGTGCGAAATGCTTAATGTAAGAATAAACTCCATATTTTCTTGCACCTTCTACTGCATTTGCACCCATATTTCCTGCAAGAACTCCATCTTCTGAAAAATATTCATAGTTTCTTGCTCCAAATGCAGTTCTGTGAGTATTCATACCTGGTGCATACCAGCCTTCTGCACCCATTTCCTGACTGATCTTGCCCATGCATTCACCCCAGGTCTGTGCAAGTTCTTTGTTCCATGTGGAAGCAATTACAACTTCAATCGGAAAACCAATAGAACCAACTCCTGTAAAGTTGTTATTAATTGCTGCTGGTCCGTCGAAATCAAGTGTAGCCACTTTTCCCACAGAATCCATAGCTGCTGTCTGATAACCAGCCATCGCAATCATATTTGCCATTTCATCAACAGTAAGCTGATCCAGAAGTTTTTCCCAACGAGGATCGTCATAATCAGCATCACGCATATCAGCTAATGTAAGTCCATTATCAGCTCCCGTTGTCGGCATTACATCCTCATCATTGAGATATGTAGTCTTATCAAAGTTGCTGTTCAGATGATATTCAGAAACATATGGCTCACCCAGCTCTACAGATGCCGGTGCTGCTGTAGCCTCTTCATAATTTGCAAAATGATCCGCACGTGACAGATATGTTATATCTCCTTTTGCATCTTCAAATACATTTACTGCAGCAGTATCATCTGATGCTCTTTTATTTTCGCCTGCATATACCACAGTGTCATCTACGGTATAAGTTTTCTGGTCTAAAACGGTATGTGAATCCCTGTTAATAGAAATCACATAATCTCCTTTTTCGAGGACATACGCTTCTGCGTCATTCTCATCATAAGATGCCATATCTTCTACATCAAATGTAACTGTGACTGTCTGAGAATCTCCTGGCTGAAGCAGGTCTGTTTTTGCAAACTCAATCAGATTTGCAGAAGCTTTCTCGATCCCGCCATTCGTATACGGTGGATTGTAATACACTTCTACTACATCTTTTCCTGCAACATCTCCTGTATTGGTTACTTCTACATCTACAGAAATCTGTCCGTCTTTTTCCTCCAGTTCACCCATTTTCTGTTCAAATTCTGTATAACTCAGTCCATATCCAAATGGATACTGTACTGTTTTATCGTAATCGATAAAGCCTTCCTGTGCTGCTGTTTCGTAATACTTGTACCCTACATAGATTCCTTCTACATAGTTTGTAAATGCTGGAGCGTATACCTGCGGAGATCCTGCATTCATTCCTTCAACTGCCATATCTGCCAGGTTAGTATATTCAATCTTTTCTCCATTGTTCCACCATGGAGCAGTTGTCATGTCGTAAATAAATGTATCCGGTGTTTTTCCAGAAGGATTTACTTCACCGGAAAATACTTTTCCAAGTGCATTAAATCCGACATTTCCAGTTCCAGGACACCATACAACAGACTTAATCTGTGGATATTCATCTGTAAATCCAAGTTCAAACTGGTTTGCGCCATTATAAATTACAATAACATCATCAAAATTATCACAGACCATGTCTACCATGTCTTTTTCTGTCTGGGAAAGCTGTAAATAATGCTCTCCTTCCGGGAAATCGTCATACGCATCAGAGTTATTGTCATAAGCTGCTTTGCTTACATCCATCGGAATATCGTTATGACCTTCACCTGCTTTTCTTGAAAGAACCACAACTGCCACATCTGAATATTCTTTTGCACTTTCAATAAGTTCATCACTGTATGTATCTGCCGGTGGTTCTGGTAATGTCCAGCTCTGTTTCTGAATTGACATTTCCGGATTATCTGCACCATAATTATTATAAAAATCAACAAGATCCTGATTAATAGAAAATCCTGCATTTTCAAGTCCCTGATTCAGGCTGACAATATCATACAGATCATTGATTCCTCCTGAGCCAGCTCCGCCATAAGCTGGATTGATAGATTCCCATCCAAAGATATTCAATTTTTTTGTTTCGTTTAACGGAAGAAGTTTTTCATTTTTCAGAAGAACAATTCCGTCCTCCATAATTTCTTCTGCTGCTTCCGCAGCTTCTTCATTTGTTTCATCGCTTAAAGTTCCATTTCCCGTTGCAAGTCCAATCAACGTAGCCATTGGTCCAAAACAGATCATATTCACGCAGACAACAACTGCAAGAACCATTGCGATCGCAGCTTCCCTTCTTATCAGAAATTTTTTGTCCCTGCACATCCTGCGGCACGCGATCATAATTACGATTCCAATTACAAGTGAAGCAACAATACCGATAATATACGGTTTGCACAACTGTAATACCGCCAGGACGTCTTCCATTTCAACACTGATCATTCTCTTCTCCTCCTTTTTATCTATCCTGTAATTTCAGGAACTGTTTCCTGTTGACCTTACTATATCATATCTTTTTCATCGTGCCGGTTTTGGCACAACATGCAAAAATATGGCATGAAATGCAAAAAAACACCCAGAGCTTTACATTACTCTGGGTAAAAGAATCTTTAATTCAAACCAGTTCTGATCCACTCCAAAATCCACAGAACCATTATATTTCTCCACAGCAGTACGAATGCTTTTTAATCCAAATCCATGGTTTTGTCGATCTACTTTTGTTGTTGTAATCAGATCATTTTCATTTTTCTGAATTTTATCTTCACAATAATTTTCTATTTTAATAAAAACAAAACTCTTTTTTGCAGATACCGTCAGATGAATCAGTCTTTTTTCCACTTCCGGTATCATAATTACATGTTCAATTGCATTATCCAATGCATTTCCAAAAATGGAACACAAATCTGTTACATGTATAAAATCCAGTAACTTACCATCCGCTACACAGGTAATCTGTATGTAATTTTTTCGACAATGAAAAATTTTAGCTGCAAGAATTGTATCCAGCACCTGATTACCTGTTTTGCTCATATTTTCAAAGGCAGAGACTTCTTCCTCCATTGCATCAATCCATTTTTTACGTTTTTCTTCGTCTGATTCTGCACGAAGTGCTGTGATCTGATGCTTCAAGTCATGATATTTCATCTGTATGAGATCCAGACTGTCCTGATAATTTCGATACTGCTCATATTGACTTTTCAGGATCACATTCATTGCTGAAAGTTCTTTTTCGGCAATATACTCACTAATCCTGCTCTGATAAGCATGCAGGATTGCAATTCCTCCAAAATCAATCAGGGTTCTCATAGAAAAAATGTCTGCACGTTCTTTGCTTGCAAATGGTATATTTTCACTCAAAAAACTCAGATTACTGAACGCAAAGATTGTAACTGCCATGATTGCTGCTGCTACAACTTCTTTTACAGTCATCTGCTGAAGATAATCCTGTTTCAGATAATCCCTTTCCAGATAAATATCAATGACAAAACAACCACCGAAAACTATAATCGTAATCAAAATTTCAGTCCAGAAACTTTGAATTCCTCTCACCTGTACAATAGATACAATCTGCCACTGCAGAGAAGCAACAAACTCTGCCAACACAAATGCTCTGGCACAGCAATAGCCTGCCCCAAGAGGTTTCATGCTTCCTCCAACCATAAGAAATACATACATTATAGCAACAGCAATAATCATACAGGGAATCCATAAAACCTCTGATACATTACCTGTCGCAACCAGAAAAGCACACTGCAATGCCAGCATAAGCAACACACCAATAAGAAAATGTGCAGATTTCATTTTTTCTCTTTTCAACATATAGAGATAAACCAGACACGCTCCCCACTCCGCAATTGCTGTATAAATTCTTGGAATATCCTGGTATAACATAACTTCCTCCGTTATCCGCCCAACAAAATTAATCCATGTTCAGATTTTGCAAAAGTTTATTCATAAATTCCTTTTTTCTAGTTCTGCTGACTGGTATATGTACACTATGAATCACACAGTCAGAACCAACAATGCCTTCTACATGATTCATGTTTACCAGATACCCCTTGGCGCACCGGAAGAAATTATGAACTATCAATTTTTCTTCCAGTTCCTTTAACGTAACTCTGGAACTGTAATCCCCTCTTAAAGTATGAAAAACTGCATTATGTCCCTGTCCTTCAATAAAATAGATATCTGCTATATCTGTTTTTACGATTCCTTCTCCAATCGTAATCATAAGAAATTCCTTTGCTTCAGAACGAATACGTCCAATTGCTTTATCCAGTTTCTGCGAAAAAGAAAAATACTCAACTGGTTTTACTACATAATCCATTGCATCAACTTCATATCCACGTACTGCATATTGGATCATATTTGTGATAAACATGATAATTACTTTCTGATCCATCTGACGGATTTTTTCTGCTGCTGTCATACCGTCCATAAACTGCATTTGGATATCCATCAGAATAATGTCAAAACCGCCACTGTAATTCTCTGTGATATCTTCTCCATCACCAAATACTGTAACCTTTATTGATCTTCCCCTTTCCGTTTGATATTTCCGGATATACTCTGTTAATTGTTTTACGTAAATTTCTTCATCTTCCACAACTGCAATCTGTATCATCCTATACCCTCCGCAAAAATTGCATTCTTTGTAACTGTTCAATCACACAATTTAGTTCCAGGTTTTTATTATTTTATAAATATCTTTTATTTCAGTATATCACTGCTTTTTTCTTGCATCAAGCGGATCTAATTTTACAAATTACAGCTGTATAATCTGGTTTTCTTTTATCATATATCCACAGTAAATCTCCTCATTCTTTAAATAGAAAGTAGAAATTCTGTTAAGTTTTCAATAGCATCTGGTTTTTCTGATAGTTCTTTCCCCATCAGACCCTCTCCCATAATACCAGAATTCGCACTAAGAGATACAGCGACTCGACTTGAATTCCATACAGCTTCATACATCATTTCCTGATTCTCTTTTGTTACTTTATTGAGAACGTAATAAAATGGTTTTCGAATACTTTCCGATAATTCCCCGATTTTTTTGGAAAGCTGTAGGGATTCATAGGATGGATCTATGATTATCAATATCAAATCTACACCGTTATCAATTCCACGTCCAAAGTGTTCAATACCAGCCTCCATATCCATTAGCGCAAATTGGTCTTCTGTAAGCCTGAGATTTTGGATAAATTGAGTCATAACTGTTCCCATAGCACAAGAACACCCTTCATTTGCCTGATGGATTTTTCCACTGCTCATCAGTTTTACACCGTCCTTCAGACTATAATAATCTTCCGGTATATCATCTATAGTCCAGGTTTCCTCAAAAAACTGATGAGTAAATTTTGATAACATCATATCATTTAAAACATTTTGCTTACCACCGAAATAGTCTGTAAAATCTCTGGGAAGCTTCATACCTAGCTGTCGGTGCAGACCATAATTAGATTCATCGGAATCAATTACCAAAATTTCTTTTCCTCGTCTGGCTAAAGCCTTAGCCAAAAGACTGGTTACTGTACTTTTTCCACATCCGCCTTTTCCGCAAACTGCTATTTTCATCTCTACATTTACTCCTTTACCCGTAATTGATTATTTAATGACTTTTACTTTCCTTAAATGCTTCTTACTCCACTTCCTCCAGTTCTGTTCCTTCTGGAAGAATATATCCACAGTTATCACATACTCCGTCCTCTGCTAGTATCCCGTCTTTCACAAAGGCTTCAATGCCTCCCGGTTCATGACAGCATGGACAATCTAATTCCTGTATCTTTTTCTGATTTCTTACATCCTGACAATTGGAAAATTCAATTTTACCCATAGTGATTCCTCCATTTTCATTCCATATCAATTTGTCTTCGCAAAAAAGTTCCTACCATACGGGAAAAATTGCTGATATTACGAATATAGGCAAAGTCTTTTCCATAAATCCTCTTTTCCACGGAGAGCTCTTCTTCATTCCCTACAAAAATACCAATTACGAAAATTCCCTGATTTCTGGCCCGACGCACCTCATATGCAGTATCTTTCGCAGCTTTTTCTCCGTCATAGATCTTGGGCTGGCGGGTTCCTGGTCGTTGTATGCTCATATCACAGGGTTTTCCATCACTTAATACGATTAAAATCTTATTTTTTTCCGGTCGCTCCATGAGAGAGGAACAGACTGTTTTCAGTGCAAGCCCATCTCTGTTATTGGCATACGCCCGAAATTGAAAGATTCTTTCATTTGTTTCCCTTGGATCTTCATAATCCCGAAATCTCTGAAGTACTGTATATCCCCAGAAAGCACAGTATCCTGTCACCCGATGAGGAATTCCTGCCTGACTTAATGCTTCACTGATAATATATCCCTGCGCCGCTACCTGAGCCTGTCTGTCAGCCTGGGAACCACTGGAATCAATCAGGACGTCTATTACAAACTCAGAATCATCAGATCTTTTTTTTCTATTAAATAACTTGTCATCGTCTGTTCTTCCAATTTTCCATAACCTCTCAGGAACAAGCTGCCCTGCATCAGATCTGCTGACAAAATCATCCTTTCGGATTATAAATGCCCGTTTCAGTGACTCTGCCAACACAGAAATATTTCTTTTGATGATCCAGTGATTATTTCCATAATAGGCTTTATTTTTTTCAAACTGCAGCTGAGAAAAACGGTATTGATTATTTTTTATGACAGGGTTCTGTAAAATTCCATCTGTAAGATACAGGATACAGTTTTTGTGGATTCCTGTACAAAATTTCCGGTTGATTCTGGCCTGCTCCGATTCACTCAGATACGATTTCCCGTAATTCAGTTCCACATATTCCCGTATCCGTCGCACTGCCTGTGGATTTATATTCTCCGAGCTTTCCGGAACTTCTTCATTTTCCGGAGAGAAATAAAATCTTTTTTTCTTTTGGTTTCTGATATCCAGACTCATCATCTTTTTTTTGATATTAGAAAGATATTTTTGAATGATGTCTTCCATCTGTTCATCCGTCATGCATTCCTGCCACGCGTCATTGGCCAATGCCATATCCGGTAAATTCAGAATCTTCTCCAGATTTCCATTCTTTTTTTCAAAAGAGGGATCCAAAACATGATTATAAATCTCATCTATCACGTTTATGACATCTTCCGTATTTTCTGCATCCTTCAGAGAAAGAATCTTGTACAATGCAATCTCTGCCTGCGGATCCATTCCCTCATCGTCTGTGTTCTTCAGAACATGCCTTATATACAAAAGCCTAATCCTGTGAATCAGGTCTGTTCCAGCATTATCTGATATCTGCTCTTCCTCGGCCTTTTCCAATTCTCCGAATGCCTGTTCTCTGATTTCCTTTGTTCCCAAACGTTCTCGAATGATAAAACGATTCACTGCAGCATCCATGCATAATCCAGCAAGAGGCAAAAGCATATCTTCTCCAGCAGAAAAATGTATTTTTTTCATCAAATACATGCCAAGTTTCTTCTGATCAAAATATCGTGCAAAGGCACCCTGCTTCACTGTCTCATACAGAACCGTTTGTTTTGAATAAACATATTTTTCTGTGTCTGGTTCAAATTCCGTATCATAATCACCACTGACTGTCCAAAAAAGATTTCTGATACGATTGCTGATTTCCAGACGATGTTCTTCCAGTTGTTCCGCCGGCCATCTGACATCCTCCATACAAGTTTACCCCCATATGTCTTTTCCGGTCCAGGAAGATGGGATTCTTGTAGAAACCACATCTTCTACGATTTCTTTTTCAAACACATCAAAACTTTTATTTATGATCCCCATCCGAATTGCATCAATTGGAGAAAGTCCGCTTCTTGTTGCTTTTACAGCAGAAACCAATCCTCTCAGGTCAAGAGATTTTGTTGAGATTTCTCCATGATAAGCTTTGATCTGCAAATCCAGAAACAGTCCTGCAAAAGCTTTCAGTGCACTTTTTTCCCCATCTGGAAAATGTTGTCTTAATACAAAAAGGACACTATCCTCATCCATTTCAGGCATATCAATTACCATAAACCTTGAAACCAATGCTTCATTTAGCTCTCTGGTACCTGCATAACCATAATTCATCGTGCCGATAAATCGTGTTGCCGGATGAAGTAAAATCCTGTTATATCCTGGAATATCGATTCTTCGCCGATGATCCAGTGTGGCATGCAGTACAGAAACCGCATCATTTTTTGCCATATTGATTTCGTCCAGAATTCCAAATCCTCCAAATTCCGCGCATTGGTAGATGGGGCCTTTCCGAAGGCGAACCTCATTATTTATAAAGGTATCCGTTCCAATCAGATCGGCACTGTCTGTATTTACATGAAAAGAAATGTCGTATTCCGGTCTTCCGAATATCCATGCCAGTGTCTCACATAGTACATTTTTCCCTGTAGCTTTCGCACCGGAAAGTAACAGGTTATCTCCCTGAAGAAGCGCTGCTATTGACATTTCCAGAATCTTTTTCCCATAAAACAGGATATCCGGTTTTTCTACCCGTTCCTTTACCTGATCCTCTACCTCATAACGCATGTGAAAATCTCTCAGTTCTCCAATTAGTTCCTGCGCTATCTTCTGGTCTTCTAAATATTTTTCTATTTCTGCCCAATGATTTCTCATGAAGATTTTCCTTTCTTTACAATTAGTTATGCCAAATCAGATAATATTTCTGTTTACTCAATCTTCAAACTTTCAATCCTCCAACTCACAATCCCAACTTCTTTACAATTTCTCCCAGTGCACTTCTTACAGGAGAATCTTTCGGAAGCTGTATGATCGGCTTTCCATCACAGTCATACTGATATACCTGGTCATCATGTGGCACAACCCCTAACAATTCCAGTCCCTGATTTCGAATTTCTTCCAGAGTTCCGGCATCCAGTTTTCCATCCGGAACACGATTCACGATTAATCCAGTTTTCTGTGGTTTAAAGTTTAACTCCTTCATCAGCTTTGCAATACGTCCGGCTGCCTGAACACCTCTTCTGGAACAGTCACTTACAAGAATCGCAACTTCCATCATTGGCAGGATTCCTCTGCTGATATGTTCCATACCCGCTTCGTTATCAACCACAATATATGGATAATGGCTTTGCAGTTTCTGAACCTGGGTCTGTACAAGACCATTTACAAAGCAATAGCAGCCCTGTCCCTGGGTTCGTCCCATTACCATCAGATCATAATCGTCTTCTTCTGCAATCGCATCAGAAAGACGCATTTCCAGATATGCCTGTTTTGTCATACCGGATGGGATCTGATATCGTGGATCTACGCCTGCCCGCTCAATTTCTTCTCTCAGCTCTCCAAGTGTGATCTCCGGCTCCACACCAAGCACTTCATTTAAATTGGCATTCGCATCTGCATCCACGGCCAGAACCGGACGTTTCCCACTTTCACACAAATACTGGATCAATAATCCACAAAGTGTTGTTTTTCCTACGCCGCCTTTTCCTGATATTGCAATTACATGTCCCATGTTTTTCCTCCTAAAATTCTGAACAATCTGTTGACTTTTTCTTTAAACCTCATTATAGTTGTTACTATATAAATTACAATAATCAATCTGTGAGATTTGTATAGCTGCTCAACACATCAGAAAAATTGTTGAGGAATCATACGATACCAAATAATACAGGAGTATATAATGTCAGAAAAAACGAGAAAACAAGATCGCCGTACCCGCTATACCCGGCAAACCATAAAAGATACGTTCTTAGAATTATTGAAACAGAAAAGTTTTACGAAAATTACAGTTACAGAGATCTGCAAAAATGCTGAAATCAACCGTGGCACTTTTTATCTTCATTACTACGATATCCATGATGTATTATCAGATATTTTTAATGATATGACTCAGGATATGTTAACAACTGTAGATCATTTATTCTGTCTAAATCAAAAAAGCTGTTCCTATCCGTTCTGTCAGAAAATACAGATGGAATCACAATACAGGGCACTGTTTCTGGATGATGCAATTGCCCCTATTCTTCTGGAAAAAATAGCAGAAAATACAAAAGAAGGCTATGTGACCTGGCTTATGTCACACAGCCTCCTGACCTTTGAACAGGCAGAATCGGTTTTTTATTTTCAAATGAACGGCTGCCTTTCCATCAACAGACTGATGCTCCGCAATCACTGTAATGACTGGAAACAGATTCAGACAGTAATCGACAAATTTATCAAAGCCGGACTGGAAAGTTTTCTGATTCATGATCAGAGGGAAGAAAATGCTTCCGATAATTTTTGCAGTAAAATTTCTCCAACTGTTACCGCATCTTCTACACTCAGATAATGATCGGCATGATCTTGAAGAAATAGTTTTCCCGATGCAGGAAATTCTTCATCCGCAAACCATATCTTTAAAGTTACCGGATATCTTGGCAGAACTGGAAAAACAGCACACAGATCCGCCGTTGTCTCTGTGAATTCTGCACCCAGACTTGTACATGCTTTCTGAATTTTCTCAGGATCTTTGTCCTGCAAAAGCTTTTCCAGTTTCTGCTCTGCAGTCCGGTCAAACTTGGTCCCCCGAATCAATCCATCTTTCAGGCTACCAAAAGTAATGAGCTTCTGTGAACCTTCTGTTCCATCGGCCATGTCCAGATAATGCAGCAATGTCAGATAATGCCATTCGTCCATGTTTGAGTTAATACGAAACTCAGGGAGTTGAATTTCAATCGTTTCATAAAAACTCAGTACTTCAAGCACATTTCGGCTGCTATGAAAAACAGCCCCACTTTTTGCAGCAATCTCCTCTCCAGAACGATTTTGTAACCGTTTTACTGCTGCCAGCAGCATTTCCTGAAATGCACGATTTTCCGTTTGATTTTTGTATTCCATAAGTTCTCCTTTGCAAACATTTTATCGCATCATATAATAATCAATGTTTATGCAAGAATTTGGGTGGTTTCATAAATCTGGCTTTGTCCGGATTCTCTTTCATCCATTCCCGGGCAAAATCCATTACCTCAGTCATAGTTTCATAATCTTTTCCACAAAAACAGCAACTTGGGCATGTTGGACATGGCCATCCCTTATTTTTGAATCTGCATGCGTCTAAATGTCGGTATGCTCTTAATAAATTTGCTTCATATTCTTCTTTAGACTGTGAAGCTTCCCTGTTTTCACGATAATAAAGGTGATACATTTTTTTAGTCATATGTTTTTTGATTCTGGTATATAAATTTCCTTTTAATTTGTCCACAATCAGCATATTATGCAATCCTCCGTAAGTTTTATTACTATGTTGACTTTTCCTTTAAATTTCATTATAGTTGTAATTATATTATTTACAATCATCAAAACAAAAAATATGTACAGTTTCTCAACACATTAAAAAGAGCTGTTGAGAACTTGGGATGTTTTTGACAAACCAGAAATATTTTCGCCTCAAAAACGTGAAAACAAGATTATTATATCATACTACAAGGAGCTTCTTATCATGAAATACTCAACGAAATTAAGTGATACTGTTCATGTGATGGTTCTGATTGCTATCAACCAGGAAAAATCCCTCTCCAGTGCCTCAATTGCAGAAAGTGTCCATACAAATCCCGGCTTTGTGCGCCAGCTTATGTTAAAACTAAAAAAAGCGGAACTTATGACCAGTGTAGCCGGACATGCCCGTCCTTCTCTTTCAAAACCAGCAGATCAGATCACATTGCTGGATATTTATAAAGCAGTTGAAGGTGATAAACCATTGCTTCATTTAGATACTCATACCAATCCAGAATGTGACGTTGGCATTAACATTCAGTTATCTTTGCAGGGATTTTATAATGAAATTCAAAAGACTGCCGAAGAAAAAATGAATACGATTACTTTACAGGATATCATAGATATCTACTATCAGCGGATATCTATAGAAAACAACTTACAAAATATCATTTAACAGGAGAACATTTTCATGTACCTTCAGCAAATACGAAATGCCACCATTTTTTTATATTATGGTGGAAAAACATTTTTAATTGATCCTATATTAGCTCCAAAAGGAAGCTGGCCTCCACGAGCCATCAAAGCAATGGCAGATTGAAAATATTTCCAATTAACCTTTCAAAGCCGATATTTCAACCTGCTATCCAAATGGATCTCCTGGATTTTCTGTTCCAATTTATCAAAAATAATTTTTCTAATACTTGTTTTTCACAAGTTTTGCTGAAACATATATACATTTTTTCATTCAATATATATTTTACTTCAGTCCTTTTGCCAATGGAATCAGCATTAATAATGCTACGATACCTACAAGTCCAATCACACCGGAAACTATTCCCTGATGGAGCATTCCCCACTCCTCAATCAGTGTCATGCACATTCCCAGTGCAAAAAATACCATTCCAATGGTTCCAAGTATCATCGCTACAAAATTACTTTTTTTCATTTCCTTTTACCTCGTTTCTTTCTTGCTTTTGTTATGACCACAGTATACTTCTGCTTTTTTTTAATCGTTTGAGTTTTGTTTGAAAATCATTAAAAAAACCGATTTCTGAATATTTCTTCAAAAACCAGTTTCTTCAAATTCTATAATGCTTTTTCCATTTTATAATAAAGAATGCCCTTTTTCACAGATCTCATAGATCTCATCGTATTTTTCCTCGATATACGGAGTTATCTTTTTTGTCTTTTCTTCTTTGACTTTTTTATAGACAAAATACGGCAGAATCCAGCCGGCAAATGCAGGAATCGCCAGTAAAATACAAAGCCAAATGATCGGCGGTTCTGCCGTTACCGCAAACACCGATCCAGCCATAAATCCAGTACCGAGAATTCCTATAACCAGTGCAAGAATCGTTGCAAGACTTGTTTTTGAATTTTCAAGGGAAACAATGTCCTGAATATCTGCCTCAAAATGTCTCTGCAGTCTGGTCAACTCCACTTTATTTACGATCTTCCGGTTCCGCTTCAGCTTCAGGACCACCGAATCCCCCTTATTCTGCGGAGGAAAGTTCCCATCCTGTTTCCATCCAAAGTTCTCGTAACAGTCCAGATAAAAGGATGCCTGTTCTTCTTTTACATTTATTTCTTTATATTCATAGGAAGTGAACGATTGCCGTTCTCTTTGAACATCAGGATTCATTTTCGTCCTCTCTTTCTAATTTTGTTTTCTGGGCTTTCTCCAATATCACAGTAAACACAGAACCCTTATCCGGTGTACTTTCTACGGTAATAGATGCATCTGACAACTCCAGGGTTCGTTTTACCAGAGCTAATCCCAATCCATTTCCAAAAGTTGCATGGCTTTCATCTCCTTGATAAAATTTTTCAAAGATATGTTTCATTACGTTTTCAGTCATACCTAAGCCAGTATCTGCAACGGAAACTCTGACATACTGATCATCACTTGTCTCTGAAATGGTAACAGAACCGCCTTCCCGGTTATACTTGATTGCGTTGGACAGCAGATTATTCCATACCAGTTCCATCAGTCTCGGATCTGCCGCAATGTATGCCTTCTCTTCCATCTCCACGTTCAGTTCCAGATTTTTCTTTTCCCAGCTTTCTTCAAACTGCACGGCACATTCGCAAAGCTGTGCACATACATCATACACTTCTACTTCCGGTAT
>ERZ835080.1445-NODE-1445-length-17393-cov-11.073596_pt1 | contig 17393 bp, 12 predicted proteins | sample MGYA00519688_ERZ835080 | MGnify/ENA primary metagenome ERZ835080 (study PRJEB31850, sample SAMEA3708770) | human gut metagenome | biome: human gut; feature: human-associated habitat; material: faeces | place: China | collected 2014 ... | reverse complement strand
TTGCCCTCTCCGTCATTGCTTCGCAATGCCACCTCTCCCAAAGGGAGAGGCTTGAGCGAAGTTCCCCTCAGTCCTCCATCCGCGCTGCGGCAAGCTCCTTCGTCAGCCGCTTGCGCACTGCAAAGTAGGCCGGGATGAGGAAGAAACAGGCAAAGAACCATGCCACAGGGTTGGCGATGCAAGCCGCAAAGTAGCCCCAGAGCGGCACGAACCAGAAGCCCACCATGGCACGGGCGACCATCTCGGCCACCCCCGCGAACATGGCAAGGCCGGAATAGCCCAGGCCCTGGATGGTGTAGCGGTAGATGATGAGGACAGCCAGCGGGATGTAGAACACGCTGTTCCAGAAGATGAAGCTGCGGGCATTCGCCATGATCTCCACCTCGCTGCTCTCGAGGAAGAGGCTGATAAGCGGCACATCCAGCACACGCAGGATGAGGAAGGATGCCACACTGTAGACGCAGCCAATTCCCAGCGCAGTATTGACGCCCCGGTCCACACGCTTGAGGTCGTGAGCGCCCATGTTCTGGCTAGCGTAGGTGGTCATGGCGGTGCCGATGCTCTCCAGCGGCACCGAGAGGAACTGGGCGGCCTTGCTGCCTGCGGTCTGCGCGGCCACGATGCTGCTGCCCAGACCGTTCACCGCGCCCTGCAGCACGACGCTGCCGATGGCGGTGATGCTGCACTGCAGGCCCATGGGGATGCCCATGTTGCAGAGCTTGAGGCAGTGGCTGGCGCTCAGACGGCCCTCTTCCCTGCTCCATTTCAGCTCCGGGTAGTGGCGGCCGATGTAGATGAGACTGCCGATGCCCGCCACCGCCTGACTGAACACAGTGGCGAAGGCCGCACCGAACGCCCCCATCCGGAAGGTGAGGATGCAGAGCAGGTCGAGGCCGATGTTCAGCACACTGGCCACCAGCAGGAAATAGAGCGGCCGCTTGCTGTCGCCCAGCGCGCGCATGAGGGCGCTGGTGACGTTGTACAGCAGGGTGAAGGGGATGCCACAGAAGATGGTGCGGATGTAGATGTCCGCGATGTCGATGATGTTGTCGGGGGTGTTGGTCCAGACCAGCACCGCCCGGGTCAGGGCCACCGTCACCACCGTGAGCACGACGGCGAAAAAGAGGCTCAGCCAGACGGTATTGGCGGTGTAGCGCCGCATCTCTCTGTAGTCCTTCGCACCGAAGGTCCACGAGATGGGGATGGAGAAGCCGCAGGCGATGCCGTTGACGAAGCCCAGCACCAGATAGTTCAGGCCGCCCACGCTGCCCACCGCCGCCAGCGCATCCACGCCCACGAAACGGCCCACGATGATGGTATCGGCCAGATTGTAGAACTGCTGGAACAGACTGCCCAGCATCAGCGGCACCGCAAAGGCAAGGATGAGCTTGAGCGGGCTGCCCTGTGTCATGTCTTTTGTCATACAAAGCCCCTCCCCGGGCGGTCACTTAACATTTCTTTGCCGGATTTTTACCGACAAAAACGCCCTGCCGGACGAGGGGCAGGACGTTTTGCGTTTCATGAGTGGTATTATACTCAGCTCATCGTGATTTTGCAAGGGGTTTTTCTCAGATTTCTTCGTACAACATTGCTATTTTCTATCGGTGGTTTTTGGTGATTGTGCGCAGGGGGGCGGCAGGGCTGCCCCTGCGCAGGGCCCTCCTGCTGCACTCCCTCTCAGCCCACGCTCTCAACCTTCATAATCGAAATCCCATGCAGAGTCATAATATGCGGAGTCATAAAAGGGATCCCACCCCACAAATTATCGTCGCTGCTCCCTATCCATTTTCTTGTCTCCCAATTTCCTTCCCAATCCGGCGGTCGACTGTCATCCTTGCCCGGCTTCCACACCCAGTCACCCTGACTGTCCGTTACCCATCCGCCTGTTTCCGGCTGCTGGACGCTTATTTCCGGCTGCTGGGCGCTTGCTTCCGGCTGCTGGACCGTGGTAAGGTTGTCCGGCGAGAGAGTCGTCAGCCCGCTGAGGCCACCGACGGAGGGGGCCGGGTCGTCCTTCTTGCTGTCCTGCTTCCCGCCCACGAGCTTCACGATGTTACCGGTAAATGTCTTCCACCCCGACGAGTCGGAGGCGGACTTCCCGGGCAGACGGATCGTGATGGAGCCCGTGTGGATGACCTTCGGGTCTGCGATGGAGTCGGTCACGCCGCCGACGGTGTCCGTTCCCGGCTGAGTCAGCTCGGGCTGCTCGGACGGACGGACCGTGATGGGGCCCATGTCGATGATGGTGGGATCCTTCGGGGCTGCGCTGAAGTCGGTCACGCCGCCGACGGTACCCGTTCCCGGCTGAGTCAGCTCGGGCAGTCCGCTCAGGGAGCTGCTTTCTCGACCGGAGAGGACCGTTCCCCATTGCTCTTTCTCCTGCTTGCGGCGGGCGATCGCCTCTTCCACCCGGGCAGTCTCCTGCGCTTTCTGCTCCTCATCGCCAACGCGGTACACGAGGACCAGTTCCTTGCCGTTTCGGCGCAGGGCGGTCTCATCCGAGAATGTTTTTCTATCATATCCCGTCTGCCCGACAACATAGAAGCGATAGAGCCCTTCCTGGGACAGCTCGAGTTCGAACGCACCATTCACGCCGACCAGATCTTTGATCCGGGCCAGCGGAATGACGGCCTCCATTTCCTGCCCGTTCCCATCAAGGAACCGGATGCGAAGCTCATGGACCTCCTTTGCAAGCTCCCGCAGCGAGTCGCCTGTCATCCGAAAGAGTGTGCTGTGGGCATCGAAGCTCAGGACCTTGTTGACCGGGTCATACTCCGCCGTGGCCACATTCCCAAGCTCCTGTGTGCCATCCGGATGGGTGATCACGCCGACGGTCTCGTACATCTGCTTCACACGGTCCGGCACCTCGCCAGCCTGCGTGTTCGGGGCGTCATTCTCGTCGTCATCATCGTCGTTGTTCTCGGTATCATCGGGCTGCTCCGGCTGGGAGGGCGTCCGCCTGTCGTAGCTGTAGTCCTCCATCTTGTTCCCGGCGGAGTCGTAGCGGGTCAGACTGCCGTTGTGGCCGCTGGAGAGGGCGTCATTGGAGATCTCGCCGACCATGCCGCCGCCGATGGCCGCAGTTTTACCGCCGGTGCTGGCTCCTGCCCTGGCCTCCACCTCGGCGTCGCCGGAGATGATGATGTGATTGGGGTTGCTGGGGTTGCTGGGCGGTGCATTCGGGTCTATCTCAGACCGCGTACCCGCGCCGTCGCCAATGCCAGCCGCACCGGGGCGGGAGGAATCCAGATTTTTATTCGCATCGCCGCCTGTGGCCGACACCTTGCCGCCGGAAATTTCGATGTCGTGGCCCGTGCCGTACACACCGCCGCCGATACCGGCAGCACCCTCGCCGCCCACGGCCTTTATCGTGCCGCCGGTGATCTCGATGTTTCCGGCACCGCTTTCGTGCTTTCCGCCGATGCCTGCGCCGCCGCCGTCGCCGCCGCCGTCGCCGCCCTCAGCGGTGAGGGAGCCGTCTTTGCCGTTGTCGTCCTTGATGGTCAACGTGCCTTTCGACTCGCGTTCGTTCTTCTCAAGACCCGCATTATTGCTGCCGCTCTTCAGCTTGTTGTCACCGTCCAGCTCGATGGTCGCATCGTGGTTGCCCCTCACGGTGACGGCAGCTTTGCCCCCATGACCAGAGCCGTCACCGCTGCTATCCCCCTCAGTCTTGCCGCTGCCATCCACCTCGGTCTTGCCGCTGCCATCCACCTCGGTCTTGCCGCTGACGTTAATTTTCAGGTCGTCGAAGGTGACGTCCACGTTGCCCTCGGAGGTGTCGATGGTGACGGTGTTCTTATCCGACTCGCCGGTGATGACGGTCTCCCCCTCATCCTTCTTGAACTCGTTGTCGCCCTGCTTGACCTCGTTATAGTTTCCGCTTTCATCGCTCGCACCTTTGACCGTAATGTCACCGCTAGCGATGTCCCATGTTTTCGCATAGGCCGGGATGCCGGAGCTCACCACGATGCCCGCGATGACGGCGGCGGCCACGCCCCGCCGGAGTGCGCTTTTCAGTCTCATAGTACGTCTCCTTTCGTTCTGTGTATCATGCAATGCCGTCACTACGGCTCAGGCTCTCCTTTAAGATGCTTATTTCTTTGGGCTGCCCCAAGTCCTCCGGTATCCAGATCTTTATCTCCCCCTGGGTATCCGGCTGGTCGTCCCAGTCGTCACTAAGGTCGGTATAGCGCCGCAGGTCACTCTCCAACGGATTGGTATACTTTTTGCGCTCCGTGTGGGGGGGTTCGACCAGAAAGAGCAGTGGCTTCTTATCCTCCTCGGGAGCGATGTCCTCAAATCGGGAAGCCAGCTGTTTCAGGGACTCCTCAAGCCCGATTCTCGGCGTTTCCGTTCTCGCAGGCTCGAGCCACCAATCCAAACTCGGGCGGTCGTCCCTTTTTTTCGCAAATTGGAAGCCCATCTCCAGCTCTTGTTTCCGTAATTCGTCGAGTTCGCGTCTGAGCTCTTCACTCGTTTTTTGCTCTACCGTTTCCGCTCTCGCAGGCTCGAGCCACCAATCCAAACTCGGGAGGTCGTCCCTTTTTTTCGCGAGTTGGAAGTCCATCATATCCAGCTCTTGTTTCCGTAATTCGTCGCGTTCACGTCTGAGCTCTTCACTCGTTTTTTGCTCTACCCCTTCGTGGGTCAATATCAGCCGCTCCTGCGGCTCTGGCGTCTGCACCGGCACCCACTCCAGATAGCGCTCCGACAGGTCATCCCGCGTTTCGCCGTCCAGCCGGAGGCTGATGTCCTCCTTGTTCTGCTTCAGCTCCACGTCAGCGTCCTCGCCCGCCGCGTCGGCCATCTTGTCCACGCTATAGTGGGTCATGGTGTCCTCATAGCGGAAGAAGATGTCCTCCACGCCGTCCTCCCGGAGGCTGGGGATGTCGGTGGTGACGGTGGAGCGGGGGGCGGCGCTCTCAATAAGCACCGCACCCCTCGAGGTGAGATCCTCTCCGGCGTCGGAGGCCTTTACGCTGCCGACCATGGGGCCGATGCCGCTTTCCGTGACCCCCGAAAGGTCCAGCTGCTGGATGGTGACCCGGCTGGAAAAGAAGCCCTTGACCACCATGCCGCCGGGCAGGGGTTCGGGGGCGTTCTCCTGCACCGGGGGCGGGACGTCATCATCATCGTCGTCCTCGTCGTCGTCCGGCTGGGGCGTGGGGACGGAGGTGTAGTCGTAGCCCATCCCTTCCATCACGGTGCCGTCCGCGTTCAGACGGGTCAGCCGTCCTCCCGTCACCTTATGTTCATCGTCAGAAAGGTTCTCCGTGGGTATCTCGCCGTACTTTCCGCCGATGGCCGGGGCCTTGGCGTCCGCCGTCTGGCTCCCCGCCTTGGCCGTCACCTCGGCGTCGCCGCAGATGTAGAGGTGTCCCGGATTCGGGTCGTCGGTGTCGCCCGACGCGCGGCCTGCACCGTCGCCGATGCCTGCCGCGTTGCTCCCGCCCACAGCCTCGATGGTGCCGCCCCGGATGGTGATGTTGCTGCCGGTGCTCTCCTTTCCCCCGCCAATGCCTGCGCCGCCGTCGCCGCCCTCAGCGGTGAGGGAGCCGTCCTTGCCCTTGTCATCCTTGATGGTCAGCTTGCCGGAGGACTCATCGCCGTTCTTCTCAAGACCCGCCTTATAGCCGCCGCTCTTCAGCTCGTTGTCGCCGTCCAGCTCAATGGCGGCATCGTGGTCGCCCTTCACGGTGACGGCGGCTTTGCTCTCCCGGACAGGGCTGTCACCGCTACCATCCCCCTCCTTCTTTCCGCTGACGTCGATCTTCAGGTCGTCGAAGGTGACGTCCACGTCGCCCTTGGAGGTGTCGATGGTGACGGTATGCTCCTTCGACTTGCCGGTGATGACGGTCTCCCCCTCATCCTTCTCGAAACCCTTGTCGCCCTGCTTGACCTCGTTATAGTTTCCGCTTTCATCGCTCGCACCTTTGACCGTAATGTCACCGCTAGCGATGTCCCATGTTTTCGCATAGGCCGGGATGCCGGAGCTCACCACGATGCCCGCGATGACGGCGGCGGCCACGCCCCGCCGGAGTGCGCTTTTCAGTCTCATAGTCTGTCCTCCTTTGGTCGGTTCATCTTTTGAAGAATCAGCCTTTTCTGACACAAGCTTACCAAAAAATTCAGAGAATGTAAATAAAATCTGCGCGAATCGTGGTGTTTTCGGCGTGAGTGGCGCAAAAAAGCCCTCCCGAGCGGGGAGGGCCATAGCCTGTCTTATTCCGAGTAGTGCGCCAAAAACTGCTTGGTGCGCTCCTCCTGGGGGTGGTCGATGAGCTGGCGGGCCGGGCCTTCCTCCACCACGACGCCGCCGTCCATGAATAGGATGCGGTCGGCCACGTCGCGGGCGAAGTGCATCTCATGGGTGACGATGATCATGGTGGTCTTTCGGTCGGCGAGGTCCCGCAGGACACGGAGGACTTCGCCGGTCAGCTCCGGGTCGAGGGCGCTGGTGGGCTCATCGAAGCAGAGGATGTCCGGGTGGAGCGCCAGTGCGCGGGCGATGGCCACCCGCTGCTGCTGACCGCCGGAGAGCTGGTGGGGGTAGTGGCCTGCCCGCTCCGACAGGCCCATCTGGGCCAGCAGGTCACGGGCCTGTGCTTCCAGCTGGGCGTGGATGGCCTTTTTGTTGGCCTTGTAGCCGGGCTGCTCCTTCGCCAGAAGCTCCCCCGCCAGCATCACGTTTTCCAGCGCGGTGTACTGGGGGAAGAGGTTGAAGTTCTGGAACACGAGGCCGAAGTGGAGGCGCTTTTTCCGCACCTCGCTCTCCCGCTGGGTGGCGGGGTCGGCGGCGTCCCACATGGTCTCGCCGTTCACCCGGATGACGCCGGTGTCGGGACGCTCCAAAAAGTTCAGGCAGCGCAGCAGCGTCGTCTTTCCTGAGCCGGACGAGCCGATGATCGCCAGCGCCTCGCCCTGTTCCAGTGTGAGCGAGATGTCCTTGAGAACTTTCGTCTCGCCGAAATTCTTCCCGATGCCAGAGGCTTCGAGTAATGCCATAATTCAGTATCCTCCTTAGCAGCGGAAATAGTCCATCTTTTTCTCGGCCCAGTCCAGCAGCAGGGTGAGTGCGCCGACAAAGACGAGGAAGAAGATCGCGGTGGAAAACAGCGGCCAGATGAGGCCCTTGGCGCTGTACTCCTTCGCCATCATGATGATCTCCTTGTTGGCGATAACATTCGCCAGCGAGGTATCCTTCACCAGCGTGATGACCTCGTTGCCCATCGGGGGCAGGATGCGCTTGACGACCTGCAGGAGCGTGACCTTGAAGAAGATCTGGCTCTTGGTCATGCCCAGCACCTGACCGGCCTCGGTCTGGCCTTTCGGCACATCCTCGATGCCGCCGCGGTAGATCTCAGAGAAGTAGCAGGCGTAGTTGATGGCGAAAGCCACCACCGCCGCCACCAGACGGCCCGAAGAGCCGGAGGGCCAGGGGTTGGTCATGCCCAGCAGGCCGGGGCCAAGGTAGATGACGATGATCTGGAGCATCAGCGGCGTGCCGCGGATGACCCACACGAAGGTCTTGACGACGCCCCGCAGCGGTGCGCACCGGCTCATGGAGCCAAAGGCCACCACAAGGCCCAGCGGCAGCGAAAACAGCAAGGTCAGAAAGAACAGCTCACAGTTGAGCGCGAATGCGCCGGTCAGACGCTCCAAAATCACAGTCACAGAATCACTACACCTATCCGTTTATAATGTAAGTTACTCAGCCAGAGTCAGGCCGTACTTGTCGGCCAGAGCCTGCATGGTGCCGTCAGCCTTCAGCTCGTCGAAAGCGTTGTCCACAGCCTCGGCCACGTCGCTGCCCTTGCGGAAGGCCACGCCGTACTCCTCGACGTTCAGCTCATCCACCATCTTGAGGTTTGCGTAGTCGGTACCCTCGCCGATCATGGCAGAGGCCAGAGTCAGGTCGAGGATGGCGGCGTCAGCGGTACCGGCGGCGACTTCCATCAGGCAGTCGGTCTGAACAGCCTTGGAGATGAAATCAGCCTGAGACAGGTCGGCGTTCTCGGTGATGGTGGTCTCACCGGCAGAGCCGGCCTCGGCCACCACGGTCTTGCCGATGAGGTCGGCGGTGGAGGTGTAGTCGGTGCCGTCCTTCACCACCACGACCTGGGCGTTCTTGACATAGGGCTTGGTGCAGGCCATGTTCTCCTCCCGGTCATCGGTCAGGGTCAGGCCGTTCCAGATGCAGTCGATGCTCTTTGCGGCCAGCTCGGTCTCCTTGGTGTCCCAGTTGATCTCCACGAACTCCGGCTCAACACCCAGCTTCTCACAGACAGCGGTGGCCAGCTCAGTATCGAAACCGGTGAAGCTGCCGTCGGCGTCGGTGTAGTTCATCGGCTCATAGACGGTGTAACCAATGACCATCTTGCCGTTGGACTGGATGTAAGCCAGGTCGCTGTCAGCGGCCGCGGAGCTTGCCGGGGCGGCAGAGGCAGCGGCAGAAGAAGCAGCCGTGGAAGTGGATGCAGAACCGCCGCAGGCGGCAAGGCTCAGCGCCATCGCACCGGCCAGAAAAGCAGATACCAGACGTTTCATATACAAATTCCTCCCTCAGATTCAGCAGAAGCGGCGCTTCGTTTTACCGCTTTACCATGCTAAATTGTTAAACTGTGACTATAGAATAGCGCGTTTTGCCCCGTTTGGCAAGAGGAAAACCGATTTTTTCGCGTTTTGACGGTTTCCGCCTGTATTCAAGGGAGGGACATAGGAAAAGTGAACAAAGCCGTGCCTTTCCGGCACGGCTGCGGCTCACGGGCAGGCTGTCCTTCGTACAACCTCTCAGGCGCTTCGCGCCAGCTCCCCTAGTAGGGGAGCCTCTGGCGAAGAGGCAAGGCTTTACGGTATGCCAAGGCCTCCCCTCGGTAGGGGAGGTGGCATTGCGAAGCAATGACGGAGAGGTTGTATGAAGGACAGGGCGCTCCGCAAGGCGCAAAAATCCCCCTCGGGGAGTCTCTCCGAGGGGGATGCTGTCCGTTTTTCTTATCTTCCCGCCGCAGGAGCGTCAGCTTCTCCCCGGGATGTCGCCTACCATGATGACGAAGAGCCTGGGTTTGCCATTCTCATCCTTCCACTTTCCGAAGCCGACCCGGTAGCTGGATGCGAGGAAGCTGATAGTGGCCCAATTCTTCTCATTCGGTTCCGGCAGTACCAGTCTGTAGTTGTTACAGAGGTCGATGGCCTGCTTGACGGGGTCGTCCGAGCCTCTGTCCTCTCCACAGTAGAAGATGACCTGTTTGTTGGTGGTGTTGGGGTCGATGCCGATGGTTTTCAAGAGAGCTTTGTGAGGCTCAGAACCGATAGAGTGGTAATTGCCCAACTTCAATTTGTTAATGAGAAAAGTGCTTCCATCCTCAGAGCTCACCTGTGTGTACCTCTCCGCCGCCTCACTCAGCTGCGGGTCGGCCTCGCAGGTGATGTTCTTACCATACCGCACATTTATGATGTCTGCCAGAGCCTCGGCCCGGAGGGTGTCCTCCGGCTTATCGCCCGGCTTATCGCCGCAGCCGGTGAGCAGGGCCAGCGTCATCACGCCCGCAAGGGCAAGGGCAAGGAGTCGTTTTGCAGTTTTCATCGTCGCTACCTCCAATCGTGGGGTGTGTTTCGGTGATTTTATTATACCATACCCCCCCCCCCCCCCCCCCCCCCCCCCCCCCCCGCAAGTGCGATTCATGCAGATTTCAGGCCTTTTCGCGCAGATTTGGGGGTGAAAAGGCTCCCAGAGGCTCACGGGCAGGCTCTCCTTCGTACAACCTCTCAGGCTCGTCGCAAGCTCCTCGCCAAGGCCGGGTTGCGGCTCCCAGCGTCTGCTGCGCGGTCGCTTGCATCCTGCTGACCGCTGCCCCAACAGCTCCTCCCTGTTTCCGCCGCTGGCGGCGGTCGTCGCCGTTGCCCCTTGTAGGGGAGCCTCTGGCGAAGAGGTGAAGCTTTACGGTATGCCAAAGCCTCTCCTACAAGGAGAGGTGGCATTGCGCAGCAATGACGGAGAGGTTGGACAAAGGTGAGGCTACCCATGAGCGAAAGACGCAAAAAACCGCCACCTCACGGTGACGGTCAGACTTTCCGTTCAATTTATAATGACGCATTCTCAAACGCATCCCCTGCGGCCTTTTGCAAAGCGTCGATGGAGATGGTGCAGAGGGCCGCGAGGTCGGCGTCCGAGCCGTCGGCAGGGATGTCCGCCACCTCTTTCTCAGTCTTGCCCTTGAGGTAGCTGCAATAGCCCTCGCTGTGCTCGTACCACTCCTTGCCGAGGCTGGATGCGTTCCGCATCCCGTAGCTGTCGCCCAGCTCAAGCTTGGAGCGGACGGTATCCGGGGCGGTGACGCCGCCGTCTGCCGCGATGGTCAGCGCAGGCTCTGCCATGTCGCCGATGGCGCTGGTCACACGGCCATCGGCATCCAGCGTCAGGGCCACGACGGTAAGGTCAACTTCTGCGTTCACATCCTTGTCGTCGGTGGCGGTGATGTCCGAAGAGGCATTCTCCGCCTCCACGCCGAGGCTCACCCGGTCGCCCTTCGCCGCGCCGAGGGCGGACGCATTCGTGCAGGCTTTCGCCACAGCATCGCGGTACTGATCCACCCGGATGGTGCAGCCGGACAGCAGATCAGCGTCCGTGGCCTTGCCGTCCTTATCCGTTTCCAGCATGGATGCCTGCTCGGGCGTCATGCCGGTGAGGTAGTCGGCGAAGTCATCGGCCTGCTCGGCCCAGCCCTTTTTCAGCGAAGATGCCGCTGCCAGCGGGTAGTCGTCCCCTTTTTGGCGCTTGGTGCGGTAGTCGGTGGGCATGGTGACGACGCCTTTGCCGTCGGCGGTAACTTCCACTTCCAGCTCATCCAGCATCACGTCGGCCAGCTTGCCGTCTCCGTCCAGCAGGACGGCGGCGGCGATGGTATGGATGGTGCCGGTGCGGGCCTCGTCGGAGGCCTCGGTCAGGATGCCGAGGCCGGTCTTCCAGCCGCCGGTCTGGGTGGTGCTGGCGCTGCCGGACGAGCCGGACATGGCGTTCGAGCTGCTCATGCTGCCGGAATCGCTGCTGCCTTTGCGGCAGCCGGACAGCAGCAGTGCCGCCGCCACGGCACAGCTCAGAAGAGCTTTTTGTCTCTGTGTCATAAGCGTTACGCTCCCTTTCATCTCTTTGGGAGTAGTATAGCCCGACAGGAGTCTATTTATTTATGTATCTTTTTGTTGGAAACTGTGTTATACTTGTCCTGCGGCCTACCCCGCCCAGTTTTATGGGAAGGGAGGTGTTGCCCAATGGCGTATATTTCCACATTTATCCTGTCCGTCGCAGCAAATGTAGCTTCTTACTACATTTGTAAGTGGCTTGACGGATGGCTGAAGGGCCGTAAGCACTAAAAAGGACCCCCTTTCGGAGATTGCCGCTCCGGGAGGGGGTCTTTTCCTTTGGGTGTGCCAATGACATATCGGCTTCCACATTTATCATCTTTATTATATGCGATTCCCTGCAAAAGTCAAGCACCGCACAGAAAATTTACAACTGTGCTCTGAGACCGACGTGTTATCTGGCGAAGTTCCAAAATAACGACGCAGCAACGCCATAAAGCAAACTTCGTCAGGGTGGCGAACTTCGGGTCAGCTGGCGAAGTTCGAACTTCGCCAATCAGGGGAACTTCGCCAAGTTGGCGAACATCCAATATTAAACTATATATCGTTTATTTTATAGAACTTCGCCACTTATTCCACCGCAGTACCGCTCACATCAGCGGGCTCAGCAGGCGGAGCACACTGTCCAGCAGCGTCCCGGCCAGCGAGGTGCGGCAGTCGGCCAGCTGCACCTCCCGGCACTCTGGCAGGGTGCGGAGCACATCGTCCCGCAGAGCAATGACCTGACTGTTATAGAGCAGCAGCGCCCCGCACTCAAAGTGGAGGAAGAGGCTGCGGTAATCCATGTTGATGCTGCCCACCACGGCGGCGCGGTCGTCGCTGACGTAGCACTTGGCGTGGAGAAAGCCGGGCGTGAACTCGTAGATGCGCACCCCCGCCCGGAGCAGCGGCACATAATAGGAGCGGGTCAGCCGGAAGACCAGCTTCTTGTCCGGGATGCCCGGCAGCACCAGCCGGACGTCCACGCCCCGCTTTGCCGCCGCTTTCAGCGCTTCCAGCATGGTCTCGCCCACCGCGAAGTAGGGCGTATAGATATAGACGTACCGCTGGGCCTGATTGATGATATTCAGGTAGACCGTCTCGGCCAGAGCCTCTTCGTCCAGCGGGCTGTCCCCGTAGGGCTGGATCACTCCGTCCGACTGGGCGGGCAGGGACACAGCCTGAGGCATAAAGGGCATATAATCCTCCTCGCTGGGGCGGAAGGCGTTCCAGTGGTCGAGGAACATCACCGTGAAGTTCCAGACCGCCGCGCCCTCGGTGCGGAGGGCTGCGTCCTTCCAGTAGCCGAACCGCTCTTCTTCATTGATATACTCGTCGGCCAGATTGATGCCGCCCGTATAGGCTGTATTTCCGTCCACGACCACGATCTTCCGGTGGTCGCGGTGATTCATGACCAGCGACACCAGCGGCACCACCGGGTTGAACGGGATGCAGCGGATATGCGCCCGCTCCATCTTCACCACGAAATCGGACGGCAGACCCAGCAGACTGCCGAAATCGTCGTAGATGAGCCGGACGTCCACCCCCTGCGCCGCCTTGCGGACGAGGATGTCCTCTACCCCCTTCCACATCTTGCCGGTGCGGACGATGAAGAACTCGAGGAAGATGAACCGCTCTGCCTTTTCGAGGTCGGCCAGCAGGTCAGGGTACATGGCCTCACCGCAGGGGTAATATTTTGCCGTGGAGTTTTTCCATGCGGGGTACGGCCCGTACTCCGAAACATACCGGCTCAGCCCCCTGCTGGCGGGGTCGAGGGCGTCGGTCTGGCCCGGCTGCTGGGCGAGGTCGGCGGTGTGCTGGCGCTCCACCGCCTGCATCCGCTGGCGCATCCGCTTGGCGGGGGCCTTGTTGCCGAAGGCCAGATAGAGCGCACCGCCCAGCAGCGGCATCATGCCGATGAGGACGAGCCAGATGATCTTATAGTCGCTGTTTTCGTCCTTCCGCACGAGGTAGAGGGTGATGAAGAGGCTGAGGACGTTCAGCCCCGCATTCACCCACACCTTTCCGGCGGTGAGGGAGAAGAAGGCCCAGAGCAGCCAGCCGATCTGCAGCAAAACAAGGGCCACTGTGACCGTGGCCCTGTTGATGACACGATTGAAGAACCGTACGACCGGCAGCCGAAAGAACATCTGCGCCTCCCCCGCTGCCTTTCGGCAGCATTTTTATGGGAATAGTATAGCGCAGCGGATGGAATAATTCAAGCTCAGGCGTCCGCGTCCTCGAAGCCCACCATGAGGCCGCCCAGCTCGGCGTAGTAGCTGCACAGGCCGCCGCACTCGGTCACCCGCACCTGTGCGCCCTCGAAGACAGCTTTCACCATGTGCATCAGGCGCTCGGCGGCGGCGGGGTTGCCGCAGTGGGCGATGACCACCTTGCCGTTCGTGTAGCCGTGGCCTTTGAGCTCCAGCACGAGGCGCTCGAGAGCGCCGTGCTCGCCGCGGGTCTTGCAGAGGACGTCCAGTTCGCCCACATCGCTGGCCTTGCCGATGACCCGGATGTTGAGCATCCGCGCCACAGCGGCCACGGCGGGCTTCACCCGGCCATTCCGGGCCAGATTCGCCAGCGATTCCAGCGAGAACAGCAGATGGGTGTGGTGACGGTAGCGCAGCATCTCTTCGCAGACATCGTCAAACTCCCTGCCCTCTTGGATGAGCGCACGGATATGCTCTGCCAGCAGCACCAGCTCCGGCCCTGCAGACAGGCTGTCCAGCACAAAGACCTGAGCACCCGGGTGCTCTGCCTGATACTCTTCTGCGGCCAGCTGGGCGGCGTTGCAGCTGCCCGACAGGGTGCCGGTGATGGTGATGGCATAAATTTCATCTGCGCCCTCATAAGCCTCCAGCCAGTCGCCGATGTTGGGGCAGGAGGTGCTGGTCTTGCCCTTATAGGTGCGCAGGGCAGTCGCCATCTCCACGGCGTCCAGCGTGCCGTCGTCGAGGTATTCCCTCTCGTCGGTCACGATCTTCAGAGGCACAGCGGCAAAATCAATGCCGTCCAGCTGATACAGGCTGGCAGAAGAGTCCACAACGATTCGTTTCATCTCATCTATCTCCATTCCGGCGGGTGTCCGCCGCATTTTTTACGTTCTGCGAGTCCACTATATCAGTTTTTCAAAAACCTGTCAAGCGATTTGTAAAATTCTTAATATCGTTTTCATAAACGGTTGACCCCGACTCAAAAATGCGATATACTACCACCATGAATCAGGAAATGAAACGCCGTGTCACGGCCTGCGCCGCCGGGTTTTCCCTGCCGCGCTACCGGGAGCTGCCCTCTGTGGGGCTGTATCTCGACCAGACCGTGCAGCTCGTCAACAGCTGCTTCCGGGGCTTCCCCGGGGTGGAGCTCACCCCCTCCATGGTGAGCAACTACGTCAAGAAAGGAGTCATCTCCCACCCCGTCAAAAAGAAGTATTCCCGCGAACAGCTGGCTTCTCTCATCTATATCGTATTGTCCAAAAATGTCCTCTCGCTGGAAAACATCGACGCCCTGTTCCAGATGCAGCGGGCTCACTGCACCGCCGCCGAAGCCTACGACTATTTCTGCGACGAGGTGGAGAACTGCCTGCCCTACATCTTCGGGGCCAGCCGCACCATCCGCGACCTCGACCCGGATGCCGCCGACGAAAAGCGTCTGCTGCGCGGCACCATCGTCGCCGCCGTGAACAAGATGTACCTCGACTGCTGCTTCGTCGCCATGCGGCAGGAGGAAGCGCTCTGGCCGGGGATCCTCGGCGACTTACAATAAGATAGGTACAAAAAGCCCCCGGCACCATGCGGAAGTGCCGGGGGCCTTCTTATAGGAAAGCGGAGTTTTGCGGTAAACTCCGCCTGCGGGGGAGGCTAAGCTTAGTGGAGCAGCTCGTTGTGTGCAAAGCCGCCCACCGTCAGCTCTGCGCTCTCACCGGAGTGGGTGAGGGCAAAGAGGGTGTCGTCTACGCCCAGAGACAGCATGCTGTCGATGTTCAGGGCAGTCTCACGGAGCTGGGTGCGGAACACGAGGGTGTTCACGCCCTGCGCCTTCAGCTCCCTCAGGTTGCCCAGACAGCCGGAAAGCATGGCAGTCTCGGCAGGCACTGCAATGATGTACCGGCCATCGGCCATGGAGGTCTCGTAGGCCCCTGCGCCGGTAACGGTCAGGACGACAGCGGAGGAGCCGCCGTTGCTCTCGGGTGCGCCGCAGCGGGTGCAGACGCCATTCACAAACTTGTGGCCCAGTGCGTCGATAGTCACCTCGTAGATCTCGCCCTTATGGCCCTCGGTAGTGCAGGTGTAGACCCGCTTGCCCGGGGTGGTGCAGGTGGGCTCTACCGTAGCCGTCAGCTCATACTTGAGATTGCCGGTCTCCACGCCGACCACATTACCTACCACGTTAACCGTGCCGTCGTCTTTCTTGACCACCTTGGCGTTCTCCATCTCTTCGATCTTGCCGCCATCGGTCTTGATCTCGACATTTCCGATGATACCGTTTCCCTTTCCATCCCGCTCGCCCGGCATGGCGGTGACAAGGGTACCGCCCGTTTCAACACTCAGGCCAATCTTGCCATTCAAGATAGTCTTGATGCTGCTGCCATTGACTGCTGTGTTGGCATTGTTCTCTGCCTTGCCGCCCAGCGCAGTTGTCGTGCCTCCCTTCACAGTAACTTGGTTACTATTACCATCATAGAAACTCGCATTGCCGCCGGTGGCCTTGCCCGAGCCCGACTTGGCATTGCCACCGATGAGCGTAGTCTCACCAGAGGACACGATACCGCCACACGTTCCATTGAGAGCATCGCCTCCGGTAGCAACGCCGCTTTTCGACTCTGCATTGCCGCCGATCGCCGTCAGCTTACCGCCCTTCTGGACCTCATAGCCGCAGCCAACGCCTGTCCCCAAGAAGCGGAGAGCAGCACCACCCCAGGCACTTTTCTTCACAGTCTTATGATCGCCGCCAATGGCAATGACCTCGCTGCCCTCTCCAACAACGAGCTTTCCCTTCACGAAGAGGCTAATGCCTGTGCCGCCACCTGTACTTGTATCCTCTCCAGGGTGCAGCTGGCCGCCGCCCTTTGCAGTGAGCTTCGAATTTTTGATGTTAACCTCATCGTTGGCAGATATGCCTGAGCCGCCGCCGAAACCGCTGGTGGCCGTAACCGTTGCATTCACCAGATCCAGCTTTCCATTAGTACATATGCCAATGGATCCGCCCTGAGTGCCCGAGCCGCCGGTGGCAGACAGAGAGGAGCCCTCCTTGCCCTGGATCGTCAGCTTGCCTTTATCAGATGCTATTCCTCTCGTCCCTAAACCGCCGCTGTTGCCGCCGGTCAGCTCATTCTTGCCCTCCAGCTCCAGCGTCACATCGCCACTACCGGAAACGGTCATAGCGTCCTGGGCCGACTTCCCTGCATCCACCTTCAGGTTACGGAGGATGACCGTCAGAGGATTGGTAGAATTATTGATGATCTTCACCACATTGCGGGCGGCTTCCTGAACCTTTTCGGTGAGGGAGGTGGGGGCGTTGGTAGCCTCGTAGGTCTTCTCCTCAGCGGGCCTTTTATCCCCGGTCTCCTGCTCCGCAGCAGGCTTGGCGGCTGGCTTTGCGGCCTCCTGCTGGGCTTCGGGGTCATACTGGTCGTACTCGATCACCTGATCGGAGGTCTTTTCGCTCTTTTCGTCCTGCTCCGGCTCCTGAGAGTCGGCGGGCTTCTCCTCAGTCTCCTTCTCCTGGGCCTGCTTCTCCTCGTCCTCCGGGGCCAGCAGCTCCTGAGAGGTGGGCGCATCGCCCTCGTCCTCGCCCTCGGCGGCAGAGTTCTGGGTCTTCCCCTCGCCCTCGGTCTCGCCGGACTTTTCAACCTCGGAGGCGTTTTCGCCGGACTTTTCAACCTCGGAGGTGTTTTCGCCGGACTTTTCGGCCTCGGAAGTGTTCTCTTCCTCTGCGTTCAGGCTTTCGGTGGGCTTGGTGTTGTCGCCGGTGATGATGATGTCGTCTGTGCCGTCGCCATCCTCCTTGATGCCGTTTCCGGTCGTTTCCTTGGTGCCGTCCGTCTTGATGGTGACACTGTCGTCGCCGACCTTGATGGTCTTATTGCCACTTTTGTCCACCGAGACTACCACATTGCCCTGACTCACATCACAGATGTAAGCAGCCGAGGCCGGGGCAGCAACTGCCGACACCGCCATGCTGAGCGCCAGCACAGCTGCCGCCGTGCGCTTCATTGTTTTCCGTAACCGCATAATTTTTACCTCCTGTTTCGTGGTTTTTCCTTCTTTTAT
>ERZ835080.1420-NODE-1420-length-17573-cov-2.789759_pt1 | contig 17573 bp, 15 predicted proteins | sample MGYA00519688_ERZ835080 | MGnify/ENA primary metagenome ERZ835080 (study PRJEB31850, sample SAMEA3708770) | human gut metagenome | biome: human gut; feature: human-associated habitat; material: faeces | place: China | collected 2014 ... | reverse complement strand
TCCCCCTGGGAGATGTTCTCCGCCCCCTTGCTCAGCACCATGTCATAGCCGCCGGGAAGGGTTTTGATGAAGCTGTGGGCGCAGGCGGAGCGGGCCGAGGCGATCACCTTCTCCCGGTCCATATCCGGCTCCCCATAGGCGATGTTGTCGGCGATGGCGCCCTCAAACAGCCAGGTGTCCTGGAGTACCATGCTGAACAGGTCGTGGACGCCCTCCCGGGTCATTTCAGAGGTGGGCACGCCGTCGATTTTGATGTTTCCGCTGTTGATCTCAAAGAAGCGCATCAGCAGATTGACCATCGTGGTCTTGCCCGCTCCGGTGGGACCCACAATAGCCACCTTCTGCCCCGGCTGAATATGGGCAGAGAAGTCCTTGATGATGATCTTATCCGGATGATTCGGATAGCTGAATCGGACGTGTTCAAATTCGACTTCGCCCTGCACAGGAGAGAGTTCGGGGCGCTTGCCGGTCTCATCGGGCAGCTCTTTCTCGTGGAGAAAGTCGAAGACGTGGTCGCCGGCGGCTGCCGCCGTCTGCATCTGGGTCATGCCCTGGGCCAGGGTGCTCAGGGGAGAGGTGAACAGCCGCACATAGAGGATGAACGCAACAATGACGCCGAAGGAGATCTCTCCGCTCATGGCCAGGGCGGAACCCAGGACGCAGACCGCCACATAGCCCAGGTTGCCGATGATAGTCATCAGGGGCTGCATGATGCCGGAGAGGAACTGGCTGCGCCACTCTGCGTCGTACAGAACGGCATTCATCCCGCCGAAGGTCTCTTTTACCTGCTCGTTGGCCCGGGAGAGGCGCACCACGTCGTGGCCGGAGTACATCTCCTCAATATAGCCGTTCAGGGTGCTCAGGTTCTCCTGCCGGGCGGTGAAGTACTTCTGGGACCGGAGCATCACCGCAGCCATGATGAGGAAGCCCAGTGCCGTGACGGCAATGGCTGCCAGCGCCATACGCCACTCAGTGACAAACATCATCACCAGACAGCCGAGGAATTGGGCCACTGCGCTGATCATGGAGGGCAGGCTGTTGGCCAGGGCCTGCTGCAGAGTACTTACGTCGTTGGTGATGCGGCTGAGGATGTCACCATAAGACACCTTGCTGAAGTAGCTCATGGGCACCCGGTTGATTTTTCGGGACAGGTCCTGCCGCATATCCCGGGACAGCTCCAGGGTGACCGTAGCCATGATGAAGTGCTCCACATAGGTAAAGACGGCACTGAAGCCGTAGATCACCAGCAGGATTACGCCGGTGCGGCCGATGGCGGCCAGATCGATCTCCCCGTCCAGGGCGTCGGAGATGAGGTCCGTGATCCGACTGAGCAGGCTGGGGCCGATGATGGTCAGCACTGCGCCGGCCACGGCGAAGCAAAAGGCCGCAACAGAGGGCACTTTCAATTTGTTGGAATAGGTGAACAGTTCTCTGAGCACACCGCCGATGCCGCGCCTGCTCTTTCCCGGCGCGCACATTCTGTTCTGCATCATCTTTGGCATCTTGGTTTCCTCCTTAAGCCCCCAGCTCTTCCTGGGAGAGCTGGGACCGGGCGATCTCCTGGTAGATCGGGCAGGTTTGCATCAGTTCCTCGTGGGTACCCATCCCCACCATCCTCCCCTCGTCCAGAACGATGATCTTGTCCGCGTTCCGGATGGTGCCGATCCGTTGAGCCACGATCAGTCGAGTGGTATCCTTCAGCTCCCGGTCCAGGCCGGCACGGAGCCTGGTATCCGTCCGGTAGTCCAGGGCGGAGAAGGAGTCGTCGAACACCAGGATCTCCGGGCGCCTCGCCAGGGCCCGTGCGATGGAGAGCCGCTGCTTCTGGCCGCCGGATACGTTGGTGCCTCCCTCGGCGATGGGGGCATGGATGCCTCCGGGCATCCTGTCCACAAACTCGCTGGCCTGGGCCAGCTCCAGAGCCTTTTGAACGTCCGCATCGGAATCCTTGCCCCGGCTGGCGCCGAACAGCACGTTGCCGCGGACGTCTCCGGAGAACAGGATGGCCTTCTGAGTTACATAGCCGATGCGGTCATACAGGGCGTCGAAGGTGTAGTCCCGAACGTCCACCCCGTCCACCAGCACAGTGCCCTCCGTGGCATCATAGAACCGGGCGGCCAGGCTGACCAGAGTGGTCTTGCCGCTGCCGGTGGCGCCGATAAAGGCCACGGTCTCCCCCCGCTTGGCCTGGAAGGTGATGTGCTCCAGGACATTCTTGTCCGAGGAGGGATAGTGGAAGGAGACGTCCCGGAACTCCACAGTACCGGTTTCCAGGGCATCGATGCGGGCGCCCTGAGTCAGGCTGTTCCGGGTCTCCAACACCTCATTGATCCGCTGGGCGGACACCTGGGCCGCCGGGAGCATCATGATAATCATGACCATCATCATAATGGACATGATGACGTAGGTGGCGTAGGTGCCGAACACCACGATGTCGCTGAAGGCGGCCAGCCGTGCGGCGGTGTCCGCGGCAGGGACGGCGTTCACGATGGAGGCACCCACCCAGTAGATCACCAGAGACAATGCGTTCATGGCCAGGGTGACGCCGGGCATCAGGAAGGCAAAGGCCCGCTGGTTGAACAACTGCGTGCGCATCAGTTCCTCGTTGCCCTTCCAGAACTTGGCGTTCTGGTAGTCCTCAGCGTTGTAGGCGTGGACAACATTGATACCGTTCAAGTTCTCCCGGGCCACCAGGTTGATATGGTCGGTGAGCTTTTGCACCCGGCGGAACCGGGGCACCACCACGCCGATGATGACCGCCATCATCACCAGCAGGGCGGCCACAAATCCGGCGGTGATAGCGGAGAGGGTCCAACTCTTGCCCACGATTTTGATGATGGCCCACACTGCCATGACGGGGGACTTGATTAGGATCTGCAGGCCCATGGCCGTCAGCATCTGCACCTGGGTGATGTCGTTGGTGGTGCGGTTGATGAGGCTGGGGACGGAGAAGGTCATCATCTCCTGTTGGCCGAAGTCTGCGATCTTATGAAACACCGCCTCCCGGATGGAAAAGCTGAACCCGGCAGCCACCTTGGCGGTCAGATAGCCGCAGATGACGCACAGCACCGCGCTGGCCAGGGTGCAGCCCAGCATTTCCAGGCCGGTATGCAGGATGTCCGACAGGGTGCTCCCCGGCGTTTTAATCAGAACGGTCAGGCTGCTCATGTAGTCGGGCAGCGCCAGATCGAAATTAATCTGCCCCAGGATGAGCACTGCGCACACGGCGGCCATGGCCCACTCCTGCCGCCGTAGGTTACGAAGTAATTTCAGCATATAAATCCTCCTTGTGGTATCATCAATTGCTGTTTTGCCGCCAGAACCGGCCGGAGAAGCAGGCGCACAGGATCGAGGCCGCATCCTGAAAGATCAGCAGGCTCCCGCTGAGGATGCTGAGGTGCGGACAGCCCGGAGAGGGGCGCAGACCGGGAAAAATCCGCCCGCTGCCAATAGAAGAACCAAGGCGGTGCACCGGCCCCGGCCTAGTCCCTCCGGCCGCTTCAGATTAAAGGAGCTGACAAGTTTGCTGAAGCCCGGGTACAGCAGCCGCATTCCAAAGAGATAGGGGAGTGCCGCGGCAAAGATCACGTTATCCACCGAACCGGAGATCATGCCGGATCTGCGTGGCGAAGAATCCCAAATAGGACCATATTCAGCAGTTCGCCTGCGGTTTCCAGCATGGCATGGAAATCCTGCGCGGGATGTCCGCCCTGATAACTCACAATCATATTCTGGAAAAGAGACTCGATGGTTTCCAAATAGCGGGTCACCATTTCAGGCTTCAAATCCGGCCGCAGCGGCATTTTGTCTATGAGCCCCTCGATAAATTCCTGATTCAAGCGCCGCATCGGTGCGCGCAGGGCCTGAATTTGCGCGGCCAGATGTTTGGGCGGACGGAGCATGGCGCTTTCAAAAACGAGCTTTTGCTGGGGATGAAGCTGGAAAAAGCGCTCCCGGATCATGAAGAAATCTTTGACTGCGGCTGCCGTATCCTCCCCTGACAGATGGGCCATATCCCGTTCCACATGGGCCCTGAGCTCCTGGAAAGTGCGTTCGACGCACAGTAAAAACAACTCGTCCTTATTGGAGTAGTAGTGGTACATCATGCCCTTGGAGATCCCGTGGTTCCCACAGATCCGCTCCATGTTGACCTTGTCGTAGCCGTAGGTCCCGAACTCCTCTAGGGCGGCCTGATAAATCTCTTTTCTGCTGCGTTCCTGGCGCTCTTTCTGCGTCATGCTGCATATCCTCCTTCTGCCTGATCCAAAACCCCCGGCCCTGCCAAAACCCGGAACCAGGGAGACACCCGGGCGGGCAGCGGGAAAACGTCCGGACGGACAGGCCATTTTGACGTCCGACCAATTCCGCGCCGGTATGGGACCGGACACACGCCGTCAGGTTTGCAACCCGCGGCGGCTACTGCCTGAGGATTTTACAGACGATCTCGTCTATACTTTTGGAAGTATACTACTCCCGGATGGCCTCATCTATGTTTGCCTCGTGAACGGTTCATGAATTTTTTGAAAACGAGCCGGAGAGGCTGAGGCCGGGAGCAGCTGTCTGTCGCGGGCACGGCTCCCGGGCCCTTGACCGGCAGGGAGGCGCTCTGCTCCCGCGCACAAAGAAGCCGTGAGTCTGCGGAGAACCGCTCACAGCAGCGGTGCCAGCAGCCGCAGAAGCCCTTGAAACAGGCGGAACAGCGGTCAGCGACGGCAGATTGCGGCGGCTGTCTCCTGGCAGACGCCTTTTATTCCCCTTGCAGGACTCTGATTGAAAAAACATACGGGAAATTACCCAATTGAGCCCACGGCATTGGATATAACGAGAATGAAGTCAGCCGCTATTTAAAACCCCCAGGGACCGCTGCGCAGCAGTTCCTGGGGGTTTTAAATCTTTGCGGCAAGATGCGTGCAAAAGGCGTTCCTGCACACGCTGTCGGCAATGTTTGGAGCCATCGCACCAACAGGGACACACGCCGATGCGGACAAACTGCCCTGTGGGAGGCGGCACGCCGTTTATCCGGAATAGCGCTTGTGCAGGCGGTCAGTCAGATAGCGAATGAAGTGCTTCTCTCTGGGGCGGAGCGTAAATGTCCGGGAATGCAGCAGGGCCACGGCCATGGGAGCGCCGTCCGCGATGGGACAGCAGACGCAGTTCATCCGCCGGGCATCCTCCTCCGGAATGCTGATGCCGATGGCGATGTAATTGCCTTTGCGGACCGCGTCGAAGATCGTGCCGCGGTCGCAGATGTACAGCAGGTCTGTGTGGCTCTGGAGTCCCAGCACGTCCAGCGTATCGTCCGGATCGATGTGCGCGTCGGCGATGAACGGATACCCTGTGAGATCCTTGAGCGAGACACGGGAAGAGTTGGCCAGTGGATGGGACTTGGACATCAGCGCGGTGACGGGAATGGAGCGCTGGAGGACCGTCATCTCCAGATTGTACTGGTCCGCCAGATCCATGTACTTGGGGATGACCTGCTCGAACAGCACCAGGATGCCCAGCCTGCAGTTCTGGGCCACGACGTTTTTCAGATTTTCCCGGAGGCCGGCCTCCAGAAATTTGTCGTGGGTCCTGTTCAGGTTGGGGAAGCAGTTTTTGTAATCAAAGAAACACTGGAGCACAAAGGCGGAGCGGGCGCAAATGATGGAGAGGCTGTCGCTCTCGGACATGGATTGCGGGATCTTCTGGATATTATTGCGCTCGGTGACGATCTTCTCAGCGTGGCTCATGAAAATCAGTCCCTCCGGCGTAGCGGTGATGCCGTTGGCCGTCCTGTGAAACAGGGGATAGCCGATCTCCTGTTCCACGTTCTTGATGATGGTGCTGAGATGGGACTGGGAGATATAGCAGTTTCGGGCGGCTTTGTTGACGGAGCCGCACTTGTACGCCTCCAGGATATAGACGAGGTGTTCTGTGTTCATGTCGCGCTCTCTTTCTCAAAACGGCGGAGGGACCTAATCCCAAATAGCGAAGGCTTAACAAAATCCCCTATAATCCGACAGCCAGGGGAGCATGTTATAATCGTAACAGGCAAAACAAAGGCGCCCGGTCAGAGGGGCGTTCAGATTTTATCAATCATTATAGCGCCAATTTTCAAAGAATACAAGATCCGCACCCGGCGGTGGAATGCGGATCAAAATGAGGGAAAGGAAGAGAGGCATGGAAGAGAAGAAGCGCGAAAAGTCCGTTGACGTGCTGGACCGGCTGTTCTGGACGGTGCAGCCACCTATGGGGCTGGTAAAGGGAGACTATTACCGGGCTGAGAATTGGTTTGCCCCGCATTTCCCGGGGGACAAGGGGTATCACGGCATTCTGGAAGTGGTCCGGCGGGACGGAACCCTGCAGATGGTGGAGTTTAACGAGATTAACAACCCCACCTATTACATCAGACGGTACCAGGGCGTTTCCAAGCGGCTGTCCGACTACGGCTTTCTGCAGGCCACCAAGGAGCGGACCGCCAAGTCCGGCGTGGTGCTGGTAAACGGCCTGACCCATCTGGAAGAGCAGATGGTGGCGGAGAACCGCCTCACAGGCGAGTTTGACCTGCTCACCGGCGCCTCCAACAGCATCAAGCGGTCTATGCTCCCACTGGCAGAGGAGATCGCGGGGCGGCTGGACAAGCCCTCCGGCCAGGTGTATTACGGCCTGTCCCAGGCGGTGGAGCCCGGCGTCACCGGGCGCTTGCAGATCGTGCTGGAGGCGGGAAAGATCATCTCCTGCGCCTACGACGAGATCTTTGCCGACCGGCAGGAGGAGATTGAGGACCCGGAGCTCAAGCCCTATTACCGGCAGTCCAAATATCACTGCCCGGACTACATCTCCACCATCGGGGCCGGGTTCAACAGCATCTTCGACCTGCTCAGCGCCCGGGTGCTGGAGACCCAGAGCCTCACCGACCTGACCGGGCTCCCCTTCACGGAGGAGCCCAAGCGAGCGAAGGAATGGGACAACTATCTGGAGCTGGCGAGGCGGATGGAGGATGCTCTGGCGGCCGACGGCCTGCGCTGAGCACACAATCAGGAATGTGACCGCCGGGGGCGGTTTCAGAAATATATCACCACCACGTCAGGAGGAGTACGATGAAGAAGAGAGTTTTCGCACTGTTCACCGCAATGTTCCTGCTCTGCGGGATGCTGGCCGGCTGTGGCCCCACCGGTTCCAGCTCGACGACCACGGACGGTTCCGACGATGGCGCCAAGGATACCCTGATCGTTGCTATCCCAGAGTCCCCCACCTACATGGATCCCATGGTGCAGGCCTCCATCGGGACCTATCGTGTCACCACCCAGATGTTTGACCGTCTGGTGATGATGGACAACGACATGAACCTAGTGCCGGGCCTGGCGGAGAGCTGGGAGGTTATCGACGATACCACCACCGTGTTCCATCTGCGCCAGGGCGTCAAGTTCCACAACGGGGAGGAGATGACCTCCGAGGATGTCAAGTACAGCCTGGAGCGCTGCATCGCAAACCCCGGCGTGAATTACAACTACCTCATCATCGAGAGCATCACCTGTGACGACGACTACACCGTCACCATCAAGACCTCCGCGCCCTTCAACGCGCTGCTGTACCGCCTGAGCCTGGACGCGGCCTCCATCATCTGCAAGAGCGCGGACACCAGCGCGGAGGAGTTCAACAAGAACCCCGTGGGCACCGGCCCCTTCAAGTTCGTCTCCTGGGAGCTGGGCGGCGACGTGGTCCTGGAGGCCTTTGAGGACTACTGGGGCGGCGCTCCGGCCGTCAAGCGCGTCATCTTCCGCACGATTCCCGAGGCGCTGAACCGCACCATTGGCCTGGAGACCGGCGAGGTGGACCTGGCCTATGACCTGGGCATCACCGACCTGGAGAGCCTGGCGGACAACGCGTCCGTCACCACCCTCACCTCCCCCAGCACCACCGTGTGGTATGTGGGCATGAACGTGCAGAAGGCGCCCTTTGACAACGAGAAGGTCCGGCAGGCCGTCGCCTACGCGCTGGACCCCCAGGGCTACATCGACCTGGTGTTCAGCGGCGAGGCCACACCCGCCAACTACACCATGCTGCCCCCCAGTGTGGACGGCTACGTCTCCGACTGCTCCGACTACTCCTGCAACGTGGAGAAGGCCAAGGAGCTGCTGGCCGAGGCCGGCTATCCTGACGGCTTCTCCACCACTCTCTGGTGCTCCGATACCCAGGTGATGCGGGACTCCGCCGTGGTCATTCAGGAGCAGCTGCGCCAGGTGGGGATCAACGCCGAGGTCAAGACCCTGGAGAGCGGACAGTTCCAGTCTGAGACCGGCAACGGCGCCCATGATATGTTCATCATGTCCAAGACCTCCATTGACCCCGACTCCATGCTGCGGTCCATGTACCACACGGAGGCTCTGGGGCCCTCCGGCAACCGCTGCTTCTGGACCACGCCTGAGGTGGACGCCTTGATCGATGAGGCCAGCACCACCACCGACACCGAGCACGCCATGGAGCTGTATGCGGAGATCCAGAGCAAAGTGGCGGAGGCCGCGCCCCTGGTCCCCATGGCGGTGGAGCACCTGAACGCCGGTATGCAGTCCAATGTGAAGGGATTCGGCCTGTATCCGGGCAAGTCCCACTACATCAACGGCACCTATTTTGAATAAGCGCATTCAGGCATTCCAGTGAGCGGGCGGCGGCAAAAGCCGCCGTCCGCTTGCGCGAATTTGCGTTATGGAAAAGGAGAGTGACAGATGTACCGTTTTATTCTCAAACGGCTGCTCATGCTGATTCCGGTGCTGCTGGGTGTCAGCTTCATCGTTTATACGATCCTGAGCTTCACCCCCGGCGACCCGGTGCAGATGATGCTGGGCGACAACTACTCCGAGGAATCCTACGCCGCCATGCAGGAGGAGCTGGGCCTGGATGATCCCTTCCTGGTCCAGTACGGCCGGTTTATCATCAACGCGGTCCACGGTGACTTCGGTACCTCATACAGCACCGGCAACCCGGTGGCGGCGGAGATCGCCGCCCGGCTGCCCAATACCATCCTGCTGTCGGCCTGCGCCATGCTTTTTGCCATTCTGATCGGAATTCCCCTGGGCGTGATCTCCGCCACCCATCAGTATTCGGCGGTGGACAACATCTCCATGGTGGGCGCTCTGTTCGGCGTCTCCATGCCGAACTTCTGGCTGGGGCTGATGCTGATCGTGATCTTCGCAGCGGGGCTGGGGTGGTTCCCATCCTCCAACTTTGAGACCTGGGGCGCTCTGGTGCTGCCGGCCGTCACCCTCAGCGCCAACTCCCTGGCGATGATCACCCGCATGACCCGCTCCTCCATGCTGGAGACGATCCGGCAGGACTACATCCGCACCGCACGGGCAAAGGGCCTGAAAGAGAGCGTCATCACCATCCGCCACGCTCTGCGCAACGCCATGATTCCCATTGTCACCACAGTGGGACTGCAATTCGGCTTCTCTCTGGGCGGCGCAGTGCTGGTGGAGACGGTGTTCTCCTGGCCCGGCATCGGCCGGCTGCTGGTGGACTGCATCGGCCTGAAGGACACGCCCGTGGTGGTGGCCTGCGTATTGGTGCTGGCCACGATGTTCACCATCATCAATCTGTGCATTGATATCCTGTACGCATTCCTGGACCCTAGAATCCGGGCCCAGTACAAAACGGCAAAGAGGTGATGCGGATGACTGGGAAAGTGAAAAACAAGAACAAGAAAAAGTCCCAGGCCGCCGCAGTATGGCGCCGCCTGAAGAAAAACAAGATGGCCGTTCTGGGACTCATCATTCTGGCCGTCATCATCTTCTTCGCCGTCTTTGCCGATGTGTTTTTTGACTACGAGACGCTGGTGATTCAGCAGAACGCATCCCTGAAGCTCCAGCCCCCCTCCGTCGAGCACTGGCTGGGCACCGACGAGGTGGGCCGCGACATCCTGGCCCGGATCGTCCACGGCGCCCGGATCTCCCTGCCGGTGGCCTTTGCCACCATCGCCATTGCCACAGTGGTGGGCGGCCTGCTGGGGGCCATTGCCGGTTACGGCAGCCGCCGGGTAGACGATGTCATCATGCGTGTCATGGACATCTTCCTGGCGATCCCCAGCATCCTGCTGTCCATCGCCCTGGTGTCCGCCATGGGCACCAGCGTCACGAATATGATGCTGGCCATCAGCATCTCCAACATCCCGCCCTTTGCCCGGATCGTCCGCTCCGCCGTTCTGACCATCAAGAACGAGGAGTACATCGAGGCGGCCCGCGCCATCGGCGCCAGCGACAAGCGCATCATCCTCAAGCACATCCTGCCCAACTGCATGGCCCCCATCATTGTGCAGGCCACGCTGTCCATCGCCGGGTCCATCCTGGCCATTGCCAGCCTCAGCTTCATCGGCCTGGGCATCAGCCCGCCCACGCCGGAGTGGGGTTCTATGGTCAGCACCGGCCGGCAGTATTTCCGGGCGGCCTGGTGGGTGTGCGCGTTCCCGGGCTTTGCCATCATGTTGACCATCCTCTCCCTGAACCTGCTGGGAGACGGCCTGCGGGATGCCCTGGACCCCAAGCTGAAGAACTGAGGAGGGAGGACGCCACATGGAAGAGAACAAGCAGCACAAGACCGCTTTGCCAGAGACGGAGCCCATTCCCTCCGCGCAGGCCCCGGAGGCCCTGCTGGATATCCGCGGCCTGCGGGTGGAGTACCACACCGACGAGGACGTGGTCTACGCCGTCAACGGCCTGGACCTGACCATCGGAAAGGGCGAGAGCCTGGGTCTGGTGGGCGAGACCGGCGCCGGCAAGACCACCACGGCCCTGTCGGTCCTGCGGCTCATCGCGGACCCGCCGGGAAAGATCATGGGCGGCGAGATCTGGTTCGAGGGCGAGGATATGCTCCAGGCCAAGCCCGCCCGTCTGCGGGAGATCCGCGGCAGCAAGATCTCGGTGATTTTCCAGGACCCTATGACCAGCCTGAACCCGGTCTACTCCGTGGGCGATCAGATCGCGGAGGTCATCCACCAGCATGAAAAGTGCAGCAAGGAGGAGGGCCGGAGAAAGGCCGGCGATATGCTGGAGATGGTGGGCATCCCCCGGGCCCGCTATGACGAGTATCCCCACCAGTTTTCCGGCGGCATGAAGCAGCGGGTGGTCATCGCCATGAGCATCGCCTGCTCGCCGGAGCTGATTCTGGCGGACGAGCCCACCACCGCCCTGGACGTGACCATCCAGGCCCAGGTGCTGGAACTGATGAACGAGCTGAAGGAAAAGCTCCGTACCTCCCTGCTGCTGATTACCCACGACCTGGGCGTCGTGGCCCAGGTCTGCGACCGGGTGGCTATCATGTATGCCGGTGAGATCGTAGAGAGCGGCACCATCGCGGAGGTGTTTGACCACCCCCATCATCCCTACACCATCGGCCTCTTCGGCTCCATCCCGTCTCTGGATGAGACGGCGGAGAAGCTCAAGCCCATCCAGGGCCAGATGCCGGACCCCACGGAGCTGCCGGAGGGCTGCGCCTTTGCACCTACGCAACGGGGGCCTGCCGTACCCGCAAGCCGGAGATGACCGGCGTCGGCGGCACCCAGATGGTGCGCTGCCTAGCCCACCAGGGCGTTTTCGAATCCCCCGAACTGATGGAGGAGGTGCGACATGGCAGATAAGGATATCATCCTGGAAGTCCGGGACCTGAAGAAGTATTTCAAAAGCCCCACCGGCACCCTTCATGCGGTGGACGGCGTCAACTTTTCCATTCGGAGAGGCGAGACGCTGGGCCTGGTGGGGGAGTCCGGCTGCGGCAAGTCTACCATCGGACGGCTGATCTTGGGCCTGCACCAGTCCACCAGCGGCGAGATCTTGTTCAACGGACAGGACATCTGCAAGATGAATAAGAAGCAGCTTCACGACCTGCGCAAGGATCTGCAGATCATCTTCCAGGACCCGTTCTCCTCCCTGAACCCCCGGATGTCCATTGGGGAGATCATCGGGGAACCGCTGCGGATTCACGCAAAGGCCCAAAGCCGTGCGGAGCTGGATAAGGAGGTCTCCCGGCTGATGGACGTGGTGGGCCTCTCCGCCCGGCTGTTCAACGCCTATCCCCACGAGCTGGACGGCGGTCGCCGTCAGCGTATCGGCATTGCCCGTGCGCTGTCCGTCAACCCCAAGTTCATCGTCTGCGACGAGCCGGTGTCCTCGCTGGACGTGTCCATCCAGGCCCAGGTCCTGAACCTGCTGAAGGATCTGCAGGCGGAGTTCCACCTGACCTATCTCTTTATCACCCATGACTTGTCGGTGGTGAAGTTCTTCTCCGATAAGATCGCGGTGATGTACCTGGGCCAGTTGGTGGAGACAGCGGATTCCGCGGAGCTGTTCCGCCAGCCACTGCATCCCTATTCCCAGGCTCTGCTGTCTGCCATTCCCATCCCCAGCAGCCGGCAGAAAATGCAGCGGGTGAAGCTCATCGGCGAGCTTCAAAGCCCCATTGACCCGGAGCCGGGCTGCCGCTTTGCCAAACGTTGCCTGTACGCCCGGGAGGGCTGCACCGGCCGGGACCTGGCGCTGCGGGACTTCGGCAGCGGCCACTTCTGCGCCTGCTGCCGGGCCGGCGCCCTGGAAGAGCAAACCCCGTCCAAGTGACGGACAGAATCATAAGGAGGATTTGACATGACTGACAAGACGAGATGGCTGGGGCTGGGCCCCTGGCATGAGGACAACGAGAGCGAGCTGATCGACTGGACGGCGCAGCCCCAGTACAAGGGCCTGGTCAAGGGCGATTACTATCACGCCGAGCTGCGGTACAGCGGCCGCTGGGGCGACCCCGGCCACAAGGGCGAGCTGGACGTGGTGTTTGACGACGACGGCAAGATCGCCTTCGCCGAGTTCAACGAGACTACCATGGGCAACTACTATGTCCGCCACTTCCAGAATGTCAGCAAGCGCCGCACGGAGTTCCAGTTCTTCCAGGACTTCCATGACAAGCGCCGCAGCGTGGCCTATGGGCGGGTGCTGGCCAACGGCTTCAAATATGTGGAGGACCAGATCCTGGAAAAGCAGGACCTGGACGCTGACTATGACCTACTGACCGGTGCCTCCTTCTCCATGAAGAACATGATCGGCCTGAAGAACGACGTGTCCGCTCAGCGGAAGGACTCCAACCACAAGAAGCAGCGGTACTACGGCTACACCGAGGATTACGGCTACGGTATCACCGGCTGGCTCCAGGTGGTGGTGGAGGACGGCAAGATCGTCAGGTGCTTCTACGATGAGATCTTCGCCGATCACACCAAGGACATCGTCTACGACGACCTGAAGCAGTTCTACCGTCAGTCCAAGTATTTCTCCACTACCTATGAGGACCCGTTCCCCTCCGGCTGGGACCGCCACGCCTGGCTGGTGTGCTTCAAGGACCAGTCCGATGCCATCAACAAGAAGGTCTGCGAAACACAGGATATGTTCGATATCACCGGACTGCCCTGCGTGGAGGGCCCGGACATGGGCGTGGTGTGGGACAAGCCACACAAGGACGATGTGGCTCTCGTCTCCAACAGCGACGCCACCGCCCGCTCCGTCACCCGGCCCCGCTCTCCCGTGTGGAACAACTATCTGCGCCTGGCCAAGATCGTCCACGACGAGATGGTCAAGGACGGCGCCGTGAAGTAAGGAGGAACGAACATGGATAACGCAGGAAAGAAGCCGGTCTGGTCCGTCCAGCCCCCCAAGGGGATGTTGAAGGGCGACTACTATCGGATCGAGGAACGGTTCCCGCCCTACTATCCCGGCGTAGAGGGGGAGTTTCCCGCCGATCCGGGTCACCTGGGCATTGTGGAGGCGGTGAAGGCCGACGGCAAGCTGATCTTTGTGGAGCTCAATGAGATCACGGCCCCCTCCTATTACAACCACCTGTACCAGGGCATCTCCAAGCGCCGCTCCAGCTACAGCTTCTGGCAGTACACGAAGCCCCGGATGCAGAAGGCCGGCTCCGTGCTGACCATGGGTATGCAGTACGTGGAGCAGCAGATGCTGGAGAAACAGAGCCTGAGCGGAGACTTCGATCTGGTGGCCAGCGCCTCCGGCAGCGTGAAGAAGCTGCTGACCTTCGCGGCCAAGCTGGACAAGGAGCTGGACGAGCCCTCCTCCAAGAAGCTGTACAGCTATTCCGAGGACTATGGCTACGGCCTCACCGGCTGGCTGAAGGTGGTGGTGGAGAACGGCAGGATCCGCTCCTGCCGCTTTGACGAGATCTTCGCAGACAACGAGGAGGACATCGTCCACCCCGAGCTGAAAAAGTACTACCGCCAGTCCAAATACGACTGCCCCACCTATGAGGATCCGTTCCCCTCCGGCTGGGACCGCCACGCTTTCCTGGTGGGCTTCCGCACCCAGATGGACAACCTGAACCTGAAGGTCTGCGCCACCCAGAACATGCTGGATCTGACCGGCCTGCCCCACGCCGCCGGACGGGATATGGGCATGATCTGGGACAATCCCAACCCAGACCATGCGCATCTGGATATGGATCCCAAGAACCGGCCGATGTATCCTGCGTTCATCAACTACCTGCGGATGGCCAAGGTTGTCCTGGAGGAGATGCGCAAGGACGGCGTTTTCCAGTAAAGACAAGAACCGGAAAGGAAAACCGTTATGGAGCATACCCGCGCATTTTTGGCGTACGACACCCTCTGCCGCATCGCGGCGGAAATCCCGGAGGACGGGGAGCAGCTGCTGGAGCAGTGCGAGGAGGAGGCCCACGGGCTGGAGCGCACCCTCAGCATGTTCGATCCCGACTCAGAGCTTTCCAGGCTCTGCCGGGACATCCGGCCCGGCGAGGCTGTGCCGGTCTCTGAGACCCTGTACACCTTCCTGGAGCAGAACCTGGAGATCTGCCGCCTGTCCGGCGGAGCATTCGACCCCACGGTGGGGCCGGTGGTAAAGCTGTGGGATTTTCTGTCCCAGACGCCCCGGATCCCCTCTGCGGAGCGCATCCGGGCGGTGCTGGACCGGGTGGGCTATCAGCACGTCCGCCTGGACCGGAATACGCGGACCGTGACGTTTGATCTTTCTGGAATCGGTTTGGATCCGGGCGCAGCCGGGAAGGGCTTCGCCCTGGGTCTGACCGTGGACCGCCTGCGGCAGGGCGGCGTCCGGCAGGCCGTGCTGGACTACGGCGGGAACATGTTTGTGATCGGTGCGCACCAGGACGCGCAGGGCGGGACCCGGCCGTGGAAGGTGGCGATCCGGGACCCGGACAACACCGGCTCGGTGTTTGGGACGGTGCAGCTCCAGGACGCGGGCATCGCCACATCCTCCTGGTATGAGCACAGCTTCCAGAAGAATGGGACCGTGTACCACCATCTGCTGGACCCGCGGACCGGGTACCCCATGCCGCTGACACTGAAGAGCGTCTCCATCCTGTCCTCGCGGCCTGTTTACACAGACCTGCTCTCCACTGCCTTTTTCATCCTGGGGGAAGAGGAGGGCGGCGTTCTGGTGGACCGGCTGCGCAGGGACAGCGGCGAGATGATCGAATATGTGGCCGTACGGGAGGATGGGACTGTGGCCGCGTCTCCGGGCGCGGCGTTCGCCCCTGCCTGATCGATCTTGATGCAAAAAGCGATCCCCCTCAGTGCACACACTGAGGGGGATCGCTTCGTCCTGCTTGTGCCCGGCCGCCGGATATGGCGGGCGGCTCAGATCTTTTCAAACTGCGTCACATCGGAGACGAACAGCGTGGCACCGCCTACGGTCACCTCCGTGGGATAGGCCGCAGAGGGTGTGGCCAGTTGCACGTTGGAGGAGATCTTCTCCGTCCGGCGGGAGCAGTTCTGGCGGATGATGGCGATGGCCTGGGGCACCCGGTCCTCCTCTGTGCCGATCAGCAGCGTGGAGTTGCCGCCGGTGAGAAAACCACCGGTGGAGGCCATGCGGGTGAAGTAAAAGCCGGCGTCTGTCAGGGCGGCGCAGACCTCGCTGGTGTCCCGTCTGTTGACGATGGCGGTGATGAGTTTCATGGCAGTCGCTCCTTTGCGTTCGGGTTTCGGGGCCGCGCCCTTGCAGCGGTCCCAGATGTGGATGCGGTGGAGATAGAAGCACAGGCCCAGCGTTCCGGTCACGACTTCCGCAATGGGAAAGGCCAGCCACGTGTAGGCCAGATCGATCCTGGAGAAGAGCCAGAATACGGGAATCAGGCAGAAGATCTGCCTGGTCAGGGAGAGCAGGACGCTGGGCAGCGCCGCCCCGATGGCCTGGAAAAAGACCGGCAGGATCAGGGAGGGCACGGCGGGCAGAAAGCTGATGCCGATGATGTGGAAGGCTTGGACGCCGATCTCCAGGACCGCGGGCTCCGCGGTGAAAATGCGCAGCAGCTGTTCCGGGATCAGCTCGAAGCAGGCGATCCCCACCAGCATGAAGGACATGGCCAGCAGGACGGAGTTCTTCACCACCCGGCGGCAGCGGCCGTAGGCACCCTTGGCGTATGTATAGCTCAGCAGGGGGACGATGCAGGTCTGGAGTCCGGAGAGGGGGATGAAGAAGAAGGACTGCACCTTGTAATACAGGCCCAGGACCGTCACGGCGTCATCGGAAAAGCCGGCCAGGATCATGTTCAGGGCCATGATATAGACCGTGAACAGAAGCTGCATGAAGATGGAGGGAAATCCCAACCGGTAGATCTTGGCCGCATAGGAGCGGAACACCCGGATGGGGGGCGGCTTCCGGAATCCGGAGACAACAATGAGCGCCGCCAGCACCTGGCCTGACACCGTAGCAAAGGCGGCACCGGCCACTCCCAGCGCCGGTGCCGGGCCAAGGCCGAAGATCAGAATCGGGTCCAGCACGATATTGGCCGCGGCGCCGGCGATCTGGGCCAACATGGGCAGGCGCATGTTGCCGCGGGCTTGGTGGACCTTGCTCCAGGTACTCTCCAGAAACACACCCGGACTGCCTACGCAGACGATGGTACCGTATGTCACGGCAAGGTCCGCCACGGAGGAGGACTCCGTGGAGATCGCGGCAAAGGGGCGCATCAGCAGGCCGCTCAATACGGCGAAGATCAGCCAACTGATCAGCGCCAGGACCGTCCCTGTTCCGGCGGTCCGGTCGGCTAGGTGGTGGTTCCCCTGGCCGTCGTACCGGGACATCAGGGTATTGACGCCCACGCCGGTGCCGACAGCGATGGCGGTGACGATCAGTTGAACAGGGTAGACGATGGAGAGGGCGGTGAGGCCGTCACTGGAGAACTGGCCCACAAAATAGCTGTCCACGATGTTGTACATGGCCTGGATCAGCTGGGCCAGCATGACCGGAGGCGCGATCCGCATCAGGATGGCCCAGACACTCTCTGTATCAAAGAGGCTGTATGCAGAGGATGCTCTCATGGTGTGGCGGTGCTCCTAACAGGTTCGGGATCTTCCAACCTCCCGCAGAGGGGCGGCCGGGACTTGCGGGGAAGATTATAGCCGGGCCGGAACTGTTTGTCAAGACGCGCAGGGGGCCGGAACAGGCAGAGGAGGCGCTTTTGGAAAAACCTCCAAAAGCGCCTCCGCTTTTTCTTGCGAGTCTGTGGGAGTAAGAGAGGGAACAACGGCGCGGCAACCGGGTCTCAGATGTTCTCCGGCGGGCGGTCCGGCA
>ERZ835080.1414-NODE-1414-length-17629-cov-13.222829_pt1 | contig 17629 bp, 14 predicted proteins | sample MGYA00519688_ERZ835080 | MGnify/ENA primary metagenome ERZ835080 (study PRJEB31850, sample SAMEA3708770) | human gut metagenome | biome: human gut; feature: human-associated habitat; material: faeces | place: China | collected 2014 ... | reverse complement strand
CTCGCCCACAAACCGGGACAACTGCTTTACCGCCTGCATGCCGGCTGCGGTCCCGCAATACCCTGCAATGGGCTCCAGCTCCTCCACAACGTCCTTGTACTTACGCCGGAGCCTGCGGCAGTCGCGCAGCTCTGTAGCCAGCTTCGCACGCTCATCCCGCGTAAGATTTTCGATTTCCAGCTTATGCAGCAGATCCTGCTGCAGGGCATCCTGCTCTTTCATCAGCTCGAAATTTGTTTCGTATACTTTTGGGGCGTCGTTCAGCAACTTCGCGGCGCGGGCCAGAATTTCCGACACCTTTTCTTCATGCTTTTCCGTTGTTTCCACCTCCTATGGTTTGCCCCACGCCATGAGCGAGTGCGTGCGCGCAAACCAATTCTTTTCCGTGCGGCTGTTGCGGGCAATTTCCATGGAACGCTGCGATGCTTCCCGGCATGCGGGGCACAATTTGTGCGCTTCCTGCGTATCTGTCGGCTTTCCGCATCGGCTGCATATTCCCGGCCATCCCAGCATGTCACGCGGCATGACGCCTTTCTCCCTCAACCGGGACTGCATGTACCGGCGGCTGCGGGCAAGGCAGTACACGCACTGTGCGCGTCCGGGGGCAGCGTCCCGCCGCTGGCATCTTACGCAGACGCCGAAGGCGTGCAGCAGGTCTGTTCTTCGCTGGCGGTGCCGATTGTGGTATTCTTTCTGCTCCGGGCTTTCCTTTTTCCGTCTCTGCACTGCCTTCAGCCGCTCTTTTTCGAGACATTCCGGACACTGCACCCGTCCAGGGGCCGCATCTCTGCAGCCGCAAGTTGGACATATCCCGTGCGCTTTGTACCACTCATATTTCGTCACGGCCTGTTTCACCTCCTTCGCCGCACTCTGCATTTTTCCGGGCTTGTGACCGGCGCGCCATCGGCGCGGCTGCATTACGGTGGGGCCAGATGGCCCCGGCTATTTTTTCTGTTCTTCGCGCCAGGCAAGGAACTCATCGCGGTGATCCCGGTATTCAAATAGAATCATTATGCCGTCGTGCATACGGATCAGCCGTTCCCATTTATAGAATGTCCACCGGACGGCCGTCAGCGCTGAGCCGCACAGCAGGCATACAATGACCAGCGCGCCAAGCATCATCGATATCTTCGGGAATATGTTGCTTATCAGTTCCATCATCTGTGTCTTCCTCCTCTATATCCTGCATCCACTCCCGCCGCAATCGGCCCTGCAGGTGCATGCAGGCCAGCGGCTGGTCTTTCTGCGTACGGTGGCAGCACCCCTCATCATAGGGCTGCCACAGCGTCCCCGTCCGGTGCAAGCCCGGCGGGGAGCTGCAGCACCCGCAGCAGCTTTGCCCGCGGCAGCTCCGGTCACAGGGCACCACCATCCTGCATCCTTTATTCATCCCCATGCTCCACCCGGTACGGTGGCCCGGCCCTGTGCCTGCGCCGCCGTCGTTCCGCCTGTGCCAGCGCGGCCAGGCTCCCGGCTTCGTAGCCCACATACAGCAGTAGCGCCATCAGCGGCAGGATAAGGGCCTCGCCGCCGAATACGCCGGGGCGGGAGCCCTGCACCGTCAGGCATACCGCCAGCATCAGCCCTGCCACGGCTCCAGCTAAAAATACAACAACCGTTTTCATCGTTTTCATTGTCCGAAGTCCTCCTTACAGCGCTGGGTTCACCTGCAGGGCCTTTGCCACCCTGCGCAGGCCTTCGCAGCTCGTGTCGTTCAGCTCGACTGCCTTCATGTAGATGTCCTGTGCCGTCCGGATGCTGTACACGCTGCGCGCGACGCCAAGCAGCACTGCAAGCTCCTTTTCGTCGCTTACGGCAGGGAAAAGGCTGCGGACATCCTCTTTTGTGATCCGGCTGGAGCGGTACTGCCGCGGCATCTTCACCCGCGTGAAGATCTGTGCAAATTCCGCCTGCGCCTTGCCGCGGATGCGGTCGTACACCTCGCTGTTGCCGATCAGGCAAACGCCGTTGCCCGGCGTACCGGTCACGATGTCCGGATCACTCAGCGACCGTAGCTCTTCGATAGCCGGCAGCTTCAGGTGCTGCGCTTCGTCCACGATCACCACCTTATTTGTGCCCGCAAGGCGTGTCCGCACCTCCTCCATCATATCCATCCGGTTGTGTTTGCCGCCGATTTTTAAAGCCTTTGCAAGCGCCCTGCACACACCGTTCAAAGATGCCGTGCTGGGCGTCATGCTAATGTACACGGTGCTGGAGGGGTTTTCCCGCAGGAACTTCTCCGCGCCCTTGGTCTTGCCCACGCCCGCGTCCCCGTGCAGCACCGTCACACAGCGGTGCAGCTGGCAGTAGCGGATGCTCTGAAATACGTCCTCGCTGATGCTGGTGGGCACATAGTCCACGTCCGGGCGGTACGGCGCTGCCTTTTCGGCGATCTCCTCGGCCGCCTCCTGCGCCCGGAAATATTCCTCCAGCGCCTTCTCGATCTTTTCCACGTCGCCGTTGTACGAGCTGTTGAGCCACCGGCTCAGTGAGCTGCTGTTGTTCATACCCAGCCGCCGCGAAAGCTCCGCCTGGCTGGTCCCGGCCTCGACATACGCTCTTGTCCGTTCCTGCAGCTCCTTGTTATATCTCTTCTCCATCGTCGTCTGCTCCTTCCATCCACTTTAAATAGTTGCGGTTCATCTGTGCGATATCCAGGTCGCCGGGGTCTCCGACCGCCACAGGCAGCGCCGGAGCCTGCCCGGCCTCGCGGTCGTACAGAATCTGCGTCTGTTTGATGTTTTTCTTTGCCACAGGCCCGGCCGCGTTTCGCGCCGCGATGTCCAGTGCAAGGGCCACGGGGTCGATGTCTTCGCCGCGTGCCTGCAGCGCGCGGGCTTCGTTGCGTACAGCGCGCTGCGTCTGCCTCTGCAGCTTCAGCAGCTCTTTCAGCACCTCCGGGTCCTCGCCGTAGTCCGCCTCCAACGGACTGCGCTCCACCGTCATCAGGTATGCGTCCGTTTCCGCATCGTACAGCCGCACCTCCGAAAGGTCCGCCGGGTCGTACCGGATGTATACCTTCCGGTCCATGTAGTGCCGGACGTCGGCATTCCAGAATTTCAGCGGCACGCCGTTGATGACGGTCACGACGCCCGCGCGGCCCACCTTCAGCGGCCTTGTGCTGCGCATCAGCATCAGCCGCAGCACCGCCGGGTCTGCGGGTATCTTCTCCCGCACGCTGTACTCGTTGTATACGTCAATTTTCCGCTTGCCCTTGTCCTTCACCACCGGGCCGTCGTACTTTGAATAGTTGAGATCGTACTGGATGAGCTTGTCCAGGGTGTCCCGTGCTTCGGCGTCCGTGGGTACCTTTCTTCCGGATTTCAGGATCGCCTTCAGCTGCTCCGGCTGTTCGGCCGGGGAACCGCCCGTGAACGTGGGGAACAGCCGCATGACGCGGTCCTTCAGCGCCTTGAAAGAACGTTCCACCACCTTCGCCCGTGAGTTCTTCGGGATGGCGTTCGTCATTTCCACTTCCATCCGCTGCATGATGGTCAGCGGCTGGAACGGCTTTTCGCCGTTGGCAAGTACCGCCTTTGCGCGGTGGCCCCGCCCGCCGAAATCGAATGTTAAGAACTCCCGGCCGTTGTCTGTGTACAAGTTGTCCAGCGGCATCGTGCCCTGCCGGACGCAGCCGTCACGCAGCGCGTTCACGCTGTTCTGGCTCTTGCTTTCTCCCGAAAGGCTCCAGCCTGTGAAAATGCCGCTGCGTGCGTCCACCCAGGCGGATAGGTACATCCTGTGCACCTGCCCGCTCTCTGCGAGGGTGAAGATATCCAGTGTATACGTATCGCCGACCCACATCTGGTTGCTCACCATATTGCCGTAGCGCCGGGCAATGTACGGGCTGTACAGTGTCCACCACTCCCGCGGGCCTTCCCGTGTGAAGCACAGGGTCTCCGGCGGGATCTTCTCCCGCACAGCACGCTGGAACGTTGCCGCCGATGGGAGCGGCAGCGCGTTCACCGCGTTCTGCATCGCCCATTCTTCCGTAAGTTCCATGCTGCGTTCTACACTCAGCTTTGTCTGCTGCAGGTAGATGCCGCAGAACACTTCCCATACCGCAGGGTGGATGCTGTTCTGCCCCTTGCGGGCTTTGCCGCGGTTCTCCACAAGGCTGTCCCAGTCGCCCGTGCGCACGGCCTGCCATTTGCGGTACAGCGTTGCCTTGCTGATCTGCAGCCCCGGATGCCGCGCCTTCAGCCGCTCGACGAAATCCCGGTCCGCCTCCTCAGCCTTGCCGGAGCCGCGGCGGAACTCCCGCCACTCCGCCACGGTATCCATCCAGAACGCGATCTGGCCGCGCTGTTCCACCGTGTATGCGTCCAGTTCCTTGCGGCCCGGTGGGCGCTTGCCCGCCTTTGATGCGGCGGACGCAGTCTCCAGTACCGCCGTTGTCTCCGCCTTTTCGCCTTGCTGCATGTACCACCGGTGCTGGGCATCGAGACCGAGTCTCTCTAATGGAATGCGGTATTCGAGCTGATTGCGGTCGTTTATCACCCGCGCTGCGTCAATGTGCCCACATTGGATCTGTCTCAGAATTGTCGTTCTGTGGCATCCCAAGAGAGTTGCCGCCTGTCCGGGATTTAGTTGTATATTCAAAAAATCACCTGCCTTGACCTGCCATCATCAGGCGCGGGGCGGTCAGCCCCCGCACGACAGCCCCACAGGGCTGTTTCGGCTATTCTTCTGTGTCCGGTATTGTCCGGCTGAACGGGATGCCGAACTCGCAGCGCAGAACGTTCACGCGGTCGCGGGATACCAGTACCTCAGTTGTCAGCCCGCAATGGGCTTCCAGATACCTGCGCAGCGGCTCCGCCGCCTGCATCAGTTCTTCGTAGTCGTTCATGACAATTTTTCGTCCTTCCTGGTCAGGTCATGGAGGAGCCTCTGGGTCTCCTTCGCCATTTTGAGAGAGCTATTGTACATCTTAAGGATCTTCACAAGCTCATCCATGATCTCCGCACCGCTCTTTCCGTTGAAAACCTCCACCGGAGCGCCCGCAGCTTCAAGGTCACGCATCAGCCGTTCCACCATCTTGCCTCTGCTGTTCATCGGCCCGCCGCGCCGGCACGGCCGCACCTTCTCACCGTCGTCTATCATCAGCCCATCGGGAATGCCGTGTTCCAGCACGCCCTTGCGCAGCGCAGCCAGTGTCTTTTCGTTGGGGATAAGGTCTTCCCGCAGCTGCCGGCGCATACGTTCTGCGAATTCATCCTCTGTTTTCTGCGCGGTATCTGCGCCGAGGGTTTCTTCCATGAGCTTCAGCGTGCCGCACAGCTCCTGGATCTGTTCCTCGATGAATTCATCCACGTTCGCCGTAGTAAAAGAGACTTCCGTCTCCATATCGAGGATGAGCTTGCCCTCATCAAGGCGTTTCGCCATTTCACGGCACAGGTTCTTTTGAAATGTTTCCACGGCGGCGTGGATACTCTTCTCAACACCTGTGAGCTTGTCTTTGTTCATGTCTTTATCCTTTCTGGCCTCAGCGGCCCGTTTGTGGTATTCTGTTGGTGAGGGCGGCGTTGCAGCACCGTCCAGTTTGAATACGAAGGAATGATAACAATGTTAGAATGGTGGAACTGTTTTTTTGAAAATAGAGACTTAATTACTTTTTGGATCGCGGTTGCAGGCTTTATAATGTCTTTTTCTTCATGGGTCATGGCGTTTGCCGCACGTCACAAAAATTTGAGAGGGAAAATACTTCAAATTAAGTCCTATGCCGATATAGTCTATATTTACTTGCTTTTGGAAAATCGTTCATCTCTCCCTATTTCTGTAGATAGGTTTGTTTTGCATATGAAGGAAGGGAGCTATAACTGTACGCCGCAGCCAACTTTAATTTCATCCAGCAGACAATTACAAGGAGATAAGGTTATTGCCTCTCGGTCGGAATATTCATCTTCATTTCCAATCCATTTGTCTCCGTTATCGACTGCAACAGCCCTCGTTCTTTTTGAAAATTTGCAACAACTGCCAGCAGATGCCACCACTCATCTGTTTCTCTCAATCTGCACCAACCGTGGTAAGGCAATTCAAAAGAAATTTGAGTTACCTGCGGAGTGGGCTTCCCAAAGAAATAATCCGTGATACTGTATGCGCATGCATTGTCCGCATGTAATTCTCTCTTCAATTTCGTTTTCCCTTTCCGCCCGCCCCGCGCGGGCTTTTTTATTGGCCTGCCATCGTCAGTGCCGGGCGGCCAGTCCCGGCAGACGGCCCACCGGGCCGTTTCGGCTTCTATGTTCCGTACTTTCGGGGCGTGTCAAGCCTTGGATGTATTCCAGGGCGACCAGCTCGGGAATGACCGTGTGCGGAACTCCCGCACGGCTGCCTCTGGGTCTGTTTTCAGCACAAGGCCAAATACAAGGCCGTTGCTGTCCACATCGCCCACGGCGTAAGTATGCGACGGGTTCGCCGCCTTGCTGCGAAGGAGCACGCAGCGCTCCGCGCGTTTTACCACATCGTAAGCGGCCTTAAAATTGCCTTTTAACTCGCTCATCGGTAACCCCTCCTTCAGACCGCCTGCTCCAGCGTGGAGCAGAACCGGTTTACTTCCCTCGGCCACAGCAGCTGCACGCCCGTTGGCGTCAGGAACAGGGCCGGGGCCTCTACGTCGAAGATCGTCCCGTCCTTGATGCGCCGCAGCGTCACCTTCGGCTCGGTGTACCCTTCGTCAAAACTTTCCACCCGGTACAGGTCCCCGTTGTGGTTGTAGGTCTCGCCAACATAGATGGGTTGGCCGGTCAGTTGATACTTTTTCATTGCAGTGGCTCCTTTCCGTTTAAAAGCCCGTTTCCGGGCAATACTTGGCTTGTATCGGCGTTGGCCAGTTCATAGAGTGCATCCGCCAGCGTATCCACCCAGCCGATGTGCTGTCCCGCCGGGCCGGTGACGTAGATGCGGCCCACGCCCGGATAGTACCGAATCCGGCACGGCGCCCACTTGGGGGAACATGCTGCCGTCAGTTCGTGCCTCCGCACTTCCAGAATGTCCAGGCTCCGGCCGGTCCGGCGCTTCAGTTCCTTCCGGCAGCTGCTTTTCCGTAGTTCGTAGTGGAAGTTCATATGTTAGGCCCCTCGGTTGTTTAATTGAAGTAATTCATCCGGAGCAACCCCGAGCGCGTCTGCAATTCTTAGAATATCTGAAGGCCGAATAACTCGATAATCATTTACAATATTGCAGAACACAGCTTTTGAATATCCTGCTTTTTTTGCTACTGCGCATTGCTTATAGCCTTTTTCTTGAATGATGCGAAGAATGTTGGATGAGACTGGCTCATTACCGGCGCATCTCTTGGCACTCATGCTTTCACTTCCTTTTTTGGTGGAGAATCTCGAACTATTTTTAGTATAGTGGAGTTACTAGAACTTGTCAACGGTTTTTAATTGATTAGTTCTAGTTTCTCAAACTTTTTATTGACTGTTTCATTTATATGTCGGTATAATTGGGCTAAGAGGTGATTACCATGTCATATGATACGCGTTTGCGTGAGGCTCGGAAGCGCGCAGGGTTGACGCAAGAGGAATTAGGTAAACTTGTCGGGTGTGCAAAAACAACTATTACAGGATATGAAACCGGTAAAAGCGAGCCTAATATGACCATACTAAGCAAAATCATGGAGACTTTAAAAGTCGATGCTAACTTCATCTTTCAGGACGAGATGCGTGAACATTATGAGTATCATGCAACGACTGAAGAGATGGAGACGCTTGTAAAAAAATACAGACTTGTAGATGATGTGTGGAAGCATACAGTAGTAAATATATTGGACGCAGCAATCGCCTCGAAAAAGGAACCTAAAGTAGTTATTAAATTTCCTCAACGCGCACCAGCTAAAAAAGCGCTTGACAAGCCGGAAGATAATACAATAGACTTTCCAAACATGACTCCGTTGAAGGTTTCGGAGCAGCCGTCGGCCGCCGGGTTGGGAGTATACCTGGGGCCTGAATCCTTTACAGAATATCTGGTGCAGGACAACGAGTTGATCCGCCGCACAGCCTTCGCCGTTCCAGTCTCTGGGGACAGCATGGAGCCAAAATTCCACGATGGCGATATTGCCCTAGTGAACTTTGAACCAGCAGAGCCGGGAGATATCGTTGTCGTAACGATGGACGGGCTGGGATACATCAAAAAGCTGGGGAACGGTGTGCTCCTTTCCCTCAACAAAAAGTACAAGCCGATTCCCATGAAAGAGGACATGCGCGTGAACGGAAAAGTGATAGGTATTTTAGACCCCGAATGGTTCTAAAATCCATATTTTAATGCGACACAATATTAGTGGTATTCATTATCAATAATCCTGTAATCCCGCATTTTTCCTTAATACGACATGTTGCTTTTAATGCGACAGCATTGTCGCATTAAAAATAAAAGAAAGCCGCTTCAGAGAGGAAAATATCCCTTCTCTGAAGCGGTTTCTTTTGTCTTTTTAAGGCTTGTGTTTAGGTTTCTTTAAATATCGTTTAAATTCGCAGTTCTATGCGGTTTTTGGCACTTTTTTAGTGCTGCTGTTAAAGCGTGTTTAAAGGTGGTTTAAATGCCCGTTTAAACTCCCTCGGCGTTGCTCCCCCGAAAATGGAAAAGGGGCCAAAATCGGCCCCAAAATTTTTCAGTGACAGTTTTCAGTTTCTTGCAGAATTGCGCGTTTTGCAGCCACCGTTATGCATCAAAAAACCGCTTTGTGAGGCCGTTTTGCGGGTTCTTGCGGGTTCTTGCACTCAAAACTCCAGGCCGTTCCACATTTTCTCATTCTTCACGAAAACTCACAGCCGGACAGCACTCCGTCGGAATCTACGCCTCCTGTTTCATCCAGCGCTTCGCAGGCGGCATCGTCTTCGCAAAGTGCTTCGGCCGAAACACCGGAAAGCAGCGTGCTGTCCAGCGGTTCAAATGCGCAGCCGTCCGGAGACAGCAGCACAGCCCCGGAATCCGTCTCCACGCCGGATACGTCTTCCTCTGTCTCGGAATCCGCAGGTGTTTCCACAAGCACCAGTGAAGTGAATTCCGAAGAAGTCAGCGGCAGCTCTGTGGAAACTTCGGCAGAAGAAACACCGGAAGAACCGCCGGTGGAGCTTCGTGCGCCGATACTGCGTGAGAAATATGACCCCTATGCGGAAAAATACGGCGCTCCGGTGGAAGTGTCGGAGTACGCGCGTGTATTTTCCGCGCCGTCCACCAACCTTTTCAGAGCCGCACGCGGTTCTGCCGCGCGCAAAGAATATGTCACAGTCATCAGCCCGGTCCCCAATACATATGTGGATGAAAACGGGCAGGAACACGCCATCGACAACACACTCGTTGTGGAGGACAAAAACGGTGTGCCGACCTATGAAAACGCCGCGAACGACCTGGCACTTTCCCTGCCGGTGGAGTTCGCGCCGGGAGACGGCCTCTGTGTAACGTTGGACGGCGCTTCCATGCGCCTTGTCCCGCTGGAAGGTGATTTCACACATCCGTCCTCCCTTGAAAATGCCGTGCGGTACAATGAAGTGTTCCCCGGCGTTGATGTGCAGTATACTGCGCAGGAATTGATGGTGAAAGAAGACATCATCCTCAACGCGCCGTCGGAGCATAGCACCTTCCGTTATCTTCTGGACGCGCCCGGCCTGGACGCGCGCATGATCGACGGCGTTCTGTACCTGTTCCAGCCCGGCAGCGACAAACCCGTGTTTCATCTCTCCGCTCCCTACATGACGGATGCGGCGGGCCGGATGAGCTACGCCGTCTCTGTTGCTCTGGAAGAGAAGGACGGCCAGCGGATCGTCACCGTGTCTGCCGATGCGGCGTGGCTTTCCGCACCGGAACGTGCCTATCCCGTTATCCTTGACCCCAGCATCGTCAACACGGAAAAGGCGGCTGCAAGTATGTTCACCGCAGCTCCCTCCTATTACTACAACAGCCGCGGTACCGCTTCGGCAGGCTACGCCTATAAATACTGGGCGGGCTATCCCGATGACGGCACCTGGCAGACCAACCGCGCTTTCCTGCATTTTGACAATATGTTTGCGAACCTGCCCGAGGATGCCGAGATCGAGAGCGCCGAACTGGTACTCTACGAATATGTGGACCTCTCCGGCGGAACGACTGCCTTTGAGGTGTACAAGCTCAATTCCTCCTGTACATTCGATGAAGTCGACGCACATACAGGTTTCGGCAGCCATTGGGATTTCATCACAAGCCGGGAACGTGAATTCGCGGGTTCCTTCGTGGGCGGCGTCGGCTACCATCGCGTGGACGTCACCGAGATCGTCAACAACTGGCAGAAGGGCATTGAGCCGAACTATGGCCTCATGCTCATGAGCAGCCCGGAAAACAATGTAACGTTGGGCGGCCTGTTCTACAACGCCGGGCTGACCCCGGACGTACCGCCCAGCATCGAGATCAAGTGGTACGAAGTGGGCGATGTGGACCGCAACTATCCGCTGGATGACACCACCATCAACCTGCGCCCCATCAACGCCACCGACCGTTCCGGTAAAATCGAATTCTACGGCGCGTTCTGGGACGGCATCGCCACGCCCGGCGCGACGCTGGAATACAAGCTGAACGTCGAAAGCAAAAATTACGCGGGCAGCATGGAGTTGGGCAACAAGTTCCTGTATCCCAACAGCACGCTGTTCCAGAACCTGTTCCCGGACGGCGCCACGAAGTACAGCCGCCGTCTGTCCAACTGGCAGACAGTCGTGCCGTTCGTCGATTTTGACTATGATACGGTGTACACCCTGTCCGCCACCCCCACTAAGGACGGCGTTACAGGAAAGGCCGTCACCAGTGAACCATTCCTGATCTACAAGGTCAAACAGTTCGATACACTGACGAAGATCGCCAACTATTACGGCGTGGATTACGACCAGCTCGCCCGTGACAACCGTGTTGTGGACAGGCTGCTGGTGGAAAATAACACGCTGTTCATCCGCAACCCCAAAACAGCGGAGCCATACAATCCCTCCGATCTGAGCGACGAAGACAAGACACTCATCGACACGATGCTGATGGGCCGCGGCCTGCATTGCGAATTCGGGTTCGAACCCATCAACCTCAATACAGGCAACTTCTATCTTGCTGCACAAGACGCCGCCGTCACCGATCTTGGCGGTCAATTCTCCATCAGCCGCACCTACAACTCCGTGGGCGCAAGCATCCATTCCATGTTTGGGCGTGGCTGGAGCTTTGAATATGACGAGGCCCTGTCGCAGCTTGCGGACGGCTCCATCGCATACCGGCGCGGCGACGGCAGCATCCTGCCCTTCACGCCGGACGGGAACGGCGGCTTTACAGGCCCTGCCGGGTACGGCCTGTCCCTTTCCCGCATCAAAACAGGCGAAGTCACCGAAGATTTCGGTACGGAAGAAGACCCGGACGTCCAGACCTTTGACGTCTGCGAATACGAGATCACGAGCCGGGACGGCACAGTGCGCCGGTTCAATTCCTGGGGCCTTCTGGCGTCCATCACAGACATCAACGGCTTCACCACCGCATTGTCCTATGACGCCGCCTACAACCTGACAGGCATTACCACGCCCTCGGGCAAGACGTTTGCCATTGCGCTGAACGAAAACGGCATGATCGGCTCCGTTACCCTGCCGGATGGCGGGCTTGTTCGCTATGCCTATGATGACGCCGGAAACCTTGTCAGCTATTTCGACGCGCTGGGCAATGAAACAAAATATATCTACGATGCAGCGCACCGCATGACGAGCTGGGTCGACGCCAACGGCACGGCGATGGTCGTGAATGTCTACGACGAAAAGGGCCGTGTGGTGGAGCAGACGGACGGCAACGGCGGCGTTTCAAAGCTGGCCTATGAGGACGGCAAAACCATTGCCACCGATGCGGCGGGCAATATCACGGTGTACCACTATGACGAACAGCACCGTACCACGCGCATCGAATATCCTGACGGCACAGCCGAAAGCTTTGAATACGATGCAGGCAACCAGCGCTCCGCTTTTGTGGACAAGCTGGGCAACCGCACTGCCTATGAATACGACGCGGCGGGAAATCTCACGAAACAGACCCGCTTCGACGGCGCAAGCCAAACCTATACCTACAACGCGCAGAACAAGCCTGCTTCTTTCACCGATTACGCGGGCAAAACCACGCGCTACGAATACAACGAAGCAGGCGACATGACGGCTGTCATCTACAATGACGGCACACAGAACACCTTTACTTACGACGCAAACCACAATCCCATTACGATGACGGACGCCATGGGCGGTACGGCCGCGTTTGAATACGACGGCGCACTGCTCGTTAAAATGACGGATGCGGCGGGCAGCGTGTACACCTTTGGCTACGACGCCATGGGCCGCCGGACCTCTGTTACCGACCCGCTGGGCAACACCTCGAAAACGGTGTTCGACGCAGCCGGACACACCGTGGGCGAACAGGCGGCGGATGGCGCGTACACCGAATACATCTACGACGCCGCGGGCCGTGTCGTGGCCACCATCGACCCCAACGGCAACCGCCTTGATTTCGGCTACGACGCCAACGACAACATGACGTCCATCACGGACGCGGAGGGCAGCGCCTGGGCCTATACCTTTGACGCGCTGGGCAACAAGCTCTCTGAGACCGATCCTCTCGGCAACACCCTCACCTTTACCTACGACGCCATGAGCCGTATGCTCACCAGCACGGACGCCGACGGGTATACCACCACGTACGCCTACGACGCGCTGGGCAACCAAACCTCCATCACAGCGCCCGACGGCGGCGTGACGTCTGTGGAATACGACTACGCCACAGGCCAAATCGCGAAAACCATTGATCCGCTGGGCAACGCGACCACATACGAATACAATGCTGTGGGCCTGCCCACAAAACAGACCTGTCCGGACGGCAGCAGCATGCTGCTGGAATACGACGCGATGGGCCGTCTTGCGCAATATACCGACCTGCTGGGCCTTGTAACCACCTTTGCCTACGACGCAAACGGCAACGAGCTGAGCGTGGCGGACAGCGCCGGACGCACCGTGCAGTATGAGCGCGACGCCAATGGCCGCACCGTAAAAACCACCCTGCCGGGCGGCGGGACTGTTTCCTATGCCTATGACGCTCTGGGCCGCGTTTCTCAGATGACGGACGCCATGGAGGGCGTTTCTTCCCTGACGTACAACGCCGTGGGCAGCCCTCTTACCGTCACCAATGAGAACGGCGCGTCCATCGGCTACGTCTACGACGCAAACGGCAATGTGACGCAGCAGACGGACCCCAGAGGCAGCGTGTGGACGAGCGCTTTTGACAACAAAAACAACGTGACGCTGACGAAGGACCCCACGGGCGCGCAGACGCTGTATGTATATGACGCGGCGGGCCGTCTGGCGGAGATCCACGACGCGCTGGGCAACGCCACTAGTTACAGGCTGAATGGGCGCGGCCTGCCTGTTGAGATCATCGACGCGCTGGGCCAGAAATACACCATGGAATACGATGCCGCGGGCAATCTCATCAAAGAGACGCTGCCGGACGGCTCCTCCACACAGTACGCCTACAACAGGGGCGGCCGGCTTATCCGCATGGAGGACGCGGACGGCCTTGTTACGGAATACGAATACGACGTGCTGGGCAATGTCACGAAGGAGACCAACAACGCCGGGCTTTCCTACACCTATACCTACAATGCGGTGGGCCTGCCGCTGACAGCCACGGACGCGCTGGGCCAGACCACCCGCTATACCTACGACAACGCGGGGAACCTCATCTCGGTGCAGGAGTTTGACGGCAATGTAACGGAATATGCCTACGACGCCGCGGGCAACGTCACTTCCATCCGGGACCCGGAGGGAAAGGTGACCACCTATACCTATGACCTCAACGGCAATCTGCTGCAGAGCGAGGACGCCTCGCTGCGCCAGTGGAAGTACACCTACGACAAGATCGGCCAGCTCACCAGCGTGACCGATCCGCTGGGCGCTGTCACAAAATATTTCTACGACGAAAACGAAAATCTGACGCGCCGGGAAAACGCCGACGGCAGCGCGCTGAAATTCGATTACGACGTGCTGAACCGCGTGACGGGCTATACCGACGGAAACGGCAACCTGACGCAGAACAGCTACGACGCGCTGGGCAACGTCATCGGGCAGGTGAACCCGGACGGCGGCGAGATACAGTATCTGTATGACTCCCTCAGCCGCGTTACCAAACAGCGCGACCCCATGGGCTATGTCACCGAATACGCTTACGACGCCGTGGGCAACCTCATTTCCGCCACGCTTCCCAATGGCGAGACCTATGCCTATACCTACAACCATTCGGGCTTCCGCACTTCTGAAACCGATCCGCTGGGCAATGTGACGCAGTGGGAGCCGGACCGGATGAACCGCCTTGTGAAAAAGACGCTTGCCAGCGGCGCACAGTACGGCTACGCTTACGACGTGCTGGGCCGCGTGACGGGCCTCACAGGGCCGGAGGGCCGCAGCCTGACGTATGCTTACGACGACAGGGGCAACCTTGCCAGCGAAACCGACGCGCTGGGCCGCGTGACCGCCTATGCCTATGACGCCATGCACCGCGTCACGGGCATCACGGACGCAAACCTGGGCGTGACAGGCATGTCCTACGACGCAAACGGCAATCTTGCCGGGCTTGTTTCGCCGGAGGGCAACGCGGAAAAATACACCTACGACGCGCTGGACCGCATTGCCTCCAGGCTGGACCCTGCGGGCGCAATGACGCAGTATGTTTATGACGTGATGGGCAACCTGACGCAGATCACCGAGCCGCAGGGCCGCACCACCACGATGTCCTACGACGCCAACGGCAACATGACGGGCGTCACGGACGCGCTGGGCCAGACCACCAGCTTCCAGTACGACAGCATGGACCGTGTTCTGAAGGCGACCGACGCCGGGGGCGCGAGCGTGCAGTATACCTATGACCTCAATGGCCGCGTTACGCAGGTTCTGGACCCGCTGAACGCCGCCACGCAGTACGAATACGACAGCATGGGCAACGTGACGCTGGTGAAGGACGCGGAGAGCCGCGCCACGCAATATGCCTACGACGCGCTGGACCGTCTTACCAGCGTGACGGACGGCACGGGCGTCACCACAAGCTACGGCTACGACAGCGTGGGCAACCTTGTCACCCGCACGGACGGCGAGGGCAAGACCACGGCCTATGCCTATGACCTGGCCGGACAGCTCGTTTCCACCACCAACGCCAAAGGCGAAACCACGCAGAACACCTACAACGAGGTGGGCAACCGGGTGGGCGCTCAGCTGCCCAGCGGAAAATCCATCACCTACGATTACGACGCCCTTGACGCGCTCGTCCAAAAGAGCTACAGTACCGGTGAGGCGGATGTGCTCTATTCCTACAGCCCGGACGGCAACCTTGTTTCCATGCGGGACGCCACGGGCGACAGCACCTATACCTATGACGCGAACGGGCGGCTGGTTTCCTATACCAACGCGTTCAGCGCCACGGTAAGCTATGCCTACAACGAAAACGGCGAGATCAGCGCCATCACCTACCCGGACGGCAAAACCGTGGGCTACGAATACGACGCGCTGGGCCGCATGGTAAAAGTGACCGGCCGGGACGGCGGCGAAACGGTGTATGAATACGACGCCCAGGGCAGTGTGACGCAGGTCGCGCGCGCGGACGGAAGCGTCACCACCGCCGAATACGACCTTGCGGGCCGTGTGGTCAGGCTGACGAACTGCGACGCCTCCGGCGCTGTGGTTTCTGAATTCAGCTACACCTACGACGCCACGGGATACATCGCCACTGAGACCGTGACACAGGGTGAGCGGAGCACCGAGCGCAGCTATACCTATACGCAGCGCGGCGAGCTTGCCACGGCCACCGAAAACGGGCAGACCGTTGCATATACCTACGACGGCGCGGGCAACCGCATCAAGGAAGAAGGGCCGAACGGGACCACCGTATTTGTGTATGATGAAGCCGACCGGCTGCAGAGCACCGGCGGCGCGTCTGTCACAGCCTACACCTGGGACGCGGACGGGAATATGACGTCCATGGAATCCGGCGAGGGCGTGTACGAATACATCTATGACACGGAAAGCCGCCTGCTGGCGGTGCGCGAGGGCGGCAGCCTGCTGATGAGCGTGCTGTACGACGGCCTTGGCGACCGCTCGTACGGCCTTGAGTTCAAGATGATCGACCGCCACCTGAACAAGTTCCCCCATCTGCCGGGCTACTGGAACAACGGCCACTGGAACTGCATCCCCGATGCACCAGAGGGGCCGAAAAATCCAAAGCAGGCCAGTGCGGCAGCGGAAAATACACCCGCAGAGGCTGAAGAAGGAACGGGCTTCTGGCAGGGCGTGGTGGATTGGTTTACAGGCCTGTTCGGCGGTGAGGACGAAGCGTCCGGCGAGGCTTCCACCTACGGTGTGGGCAATGCCAACGGCGATTACACCAACAACGGCGGCGCGGACAACGACCACGGCGGGAACGGCAACACCAACAACGGCAACGGAAAGCCGGGCAACAACGGGAATGGCAGCGGAAACAACGGGAACGGGAATAACAAAGGCGACGGCGGCGCCATTTCCGATTGGGCTGTCAAGAAGCTGAAAAAGCTTGGCTTTACGGATATGGACATTGAAATGCTGGAGCGGCTGGGCGTAACGGACGCCGACGCGCGGCAGATCATCGAGACCGCCAAGGTGCCCAATACGGGCAACGGCCCCACGCACTTCATCCCGGCCTATGACCTGATGTACTATGTCAACGACGTGAACCGGGAAAACACCGAGGTGCTGACGCTGGGCAGCCGCTACAACAGCGACACGTCCTTTCAAAATGTCAGTGTAAGTGGGATTCCTGTATATCTTCTTTATTCTTTCCTCACCTATGGATATACTTCTCCTTCGCAACAACCAGTGAAGTAATTAACCCAAAAGTAAAATTGTAGTAGGAGGCTTAAGCTTTTGATATATGGAATTATTCGAATACTGATAAGTGTATGCTTTCTAGTGACCATATTTTTCTTTATAAAACGATTCCTCAAATCTCCTAAGAAAAGAAAAATTGCAATTATATTACTTTTCTTTGTGGGTATTGCTTTTTGTGCTATTACATTTTTATTTCCGATAGAGAATTTCGTTTGGACATTTTCTTCGCCAGAAGCTGTTTTCAAATATGCAGGGACAGGTGAAATCGTAGATGTTATTGATGGTAAGCATTCCTGCATGATAATATATTCAAACGGACGCAATTCCTACTCGACAATGATAGCACATAAAGACGCAAATGGTTATAAATTATCTTCTGCATTAGACTATCGTGTAACGTCATCAATCAATGAAAAAGGAGTTTCTGCAAACACTTATCGTCTTTCTCAGACAACCGATAATTATGTTACCGTATTATGGTTTTCTAATGAGTCAAATTCAACAATTAAAGACAATAAAAGCTCTACGTTTTTTAGTATTTCTTCTGACATTTCAAATGGCGAATCACCCAATACTATTTTTTCTTATGCGTTCGTAGAAAACCTTAATGATGAATATGCTTTATCACTTAATAACTCGGAATTTTTCAAACTAAATTAGGATTGTGCTAAAAAAGATTTTGTACAATTGTATTAACTAGTGTCTACTGAACAAATACCAATTTTTGCTGCGGCAATAAAAAGTGCAAAATC
>ERZ835080.1405-NODE-1405-length-17737-cov-2.830223_pt1 | contig 17737 bp, 8 predicted proteins | sample MGYA00519688_ERZ835080 | MGnify/ENA primary metagenome ERZ835080 (study PRJEB31850, sample SAMEA3708770) | human gut metagenome | biome: human gut; feature: human-associated habitat; material: faeces | place: China | collected 2014 ... | reverse complement strand
TGAATTTATGTTCGTAGTTGGCGGCTAGCGAGGCGCTGTGATCCTTCAATTCTTGGTAATAACGCATCGGGTCAGAGACATAGTAGTTCGGCTGTTCCGTACGGTTCTCGTCAAGGATGGAGTTCACGATCTTACGATCCGGCTCACGGTAGGAGGCGAAGGCATAGCCCACCGTCCAATCCACCTTGTTGACATTTTCTCGCAAGGTATGCACACCGCTGATCTGCCCAGAGTAAGTGGTACGCCCGGTATAGAGGGATTCCCATTTACGGATATCCTTGTCGGAATAATAGTTCATTCCTTCCCTTTGTGTCAGAGCGGAAACGCCACGCTGGCTGAAAAAGTTGCGAAGCTCATATTTACTGCCATCCCGTTGGAATGACCAGTTAAAGAGGGCCCCTAGCTTGGAGGTATTTTTATAGCGGATATCGTTGTACTCAAAGCGGGGACGAGATACGTCGTTCTTCACGTCGTAGGCGATGTAGTTGTTATTCACCGTCTCCGAGTAATCGAACTCGGTACTCCAGTTCAAGTTCGTGATATTTCCGATCTTCCAGCCGCCCACATCATAAGAGCGGTGCGAGGTAAGGGAAATCTTCTGGTCGGGGATGGCGGTGAACTTGTTGATCCCCCAACGTTGGTTGATTTGGCGGGTAAAGGCTGCCGCCTCATCCGTGGAGTGTTCTCCTAAATGGGCGGGGAAAGAGGAAGGCAGGTTTCTCACGTCCGCTCCGAATCCAAGGTAGTCCTTCGCCGTGCCGTCCGTCAGCTGGAAGTTACGGAAGGTGGCGTGTTAAAGCCCATTTGGTAGGATACGTTGAAGGTGTTCCCGTCCGGGATATTCTTGGTCATCACCCGCACGAAACCGCCGGAGAAATCCGCCGGAAGCTCGGCCGAGGGACTCTTGTAGATCATCATGTTATCGATCAAGGAAGAAGGAAGCACATCGAACGAGAAGGCACGGCTGTCCGTCTCGCTGGAAGGGGTCGTGGCATTGTTCAGCCATACATTATTATAACGTTGCGCCAGACCCCGGACCACGATGAAACGGTCGTCCACGATGGTGATTCCCGGGATACGGCGTAGTACCTCGGCGGCATCGCTATCCTGTGTTTTACTGATTTGCTGGGCGGAGATACCATTCACGACCGGAAGGCTCTTGCGTACGGTATTTAATACGGCCATCTCGGTTCCCAATTTCCGTTGGGCCACTACGACCACATTCTGTAATTGGAGGTTAGCATCGGAAAGCTCGATATTCAACACCGCCTCTTGGCATGCGACTACCGGAACATCCTTTACCGTTTGCGTTTGGTACGACACGTAAGAGGCGGCTACCGTATAAGTACCTGGTTTCACGTTCTCGATACGGAAATTACCGTCTATATCCGTGATAGCGCCAACCGTAGTCCCCTCGATCACAACCGAGGCGCCGATCAACGGTTCTTTTATCTTTGCGTCCGTAACCGTCCCGCAAATAACCCCTGTTTGTGCCCATAGAGAGAATGACAGGAAAACTCCCACCCAGAAAAGCCCTAACCTTTTCAATCTTTTGCCCCTTAAACTCTTTCCCATTATCTTACTACTTATTATTTCATCTTTGATTTCGACGCAAAAGTACGGGGGCGGTATTTCAAAGATGTTTAGATCCAATAACAATGAAGACAACAAATGTTACATTTTTAAGACCGCAACTTTTCCTTATCGTTTGACATAGCTAACGTATTTTTACTACATTTGCACTCCTGAATGCATAAAGACATTTAATAACATGAAGAACATTAAAATTTTCCCGAAAGACTGGTTGCAGTTGCATCCCTATAAACAAAGCACTCCCGTGGATTCCTATTATACCGGAATAGCGAACCGTATCTACGATATCATGGAGAAGACCGAGTTGGTAAACTCCTTCGAGGGCGAGGAAACAAAGCAGATCTGTATCCGCATGGCCGCCTACTTCGAAGACGTGATCTCCGGCATGGGGATTTGGCGTGCCTTCATCCTTACCCATAAGGAGCTATACGGCAAATACCTCCCCTTCTACACTCCGGACGATCATTATTACGACGATGAGGTGAACCTTGAGGACGTGCGTTTCCTCCTTTGGCATTATACCCAGCAGTATCACGGCTATCGTAAAGGCACTTTTGTCAGTCCGGACAACCCTGCCAACGAATCCACCGGCATGCTTATCTACGACCTGTTCTGCAAAGAGTGGACCACGGCGCCGGAGAATACCCGCATGGCCAAGCTTTTCGCCCTTGATACCCGCTACGAGCGGCAAGAGGATTACGATCGTCTATTGCAATGGTTCCATTACGAATCCTATATCCTGCCTGAGTCGGCCCGGGAACTGAGCGACTTCGCCCACGACCGCTGGAAGGAGCAGCCCGACCTCAACCAAGAGCAGCTTAACAACCTGCTCGTCAACAGCCACGGCATGATGGCCTACACCAGCAAGACCTCCTTGCTAGGCCTGACCTCCCCGCAATGGCTGGCAAAGATATTGCCCGCCGAGCATCCCGACCATGCGGTATTTCAGAACACCGCCGACGAGTCTGTAGCCACCCTGCCCGACGATATGCTGGAGGAAAACCGCCAACAATACGAGACTTTCCGCAAAGCCGCAGGTGACAAACTGCTTCTCTATTTCGACAAGACCGAAGAGGCACAAACATTTATCACGGAGACTTCCGGCCTTATCCCCGCCGAGAACTTCCATCTTCCCGAAGACTGGCAAGGCAAGAAACTGGCGATCTACGCCACGCCCGAGGAAGGCGCCCAAGTCATCACCCGAGACGTGGAGCTGATCAAGGATGAGAACAATCCCTTCTACGACGCTAACCGTGCCGCCAAGCAAGCGCTCTCTTTCTTCATCGTGAAACATTGCAGCGTTTACTTCCTGCCTGAGCTGGTAAAGCGAGGCATGCTGGCCGACGCGCAAACGAAAAGCCTTATCAGCCCAGAACGTGGCAAGGCGATCATACAAGAGAATTGGAAGTTCCTAGCCCGCTATTTCATCCGAGAATATCCCAATAGATAAAACAGATAGAAAGCACTGTCGCAAAACGTGACGGTGCTTCTTTTTTAGCTCATCTTTCATTTAGTAAATCCACAAACCAAATACCTTTCAAATAAAAAGAATAAACCCAGTAAATTATTACAAATAGAAACATCAGACAAGATATTCTTATCTTTTTCCCGCTCTTTCGCCCCGGCAAGCAATCACATTATGTCATTAATACCTATATTTGTAAAACAAATTGACGCAATAATTATTTATACACAAACATAAGGTCAGCAAATGAAAACAAAAAAGAATCATTTTAATAGCAGACAAGGATTATACGACCCGTCTTATGAACATGACGCTTGTGGAGTAGGAATGTTAGTAAATATCCACGGCGAGAAATCGCACGACATCATCGAATCAGCCCTTAAGGTACTAGAGAACATGAGGCATCGAGGCGCTGAGGGAGCCGATAACAAAACGGGTGACGGAGCGGGAATCCTATTACAGATCCCGCATGAGTTCATCCTCCTGCAAGGAATTCCGGTTCCAGAGAAAGGCAAATATGGCACCGGACTAATCTTCCTCCCGAAAGACGAGGAACAGCAAGCGAGTATCCTCAGTATCCTCATCGAGGAGATCGAGAAAGAGGGATTAACCTTGATGCACTTACGCAAAGTTCCCGTTCATACGGAAATCTTGGGAAAGGACGCACAAGCGACCGAACCAGATATCAAGCAGATATTCATCATCGGCTGCAACGATCAGCAAGAGCTGGAACTAAAGCTATACCTCATACGTAAGCGGGTCGAGAAAAGGGTATCGGCCACCGACCTTCCGGCCAAGGATGATTTCTATATAGCGTCTCTTTCCACCAAAAACATCGTTTACAAAGGCATGCTGGAATCCATGCAGCTACGCCATTACTTTCCGGACCTGACGCAACCTTATTTCACTAGCGGACTGGCCTTGGTACACTCACGTTTCAGCACCAACACCTTCCCCACTTGGAGTCTGGCGCAACCTTTCCGCCTACTGGCACATAACGGGGAAATCAACACGATACGAGGCAACCGGGGATGGATGGAGGCCCGGGAGAGCGTACTCTCCTCCCCCAGAATCCCGGATATCAACGATATACGCCCGATCATCCAGCCGGGCATGAGTGACAGTGCCTCACTGGATAACGTATTGGAATTCTTCGTGGCCTCCGGGATGAGCCTGCCGCATGCCATGGCGATGCTGGTACCGGAGAGTTTCAACGAGAAGAACCCGATCTCCGAAGACCTAAAGGCTTTCTACGAATATCACTCCATCTTGATGGAACCGTGGGACGGGCCTGCCGCCCTGCTCTTTAGCGACGGACGCTACGCCGGAGGCATGCTAGACCGTAACGGTCTCCGCCCCGCCCGTTACCTGATCACGAAACATGACATGATGGTCGTGGCCTCCGAAGTCGGCGTCATGGATTTCGAGCCTAACGAGATCAAGGAAAAAGGCCGTCTGCAACCCGGAAAGATCTTACTCATCGATACCGAGAAAGGCGAGATTTATTACGATAGCGAGCTGAAGGAACAACTGGCGAACGCCCAGCCCTACCGTACTTGGCTGGAGAAAAACCGGGTGGAATTGGACGAGTTGAAATCCGGCCGTAAGATCCCTCATAAGGTAGAGGGATACGACAAGCTACTGCGTACGTTCGGATACAGCCGTGAGGATATCGAACGTATCATCGTACCGATGTGCACGGGAGGGGCGGAACCGGTCGGCTCCATGGGCAACGATACGCCACTGGCCATATTATCCGCCCGTCCGCAAATCCTCTATAATTATTTCCGCCAACAATTCGCCCAAGTAACCAACCCGCCGATCGACCCGATCCGCGAGGAACTCGTCATGAGCCTGACCGAGTATATCGGGGCGGTGGGAAGCAATATCTTAGTTCCAACCGAGAGCCACTGTAAAATGGTTCGGCTGAACCATCCGATCTTGACCAATACGCAACTGGATCTCCTGTGTAACATCCGGTATAAGGGCTTTAAAAGTGTTAAGCTCCCCACTTTGTTTAACGCAGAGAAAGGATGCGCAGGACTGAAAGCTGCCTTGGACGAATTATGTAAACAAGCGGAGCAATCCGTCACCGACGGCGTTAACTACATCATTTTAAGCGATAGAAACGTAGATGAGAAAAAAGCGGTGATCCCCTCCCTGTTAGCGGTAAGCGCCGTGCATCACCATCTGATCTCCGTGCAGAAAAGGGTGCAAACAGCGCTGGTAGTGGAAACCGGCGAGATGCGTGAGGTAATGCACGCCGCCCTCTTACTAGGCTACGGGGCCAGTGCCATCAACCCCTATATGGCTTTCGCTATCTTGGATGATCTAGTAGACAGGCAAGAGATACAATTGAATTACGAGACTGCCGAGAAGAATTACGTAAAAGCCATTTGCAAGGGTTTATTCAAGATTATGAGCAAGATGGGGATCAGCACGATCCGCAGTTACCGGGGAGCGAAGCTTTTCGAGGCGATCGGCCTAAGCCGGGATCTGGCAGATACTTACTTCGGGGGAACCACCAGCAACATCGGTGGTATCCGCTTGGAAGAGATAGCGGCAGATGCGATCGCCATGCACAATGACACATTCTCCCACCCCACGGATTCTTTATTGGAACATAAAGGCATTTATTCCTTCCGCAAGGATGGCGAGAAACACGCTTGGAACCCGGATACCATTTCCATGCTTCAACTGGCTACCCGCTTGGGGAGCTACAAGAAATTCAAGGAATATTCCCATGTGGTTGATGAGAAGGAAAGCCCCATATTCTTGCGTGACTTCCTGACCTTCAAACAACGCACCCCGATCCCCTTGGAGCAGGTAGAGCCGGAAGAAGCGATCATGCGCCGCTTTGTCACGGGAGCGATGAGCTTCGGCTCTATCAGCCGGGAAGCGCACGAGACGATAGCTATAGCCATGAACAAGATACACGGACGCAGTAACACGGGCGAGGGTGGTGAGGACTCGGCTCGTTTCATCCCCCGTGAGGACGGGTTATCGCTCCGCTCCGCCATCAAGCAAGTAGCCTCCGGACGCTTCGGCGTGACCACGGAATATCTGGTAAACGCCGACGAGATCCAGATCAAGGTCGCCCAAGGAGCGAAACCGGGCGAAGGAGGACAGCTTCCCGGCTATAAGGTGAACGATATCATAGCGAGAACCCGTCACTCGATCCCATGTATCTCTCTGATCTCTCCCCCACCTCACCACGATATTTACTCGATCGAGGACTTGGCGCAATTGATCTTCGATCTGAAGAACGTGAACCCTCAAGCCGAGATCAGTGTGAAACTCGTATCCGAGAGTGGCGTGGGAACCATCGCCGCCGGTGTAGCCAAAGCAAAAGCGGACCGGATCGTGATCTCCGGGGCGGAAGGAGGAACGGGGGCTTCCCCGATAAGCTCTATCCGTTACGCCGGAATCCCACCTGAGCTAGGACTATCCGAGACTCAACAGACGCTCGTGATGAACGGCCTCCGGGGGCAAGTCCGCTTGCAAACAGACGGACAGTTGAAAACCGGACGGGATATCGTATTGATGGCGATGCTGGGTGCCGAGGAGTTTGGATTCGCCACCTCCGCCTTGATCGTTTTAGGTTGTGTGATGATGCGTAAATGCCATATGAACACGTGTCCGGTAGGTGTCGCTACCCAAGATGAGGAATTACGTAAACGCTTTCATGGTCGACACGAATATTTGGTGAATTTCTTCACCTTCCTCGCCCGTGAAGTTCGGGAATATCTGGCAGAGCTAGGCTATACGAAACTAGACGATATCATTGGCCGTACGGACTTACTCATGCGTAAACCTTCCGATCATATCGAGAAACATGACCTATTGGATCTCAGCCGCTTGATCCATCTACCGGAACAAGCCGCCACGCAGACCATCCATCAAGTCACCCGTCAACTCCATGCGATCGACAACGTGAAAGATGTGGATATCATCCGTCACGCAAAGGCCGCCATCGAATCCGGACAGGAAGTATCGTTGGATTATGCGATAGCCAACACCGATCGTTCCGTAGGAGCCATGCTTTCCGGAGAGATCGCCAAGCGGTACGGGAACATCGGGTTACCGGAGAACACCCTGCATATCAAGTTCAAGGGGGCGGCAGGCCAGAGCTTCGGGGCCTTTCTGGCTCACGGCGTACATTTCCGGTTGGAAGGCGAGGCGAACGACTATCTCGGAAAAGGATTGAGTGGCGGACACATCTGCTTAATGCCTCCGGTACGCTCCACCTTTATAGCGGAAGACAATACGATAGCCGGTAATACCTTATTATATGGGGCTACCAGTGGTGAGGTCTATATCAACGGCCGGGTCGGAGAGCGTTTCTGCGTGCGAAACTCCGGGGCGATCGCTGTCGTGGAAGGTGTAGGCGACCACTGTTGCGAGTACATGACCGGAGGCCGGGTTGTCGTCTTAGGCAATACAGGCCGGAACTTCGCCGCCGGAATGAGTGGTGGTGTCGCTTATGTGTGGAACAAGAATGGTGATTTCGATTACTATTGTAACATGGAAATGGTAGAGCTTTCCTTGATCGAGGATAGCACCTCACGAAAGGAACTTCATGAATTGATCCGCAAGCATTATCATCATACCGGCAGCCATCTGGCCGGATTAATGCTCGATAACTGGAACAAGTACGTGGATGAGTTCATCCAGATCGTCCCGATCGAATACAAGAAAGTACTCCAAGAGGAACAGATGCGCAAACTCCAACGCAAGATTGCGGAGATGCAGAAAGACTACTAAATATTTACACAAAAACAAGAGAACTATGGGAAACCCAAGAGCATTTCTAACGATACATAGACAAGAGGCGGGCTATCGTCCCGTCCACGAACGTATAGATGATTTCAGCGAGGTAGAACAGACCTTGAACAGCGGCGACCGCCGTACGCAGGCCTCCCGCTGCATGGATTGTGGCGTACCCTTCTGCCACTGGGCCTGCCCGCTGGGTAACAAGCAACCCGAATGGCAAGATTTGTTATACAAAGGCCGTTACAAAGAGGCATATCACGTATTAGAGCAGACCGACGATTTCCCGGAGTTCACGGGACGTGTCTGCCCCGCCCTCTGCGAGAAAAGCTGCGTACTGAAACTTAGCTGCGACGAACCTGTCACGATCCGTGAGAACGAGGCGGCTATCGTGGAAGCCGCTTTCCGGGAAGGATACGTACAGCCTATCCAACCGGTACGCAACGGGAAAAAGGTAGCCGTGATCGGTAGCGGTCCCGCCGGATTGACCGTAGCGAACCAATTGAACCGAAAAGGATATGAAGTCACCGTATTCGAGAAAGATGAGTTACCGGGCGGCTTGCTACGTTTCGGCATCCCCAATTTCAAGCTAGGCAAGCACATTATCGATCGCCGTATCCGCATCATGGAGCAAGAAGGGATTCTTTTCCGTGTAAACACGATGGTCGGCAAAGAGATATTAGCGAAAGATGTAGTGAAAGATTTCGACGCTGTTTGCGTAGCGATCGGCGCCGAGGTTCCCCGGGATCTATCTATCGAGGGACGTCATTTAAGAGGCGTACATTTCGCCTTGGAGTTATTAAGCCAGCAGAACCGGATCTTAGAAGGCATCCCGATCCCTCCCAAAAGCCAGATCAATTGTAAGGGCAAGAAAGTCTTAGTGATTGGCGGAGGCGATACGGGTAGCGATTGCGTAGGGACAGCGAACCGTCATGGGGCGGCCTGTGTCACCCAGATCGAGATCATGCCCCAGCCACCCGTCGGACAGAATCCGGCGACACCTTGGCCCATGTATCCCCAAGTACTGAAAACCAGCAGCAGCCATGAGGAAGGTTGTATCCGCCGGTGGAACCTAGCCTCTAACCGTTTTATCGGAGAGAAAAACAACCTGATAGGGGTTGAGGTAGAAGAAGTCGAATGGGCTCCCTCCCCAGACGGAGGCCGTCCGCAAATGAGACAGACCGGCAAGAAAGAGATCATCGAGGCCGATCTGGTTTTCCTCGCCATGGGCTTCCTGCATCCGGAGCAAGAAGGATTGATCAAAGAACTGCGATTGGCTACCGACAACCGCGATAACATCGCCGTAGACAACGCCGGATATACCGCCAACAGCAACCTATTCGCCTGCGGAGACGCTGTCAGCGGAGCGAGCCTAGTCGTAAAAGCGATGGCCTCCGGCCGTAATGTCGCCCGATCCATCGACCGTTTCTTACAAACCAACTAATTTTCAACTCTCAATTTTCAATTATCATGTGTGGTATAACAGCGATATTCAATATACACGACAGAGCGCAAGCCCTGCGTAAACAAGCGTTATTAATGAGTAAACGAATCCGTCACCGGGGGCCGGACTGGAGTGGTATCTACCAAGGCAAAACCGCTATCTTAGCCCATGAACGCCTTTCCATCGTAGACCCCGCCTCCGGAGGACAACCTTTGGTCAGCCCCAACGGGAAACTCATCCTCTGCGTCAACGGAGAGATCTACAACCATCAGGAATTACGAGAACGGTTAAAAGGCGATTACGAGTTCCAAACCGGCTCCGATTGCGAGGTGATCCTCGCCTTATACAAGAAGAAAGGGATTGATTTCATCGAGGATCTCAATGGTATTTTCGCCTTCGCTCTCTATGACGAGGAGAAAGAGGTTTACTTGATCGCCCGTGACCCGATCGGCGTGATCCCGCTCTACATCGGATACGATGACGAGGGGCACTTGATGGTATCTTCCGAGTTAAAAGGGCTTGAAGGCTTCGCCACTCATTACGAACCGTTCCTCCCCGGTCATTATTTCTATAGCGAAGACCGGAAACTCACGAGATGGTACACCCGTGACTGGATGGATTACGCCAACGTGAAAGATAATCCTACCGACGTACAACAACTTCACGATGCGCTGGAAGCCGCCGTCAAACGCCAACTGATGAGCGATGTCCCTTACGGCGTCCTTCTATCCGGAGGTTTGGATTCCTCCATCACCTCCGCTATTGCCAAGAAATACGCGGCGAAACGCATCGAGACCAATGGGAAAGCGGACGCATGGTGGCCTCAACTCCACTCGTTCGCCATCGGATTGAAAGATGCCCCGGACTTGATCGCCGCCCGTAAAGTAGCGGATGCGATCGGTACGGTTCATCATGAGATCCATTATACGATACAAGAAGGATTGGACGCTTTACGAGATGTCATTTATCATATAGAGACCTATGATGTCACTACCGTCCGAGCCTCCACCCCCATGTATTTATTGGCCCGTGTGATCCGGAGCATGGGTATCAAGATGGTACTAAGCGGCGAGGGGGCGGACGAGGTATTCGGGGGATATTTATATTTCCATAAGGCCCCGAACGCACAGGCTTTCCATGAAGAGACCCTGCGTAAATTAAGCAAATTGTATTTATATGATTACTTGCGCGCGAACAAAAGCCTTTGCGCATGGGGCGTAGAAGGACGAGTGCCGTTCTTGGATAAAGAGTTTCTTGATGTGGCCATGCGTCTGAATCCGGTGGCAAAGATGTGCCCGGGTACGATCATCGAGAAGAAGATACTTCGAGAAGCATTTTCCGACAGCTTGCCCAAGGAGATCGCTTGGCGGCAAAAAGAGCAATTCTCGGATGGGGTAGGCTATGGCTGGATCGATACATTAAAGAAAATAACCTCCGAGTCGGTCACTGATAAAGAGATGGCGAATGCCGCCAAACGATTCCCGATCAATCCGCCCCAAAACAAGGAAGAGTATTATTACCGCTCCATCTTTGAAGAGCATTTCCCCAGCGAAAGCGCGGCGAGAAGCGTACCTTCCATTCCTAGCGTAGCGTGTTCTACCGCAGAGGCTTTAGCTTGGGACTCGGCTTTCAAAAACATGAACGAGCCAAGCGGCAGGGCCATAAAAGACGTACATGAATCCGCTTATTGACGAATATTTCTTTTCTTTAGTAGCAAAATGCACCAACTTTTATGAATAATAAACGCTGGTGCATTTAATTTTTATAATAACTTTGCCAGCTAGAGTCATAAAACACTTTAAAACAAATTTATATGAAGAAAATCTTTACATGCATTAGTTTGGCAGCCGCTACATTCATGGCTACCACCCCAGTGATGGCACAACAACAAAAACAATTAACAGATAAAGAAAAGGCTGCTGTTGTTAAAGTTATTGTTCCTGCCGTTTTTGATCAAGTAAAGCAAATTAGTGGAGTTGATTTCATGTCTCTCACAAATCCTAATATCGAAAGCATAATTAATTCCCCTTTATTTTTGCCTCAAGTATCAAGCCTACGTGCAGATCAATTAAATCCAATCTCGGTTACTCCTGATAGTTTAAAATTGGATCTTAGTTCTATGGATTTTTCTGCGATAGCACCGGGAATGGGTGATTTCATCGCAGGGATCGTTAATGACGTAAAACTGACATTCAGTGATTATAAAGAATATAACGTTTCACTTAACGGACAATCCGTAAAAATTGATTTACCAGAGAAAATTGATGTATCCGCAGCTGCTTTAGTTGACGCAGAAACGGGTAAACCCACAAATTTATTATCGGTATTAATCAAGACCGGGAACAAAGGAACCATTCTTCCTTTCAACAGCTTATCCGTAGAATTGAAATTAGGTTGGTTAGGTACCGTGGGTAGCATGATCCCTAATTTCCCGCTTAAAGATGGAAAATTGATAAGCCTAACAGAAACAGCAAATAGCTCTGGTACGATTGATTATACGATTACTTTAGAAGATAATTTACGTAGTCTAGCAGCAACGTTAGCTCAAGTCCCGAACTTCCAAATATCTCTTGATATGACAAAGTTGATGACAGAAAGTACTATCAAGGCTAGCTTATTCGGTAAACCTCTACAAGCACCTAACGCAAAATTGCCAATGGGTGACGCTGTCGTATATGCAAACTTGAAATCAACTACAGGAATGCCTGCTGATTCTATTGTCTTGACTTCATATGATGCCGCATCTAGCAAAATCAAAGGATACAAGAAGTTGACTCCGACAATTGGCGTATCTGGAGCAAATCTAGTTTTAACGACAACAGATTCAGTACGTGCTGACGTAAATACAGCTTGGACTCCAATGTCTAAACAGATCGTTACAATGCCAGCAACAATGAGCACAGCAATCAATTCTATTATGTCCTCTCTTGTTAATGGTGTCGTTAGTAATCTTAAAGCAAGCGCAGAAACCAATTACACTATTACAATCGATTCTATTTACGAAGCTAAAAAAGATGAGGTTATTCGTGTAATGGAAATCGACGCAACGACAAAAGTTGAAGCTACGAGCTTAAAAGATACAAAGATGATCGTAGATGTCAACTTCTTGAAAGGAAGCAGTAAAGAAAAAGTCATGAATATCAAGGCTACGGCTCCTACAAATGATACTAAGATTACGGTAGACTTTAGTCCTGCTGTTGATCCTAATGGCGATGGCGTTAAAGAAAATGTCCGCATGGCGACATTATATATTACATCTGACGCTATGGGTATCATCACCGATAACGAGACTATCAGTGACGAGGTTCAAGAGGTTACGGTATCTACAAACGCTAGCGGTCTTTATGTAAAGAATGGTAAGGGTAATTATGTAATCGTTAATATGGTAGGTAGAGTTGTTTCTACGGGTATCATCACTAGCGATGAGCAATACATCAGTACTCCGAATATGCCGAACGGTATTTATATGATCTCAATCGATCAGTCTAAGCTCTTGAGATCTGCTCATAAGACAACTGTTAAGTTCGTAAAATAAATTATCTAGATAATTAGTTAATCTGATAAAAGGAGCTATCCGGAAACAAAACCGAGTAGCTCCTTTCTTTTTGTCAATTTGTAAACCAAACTCCCGGAGAGTTGATTTTTCTGGCCTGATGTACTTCTCGTCCCTAAATATGAGAAAAAATATTAGCAAATGATTGTTTAGTAATATATTAGCCAAATACGACCTTTTGTTCTAGAGAAATAATTCATGCTAGTTCACATTTATACGGGTCAAAACATGTTTTTTATACGGATAAAAGAGGCATTTCATACGGTTGTATCGCCCGACGCAACTATATGTATCGCCTTATGCGACCTATTGCGTTGGCTAACGCCACTACTTGCGTCGCCCAACGCAACCTTTCGTGTGACAAAACATGACCTTTTACGTAGAAATCAGTGGTTAAATACGTATTTTCACCCATTATCTATCCCTAGTTAAGGCTTCTTGAAAAAGAGGCTCGTCAGACAAACAGACTTATTTTAAGCAAATAGATAGATATATAGCTTTTTTACTTACAGTTACAGCAACCCATATTCACAAAGCATATATTACGATATAAAACCAAAACACACACTTCTAATTATCATTTATAACTAAAAGCATATATTATAACTTCAATCTATTACAAACCTCATATTTATAAAACATTCGAGCCTCTCACCTGTTATATACTTATCAAAACGTTATATATTTGCATTACAATAAAACAAAAAGAAATAATATAAAGAATAATATCATCAAAATGACAAAATCAATCAGATTCACAAAGATGCACGGTGCCGGAAATGATTACATCTATGTAAACACGATGGTCTATCCGATAGACAATCCCGAGGAATTATCTATCGCATGGAGCAAGCCGCACACAGGCATAGGATCTGATGGTTTGGTCTTGATAGGTTCTTCAGACATCGCCGATTTCAGCATGCATATCTATAATGCGGACGGCTCCGAGGCGATGATGTGCGGAAACGCATCCAGATGTATTGGCAAATATGTCTATGAGGCCGGCCTAACGCAAAAGAACAAGGTCACCTTAGAGACCTTATCAGGTATCAAAGAGCTACAATTGAAAATAGAGCGTGAAGAGGTCACCGAGGTCACGGTAGATATGGGAATGCCTGCCGTAGGCGAGATGGCCTTGGAGGTTGAGGCTGGAGGAGAAATTTACACCGGCACCGTCATCTCTATGGGAAATCCTCACTTGGTTATCTTCGTGGACGAGATGGACCAGGTCGGTCTGGCAAGCGTAGGCCCGTTACTGGAATGCCTCCCGCTTTTTCCGGACCGGACAAACGTGGAGTTCGTGCAGGTGCTAAAGCCGGACGAGGTACGGATGAGGGTGTGGGAACGAGGTTCCGGCATCACCCAAGCCTGCGGAACCGGAGCTTGCGCCACCGCCGTGGCCGGGGTCGTACGTGGGAAGACAAAGCGAAAGACGAAGGTCATCATGGATGGGGGCCCTTTAACCATCGAGTGGGACGAGCGAAGCGGTAAGGTCTTTATGACCGGCGGAGCGGTCAACGTGTTCGAGGGATTCATCAAAGTCTGACACGGGGAACAAGACAAAACAACAAAAACAACAACATAAAAACAAAAGAACTGAGTATGGCACTAATTAATGAACATTTCCTGAAACTACAGAACAATTACCTTTTCTCCGACATCGCGAAAAAGGTAAACAGCTTCAAGGTTACCCATCCCAAAGATAAGATCATTCGAATGGGTATTGGTGATGTTACGCAACCACTTGCCCCCGCCGTTATTGAGGCGATGCATAAAGCCGTGGAAGAAATGGCGAGCAAGGATACATTCCACGGATATGGCCCCGAGCAGGGATATCCTTTCCTAATCGACGCTATCATCAAGAACGATTATGCCAGCCGGGGAGTCTTTATCGAACCGAGCGAGGTATTCATCAGCGACGGAGCAAAAAGCGATTGTGGAAATATAGGTGACATGCTCCGCCACGACAATAGTATCGGGGTGACAGACCCCGTATATCCGGCCTACATCGACTCGAACGTAATGAGCGGACGCACCGGGGTATTGGAAAACGGGAAATGGAGCGATGTCGTATACATCCCTTGCACGGAGGAAAACAACTTCGTACCGGATCTGCCCAGTCGCAGGGTGGACATCCTTTACCTCTGCTATCCCAATAACCCGACCGGAACGACCTTGACTAAGGACGAATTGAAGAAATGGGTAAACTATGCCCTTGCCAACGACGTGCTTATCATGTACGACTCCGCTTACGAAGCTTATATACAGGACCCGAATATCCCCCACTCTATCTACGAGATCAAAGGAGCGAAGAAGGTAGCTATCGAATTCCGGAGCTTCTCTAAAACCGCCGGGTTCACGGGGATACGTTGCGGATACACGGTCGTAGGAGCTGAACGCCTTCACGCTGGACGGGCAACGGGTACAGTTGAACAAATTATGGAACCGTCGCCAATGCACGAAATTCAACGGAACCAGTTACATAACCCAACGGGGTGCGGAAGCGGTTTATTCCACCGCCGGGAAACAGCAAGTGACAGCTACTATCAATTATTATATGACCAACGCGAAGATCATGAAAGAGGGCCTGCAAAACTGCGGTCTCACGGTGTACGGAGGCGATAACGCCCCATACCTCTGGCTAAAGACCCCGGACAGCCTCTCCTCATGGAAATTCTTTGACAAACTGCTTTATGAAGTCAAGATAGTCGGAACCCCCGGAGTGGGATTCGGACCGAGCGGGGAAGGTTATCTACGCCTCACCGCTTTCGGCGATAGGGATGACACCCTAGAGGCCATGGCTAGGCTGAGGAAGTGGCTAAGATAAGTCATTTACTATAAACAACAATAATCATCAGGTATTATGTCAAAGTTAAGATTTAGAGTCGTAGAATCGGCGTTCGAGAAAAAAGCGACCGAGCTAACCACTCCCGCCGAGAGACCTTCCAAGTATTACGGCGAGCTGGTATTCAACCGTGAGAAGATGTTCAAATATCTTCCAGAGAGAGCGTACGAGAGACTGGTGGACTCCATCGACAACGGTACCCCGTTAGACCGTGAGACAGCGAACGCCGTGGCCTCCGGCATGAAGAAATGGGCGATGGAAAAAGGCGCTACCCACTACACCCACTGGTTCCATCCCTTGACGGAAGGTACCGCCGAGAAGCACGATGCTTTCATCGAGCACGATGGCAAAGGCGGCGTACTTGAGGAATTCGAGGGGAAACTACTGATCCAGCAAGAGCCGGACGCCTCCAGTTTCCCGAACGGCGGTATCCGCAATACGTTCGAGGCCCGTGGCTACTCGGCTTGGGATCCTTCCTCCCCTGCTTTTATCGTAGGAGACACCCTGTGCATCCCGACGATCTTCATCGCTTACACAGGCGAGTCCCTCGACTACAAAGCTCCCTTGCTGAAAGCCTTGGAAGCCGTGAACAAGGCGGCGGTCGATGTCTGCCACTACTTCAACCCGGACGTGAAGAAAGTATACGCCTACCTAGGTTGGGAACAGGAATACTTCCTAGTAGACGAGGGCCTATACGCCGCACGTCCCGATCTGTTGATGACCGGCCGTACTCTGATGGGGCACGAGAGCTCGAAGAACCAACAGTTGGAGGATCATTACTTCGGAGCCATCCCCACCCGTGTCATGGAATTCATGAAAGACCTCGAGGTTGAGGCATTGAAACTTGGCATTCCCGTAAAGACCCGTCATAACGAGGTCGCCCCGAACCAATTCGAGCTGGCTCCCATCTTCGAGGAATGCAACCTCGCCAATGACCATAACTTACTGATCATGGCCCTAATGCGCAAGATCTCCCGCAAACATGGGTTCCGTGTCCTGTTGCACGAGAAACCGTTCAAAGGCGTGAACGGTTCCGGCAAGCACAATAACTGGTCGCTGGGAACCGATACCGGAATCCTTTTGATGGGACCGGGTAAGACGCCGGAAGACAACCTGCGCTTCGTGACCTTCGTGGTCAACGTACTGAAAGCCGTGTACACCCATAACGCATTGCTGAAGGCCAGCATCTCCAGCGCGACCAACGCCCATCGTCTGGGAGCGAACGAGGCTCCCCCAGCGATCATCTCCAGCTTCTTAGGGACACAGCTATCCAAGGTATTGGAACATCTGGAGAACAGCGATACGGAAGATTTCAACCTAGCGGGAAAGCAAGGCATGAAACTCGATATCGCCCGTATCCCCGAGTTATTGATCGATAACACGGATCGTAACCGCACCTCCCCTTTCGCCTTCACCGGTAATCGTTTCGAGTTCCGTGCCGTAGGTTCCTCCGCGAACTGCGCCGCCGCCATGCTGGTATTGAACGCCGCCGTAGCGGATCAGTTGAGGCAGTTCAAGGCCGAGGTAGACGCTAAGATAGCCACCGGAAAGGATAAGTTCGCCGCTATCATCGAGGTAATCCGCAAGGATATCAAGGAATGCAAGGCGATCCATTTCGACGGCAATGGCTACAGCGAGGAATGGAAGGCCGAGGCCGCACGCCGGGGCTTGGATTGCGAGACCAGCGTGCCTTTGATCTTCGACGCTTATTTGAAAGATAGCAGCGTCCGCATGTTCGAGTCCACGGGAGTCATGACCCGCAAGGAGCTGGAGGCTCGCAACGAGGTCAAATGGGAGATGTACACGAAGAAGATCCAGATCGAGGCCCGTGTATTAGGCGACCTGACAATGAACCATATCATCCCGATGGCCACCAAATACCAGTCTTCCTTGATCGACAACGTATATAAGATGGGTGAATTATTCCCCGCCGATAAAGCCGCCCATCTATCCTCCAAGAACATGGAGATCATCGAGGATATAGCGAACCGCACGATCTTCATCAAGGAAAAAGTGGACGAGATGGTCAACGCCCGCAAGATAGCCAACAAGATCGAGAGCGAGCGG
>ERZ835080.1380-NODE-1380-length-18119-cov-2.966674_pt1 | contig 18119 bp, 10 predicted proteins | sample MGYA00519688_ERZ835080 | MGnify/ENA primary metagenome ERZ835080 (study PRJEB31850, sample SAMEA3708770) | human gut metagenome | biome: human gut; feature: human-associated habitat; material: faeces | place: China | collected 2014 ... | reverse complement strand
AATAGTTCAAACTAAAAGTTGTGTACACTTGCTTTTCAAATGTGATAAGCCATTTTATTTACATTGAATTAGAAGAGGTAAAAGTTTTTCAGTGAGGCAAAAGGTTGTTTTTTTTAAAGATAAAAAGATTGTTTTCGGGGTACTTTTATTGTTGTATGATTAAATAATTAGAAGAATATGTTGATATGACAAAGCGTGAAGTGATAAAAATGGTACTTGATGGCAAAAAGCCGCCTTATGTACCTTGGTCGTTCAAATTTACAAAAGAACCGAAAGAACAGTTGGAGGAATATTACGGTGTGAAAGATTTGGATGTGGTTTTGGGTAATCATATACTGCAATTAGGTAGTGACATCGGCTTTTTCGAACATCTTGGTGGTGATTTGTACCAGGATGTCTTCAAAGTAGTTTGGGACAGAAGTATTGATAAAGATATCGGTGATGTGAAGAGTATTGTTTTACCCGAACCTACATTGGAGGGATATACTTTCCCGAATCCGTTGGATCCTCGTTTTTTTGCAAATATAGAGTCGGAAATAGAGGCTAAGCCTGATATGTTCCGTTGTTTCCAGATAGGTTTTTCTCTTTATGAGCGTGCATGGACTATGCGTGGTATGGAAAATCTGTTGATGGATTTTATCATTAATCCGGATTTTGTTCATCAGCTTCTGGATGCTATTTGTGATTATAATTTGGCACAAGTGGACAAGGCTCTTGAATATGATATTGATGCTGTTTACTTTGGAGATGACTGGGGGCAGCAGAAAGGTCTTATCATGGGATATGATATTTGGAAAGAATTTATTTACCCTCGTTTGAAACGTATGTATGGTCATGTGCGTGCAGCCGGAAAATATGTAATGATACATAGCTGTGGAGATGTGGACGAATTGTTCGACGACTTGATTGATATCGGTTTGAATTCATTCAATCCATTCCAGCCGGAGGTAATGGATGTATATGATATTTTGCCTCGTTATAGAGGACGTTTGGCTTTCCATGGCGGATTGTCCATGCAGAAAATCCTTCCTTTCGGAACCCGTGAGGAAGTGGTGACTGAATCAGAGCGTTTATTGGAATTGGGTAAAGAAGGAGGTTATATTTTCTCACCTTCGCACTCGGTGGAAAGTGATACGCCGTTTGAAAACATATTGGCATTTATAGAAGTTGCTCAGAAACAATTAAAATAATATAATGAAACTATGGCAGAGTTAGTGAATTTAAAAGAATGTATTGTTTCCGGTAAACTGGAAGATGCAAAGACAATTGTCAACGAAGCAATTGCTGCAGGGGTAGAAGCACAGGACATTATCAACAATTATTTGATAAAAGGAATGGAGGAGATAGGCCAACGTTTTGAAAAAGGGAAAGCGTTTGTACCAAATCTGTTATTGGCGGCACGTGCCATGAAAGGGTGTCTTGAAATCCTGAAACCTTTACTGAAAGATGCATCCGGAACTTCATTAGGTACCCTTGTTATCGGAACTGTCAAAGGAGATTTGCATGATATTGGAAAAAATCTGGTGGCTTCCATGCTGGAGGGATGCGGATTTGAAGTAATAAATTTAGGTGTGGATATTTCTGACCGGCAATTTGTTGAGGCTGTGAAGAAATATAATCCTCAGATAGTTTGTCTATCTGCATTGCTCACCACAACCATGAATTATATGCAGAATGTGATTGATACACTGGCTGCTGAAGGTTTACGAGATAAAGTGAAAGTATTGGTTGGCGGGGCTCCTGTCAATGAGGAATTTGCCATGCGGATTGGGGCCGATGGGTACAGTTCCAATGCAAATGGTGCGGTACTTTTGGCTAAAAGAGTTTTACAGGCATGTTAGAAGAAAGACAGATAAGGTTGCAACCGTCTGAATTTTCTGAAGAGGAGGTGTACATGGCAATGGGTTACCGGGGAACTACTCCGGAACCTGATATCTGTGCGCTTGTGAATGAAGTTCGGGCAGAGATACAGTCTCTATGTACACCTCGTTACATGTTTCAGATTTTAGAAGCCCGACAACCATCCAAGTCACACATATTGGCTGGAGATATGGAGTTTTCTCCCGGAGGAATTATCGGTTCTTATTTGTCCGGAATGACCCATGTCTGTCTGTTTGTGGCTACGGCAGGAAAAGAGTATGACGATTATCTGCATCGTCTTAAAAAACAAGACAATATTGTGAAGGAATATGTAGCCGATTCTGTCGGAAGTGTTATTGCCGAAAGGTGTGTCACATTGCTTGGTAAAGAACTGGACAAGGAATGTGAGTTTCGTCACAGTCTGCCATATAGTCCCGGATATTGTGGTTGGGATATACGTGAACAACAAAAGCTGTTCTCTTTGTTTCCACCGCAACCTTGTGGTATTACCTTGTCGGATTCTTTCCTGATGTCACCTGTGAAGTCTGTCAGCGGTTTTTTCGGATTAGGGAAAGAGCTGCTTCTTCAGCCTTACCGTTGTGAGATTTGTAATAACAGACATTGTTATAAAAGAAAGGAAAAAGTTGTATGATAAATATGAAAGAATGGGCCCATAACGTCATGGGTAACCCCGGGAGAATAGCTATCCCGATAATGACGCATCCCGGTATTGAGTTGTGTGGATATACGGTGAAGCAGGCCGTTACTGACGGACAAAAACATGCTGAAGCCATTCAGAAACTGAATGAAATATATCCGGCTGCAGCTTGTACGGTGATTATGGATTTGACAGTAGAAGCTGAAGCTTTTGGAGCCAAAGTGGCGTTCGAGGAGAACGAGGTACCGAATGTGATAGGAAGATTGGTTTCCGACCGAACTTCGATAGAAGCTCTTGAAATTCCTTCATTGGAAACGGCTCGTGTCCCCCAGTATTTGGGAGCCAATAAGCTGGCAGCAAAATGTATTACGGATAAACCTGTTTTCGGCGGATGTATTGGTCCATTTTCTTTGGCAGGTCGCTTGTTTGACATGTCGGAGATGATGATGGCACTCTATATGGAACCTGAGACCATTCGTTTGCTGTTAGAGAAATGCAATGAGTTTATTCTTCGCTATTTGCGAGCCATGAAAGAAACGGGAGTTAGCGGGGTTATTATAGCTGAGCCTGCTGCAGGTTTGGTTTCTAATGAAGATTGTTCGGCCTTTTCATCCGTATATGTTTCTAAAATTGTAGAAGAATTACAAGATGACCATTTTATGATTGTATTGCACAATTGCGGCAATGCCGGGCACTGTACGGCAGCTATGGTCGAGACGAAAGCGGCGGCTGTACATTTTGGCAATAAGATAGATATGGTGAATGCTTTGGCTGAATGTCACGGTGATGTTCTTGCGATGGGGAATATCGATCCGGTAGGTATCATGAAACAAGCTTCTCCTGAGAAAGTGAAGGAAGAAACAATGGCATTGTTACAAAATACGGCTAAATGGAAAAACTTTGTATTATCTACCGGTTGCGATGTTCCGCCAGAGATTCCTATAAAAAATATAGAAGCTTTCTATGAAGCGCTGGATGAATATAATAATCGTCTGTAGTCTGTATAGACTATAGTAAACTGCATTACCATGAAAAATACATTACTACTGTTTCTGTTGTCTTTGGCAACATATTCTTTGGCCGGTAATTTCTGGCCGGAAGTGACAGTCAAAGATAAAGTCAAGGTGGAAGCCAGGCCTTTCCCTCTTTCTGACTTGAGACTGCTGGAAGGGAGTCTGTTCAAACATGCAATGGATAAGGATGCACGGTGGCTTCTTGACCTTGAGCCAGACCGTTTGTTACACCGTTTCCGTCTGAATGCCGGATTACAGCCTAAAGGAGAGATTTATGGTGGCTGGGAAACGTTGGGAGTTTCAGGGCATACACTCGGGCATTATCTTTCGGCATGTTCCATGATGTATGCAGCCAGTGGTGATGTACGTTTCAAGGAACGGGTTGATTATATTATAAGAGAACTGGCAGAATGCCAGTATGCCCGTAAGACCGGTTATGTAGGTGGCATCCCCGATGAAGATAAGATCTGGGCCGAGGTTTCTGCCGGTGATATCCGTACTGAAGGATTTGATTTGAATGGAGGGTGGGTGCCTTGGTATACTTTGCATAAACTATGGGCAGGATTGATTGATGCGTATCGGTATACAGATAATGAAGAGGCTAGGAGAGTAGTAACCAGGCTTTCTGATTGGGCTGTTAACAGTTTTGGACATCTATCGGAAGAACAGTTCCAGAAGATGCTACGCAGTGAGTTTGGTGGGATGAATGAGGTTTTGGCAGAGATGTATGCCATTACCGGAAATAAGGACTATTTACGGTTGGCACACCAGTTCTATCATCAGGCTATTCTTGACCCTCTGAGTGAGAAACGCGATGAATTGGCTGGAAAACATTCGAATACACAAGTTCCTAAAATCATCGGCGAAGCCCGTCTTTATGAATTGACCGGTGATAAAAAGGCTCATACGATAGCCACTTTCTATTGGGAACGTATCGTTGGCCATCATACGTATGTGAACGGTGGAAATAGTAATTATGAACATTTGGGTCCTCCTGACTGCCTGAATGACCGCTTGAGTGCTTTCACTTCGGAAACTTGCAATACCTATAATATGCTGAAACTTACCAGGCATTTGTTTTCCTGGGATGCGCAGTCCGTTTATATGGATTATTATGAACGTGCGTTATACAATCATATTTTAGCTTCGCAGAATCCGGATAACGGTATGGTGTGCTATTGTGTACCTTTAGAATCGGGTACGGAAAAAGAATTCAGTACCCGCTATGGCGACTTTTGGTGTTGTGTGGGTAGCGGCCTGGAGAATCATGTGAAATATGCCGAGAGTGTATTCTTTGAATCGGCTGAGGACAAAGGATTGTTTGTAAACCTATTTATACCTACAGTCCTGATTTGGAAAGAGAGGAAAATGGAAGTAAAATTGGAAACACACTTCCCATCGGACACGAAAGTCCGGATAAGCTTTAAAGGGAAAGGACAGGTGTTTCCATTGCACATCCGTTATCCGAAATGGGCTGTAAACGGCCTGAAAGTAACTTTGAATGGAGAGGAAAGAATGATACAAGGTACCCCTGGGTCTTATTTCACCTTAAAAGAAAGATGGAGTGACAACACAACACTGACTATAGACATTCCAATGAGTTTGTATACTGTTTCCATGCCTGATAATCCAAAACGGATGGGTATATTCTATGGACCTATACTCTTGGCTGCTCCGTTAGGCAAGGGGGACGTGAAAATATATGATATTTCTCATTTTATTTCAGATTCAGGTATGATTACCGATGCAATTCGTCCGGTTGCGGGTGAAGAGTTGTCGTTTGTTGCATCGACAACGGCCAATCCCGAACTTCCATTACTTCCTTTTTATGCAGTGTATGATCAGAAATATACTGTTTATTTCGATGTCTTTTCAGAGAAAGAATGGGCTTTGAAGGAAATGGAGTACCAGAAAATGATGGAAGAACAGAGACTTTTGGAGGCGCATACGACCGATTTATTCAGGATTGGGGAGATGCAACCTGAAAGAGAGCATGGTTTGGAATCGGAAAATTCTAATTCAGGCTACGCCAACGGTTATGCTTTTCGCGATGCTTTTAACGGTTGGTTTTCTTTCGATGTAAAGGTGGATTCCACACAGAAGATGCAGATGATCTGTTCATATTGGGGGGCAGACAAAGACAAACGCAATTTTGATATTCTGATAGATGGAGTTTTGTTTAAAACGGTGAAGCTGGATGGGACACATGGAAATAAGGTTTTTGAGGAAGTTTATGAAATACCTCTTTCTTTCACTCAAGGGAAAGAGAACATAAATGTACGTTTCCAGTCACATGCCGACTGTTATGCCGGAGGATTATTTGGCTTCCGTATGCTAAAAGCTGTTTTACAGTAGAATTTGTAATTCCACAATTGATTGTTATGAATGCGAATAATAATAAGAAAAGTTATCTCTTTCCGATGATTGTAATGTCCGTCCTGTTTTTCATGGTCGGTTTTATTACTACGATGAACAACTCTTTGATTGATTTTTTATCATCCAGCAAATGGATGCTTTCTTTTTCGGAGAAGCAGTTGGTGAATACATCCTTTTTTGGAGCTTACTTGTTCTCTATTCCTTTGTCTTATCTGTTGAATAAATTAGGCTATAAGGCTTCTGCGGTATTGTCTTTGCTGGTGGTAGGTATTGGGTTCATATTAACCTATCCGGCTGTCATGATAGGATATTCCGCATTTCTGTGCTCTATGTTTATTGTTGCTTTGGGTATCGCTCTGTTGCAAATAGTGTTGAATCCCTATGTACTTGCTTTGGGGCCGAAGAATGAGGCTGCCAGCCGTCTCAACTTGGTCGGTTTCTTCAATTCGGTAGCAACGGTAGCTGCTCCTATCTTTGTGGCATTGCTCATTTCATCGGAAACGGTTGGCAGAAATGTGGCGGTAGAAGATCGTCCGGATGCAACCAATGTGCAAATCCCTTTCCTGATAATTGCCGGTATTGCAATGATTCTGTGTTTATTGCTTTATTTTTTGCATTTGCCTGAAATAAGGGAGACACCTGCGGAAAAGGAGCGAAGCACGGTCAGTCCTTACCGGTATCCTCATTTGATGTTCGGTGCAGTTGCTATCTTCGTTTATATGGGAGTGGAAATTGGTATACCGAGTTTTTTACCTGACAGAATGCGGGCTTTGGGGATTGATTCTGTCAGTTTTTTAGGTACTGAATGGAAGGGGGCTGGTGTCTTGTCTATTTATTGGGGAGGTCTGATGGTGGGAAGATTGTTCGGTTCGATTCTTCTGAGAAAGATAAAAGTACGTACAGCTATGGTTTATTGCTGTACTGTGGCTATGACTCTTTTGGCCGTGTCGCTACTGATAGGGGGAGAGCTGTCTGTCATTTTGATGTTGCTTTGTGGCTTTTTTAATTCCATTATGTGGGGGAGTATCTTTAATTTGGCATCGGAAGATTTGGGTGAACATACCAAACGTGCTTCAGGAATCATCTGTTCTTTTGCTATAGGCGGCGCATTACTGCCTCCGTTGATGGGAACACTGCAGCAGAGTTTTGGAGAAAATGCATTGACAACCGGAACTTCGGTGGCTTTGTGCTGTCTGTTCGTGTACTATTTGTATATCATTTTGTTTTCGATCAGACTGTCAGTTATTCGCCCCGGGAAGAGTCTGGACAACATAGGGTCATAAACTGACAAGAATGTTTTTTTACTGGATATATTAATATCGTTATCGACATGAAATTACGAACTTTTATAAGAACTTTATTTTTTGTAATACCTGTCGGAGCATTTGCGCAATATCCGGGTCAGATTGAGAAATTGACAAAAGTAGATGTGTGTGTCCCTTTGAAAGCAGTAGCCTTTAATTATAGTGATGTACGGTTGCTGGATGGCCCGTTTAAACGTGCGATGGAAGTGGACCAACGCTGGTTGAAAGAGGCAGATGTGAATCGTTTTTTACATAATTTCCGGGTGATGGCCGGGATAAAAACTACAGCACAGGCTTTTGGTGGTTGGGAACCACTGGATAGTGAGTTGCGTGGACATTCATTGGGACATTTTCTGAGCGCTTTGGCATTGATGTATGCGTCTACAGGTGATGAACAGTACCGCGTGAAAGGCGTGGAACTGGTTGAAGGCCTGGCAGAGTGTCAACAGGTATTGGGTACAAGCGGTTATTTGAGTGCCTTCCCGGAACATTTCATAGACCGTGCTATTCAGGGAGGCGATGTTGTATGGGCTCCTTGGTATACATTGCATAAGATGTATGCCGGTTTGCTTGACCAATATACACTCTGCCGAAACCAGCAGGCATATAAAGTGCTTATGAAAATGTGTGATTGGGCCTATAATAAATTGAGACCATTGGCTGAGGAAGATTTACAGCGGATGTTGCTTGCAGAATTCGGCGGAATGCCTGAGGTATTTTATAACATTTATGCTGTAAGTGGTGATATCAGACATAAAGAACTGGCAGAGATGCTTTACCATTACCGGATATTGGATACACTGGCAGCAAAAAAGGATAGTTTGGCCGGACTTCATGCCAATACCCAGATTCCGAAAGTTATCGGTGAGGCACGTGGCTATGAATTGGCCGGGAATAGAAAATCGGCGGATATTGCCGTGTTCTTTTGGAATACGGTTGTCAATAACCATTCGTATGTGACGGGTGGAAACAGTGATAAGGAAGTGTTTAGTAAGCCTCGGGAATTGTCTGGTAATCTCAGTGAAAAAACGACAGAGACGTGTAATACTTACAATATGCTGAAGTTGACCCGCCATCTGTTTACGTGGGAGGCTTTGCCACTTTATGCAGACTATTATGAGCGTGCGCTCTATAACCATATCTTGTCTTCACAGGATCCCGTGTCCGGTGGGGTTACTTATTATCATACCCTTCATCCGGGAGGTGCAAAACATTTTCACTTTCCGTTCAGAGACAATACTTGTTGTGTCGGTACGGGATATGAAAATCATGCTAAATATGGTGAGGCCATCTATTACAGGACAGCCGACCGGAAAGGATTGTACGTAAATCTGTTTATTGCATCTGTATTGAATTGGAAAGAGAAAGGATTGGTTTTGCATCAGGAAACGGATTATCCTGACAAGGCTTCCACAAAACTTACTATTACTGCTGCACCGGTTGAAGGTGTACGGATGCCTATGATGTTGCGTTATCCGTCTTGGGCCGTCAAAGGGGTGACGGTGAAGATAAATGGAAAAAAACAATCCGTGAGAAAAGTTCCCGGTAGTTATATCCGGTTGGACCGTCTTTGGAAACAGGGTGATGTGATTACAATGGAAATGCTGATGTCTCTTCATGTGGAATGTATGCCGGATAACCCTGACAAGGGGGCAATTCTTTATGGTCCGGTAGTTTTGGCAGCCGAGTTGGGTAAGAAAACCGATTTGAAAGGAAATCCTCAGATACCGGTACTGGCGGGTGCTTCAAAGGATATAGAGAAATGGCTAAAGCCAGTTGAAGGCCAGTCTTTGACTTTCCGTACGGAGGGGGTGGGACAGCCTGAAGATGTTGTGCTAAGTCCACTTTTTCGTAACTGTGACCAACATTACACTGTTTATTTTGACTTTAAATAAGTTTCTCTAGGTTAATGTGGTATTTAGGGCTCATCTAAAAAAGCCGTTAAGTGGAATTTTGCCACTTAACGGCTTTTTTTATAAAGTGATTAATAAAGTTTATACAGAATGAGGAATAAGTGTGCTGAAAATCAATATCCTAAAATCTTATTCGATATAATATTTAATGGATAAGAAATAAATATGATATATAATTAACGTGATATAGGAAAATTCATGCATATCAATATTATTGAACGGATACCCTGGTGCGGAAAGATATTCATCTTCTAAAGCATAATGCTAATAATCAACAAATTGTAACTACAAAGTTACTTCATGCTTTTGCAGTGACGGTGCAAAGCCTTTGCAGAATGACTGCAAACCGTAATAGCACTGCAAAAATTATGCAGTAGTTTTGCAGTGGTTATTCATAAGTCAAAGAGACTGCCTGTTGGGGTACACAAGTACGGGAGTGCAGAATTCGAGCTATGAGGGCAAAATGTGCTACAATTTTCTTCCCAGGATTTCTAATTCAAATTCCGGTCGGGGCATCTGCAACAGAAAAAGCAAGAACTCACATTAATTAGGTTGTAAGCTTCTTGTTTACACGTTGTCTGCTTTATTCATGAGCTCTTTCGTAAAAGAGCTTTCTTATAAGCCTGCAAACAAGCCTATAAATAAGGCTAAAATATGATACGTAATGCGGAAATCCATGTGTAAACTCACAGAACTTGAAATTTTATTTTGGCAGAATACAGCATTTTGGTGACAGGATATAGCATTTTCCTTGATTTTGCACCGGAATCTAGAACAATTGTATGGATTGATAAAATAGAGCAATTTTTTGGTCTGTTTTAATAATATATTATTAGGGGGTCTTATTTAAATTTGCGCTCTCAAGAAAATAAAATTATATCTAAAATCAAAAGTATGGAAGCACATAATCTACTTTTTCAATTAAAGCAGTTATTTAAAGTTAACTGTGGTTATATCGTAGGGATAATGATAGGATGTCTATGTTGTTCCACTCTTTATGCATGTACAGATGACAAACTTCCGTTGAAAGAAACAGAAGTTGTTCCTCCTAAAGAGGATGATGATCCGGAAGATAAACCTGATTCACTTTCTATTGAAACTACATTGAATTCTGGCGATATTTTATTAAATGTATTACGTTCGGAAGATGGCGCTTATAACGTGACATTCTCTGGCTATGGCAATGACTTTAATTCGGAAACGAATTTTAATCCGGCTTTGATGATTGATGTCAAGATGGGGACTTTTTATCCTACTTACTCTTCATATACAAAGGAGGATGGCAAAATAGAGTTAAAAGCTACTTTTGTAACGACTCCTCGCACGGTCGTATTTGAAATTAATGATGCTTATGTAGCAAAAGGAAGTGGAGAATTTGAATTAAGCAGGAAAGTGAAAGTTGTGGATTTGGGTGATAATCCCTATACAGAAGGTTTCTCTTCCTCTTTCGGTTTGCAATTTGCATCGAAAGATTTCTTGGCTAATAATGAATATTTTATTCCGGCAGTTTGGTATAAAGGTAATTTTGAGAAAGAGGGGAACATCCCTTCTGGTATCCCGGTCTCTACAGATTTGAGTTTCCTTTATAGAGAAGATCGTATACCTCTTCCTGTGGTAATGATGCGTCAGAAAGAGAGTGGATTGACGTTTACTTTGGTACATAAAGATTCTAAGTGTGAAACGGTCTTGAATGATTCGCGCGGTGTGGAAGTTGACGAAGGTTATCAGTTTGGAGGAGTGGGAGTTGTCAATTGGAAGAAAACCGATACATTTACAGCAGTAGTGACTTATCCTGGTTCAGATTTGCGTACAGGTGGAATGGGGAGGCGTTTGCATCCCATAGTGAAAGATTTCGACAAACATGCTTACAAGGTATATTTTAAAATAAGTAAGACACCAGATTACGCTACTGCTGTAAATGAATCATGGCAGTTGGCTTTCAATCTGTATAATCCCCAAGTTTATAATGTGGATTTGACTTCAGCCTATTGGGGATTGATTGAAACAGTCAATCATTATTATTTGGATCCTTCTGTTGATAAGTCCGTAAAGGGACCCGGATTTCCGTGGAGTGTAAATTTGCGTAATTTTTCTTTAAACAAGGATACTTACGAGATTGGTTTTGTCGGTTCTCAACCCATAGCAGGTTATGCTTTATTTCGTGCAGGTGTAGAAAGTCAGAATGAGGAATATAAGGCAAGAGGGTGTAATGTCTTGAACTTGTGGGCCTCTGAAGGATTGACAGACTTGGGGCTTCCTAAAACGCGTTACGCTGCATTATGGGCGAAAACTTCCATGCGTCAGGCTTGTAATGGGATGGCAGGGTTGTTAAACGCATGGTGTTATGCTAAGCGCAATAATATTGATATTCCTTTGTGGCTGGCTGCTTGCAAGAAGTTTGGAGACTTCCTGGTGACTAACCAAAATGCAGATGGCAGTTATTATATGGAATATGATCCATTTAGTGTCGGGGGAGGAAAGCATCCGGCTGGAAATCTGAATAAATTCTTAACAATTTGTGCTGTTCGCTATTTAGTGGAACTTTATATTGCTACTGATGACGAACGCTATAAAGCCGCTGCTTTGAAAGCTGCGGAATTCTCTTACAGTAATATTCATGAGAAATACCTTTATGTAGCTTGTGTGGTGGATAATCCGCAAACAATTGATAGTGAATCTGGGCAACAGGCTATCAATGGCTTTTTGTCTGTCTATGACTTGACGAAGGATAAAAAATGGTTGGATGCTGCCGAGCAAGCTGCCATTTATACTGAAAGTTGGAGTTATATGTTTGAAGTTCCTGTGGAGAAGGATCAATTTGCAGAAACAGACTGGCCCAAAGATAGAAGTATTGTAGGACAACATATTATAGCTATTGGGCATTCTGCAACCGATTTGGGCTTTGCGTGGTCTGCATTTGTGTATTATCGCCTGTACCTGTTGACAGGAAAGGAACATTATCTTCATGTTGCACGTATTAGTGCTCACAATACCAAGCAATCGATGAACTTAGGGCAGAAGCTTTATCCTGGACAACCGGAAGGATTGCAACAGGAGGCTTTCCAAGTAAGAGTAAATAATGGTGCAGGACGCAGGATGAACTCCATTATGGAAGCATTGACCTGGAATTTTGCTGCTCATTTAGACCCAATGATACGATTTAAAGATGCTTTTGGTTCTTATGATTTAGAAGAAGTGGAGAAAATGCCTCAATCAGAAAAAGAAAGATTGAACGATAGATATTCTTTATATCAGTCTTCGGATTATGGACAAAAGTAAAAACTTATGTTTAATTTTAAATAATAATTTATGAAGCACTTATTTTTATTTATGTCGGCTGGCAATAAAAGGAAAAGCCTTTTATTATGGGCTGTTTTGACATTTTCCGTAATGCTTCAGGCACAGAATTGCTGTGCAGGGCATAGTTAAAGACGTAATGGGTGAACCATTGCCTGGTGTAAACATTATGGAGAAAGGGACGACTAATGGAGTGATATCCGATCTTGATGGTAAGTTTACTCTTTCAGTATCGGGAACAAATTCTGTACTGGTGGTTTCTTTTGTGGGCTATGCTTCGCAAGAAGTCAGTGTTAAAGGGAAACGAAGTCTTTCCATTACATTGAAGGAAGATGCAGAATTGTTGGATGAAGTGGTGGTTGTAGGTTATGCTACTCAGAAGAAAGCGACCCTTGCGGCAGCGGTAAGTTCGGTGAATAACAAAGATCTTGCCCGTTCTACATCTACTTCGGCTGCCAATGCGTTGGTGGGAAAGGTGTCTGGTATTACAGCACGCCAGAAATCCGGGCAACCGGGAACTTCGACTAATCTTCAGATTCGTAATATGGGTACTCCTCTTTACGTAATTGACGGTATTATGAAGGATGAAACTGCATTTAATGCTTTGGATATACATGATATAGAGAACGTATCTATCTTGAAGGATGGTGCTGCTGCTATCTATGGTGTGAAAGCGGCTAACGGTGTGGTTTTGATTACTACGAAAACTGGTAAGAAAGGGCAGAAGCCTCAAGTTAATCTGAATGCCTATATGGGTTGGCAAGGATGGACAAAATATCCGGAACTGCTGAATGCTTACCAATGGAAGTGGGGTAACTATATGAAACAAGTGAATGACGGTAACCTGACTGGAGCTGATAACATTGCCAATGCCAAGGCTGATTTGGAGAAATGGAGGACAGGGTATTATAATCCGAGCACAGGTGAAGACTATCGTGGATATGACTGGAAAGATCATTTTGTGAGTAATGCGGCGCCTCAATATTATGTAAATGCTAATATCAGTGGCGGTACAGAGAAAACAGATTATTATATTTCAATAGGTCATATTGATCAAGATGCCGTATTCAAAGAATATAATTATAATCGTACAAACCTGCAGGCAAATTTTAATATGCAGTTGACCGATAATTTCAAAGTGGGTTTTCAAGCATTGGGTAAAATGGAACAGAATGTTAATCCTGCACTTCCGGGTGGAGATGACTATTTCCAGATGCGTAATTCTATCTTTAACCTGATTCCGACTATGCGGCCGTATGCTAATGACAATCCGGATTATTTGAATTACATCAGCCCGACCCATGATGGTGCTCGTAATATGGCAGCCTATACGATAGATAATGCCGGAAAGCATCAGAAAGATTTTCGTACGATTCAACTTAGTGCAAATTTAGAGTATAAGACACCGCTTCCCGGATTGACAGCTAAAGGTTTACTCTCTTATTATTATGAGAATCTACATCAGGAGGATAATGAGAAAAGTTGGGATGAGTATAGATATGACCCTGCAACACAAGAGTATATAGTAGCATCTACTAAAACCAATACTTATCGTGGTATTATCACAAACCAGAAAGTTGAGATGATGGGGCAATTCACTTTGAATTATGACCATGTTTTTGCGCAAGACCACCATGTGACGGCTGTTGCCGGATTTGAATTCTTTAAGGAGGATCGGAAAAACCTGAACGTATATCAGAGTCCGGTAGAGAATCCGTTTGTCGATTTGGTTACAACGAATGCCAATAACAAAGTGGAGAATTCGGTGCGTACTATTACTACTGCCAGCTTTATTTTCCGTGCGGGTTATTCTTATAAAGAAAAGTATATCGTTGATTTTGCAGGTCGTTATGATGCTTCTTGGCGTTTCCTGCCTGGTAACCAATGGGGATTCTTCCCATCTGTTTCTGGTGCATGGCGTCTGTCAGAAGAAGAGTTCTATAAAGACTCTAAGGTGGCAGATTGGATTTCCAGTATCAAGCTGAGAGCTTCTTATGGTGAAATGGGTGATGATATGGCTACCAACTTTAATAGCAGTTATCCGGATTTTGCTTATTTATCCGGTTATACGTTCAATAATGGCGGGGCTATTATAAGCAGTAATCCTTTAGGCAATGGTGGAGACGCTTATACTACAGGTACCGTTTACAATGGAATTCCTCAGACAGGACTCTCTTGGATGAAAATTTCTATGCTGAATGTTGGTTTCGATATGGGTTTTCTGAACGACCGCTTGAGATTGGAAGTAGACTTCTTTAAAAGAAAAAGGAGCGGTATCCCTGCTACCCCTACCGATATAATTTATCCGTATGAGGCAGGTTACAGTGCACAAACGCGGAACTTGAACTCAGATCAGGTAAGTGGTATTGACGGTATGGTGAAATGGAATGACCGGATTGATGATTTCAATTATTTTGTGGGTGTTAATTTGACTTTGGCTCGTCAGAAAACATTGAATAATTATGGTGAAGTTTTCTTGAATGCATGGGACAAATATCGCTGGGCACAAGCTAATCGTTGGTCTAACGTGAAAAATGGTGCCGTATGGATGTGGGAAACAATTGGCGTATTCCAGACTCAAGAAGAAATTGATAATTATCCAGTGAATATCGATGGTGCTAACAACGTGAATCTACGTCCAGGTGATTTAATATTTAAGGATGTCAATGGTGACGGTATAATTGATGACTATGATAAGCGTCCTTTGGGTTATGCAGCTACCGATTATGATTGGGATAGTAGTAATGCTAATAAGAATCCCTTACTTTCAATGGGTATTAATTTAGGTTTTGAATATAAAGGTGTTGACTTTGCTGCTGACTTTGCTGGTGGTTTTATGAATACATTCATTGGTGATTGGCATGTGAAATATGGTATTGGTACTGATCAAATGGGATATGTATATAATGTAGTAGATTCTTGGCAGCATGAAGATATCTTTGATGCTAAATCTCCTTGGATATCAGGAAAATTCCCTGCTGTTCGTAGTAATAATCCTTCTATTAGGGATTGGAACGACTTTTATGCAAAAAAAGTTAATTATTTACGTTTACGTAACCTAGTTGTAGGTTATACATTACCCGCTAAATGGACAAAAAAAGTTTTGATACAAAAACTTAGAGTTTATTTTGAAGGTTCTAATCTACTTTGCTGGGATAGTTTGAATGATTTCGGTTTTGACCCTGAAATTTCTTCAGTTACAGGATTTGATTATCCACAGCATAAAGTATATACAGTCGGAGTAAACGTAACCTTTTAATTGAATATAATATGAAAAAAAATAGATTATCAATAGCATTATTATCAGGTTTGTTATTTTTCTCTTCTTGTGAAAACTGGTTGGAACAAGAAAACCGGATGTCCTTCACGGAAGATCAAGCCTATACATCAGAGACTGGAATTAACAGTATTGTTGCCAACCTGTATGGCCGCATGAAATACTGGCAGGATTTTAATACTGATGGGGAGTCTTATGACCTTACTCGTTGGGACGAGGCATCTAATAACAGCCAATATTGGGCTTCTGCAGGGAATGTAGGAACAGATTATAGAAATTATTATGATTATGGTTTTATCCGTGAATTGAATCTTCATATTCGTAACCTGAATACATTGTCTGCCGGTTCGATTGCTGATGATAAGTTGAAATATTTTCAGGCAGAGGCCCGTTATTTGAGAGCTTACAATTATTTCAAGATGGTTACTCAATACGGAGGTGTACCTTTGGTTACTGAAGTAACGGAATATATGGATGATCCGACTCCATTGGCAGTACCTAGAAATAAAGAATCTGAAGTTTATGATTTTATCATTAGTGAGTTGGATGCCATAAAAGAGGATTTTGGAACTTCACAAGTTAGGACCCGTGCTACTAAAGGTGCTGTTATGGCTTTGAAGTGTCGTGCCGCTTTGTATGCTGGAACTTTGGCATATAATTATGACAAAAGCGCTACCAAGACTCTGAATTTGTCAAGTGGTGCAACCGGTATCCCCAAGAATAAGGCAGAAGAGTATTTGAAGGCTTGTTTGGACGCTTGCGCCGAATTGGAGGCTTTAGGTTATCAACTTTACCAGAAACAGGCTGACCTGGCTACTAACTATGCGGAAGCCTTTATTGCTAAGCCGGACGATAATCCTGAACTGATTTTTTGTAAAGCTTATGATGGGGTGAATGTGAAGAATAATTTTACAACCCGTGCCCTTACACGTAAGTTGGTACGTAATTCAAATAATAAAGCGGGTTGCCAGATTAATCCTGTCCTCAATCTGGTAAATGACTATGAGATGCTTGATACTCATGAGATGAAAGAGATAGATGCCTATGTTGGTGATGAAGTGGTTGAGGATATGAATGTATATACATCTTCTTATAAATATAATCTGTACGATAATCCGGAAGATATTTTTGCAGGCCGTGACCCTCGTTTGGCAGGTACGGTATTGTATCCGGGAAGTTCGTTTAGAGGGTCTTCTGTTGATCTTCAGGCTGGTTTGGCTATTCCTACAGCAGATGGCTATGAGTTTGAAGCCGCACGTACTATCCAAGAAGTTGACAGTAGAATGTATGAAGGACAGAAAGTGACAGGAGAAGATGGACCGCTTTGTGGAGATGATGGTAGCAGTAACTGGTATATATCTCATTCCGGTTTTTTGTTGAGGAAATTTGTGGATACTGCCACAGGAAGTGAAATTAATGCTAACAGTTCGGTTCCTTATGTAGTGTTCCGTTTTGGCGAAGCTTTGTTGAATGCCGCTGAGGCTGCTTTCTATTTGAATGAATTGGGAGTGGCTACTTATAATGGCCGTTCTACCAAGGCTATAGCATTAGATTACATTAACCGTGTACGTCAGCGTGCTGGCGGAGACGTGTTCAAGTTGACAGAGAACGAACTTACATTTGACCGTATTGTAAATGAGAGACGCGTGGAATTGGCATTTGAAGACCATCGTTATGATGATTTGAAGCGTTGGAGAGTTGCTGATGAATGGTGGTACTATGACCAAGCTAATCCAACTGCCACTATCTATGTATTGTGGCCCTATAAAATCTATGCTCCGGGTACATCTGAAGACGGCAAGTGGATTTATCGGAAGATGAAAGCACAGAACAGGTCTAATAATGCTATTTTGTATTTTGATAATAAGATGTATTATAATTCATATCCGATGAATGAAGGTAACCCGAATATTGAAAAGAACCCGAACCATTAATCCACTAAAGCTTAAAAACAATGAAACTAAAATCTATAATTACAGCAGCATTTGTCGTATTGGGATTTGTCATGGTATCCTGCGAATATGATAATTACGACGCTCCGTCTTGTCTTTTCAGTGGCCAGTTGAAGTGTGACGGTGAGAACTTCCCTTTTGATTCAAATAAAGGGTTATTAAGAGTCTTCCAGAGCGGTTATGGTAAAATAGACGGTGGCGGTACGGGTATACGTGTCGACGATCAGGGACACTACCAGCAGCTCTTCTTCGATGCGGACTATAAAATGACATTAGTGAATGAAACATTGCCTTTCGAACTTCCTGATTTTGAATCACGGGGTGCAGGTAAAGGCTATGATTCTATCGCCTATCATTTTAACTCGAATGTTACAAGAGACTTTGAAGTGCGTCCGTACTACAAATTGAAGAATTTGAAAGCTGAATTGAAGAATGGCAATATCGTTGCTACTTTCAATATTGAGAAGAT
>ERZ835080.1340-NODE-1340-length-18722-cov-3.362297_pt1 | contig 18722 bp, 13 predicted proteins | sample MGYA00519688_ERZ835080 | MGnify/ENA primary metagenome ERZ835080 (study PRJEB31850, sample SAMEA3708770) | human gut metagenome | biome: human gut; feature: human-associated habitat; material: faeces | place: China | collected 2014 ... | reverse complement strand
TGCCTTTTTGATATGGAAACAGTATCTTAACAAAATGAGCAATAGTGGATCGCATGGAAATGTCTGATTTGATATATAATATGAATCGGGTAAACTTTTTTCTCTATGCTCTTTGTAAATCCGGGATGGATTGAATAGACCATTGAAACTGGTTGTTTTTCTTTGATTTAGCCACCGTTATTATGATGGTGGCTAAATTTCTTATCTTAGATAAAGATACAGGAGGTGCCCCTTTTTTCATAAATGCCATTGTCGTTTCTGTCTATAACCATAAAACATACTTGAAATCGGAAGTTTTTAGGGGTATACCCCTAAAAACTTCCGATTAATTATTTATATTTGTGTCTATAACCCTAAAAACTTCAGTTGTATGATTAATCGTGAACTTTATATGGAGCAAATCACTCCTTTTATTGATAAGCCATTTGTGAAAGTTATCACTGGTATTCGTCGCTGTGGCAAGTCGGTCGTGTTGCGTTTAATTCGTGAGGAACTTTTACGAAGAGGAGTATCTGAGGATTATATTATTTATATGAACTTTGAAAGTTTCGAGTGGATAGACATGAAGGAGGCGAAGGCGTTATACGCTCATATTCGGGAAGCTACGAAAGCCTCGGGAAAATATTATATTCTCTTGGATGAGATTCAGGAAGTTACAGATTGGGAAAAGGCAGTGAATGCCTTTTTGGTTGACTTGGATGTAGATATTTATGTGACAGGTTCTAATTCACGTTTACTATCTTCCGAGTTTTCGACTTATTTGGCAGGAAGATACGTTGCCTTTCACATTATGACTTTATCCTTTAGAGAATATCTATTATTTCATGATCTCCCGCTGACAATTTCTGTATCCGACCGTAAAACGGAGTTTCTGAAATATCTTCGTATGGGAGGATTTCCGGCTATTCATACGGCAAACTATGATTATAATGCTATCTACAAAATAGTGTATGATATTTATTCTTCTGTCATTCTTCGTGATACCGTGCAGAGGCATAGCATTCGTAACGTAGAAATGCTTGAAAGAGTGGTGAAGTTTGTTTTTGATAATATTGGGAATAAACTAAATGCGAAAAATATTGCCGACTATTTCAAAAGTCAGCAACGGAAAGTAGATATCAATACGATTTATAATTATCTCAATGCTTTAGATAGTGCTTTTGTCATTCAACGTATACCACGTTATGACATCAAGGGCAAAGAGATTCTGCAAACCAATGAAAAGTATTTTGTAAGTGATCTTTCATTAATTTATTCTGTGATGGGATATCGGGACCGCTTAATAGGGGGAATGCTCGAAAATTTGGTTTGCATGGAGTTGAAACGCCGCGGATACGAAGTATATGTAGGTAAACAGGATGAAAAAGAAGTTGATTTTGTAGCCATTAGGCGTGAAGAGAAAATATATGTGCAGGTTACTTATCAACTTGGCTTGCAAGCAACCATCGATCGTGAGTTTGCCCCTTTACTGGCAATTGATGATCATTATCCTAAATATGTGGTTAGTATGGATGATCTATGGCAAGATAATATTGAAGGGGTTAAGCATCGGCATATAGCCGATTTTCTACTTGATGAGTGGTAAAGACGGACTAAAGCTTTAGTCCGTCTAACAAATCTAAATAAATCCCGATAGCCTCTTCTATCTCTTTCAGCATAATATACTCTTCGGCTGTATGTGAACGTGAAGAGCGTCCCGGACCGATCTTTACCGACGCAAAGGACATCAATGCCTGATCTGACAAAGTCGGGGAACCGAAAGGTATGCGTCCCATCTTCACCGCTTTCTGTACGAACGGATGTTTCTCATCAATTCGTGAAGAGTTGAGGCGGAACGAGCGGGCTTTCGCATCGCAGGCTATATGCTTTCTGATCTCTGCAAATAAATCTTCGTTGGAGTAAAGTTCGTTGCTTCGGATATCAACAACAAATGTACATTTATCGGGAACTACATTGTGCTGAGTGCCCGCATTGATTACCGTAACGCTCATTTTTACCGGCCCGAGTAAAGGTGATTCTTTCTCGAAACGATAATCACGGAACCAGGCGATATCGTTCAATACCTTATAAATGGCATTATCTCCTTCATCGCGTGCGGCATGTCCGGCTTTTCCCGTAGCAGTTACATCCAGTACCATCAACCCCTTTTCGGCAATGGCAGGTTGCATCTCCGTAGGTTCGCCTACGATAGCGAATGAAACAGGGGGTAACCCCGGTAATACACTTTCAATTCCCTCCTTACCCGAAACTTCTTCTTCGCAGGAAGCCAGATAGATGAGATTGTAATTTTGAGAAGTGCGACATAGTTGCAGGAACACCTGTAAGAGCGAAACAACACTGGCTCCGGCGTCGTTACTGCCCAATCCGTATAATTTACCGTTTTCCTCGCGGGGTGTGAAAGGGTCTTTGCGCCAGCCATTTACGGGTTTTACCGTGTCGATATGAGAATTGAGCAGGATTGTCGGCTTTTTAAGGTCGAACATAGGACTGAGGCACCAAACATTGTTTCCCTTGCGTCCGGTCTGCATCCCTTCGGCTTCGATATAATTTTGCAGGAAATCAGCGGCTTGCGTCTCTTCCCGACTGATGGACGGAATGCTGATTAGTGATTTCAACAGGCTTACAGCTTCGGCTGTCATGGTTGGAATATCGTATTTCATATACAAACTTGTTAATTTAGAGCTTAATATTTGCACAAAGATACTCGTTTTGCGCAATAGTTTCAAATAAAACTAATACCTTTGTACCATATTTATCAATACAAAGAGTATGACTTATCATCATTTATCTGTCTTGGTCCACCGTCAGGCTGAAAAGTATGGCGACAGGGTAGCATTGAGGTACCGCGACTATGAGACAGCACAATGGATTCCGATTACCTGGAATCAATTCTCCGGAACTGTACGACAGGCTGCTAATGCTTTCGTTGCGCTAGGAGTGGAGGAACAAGAGAATATCGGTATTTTTTCACAGAATAAACCTGAATGGTTCTATGTCGATTTCGGCGCATTTGCCAATCGTGGGGTTACTATTCCGTTCTATGCAACGAGTTCACCCGCACAGGCACAATACATTATCAACGATGCGCAAATCCGTTATCTTTTTGTAGGCGAACAGTATCAGTATGATTCTGCATTCAGCATCTTCGGCTTTTGTTCCTCGTTACAACAACTGATTATTTTCGATCGTTCGGTAGTAAAAGACCCGCGTGATGTCTCTTCCATCTATTTTGATGAGTTTATGGCAATGGGCGAAGGATTGCCGCATAATGAGGTGGTGGAAGAACGTACCGCACGTGCTTCTTACGATGATCTGGCTAACATCCTTTATACTTCCGGTACGACGGGAGAGCCGAAGGGAGTAATGTTGCATCATTCGTGCTATCTGGAGCAGTTCCATACGCATGACGAGCGTCTGACGACAATGACCGACAAGGACGTTTCTATGAACTTCCTTCCGTTGACACACGTATTCGAGAAGGCATGGTGCTATCTTTGTATTCATAAAGGAGTACAGATCTGCATCAATCTTCGTCCGGCAGATATCCAGACAACCATTAAAGAAATTCGTCCGACACTGATGTGCAGCGTACCCCGTTTCTGGGAAAAGGTATATGCCGGTGTACAGGAGAAGATCAATGAAACGACAGGATTGAAGAAGGCGCTGATGCTGGATGCCATCAAAGTCGGCAGAATCCATAATCTGGATTATCTTCGGTTGGGAAAGACCCCTCCGGTGATGAATCAACTGAAATATAAGTTCTACGAGAAGACTATTTATTCTTTGCTGAAGAAGACGATCGGTATTGAGAATGGAAATTTCTTTCCGACAGCCGGTGCAGCCGTGCCCGATGAAATCAATGAATTTGTTCATTCGGTAGGAATCAACATGGTGGTCGGCTATGGACTGACAGAATCTACGGCTACGGTATCATGTACTTTGCCGGTAGGTTATGATATCGGTTCGGTAGGTGTGGTATTGCCGGGACTGGAAGTGAAGATAGGCGAAGACAATGAAATCCTGCTCCGTGGAAAAAGTATAACCAAAGGATATTATAAAAAGGCGGAAGCTACTGCCGCTGCTATCGATGCTGACGGCTGGTTCCATACAGGCGATGCAGGTTATTTCAAGAATGGGCAGTTATTCCTGACAGAGCGCATTAAGGATTTGTTTAAGACGTCGAATGGTAAATATATTGCTCCGCAAGCATTGGAAACCAAACTGGTGATAGATCGTTATATTGACCAGATCGCTATTATCGCAGATCAGCGGAAGTTTGTTTCTGCCTTGATCGTTCCGGTGTACGGGTTTGTCAAGGACTATGCGAAGGAGAAAGGAATCGAATACAAAGATATGGCCGAACTGTTGCAGCACCCAAAGATTGTCGGTCTGTTCCGTGCACGGATAGAGACCTTGCAACAGCAATTTGCGCATTATGAACAGATCAAACGCTTCACATTACTTCCTGAACCTTTCAGCATGGAGCGTGGAGAATTGACTAATACATTGAAGTTGAAACGCTCAGTGGTTTCTGAAAACTACAAAGAACTGATTGAGAAGATGTACGAAGAATAAGGCTTTTCTCGGTCTGGCCTGATGATAAACGATAAACGGTGAACAAGCTGCATATTTGGCAAGCTGTTCACCGTTTGTTCTTTGTGTATCAATTGGCTATGTATCTGCTATTTTATAGAGAACACTATACTTTAGTAACCGAAGATTTGTTCCTGAGTGAGTTCCTCGATAGGGCCTACTGCTTTCAGCTTATTCATATCGAGGTCTTTCTTGTCTCCCAAGATGCAATACACATACGTGCGTCCTTTCACCCATTCCTTTTGGAAATCAACGATATCTTTCAATGTCATAGTCTGCACGTCATTATAGAGTTTGATGCGCGGATCTACGCTTTGTCCCAAATCCTGTGCATTGATATAAGTCCAGATAATATCGCTTTTGATGATGCGGTCGGTACGCATGCGGTTGATTAATCCTTCTTTTGCCAATTTGAAGGCTGCTTCGGATTCTGGCATATTGTTGATAATATCGTTGAACGTATTGACGGCATCAATCATCTTGTCATTTTGAGTTGCAATCTGGGTACGTATCGTATATGGATACTTCAGATAGCTTGGCGGCATTATACCCGCCCATGCGGAATAAGCCAGTCCACGTGTTTCACGCATTTCCTGGAAGACGATGGAGTTCATGCCTCCGCCGAAATATTCGTTATATAATTCGCGGGTAGGTTCTATAGCCGGATCGTATTTCTTATCAAGATTGGAAATTTGCGCCATATAAATCTGTTTGGCTTCGTAAGGAGCTACCAGCACTTTGGTCGCCGGAGTTTCAAGATAAGAGTATTCGTTTCCTGCAGGAATATCTTTCAGAGTAGCCGGTACCTGGTGGTATTGTTCGATGGTAGCCAGCAGGTCTTTGCTGCTGCTAGGGCCATAATACAGGATACGATGTTTGTAGTTGTTCTGATTGTGAATCCGGTCAACCAGTTCCTGTGGATTCATGCTGGCGAGCTCTGCTTCCGTCAGTAAATTGGTGGCAGGAGACTTCGGGCCGTACATCGCATAATTCATCAGGCGGGAGAAGTTCTGTCCTTGATTCAGTTTGGCATCTGCACGGGCTTTCAGTATATCTCCGACCAGATTGTCGTAAGCTTCCTTGTTTACTTGTGCGTCTGCCAGTAACTTCTCGAATAGTTGCATGGCAGCCGGCATATTCTCATTCAGACCGGAAAGAACCACGTAGGTGCGTTCGTTGCCCGGAGAAACGTAGAAAGTACAGGCCAGACGATAGAACTCGCTTTTCAGTTCTTCCGGTGTCATGTCGGAAGTGCCCAGATATTCGAGGTAGTCGAAAGCTGTTCCCAAAGCCTTATCGTTGTTGTTACCCATATCGAATACGTAGATCAGCTGGAAGAGATCGTTGGTGACATTCTGCTTATAAAGTACCGGAATGTCGGATTTCGCTGTCAGCTGGCTCATATCTTTCTTGAAGTCGAGGAATACGGGTTCGACGGGCTTCACTGCACTCTCCTGTATGGAGGTAAGGAAAGGACTTGTCACATCCCGGTTGGATACGATGGGAGTAATCTCCGGCTTCGTCATCTTCTTCTCGTTCGGGTCTTTGCCTTGTTTCTTGTAGATAACGGCATAATTATCTTCTTTCAGATATTTGTCGGCAAAGGCCACGATATCCTCTTTGGTCAGTTTAGCCATACGGTCAATGGCAGTCACTTCGTCCTCCCAGTTTGTTCCGTTAATGAATGAGTTGACGAATATGTCAGCGCGTCCTTCATTGCTTTCCATGCTCTGGAGTTCGTAGAGCTTGAAGTTGTTGATATTGGCTTGCAGCATCTTCTCATCGAACTCTCCGGCACGAAGTTTCTTGATCTCGTTCAGCAAGAGGTCCTTGACTTCTTCCAGCGTTTGTCCCTGTTTGGGAAGTCCGCCCAATATGAAGGCTGAGTAATCTGCCAGTCCCATCGGGTAACCGTAGCTGTTCAGCACCTTCTGCTGCTGGTTCAGATCAAGGTCGATGAGTCCTGCCTTTCCATTGTATAATACTTGCGAAACAACTTGCAGAACCTCGAAATCCTTGCTGGCCAATCCGGGGAATCTCCATGCCAGTGCAACGCTTTCCGCATCCGGACCTAATACCTCTTTAACTACAGGTGTGGTGATCGGATCTTCTTTCGGCAGATTCAGTTTGGGAAGTTCCGGATTCGGTTTCAGGCTGCCGAAGTACTTATCTATCAGGGAAATGGTTTCATCCGGGTCTAAATCTCCGGACATACAGATCGCCATATTATTGGGAACGTACCATTGTTTATAGTAATTCTTGATATTGGTGATGGAAGGGTTCTTCAGATTCTCCTGTGTACCCAATACGGTTTGTGTTCCATAAGGATGCTTGGGGAAGAGAGAGGAGAAGATCGCCTCCTGCACTTTGCTGTTGTCCCGGGTCAGAGACATATTTTTTTCTTCGTATACAGCTTCCAGTTCCGTATGGAAACCGCGGATGACATTATTCTCGAAGCGGTCTGCCTGAATCTTTGCCCAGTTCTCTATCTGATTGGAGGGGATATCTTCCTGATAGACAGTCTGGTCATACCATGTGTAGGCGTTGCTGCCGGAAGAACCGATAGCAGCCATCAGCTTGTCATATTCGTTGGGAATGGCGTATTTGGATGCTTCGTAAGAGAGGCTGTCGATGGTGTGGTAGATCGCTTTGCGCTCTGCTTCGTCCGTCGTCTGGCGGTATATCTCAAATTGCTGTTCAATTTGGTCCAATAGTGGTTTTTCGGCAGCATAATCCTGTGTGCCATACTTGTCGGTACCTTTAAACATCAGGTGTTCAAAGTAGTGTGCCAGTCCGGTCGTTTCTGCCGGGTCGTTCTTTCCGCCCACCCGCACGGCGATGAATGTTTGAATGCGGGGAGTTTCCTTGTTTACAGTGAGGTAAACTTTTAATCCGTTGTCCAGTGTGTAGATGCGGGCTTTCAGCGGGTCATTGGGCACTGTCTCGTAGCTATACTTCTTTTGTGAGCTACAACTGCTCATCACTAATGCAAGGAAGAGCGATAAGCATGAAAGTTTCAGGAGTTTGTTCATATTGTGACAACATTTTAGTGACAGAAACAAAGGTAGCGGAATTTTTCTTACCTTTGCACCGAAAAGAGAAATTTGTAAATTGTAAATGATAAAATTGTAAATCACATGATTACTATTGAACAACTTAAAGACGTGAAAGAGCGCACTGATGCGCTGAGGAGGTATCTTTGACATCGACGGGAAGAAAATTCAAGTCGAAGAAGAGCAACTAAGAACGCAGGCGCCGGGATTCTGGGATGACCAGAAGAAAGCGGAAGCCCAGATGAAACTGGTGAAAGACCTGCAAAAGTGGATTGACGGCTATAATGAAGTCAAGACACTGGCGGACGAACTGGAACTGTCGTTCGATTTTTATAAAGAAGAATTAGTGACTGAGGGAGATGTGGACACGGCTTATGCGAAAGCCAGTGAAGCGGTAGAAGCACTCGAACTCAAGAATATGCTGCGTGATGAAGCCGACCAGATGGCCTGTGTGTTGAAAATCAACTCCGGTGCGGGTGGTACGGAAAGTCAGGACTGGGCATCTATGTTGATGCGTATGTATCTGCGCTATGCTGAAACGAACGGTTACAAGGCTACTATCGCCAACCTTCAGGAAGGGGATGAGGCAGGAATCAAAACCTGTACCATCAATATTGAGGGAGATTTCGCTTATGGTTATCTGAAAGGAGAGAACGGCGTTCACCGTCTGGTGCGTGTTTCTCCGTACAATGCGCAAGGCAAGCGCATGACATCGTTTGCTTCCGTGTTCGTCACTCCGTTGGTGGACGACAGTATCGAAGTGAATATTCTGCCTGCCTGCATTTCATGGGATACATTCCGAAGCGGTGGTGCCGGTGGTCAGAACGTTAATAAGGTGGAATCCGGCGTCCGTCTGCGCTATCAGTACAAAGACCCTTATACGGGAGAAGAAGAGGAAATCCTTATCGAGAATACCGAAACTCGTGACCAGCCGAAGAACCGTGAGAATGCAATGCGCCAGTTGCGCTCTATCTTATACGATAAAGAATTGCAGCACCGCATGGCAGAACAAGCGAAAGTGGAAGCCGGTAAGAAGAAAATCGAATGGGGATCGCAGATTCGCAGCTATGTATTCGATGACCGTCGCGTGAAAGACCATCGTACCAACTATCAGACTTCGGATGTAAACGGAGTGATGGATGGTAAAATCGAGGAATTCATCAAAGCCTATCTGATGGAATTTTCATCGCAGGAATCATAAAAACAAAAATTAGCGAGTGTTATTTTTGGAAAGTTAAAAGATTTGTTTTTACTTTGTTAGCGTTGAACTTTAAAGCTAACATTATGGGTAAAAGTAAGAGAAAAGTAGCACATAGTAAGAAAGAGGAGGAGCAGGCCCAGCGGGTAGTCAAGATAGTATTTGTTTCACTCATTATTTTGGCGCTGATTATGCTGATCGCATATTCCTTTTTCGGCTGATTGATTCACCACAGGTTACACAGTTTTGCATGGACGGGGACACGTTGATTGTCGACGGTGAATATCCATGCTGACGAGGGTAGTCCGTGGTGAATTCTTTTTTTGTAACCCCTTTGTTATCCATGTAACAGTATTGTAACCATTCTGTAATTTCACCGTATCTCTTTTGTAATCTCTCCGTATCTTGCTCATTGTACCTTTGCCGCGAATTAAGTAGCAAACAATTGAATGAGTAGAATTACAACAACCGTCGCCCTGCTTTTGATGGCGACAGCAGCCTGCGGACAGGCTAAAGAAGATGCCGGGGATGGCAAACAGCTGGATAAGCAGACCATGGAACTGAAAGATTATTTGCCCGAAATTCATGGAACGATCCGGGGAAAATATGAGTTCCAGACAGAAACCAACGAAAGCCGTTTTGAAGTGCGGAATGCCCGCTTCAGTGTTTCGGGAAATGTACATCCGATTGTTGCCTATAAAGCGGAGATCGATTTGTCCGACGAGGGTTCCATCAAGATGCTTGATGCGTATGCCCGTGTATTTCCTGTCAAGGACCTGAATTTTACGATTGGTCAGATGCGTGTACCTTTCACGATCGACGCCCATCGTTCTCCCCATCAGCAGTATTTTGCCAATCGTTCGTTTATAGCCAAGCAGGTGGGCAATGTGCGTGATGTCGGTTTCACCGGTTGTTATACACAAAAAGAAGGTCTTCCTTTTATCCTTGAAGGTGGATTGTTTAACGGCTCCGGACTGACTAATCAGAAGGAATGGCATAAGACCTTGAATTATTCGATAAAAGCACAGTTGCTGCCTAATAAAAATTGGAATCTCACTTTGAGCACTCAAATGATAAAGCCGGAACATACCCGTATTAATATGTATGATGCCGGCATCTACTATCAGAATAATCGTTTTCATATCGAAGCGGAGTATTTGTATAAAATGTATGGACACGAAGCGTTTAAGGACGTTCATGCGGTCAATAGCTTTGTGAATTATGATTTGCCGTTGAAAAAAGTATTCAATAAGATTTCTTTTCTGGCCCGTTATGATATGATGACTGACCACAGTAATGGGCTGGCGGACAGTGAGACAGGTGTTTTGAAGATAAACGACTATGCCCGTCATCGTGTGACAGGCGGTATCACGCTGAGCCTTTCCAAAGCTTTTATTGCCGATCTCCGTCTCAACTTTGAGAAGTATTTCTATCAGAAGTCCGGAGTTCCCAAAGAATCGGAGCGTGATAAAATCGTTATTGAGTTTATGACGAGATTTTGATTTTTAATTATCTTTGTGCTATGGCACAAGAAATAGAACGTAAATTTTTAGTTTCCGGTGATTTTAAATCCTTTGCTTTTGCGCAGAGCCGGATTATGCAGGGATATATTTGCAGCGCCCGTGGTCGGACGGTGCGGGTTCGTATTCGTGACGATAAAGGTTATCTCACTATCAAAGGTGCTTCCAACGAATCGGGTACCAGTCGCTATGAGTGGGAAAAGGAACTTCCCTTGTCCGAAGCGGAAGAACTGATGAAACTTTGCGAACCGGGAATGATTGATAAGACCCGTTATCTGGTACGTAGTGGCAATCATATCTTCGAAGTAGACGAGTTCTACGGTGAGAATGAAGGACTTATTGTGGCTGAAGTAGAGCTGGGCACGGAAGATGAGGCGTTTGTCAAGCCCGGGTTTATTGGCGAAGAAGTGACCGGGGATGTACGCTACTATAACTCTCACCTGATGAAAAAACCGTATAAAACGTGGTGAATGTTAACAAATAAGCTGTATATTTGTTCTTAGTACTAAAAGAGCAGTATATGGAACAGTTGTACAATTATCTACCGAGGGAACTGATAACTTTCGTTCTGGTTACTTTATTTTCTTTACTTATCGGACTGTCACAACGACGGATCAGTCTGAAGCGTGAAGGGGAAACAACTCTCTTCGGGACTGACCGTACATTTACTTTCATTGGTATTCTAGGCTATTTGCTCTATATACTCGATCCTACGGATATGCGTCTGTTTATGGGTGGTGGTGCTGTGCTCGGTTTATTGCTGGGCTTGAACTATTACGTCAAGCAGTCTCAATTCCATGTTTTTGGTGTAACGACCATTATTATTGCACTGATTACTTATTGTCTGGCTCCTATTGTTTCTACCCAGCCTTCCTGGTTTTATGTGATGGTGATTGTGACGGTGCTTTTATTGACGGAGCTTAAACACACTTTTACGGAGTTTGCCCAGCGGATGAAGAACGATGAGATGATTACGCTGGCAAAGTTCTTGGCTATCAGTGGTATCATATTGCCTATGTTACCGCACAAGAACCTGATTCCGGATATTAATCTCACTCCTTATTCTATTTGGCTGGCGACGGTTGTTGTCTCCGGTATCTCGTATTTGTCTTACTTGCTGAAACGCTATGTGTTTCATGAATCGGGAGTATTGGTTTCCGGCATTATCGGTGGATTGTATAGTAGTACTGCCACAATTTCGGTATTGGCCCGTAAAAGCAGAAAGGCTTCCGAGCAGGAGGCGAACGAATATGTAGCTGCTATGCTGCTTGCGGTCAGCATGATGTTTCTGCGTTTTATGATATTGATTCTGATCTTTAGCAGGGAGATATTTACATCTATCTATCCTTATCTTTTGATTATGTCTGTGGTAGCTGCCGTTGTTGCGTGGTTTATCCATTCCCGTCATCGACGCTCCAAGGATATGACCGATGAGTCGGAAGATGAGGACAGCAGTAACCCGCTCGAATTTAAAGTTGCTCTGATTTTTGCCACTCTCTTCGTTGTGTTTACAGTGCTGACGCACTATACTTTGGTTTATGCGGGTACAGGCGGATTGAATCTGCTTTCTTTTGTATCCGGACTTAGTGACATTACTCCTTTTATCTTGAACCTTTTGCAGAATACAGGGAGCGTAGCTGTACTGGTTGTTGTGGCTTGCAGTATGCAGGCTATTATCAGTAATATTCTGGTGAATATGTTTTATGCTTTGTTTTTTGCAGGGAAAGGTAGTAAGTTACGTCCCTGGATTTTGGGAGGATTCGGGACGGTGATCGGGGTAAATCTTGTGTTGCTTCTGTTCTTCTATTTTATTTGAAATCATAAACGGTTGCTACATAAAACAACGCATTACGCTTTGTCTTTTGAGAAAAGTAATTGTTATTTAGATACAATAGTATCTGGATTATGGAAATAATGGATTAATTGAATACAATGGTATGCCTCTACTTTATAATTTTGATATAGAAAGACCGGAAGAGTTATTTGCAATATTTGTGATTCACTTATTAAATATTAAAGAGCCCTATCTGTTTTGTCCAATATTTACAGATAGGGAATCTTAAAGATGAATGTTATTTCTTACCAGGTCCAGTCACTTTCTTTATAATTCTTTTCTATATTGGCTTCGATATCATCAGGTAGATTGTGATAAAAATCAATTCCCGTTATACTTTCTAGTTCATCAATAGATTTAGCACATTTTTTTATATCTTTTGATTTATCAAATGTATGCTCTATATAAAATCCTATCGCTTTATATTGCCCATTTTTATAAGATAAGATTGTAGAAAAGTAATATTTAGGGATTTGTACGCCATATTTACCTGTCTCGAGTATTGCATAGTCTATAGAGGTTCCTTTTACAATATAAGTCGTGTCTTGGGCGTTAAAAACTTTTCCCCATTTTTGTATTTGGTTTTCTATTGCATCCCAAGTACTTCCTCCCTCATTGAATCCACTTATAAGTTGTGGACTGATATTGGAATAATAGAATGTCTGATCATTTGCTTCTTGACTATACAGTCTATCAGAAGAGGCTACCATATGTCCTCTATTGTATGGGTTATAGTAGTCTTCACGACTTGTTTGATATTTTGAGGGAATATTGGGATCCGTTTTATATGGATCTCTGCGTTTAGCTCCATCTCCGGATGTCACATTATCAAAAGTGAATGCTACCCAACGTACATGCTTTTTCGTGCAATCATATTCATAGCTATAAGTAACGGTTTCTTTGCCATTTACTTTAGTAGTCCAAGTATGAAAGATATTCATATCTCCTCCTTTTAGCTTTGGAATCTCAATCCTTCCTGCATATCCCGATGGATTAGGATCCGGATCAGGCTCTTCACCATTTCCACCTTTTTGAGTGATCGTTACATTTTCACTCTTTCCATTAGATGTTACGGTAATAACAGTATGACGTTTATCTCCATCATTGGCAGACACAGAACAGATGGTAGAGGCATTCCCGTTTCCCTCTTTGTTATTTATTGTGCACCAACTATCCTGACTAGATGCAGTCCACTTACCGTCTGTCTTTATTTGTAGAAAGAAACTGCCTCCCTTTGCGGAAACTTCATTGTTTTTAAGGTCTGTACTAACACTTAATCCGCCAATATTATCTGTTGGATCATTGTTGTCGCTACCACACGCTGCAAACAGGGTAGGGAGTACTACTAATAGTAAGGTTTGGATGAATTTATGTTTCATAAGTTAACTGTTCGTTAGTCTTTAATCTCTTTGATTAAATAAATAATGGTTGGCAAGTGGTCGCTATATCCGTTAAGCCATACACCTCCGGCATGTGTTCTTTTGGGATATCCTTTGTACTTTCCTTCTTTTTGGAACATATAATCTCTTCTAAAGATTTCGTTTCTGTAATATTTCAGTGTACTTCTGTCATTACCTAATAAATTTCCTGTAAATACGATCTGATCAAACAGATTCCATTTACCATCATACATTAAAGTACCGTTACCCTTCTTTAAAGTGTCCCACCAGGGATTATACAAATCATGTTCCTTTGTCTCTTGAGTTTTGCGTTTTGCTCCTAATGCAACAGCCATACTTTTGTCCATTGGATCGTCATTCATGTCTCCCATGATGATGACCTTTGCATTTGAATCCTCATTTAATAAAGAATCTTTTAAGGCTCGGACTTGTTCTCCTGCTCTTTCCCGAGCGGGTGATGCGGCTGCACGTGAAGGCCAGTGATTTACGATAAAGTGCACCTTTTCACCGGCAAGTGTACCGCTGGCAATAAGGAAACCACGGGTTTTATAGGTAGTATCATTATTCTCATAAATATATGGAGCGAGTTTGCTGGCAGTGAGGTGAAAGAATTTCGGATTGTAGAAAAATGCACAGTCCACACCACGCCGGTCCGGACCTTCATAATGAACAATTTCGTATCCTCTGTCGGATAAAGCAGGTTGTTTGAGTAGATCTTCCAATACTCTTCTGTTTTCAACTTCCGACATACCGATAATAGTTGGTCCTAATGGTAATTTGTCTGTCGATAGCTGACTTAATATTTCAGACATGTTTTTTAGCTTCGCTTCATATTTCATGGAGTTCCACTTATTTTTACCATTTGGTAAATATTCAAAGTCGTTTTTGCCCGCGTCATGAATTGTATCGAACAGATTCTCAAGGTTATAAAACGCTACGCTGTAAAGAGCATACTTTTTCTCCTGTGAATAGCTTGTTATCGAAATAAACAGTAACAGGCCCCATACCGTTAAAAACTTTTTCATTATTTATCTATAAATTAGGTTTCTGAATATTACATTGGTTTGACAAATATCTAAAAAGAAAACGGAAAAACAAGTATTATCACCTATTTTTTCTTTGTTTTTTCTTGTAATATCCCTTTTTTTTTGTTGTTTTGTACTCTCGCTGTAATATAACTGTGAATTTTCGTGCTACAAATTAACACTAATAATAATTTAAATTATGAAACAAAGATTAGGAATAGTGATTGCATTGTTTTGTCTTTCGCCAGCTATTTTTGCTCAGCAGAAGGCCGAAAAGAATGCACGTGAAGATAATGCTTCTTTCACATTCACTGAATCGCAATTGAATGAAGATGATGATGCAGCTCAAAGTGCATCTGCTTTTGTCTCTTCCAACAATGATGTGTACCTTTCTAATGTCGGCTACTTGTTTAGCCCGATGCGTTTTCGCGTCAGGGGCTATAATTCGCAGTACAGCGATACGTATATTAATGGTGTTCTGTTCAATGATGTAGAAACCGGTCGTTTCAGCTATGGAATGATTGGAGGATTGAACGATGCGACACGTAATAAAGAAGGTATCGGTGCTTTTGAAATTAATAATTTCACCTTTGGCCCTATCGGTGGAGCTACTAATATCAATATGCGTGCCAGTCAATATGCAGCAGGATCAAAATTAAGTCTCTCCGGCTGTAATCGTAACTATATTCTGAGAGGTATGTATACCTATTCTACAGGTTTATTGAAGAATGGCTGGGCATTTACAGGTTCTCTCGGATATCGTTGGGCTAACGAAGGTGTTATTGAAGGTACATTCTATAATGCGTTCTCTTATTTTCTGGCAGCAGAGAAAGTCTTTAATGACAAACATAGCTTGTCTATAGCTACATGGGGGGCTCCTACAGAAAGAGGACAGCAAGGTGCCTCTACAGAAGAAGCTTATTATCTGGCTAATAGTCACTATTACAATCCAAACTGGGGTTATCAGAATGGTGAAAAGCGTAACTCACGTGTTGTACGCTCTTTCGAGCCTTCTGCTATCGCATCTTGGGATTTTGATATCAATAAAGAAATGAAGCTGAAGACAAGCGCAGGATTCAAATATAGTAATTATGGAACAAGTGCACTTGGATGGTCGGGCAATGCTGCCGATCCTCGTCCGGATTATTATAAGAAGCTGCCTAGTTCTATCTTTAATGTATATGATAAGTCGACAGTGCCGAGTGAAGATGAGTTGAATCTGTTCAATGAAGTAACAGAGCGCTGGAAAACCAGTAAGTCTACTCGTCAAATTGATTGGGATCAGATGTACTTTGCCAATCAGCAGGCCAATGCATTGGGAAAAGAGACCTTGTATTATCAGGAAGAACGTCATAATGACCAGTTAGCTTTCAATTTCAGTTCAATCTTCAATCATACGATTGACCAGCATAATAGCTATGTGGTCGGTTTAGCTGTGAATACTACTAAAGGTATGCACTATAAGAAGATGAAGGATTTGTTGGGTGGTGATTTATATACAGATGTTGATAAGTTCTCTGTCCGTGATTATGGTTATAACTCTTATGTGATTCAGAATGACTTGGACAATCCTAACAGACGTATCGGTGAAGGTGATAAGTTCGGTTATGACTATAATATCTTTGTAAATAAACAAAATGTATGGGCGCGTTATCAGGGTGATAACGATGGACATTTCAATTATTTCGTATCAGGTAAGATCGGATCAGCGCAAATTAGCCGTGATGGAAAGATGCGTAATGGTCGTGCTCCTAAGAAATCTTTGGGAAGCAGTGGCACAGCTAAATTCCTGGAAGGTGCAGTGAAAGCTGGATTTACATATTCTATTAACGGTAATCATTCATTGATCCTGAACGCCGGTTATGAGAACCGTGCTCCGTTGGCATATAACTCATTCATCGCTCCTCGTATCAAGAACGATTTTGCACATGGTTTGAGAACAGAGAAGATTTATAACGGTGAATTGACTTATCGTTTCAATACTCCTATTGTTTCAGGACGTGTCACTGGATATTATACTCGTTTTAATGATCAGGTTGAAATGGATGCTTTCTACAATGATAATGAAGCTCGTTTCACTTACCTTTCTATGAGCGGAATTGATAAGGAAAATTGGGGTGTGGAAGCTGCTGCAACTTTTAAACTCATGTCCAATCTGTCATTGACAGCTATCGGTACGTGGTCTGATGCCCGTTATATGAATAATCCTACGGCTGTTCGTACTTATGAAAGTGAAAGTGAATCTAATATTGACCGCGTTTATTGTAAAGGACTTCGTGATAACGGAACACCGTTGTCTGTATATAGCCTCGGACTGGACTACAGCGTGAAAGGTTGGTTCTTTAACGTAACAGGAAATTATTATCACCGTGTTTATCTGGACTTCTCTACTTACCGTCGTTTAGGTAGTGTATTAGGAAAGTATTCTGATGGCGCTGTAGATGCTAATGGTAATCCGGTAGGCTACAATGTACCGGAGCAGGAAGAATTGAATGGTGGTTTCATGCTTGACGCTTCTATTGGTAAATATATTCGTTTGAAGAATGGAAAGAGCCTGAGCATTAACCTCAGTGTGAACAATATTCTTAATAATACGAACTTGCGTACTGGCGGATATGAGCAGAACCGTGATGATAGCTATGATGACGGAGAAGCACGTACATATGTTTTCTCTAAGAACTCTAAGTACTATTATGCTCCTGCTTGCAATGCTTTCTTGAACATTGGATATAGATTCTAAATAAATGGGCAAATTAATACAAGGAAATGATATGAAAAAGATAACATTTATTTTATCTGCCGCGTTGTTGCTGACATTAGGCGTTTCGTCATGTATGGACGACTTTGATACGCCTGTGACAGGGAACGCTTATGGTAATAACACTATAAAAGAGCAACGGACTATTTCGATTGCTAATCTGAAGGAAAAATACAGTTCAGTAATTTCGGCAAATCAGTTTCAGACAGTTACTGAAGAAACTCGGATTTCCGGTGTAGTAGTAGGTGACGACGAAAGTGGAAATATCTACAAACAGCTGATTGTGGCTGATGAAACAGGAGCTATTGTGGTAGGTATTAACTCTACTGGCATTTATGCTAATTGCCCTGTTGGACAGAAAGTGGTGATTGACTGTGAAAACTTGAATGTGGGTGGATACGGAATGCAAGCTCAGATAGGTACTACCTACAAAGGAGCCATTGGACGTATGGACCTGGCTGTATGGTTGGATCATGTCAGAGTAATCAATAAACCTCAATTGTGGTATGACGAGCTTATTCCGATGGAACTTACCGGCGCTCAGCTGAAAGCTTATGATAAAGACTTGGCGCCTGTACTTGTGATGTTCAAGGATGTTACAATTAAAGAAGCGGATGGTACTGCTACTTTTGCTCCTGAAGATTTGAAGGATGGTGGTAATGGAGTAAACCGTACATTGGTGTTGGATGATAATTCAACATTGACGTTCCGTACCAGCACTTATGCTAATTTCTCAACCGAAGTGATGCCGACAGGTAAAATTAATGTGATAGGTATTCTGAGCCGTTATAATAGTACATGGCAAATTGTAGCTAGAACATATAGTGATATTCAAAGAAATAACTAATAAAATAAATATTCAACTATTATGAAAAAGATTCTAAATGCTTTATTCTTGACTATAATAACGTTAGTCACATTTAGTTGTAGTGATGTTCCTGCTCCTTATGATATCAATGGAGGAGGAAACGGCGAAGGACCTGCCTTGACCGGAGATGGTACGAAAGAGAATCCATATGACATAGCAAGTGCTATGGCCAAGCAGGATAATTCAGAAGCTTGGGTGATGGGGTATATTGTAGGTAATATTACAGACAAAGATATTAAGACTGAATCTGTATTTGCGCCTCCTTTTACAAATCCTGCAAATATATTGATTGCTGCTGATGCTGATGAGACTGATTATAAGAAATGTATTCCGGTTCAGCTTGTAGGAGGAACAGATGTTCGTACAGCTTTGAATTTAAAAGATAATGAAGGAAATTTAGGTAAAGCTGTTGTAATTAAAGGACAGTTAACTAAATACTTTGGAGTTGCTGGTCTTAAAAATCCTACTGCTGC
>ERZ835080.1326-NODE-1326-length-18885-cov-23.649867_pt1 | contig 18885 bp, 19 predicted proteins | sample MGYA00519688_ERZ835080 | MGnify/ENA primary metagenome ERZ835080 (study PRJEB31850, sample SAMEA3708770) | human gut metagenome | biome: human gut; feature: human-associated habitat; material: faeces | place: China | collected 2014 ... | reverse complement strand
ATGGTGGCGCAATTTTCAACTGGAATATTGGCGCACTTTTCAATTAGTATCTACATTTTACCCTTTTAAAAATTCTCGTTTTTCTTAGATTTTAATTTTCGCATACTTTCACCATATAATTCTATAGTATGGGCCGTATGTATGATGCGGTCAAGGATTGCATCGGCTATTGTTGGATCACCTACCATGTCATACCAGTTGGAAGATGGATACTGCGATGTGATGATGACAGATTTCCGTTCATGCCTATCCTCAATAATTTCAAGCAGTATGGGACGCTCTTTGGCGTCAAGTGGTACAATAAACAAGTCGTCAAGAATGAGTAGCTGGCAACGCTCAATCTTCTTGAGTTCCGCTTCAAGTGTACCTTTTACTTTGGCGACTTTCAGCGCACCGAGCAGTTTCGGAGCATTGGCATAGAAGGTACGGAATCACCTTTTGCATGCTTCGTGTCCAAGGGCACAGGCCAAATAGCTTTTTCCCGTTCCGGAAGAACCAGTAATGAAAAGGTTCTGTGCCTTATGCACAAAATCAAGGGTGGCGAGACGTTCCATCTGATTGCGGTCCAGTCCCCGGTTCGTGGCATAGTCAATCTGCTCAATATAAGCCTTGTAGCGGAATGCCGCATTTTTGGTGAGCCGTGCAATGGCCAGCCTGGGAGCGATAGTCCCATTCGCGTGCAAGGAGCATGGAAAGGAACGTGTCCGCAGTCATGGATTGCGGAGTGGTGCCGGCAAGACTTTCCCTGAAAGCCTCTGCCATACCATGCAATTTCATACGGTTCATTAAATCCAGTGATATGGTATTCTGGTCTTGTTGTCCCGTAACGGGAGCTGTTTTATTGTTTACTTCCATAAATAATAGTTTTATTGTTTGTCTTTTTTGTAATATTCACGTCCACGTATATTTTTGTGGGTCAATGGAATCTGGGAAGTCACGTTGGACTGTACTTTTCCGTCCTCATCAGGAAGGAAATCCACATCTTCTCCCAGTTCAAGCACCTCGCGCAAGGCTTGGTATCCGTATTGCAATTTCTGATCCGCACATGCGCAAGCCGCAACTAGACGGTCACGGCCGTATTTCTTCTCCAGTGTCATGATGCCACGGCATGACCTGAACGCTTTGGGTGGATATTGCATGACACGCTCCACTTCCCGAAGATAGTTCAATACGATGTTGTCTATTTCCGAGGCACGTTGAAAGAGTTCCTCCAAGTCCTTGTCATAGGGACCATAATGACCAGGCAGGTTGTGCTCCTTTTTCCAAGAATAAGTGTAAGGAATGTCACAGCGGTCGTGGGTGGCGACAAGGTTCATTCCACAATAGATTTCCACCGTGTCGGCATCATAGAGAATCGTCATGCGCCTGCCTACATACTCTTTCGGAACACTGTAATGGTGCTTGAACAAGGAAACGTAAGAGTTCTTTCCCACGGTCATCAGTTTCCTTTCTTTCATTACGTAGCGTTTCACGGGAAGCGGACGAAGATAATCCTTCTCTCCATGAAGGAATATTTCCTTGCGTGACATCTCCCGTCCGGCCATCACCTTTTCATTGAAATCAAGCAAGGAAATATGGATGGCGGTATTGAGTTCCTCCAAACTGGAAAATGTCATTCCCTCTATATCAAGGTAAATGGAACGGTAGAGGAGCTTTACGGCATTTTCTACCAAAGCCTTGTCCTTGGGGTGACGCACACGAGCAGGATAGACCACACAGCCGTAATATTCGGCAAAAGCGGCGAAATCATCATTGATGACAGGTTCGTTGCGGTCGCTTCGTGTGACGGCAGCCTTCAGATTGTCGGGGACGATAGCCGCAGGAACACCTTCAAAATATTGAATGGCATTCTCGCATGCCTTTATCAGGTCTTCCTTGCGTTGCGACCATACGGCTTCGCAGTAGGTATAATGGCTGAACGGAAGGATGGCAACAAATACCTCGGCTTTCTTCGTCTCGCCCGTCATTTCATCAACAACTTCAAGTCTGTCACCGGCAAAGTCAATATACATCTGCTCTGCGGCATAGTGCTCTACATGACCGACAACCTTAATGTGAAACCTGTATTCGCTGACAATCCGTTTGAAGGAAGACAACTGATAGCCGTCCGGATATTCGGTATGGTACTCCTTGAACAGTTTTCGGACACTCATACCTTTGCGTGACAGACGAGATACATATCCGGGAAGCAAGGCCTCCAATTCAATCCTTTTGGATGAAGGCTCCCGATGCCGGGTATCCGTGCAGCCGAACAGTTCATCCAACTGTCCATTGGGCAGGGAAAGAAGCTGTTCAATACTCTTGCCGCTTGAAAGGAATAAGCGGACATATTTGCGGACTGTATTACGGGAAATATGAAACGTAGATGCCGTTTCCTTGATTCCTATGCCAGCCGCATAACATCTTAAAATGTTTTTGATTCGTTTATTCATTTGTATAGATTTTATTTTCTCCCCCGTTACACCAGGACAAGGGTACTCAAATCTACACAAAAAAACTATAATTATAGGTGAAGCAAGTGGGCAACACTATTTTAGCCAAAGGGGTCAATCATATTTTAGCCAAAAGGGATAATTCTGCGTGGCCAAAAGGGTCAAAGTTGAGTGGCTTTTCCATGTAGGAATAGAATGACGGCGTATGTGCTTAAAGACACTGCTGTCATTGATATGGAATTTCTTGGCAATCTCTCCGATAGTATAACAGTCTTTGGGTTCAAAGGACAATGCTTCCTTTTTTCTCTTTCTACTCCCTGCCTTTGTTTTGAAGTGTTCATCCATATACTGCCGACTAAGGCGTATCAGACGCTGGCCAGAATTGTATGACGGTATCAAGCCTTGCCGTATCATACGATAAAGTACATCTTTACTAATACCGTAAATCATCATAGCTTCCTTTACGGTTAGATACCCTTTGCTGGATGGTATTCGTCTAATCAGTGCTTGGCGTATCGCTTCTTTCTCTTTTGCGATTTGTCTTTTCTTATATGCTCTCTTGGAACAAGCCGGACAACAATACTTCGACACTAATGTCGGAGGAGTAAAGATTTTACCGCACTCCTCGCAACTTCTTTGAATGGTGTAATTTCCTCTTGGCATATTCTTCTCGTTTTAAATGGTTTATATCAATCTAAGTTGTACCTTATCGCCAAATAAGACGTGTCGCAAACATGTCGCAAATAAGAGATAAAAAAGCCCATAGAAAACACATAGCAACCATGAACCCCATAAACGCAAAAAGCGTGCAACTCATTGAGCTGCACGCTTTTGCTTATTGTTTATTATCTGTTTCCTTATCGGAATCATTTGACTTCCTCGAAGTCAGCATCTTGAATATCTTCTTTATTATTAGAAGAACCCTGATTAGCCTGTTGTCCTGCACCTGCACCCGGACCGGCCTGAGCGCCACCTTGTGCACCACTCTGAGCATACATTTCAGCGCTGGCAGCCTGGAATGCTGTATTCAGTTCAGCCATGGCAGTATCAATAGCAGCCAAATCCTGTGCTTTATGAGCATCTTTCAGTTTCTGAAGAGCAGCTTCAATCGGAGCTTTCTTATCAGCCGGCAACTTGTCACCTAATTCCTTCAACTGATTTTCAGTAGAGAAAATCATGGAGTCAGCTTGATTCAATTTGTCAATCTTTTCACGTTCCTTCTTGTCTGCTTCTGCATTAGCTTCAGCTTCGGCTTTCATCTTTTCGATTTCTTCCTTGCTCAAACCAGAGGAGGCTTCGATACGGATAGCTTGTTCCTTGCCGGTAGCTTTATCCTTGGCAGATACTTTCAAGATACCGTTGGCATCGATATCGAATGTCACCTCAATCTGAGGAACACCACGACGAGCCGGAGCAATACCAGTCAAATTGAACTGACCGATTGACTTGTTTTGTGCAGCCATCGGACGTTCACCTTGAAGTACGTGGATAGTCACTTCAGTCTGGTTATCGGCAGCTGTAGAGAAGGTCTCACTCTTGCGGGCCGGGATAGTAGTGTTTGCATCAATCAACTTAGTCATTACACCACCCAATGTTTCGATACCCATTGACAACGGAGTAACATCCAGCAATACCACACCTTTGATTTCATCTGTCAAAACAGCACCCTGAACGGCAGCACCTACAGCAACCACTTCGTCAGGATTAACACCCTTGGAAGGAGTCTTACCGAAGAATTTTTCTACCAATTCCTGAACAGCCGGAATACGTGAAGAACCACCAACAAGGATTACCTCATCGATATCAGAGTTGCTCAAGCCTGCATCGCTCATAGCCTTCTTGCAAGGTTCAAGACAAGCCTGAATCAAATTGTGAGCTAAAGCTTCAAATTTAGCACGTGTCAAAGTCTTAACCAAGTGCTTAGGCATACCGTCTACGGGCATGATGTATGGCAGGTTGATTTCAGTTGAAGTAGAAGAAGACAATTCAATCTTAGCTTTTTCAGCAGCTTCTTTCAGACGTTGCATAGCCATCGGATCTTTTGTCAAATCCGCACCTTCGTCATTCTTGAATTCCTGTACCAACCAGTCAATGATTACCTGATCGAAGTCATCACCGCCCAAGTGAGTATCACCGTTAGTAGAAAGTACTTCGAATACACCACCACCAAACTCAAGGATAGAGATATCGAATGTACCACCACCAAGGTCGAATACAGCAATCTTCATATCTTTGTGAGCCTTATCCAAACCATAAGCCAAAGCAGCAGCTGTCGGTTCGTTCACAATACGTTTCACTTCCAGACCTGCAATCTGACCAGCTTCTTTAGTAGCCTGGCGTTGTGAGTCCGAGAAGTATGCCGGAACGGTGATAACGGCTTCTGTAACTTCTTGTCCCAGATAATCCTCAGCAGTTTTCTTCATCTTCTGCAGAATCATAGCTGAAATTTCCTGCGGAGTATAAAGACGTCCGTCAATATCTACACGCGGAGTATTATTGTCACCTTTCACTACTTTATAAGGAACACGAGCAGTTTCCTTCTGTACCTGATCCCAAGTTTCACCCATGAAACGCTTGATAGAGAAAATAGTACGTTGCGGATTAGTGATTGCCTGACGTTTTGCAGGATCACCTACTTTACGTTCACCACCGTCAACAAATGCAACGATAGACGGAGTGGTACGTTTACCTTCGCTGTTTGCGATAACTACCGGTTCATTACCTTCAAATACTGAAACACATGAATTTGTGGTTCCTAAGTCAATACCAATAATCTTTCCCATAATTATATATCTTTATTTATTTGTTTTCAATTAAACTGATTTCTTGGCGAATGGTTCACGAAGGACTTCTTTTTTCTTTGGTGCACCAACCGCACGCCCTTCATAAAACAAACGGTATGCCAAAAATAAGAATGTGACAAAGGCTGACAAAATGACTGATTTATTTGCTATATGATACTTTTAAATGGATTCATATAAGGCAAGAATGTCAGAACTCCACCAAATACAATACCTGTCAGCATCCTAGCATAATGCCATAAATGCAATCGGCCTGTTTTCTCGTTTATGAGAAAACAGACCGACCCATATCAATTTGAATGTAGATGGATTATTGTTTCTTCAACACCAACAATTCATTTCCATTTTCACCTAACAAATATACTTTATCATCTTTCATGCTGAAACTTTTTGTTTCATTCAAAGCATTCAGCACGATAGTTTCAGTTTCCATATCAGGACACATCATCATGGTAGTAGCAACATTGTCAAATCTCAAAGAATTGGGTTTTCCATCTTCCTGCATTAACGCACCATTTATGGTATTACAGCCCACATTACCGTAAATGCGGCTTTCATCCAAATTAAAACCGATAAAAGGGGTCACCTCAGCCGTACCTACAATCTTCTTTCCATTCACCAATTCAATAACCCATTCTCCTGAAAGATCAGACAGTGACACTTCCGGAGCCGCCTTCTTTTCCAAAGTCATCAACGGCTGACCATCTTGATTACATAGAGTTATCACGTCGGGCTTGTCAGAAACCGTCTGGAAAGAAGTCACTTTATCCAATGCACCCAATACCATCTGCTCAGTCTTCATATCAGGGCACATCATGCGGGTACTTCCTATCTGTCCAAACTTCAATGTACCTGGCTTCAGAGAGTCGGCTTCAAAACTTCCCATCATATGGTTACATCCGCTATTGCCATAAATACGTTTCTGAGCTACATCAAAACCAATGAAAGGCATTCTCTCTGTAGATATCTTCTGTCCATCCACCTCTGTAATATTCCATTCCCCATCCAGAGAAGAAACAGACAACATATTCTTTCCACTACCACAAGATACAATCAATGCTCCGGCACAAACAGCCATCATTTTCAATACTAGTTTTTTCATATTATTTTTTTGTTAAATCTGTTAGTTTAGTGTGCAAAACTAACCATTTTATTTTTCACTATAGCAATTATACACAAAAATTTTATACCTTTGTATCAATTTATATATACTAACACTTAAAGCAATGAAAAGGTTTTTAGCCATTTTAATTGGGGCAACAAGCTGTAGCCTATGCACTTATGCACAAAACGGATATATAGTCACGACTACTTCACAACAAACAAGTATTTCCGTAGAATCTTTGGAAAAACAGTTTATAAACGATCATTTCAAGTATTACAACCTGTGTGACTGGACACCAGGCATGAAATTCATGGTGATGCCGGAACGTAAAGACATCATTATTCCTCCTTTTAAATCGGCGGAAACCAACAAGGAGGTGGATACAGGAGAGTTAAAACATAAGATTTTTGAATATCTGGGTTCGGAAATTACCGAACGGGGCTTTGTACATTTTAACTTTGAATGTGAAGGGCAACAATATTATCACGAACTTAAAAACACCACCCTGGAACAATATTGCCTGAAGCCCAAAGCCGGTATTCCTACCCTTGCCTACCTGGGTGATGTGGACATAGCCAAAGAACTGCTGGAAGGACAAACCCTATATATGCGTACCAATAAAGTACGTATAGATGATCCCAACAGCATATCGGGCTATAAAGAGGTCCCGATTGGTATAAATGAAGAAGTAACAGTAACAGCTGTCGGAGTGGGCAGCCGCGCATACCCTGTAAAAATCGTATTCCAAGACAAGAAAGGAAACACCTACTATCAGCCAGTAGCTATATCAAAGACTAATTGTGGCATGGCAGACAGTGATTTTATTATGGAAAATAAAAATAAATATTTTCCAAATTCATTTAGCTTCAGTGATGCAAATACAAAAAAATCAAAGAATCTGATGAGTAAATATGGAAAAAAAACTGTCTATCTGAAAGCGGAAACGGAATGTCTGGATGAAACAGACACTCCGGTGAGACTTCCCCGATATACACAATTCACCATCAAAAATATAATCTCACAAAACAACTCTCCTTACGTCTTTTTAGAATTGGAAAACATAGATGGAAAGCATTATAAGATAAAAGCTGCATTCACCCATACGAGTGTAGTTGATGTGATTTTACAATCAGACAATTATTTTACGGATCTATTCGGCATAGGCAACTTACGAACCAAGTATCCGAATATCACAGAAGAAGTTTGGAACATGATAAGCCGCGGTAAGGTACGAAAAGGAATGACAACCGACGAATGTCGTCTGGCATTGGGTAATCCCATGCGCATCCATATAGTCACGGGTGGCTATGAAACATGGTCCTACGAAAGAAAAACCTTAGATTTCACCAATAAGAAACTAGACCGTATCCACTAATACCCAAAATATTTAGCTATATTTGTTGTAATCTGAAGTATCTTATTTGATTATCAACGCTTTGTAGAAAACTCGCATGAGAACGGGCAACGGATAAGAAAATTCCAAGCTGTTTAGAATCACTATATTCCTCATGCTTTCAAATAACTCTTTTTTCTTGATGCAAAGGTAGCATTTTTTCGTGATTGCCGGTAATTTTCGGGCATAAAATATCACGGTCATTTCAAGAAACATATACAGCGGACATGACAGCCATACCGTAGCCGAATCCCCGTAACTCACAGGCAAAGGTAACCCGTGTCCTGCTCGTACAAGCAAGGTCAAGCCCTCCGGGTGTCGTGGAAAAATCATCCTCGCCCGGAGGGCTTGCGGTATTTTTCCCGCCAACCTTGCATGTACGGGACACGACCTTTTATGGCCTGTAGTTACGGGAACTCCGGCCCCGAAAAGCCGGATCACTAAAAATAAATTGTTATGTCACAGCAGGTAACAAAAGAAAAGTACAGTATCGAAACACTCAGAGAGCGGAATGTTTCATACGACCACCAGCATTGGCTGACACAGGAAGATGTGGATATGGCCAACAGTTATGTGGAACTCATTGAGCGGACACGCTCTAAGATTACACCGCAAATCGGAGACAGGCTGGTATATGTAACCGAACACGGGGATTATTACGGAAACGCCCTTATTGACAGCAGGAGTGCAAAAGAAGGATATCTTTCCGTATGCGAACAGCCGTATGTGCCTTTCGTGTGGGAAGAGGACGGCAATATCCGTCTGAGTGTCAGCGGAGGCGCATTCCATTCCGTGAATCCGGAGGAACTGAAATTCCTGAAATGGACGGAAGGGGTGTTCAAGGACTGGGGGCATTGCGGTGCTTGCGCCAACGGTTCGGTGTCATTTCTGGCTAAGGTACCGTTATGGTTTTATGCCGAACCCAATCCCAGGTATGGAGATTTCACGACCGAGACCTACCGGAAGTTCTACCTACACAAAAGGGAGGAATCGGAAAACGGCAATCTCTATCAAGGCTTTGACATCGCTTTTCGGGACGAAGCCGAGTTCCGGCAGTTCCTGAAGGACTACGAAGGAACGGTGTTCAAGGGAAATTGGGATAATCAAATCGTGTTATGGTGTTTCCGTCGGGAATATGTGTTCTTACCTTCCGCCGAATGGGAAAAGATAAAAATCCCTGCCGTAGAGCGAAAGCTCAACTTCCATCCCGAGCAGGTCAAGATAGTCAAGGACATGGAAAAGCACATCACTTATTTCTACCGGATTAAACCGGATAATTTTTAACATTTAACCCTAACAGATATGCAAACGACAACAGCACCCAAGGCCGGCAACGCTCCCGACCTGCTTCAAGGCATTCTGAGCGTACAAGTGAGAAACGAGGACAAGATTACGGAACAGGACCGTGTCTATTGCCAGACGCAGCAAAACCTGCTTTACAAGACACTCGACCAGATTGACCGCTGGTACGCCGTCTTCAAGGAAGAAGCCGAACAATACCAAGCCGAACGTAAGTTCCATTACGAAGAAAACGGCAAGGTTTCCATGCGTGATTTCTACACTTACCATAACGACAGGGAAGACTATTCACACAACGAGTTCAAACCGTTTGATCTGATTAACGATCTGGTGGATAAGAACCGAAACGCCAACGCGAATTTTGCGAACCGCATCATTTCTTATTTCAACAGGACTTACAAAGTGTCGGTTCCTGAGTATAAAATAGACGAAAAGACCCTTCCGATGGGCTTCCGTCCTGTTTATGACACATATGTAGATGTAGTCATCGAACACTTGGGCGGCAAGAGTTTCCGGGAAACGGCCGTGGAAGAACTGCTCGCACGCCTGAGCAAAGTTGTCAGACCGGCATACTGGAGCAAAGTCAAGACGGAGTTGAAGAAGGACAAGATAATCTTTCCCGAAATCATCCGTTTCGACGATTTTTCCATGCAATACAACCAAAGGAACAGAATCTCCTACAACTACGGCGGAGAACTGGAAACCCTGTGTGCCGGCATTGCCTACGGTGCGGATGACATACTGAATGGAAATTCAAAGATGATTATCCGTTTTGATGACAACGACATTTCTGTCACAGACTGGTACGACCTTACGACCACCAATGCCGAGCAAATCCGATTCTACAAGAACGGACGTATCGATGTCCGGTTCAAGGACAGTGCGGCAGCCGAAAGTTGTTTCAAGCGTCTGCATCTGGATGAAATCACCCTAAGAGAAAACTGACCATGATAAGATTTACACAGCACCCCGTAAGGCAATCCTTGCGGGGTGTTTTCATTTTTAACGATAAACAGATAAAGTCATGTATGCCATCATCCCCCAACAGATACCGCAAGGTATGCGTGCCGAAGTCAACGAGAAGATACTTTTCGCCATAGACTCCGGCAAGAACCTCATTCCGGCGGAGAGCATCTACAACTGCTATACCGGTATCGGAGGGCTGCACAACCTCAAACAGTCCGACTTTGCCAGCTACCACGAGTATGCCGAAGCGAAGAAGGAGTTCGAGATGGGACAGTTCTTCACCCCGCATGAAATATGCCGGGACATGGTGGATATGCTGTGTCCTGTCTCATCCGAAATGGTTCTTGACATGTGTTGCGGTATGGGCAATTTCTTCAACCATCTGCCCAACCCGCATAATGCCTACGGCTTCGACATAGACGGCAAGGCCGTGTCTGTCGCACGATACCTCTACCCGGAAGCCCATATCGAGAAATGCGACATCCGGCAATACTATCCGGAACAACGTTTCGATGTTATCATCGGCAATCCTCCTTTTAACTTGAAGTTCGACTACAAACTGTCGCAGGAATACTATATGGACAAGGCTTACGATGTGCTCAATCCGGCAGGAATCCTGATGGTCATCGTGCCCTGTTCCTTCATGCAGAGCGGGTTCTGGGAGAAGACACGGATAGCCGGTATAAACGGCAGATTCTCATTTGTCGGTCAGACGAAGTTGGGCCCGTCAGCCTTTGCCGCAGTCGGAGTCCATGACTTCAATACGAAAATCATGGTATTTCTCCGTAAATCGGGCCACATCAAGATGCAGGCTTACAACGCGGAAGAATTCATAACGGCGGACGAGCTGAAAAAGCGCATCGGCGAGGCAAGGGCGATGAAACACCGGTTGCGTTTCGACCTGATGCGCGAAACCAACCGGATCGACAAGGAAGAACTTGAGCTGTTCGAGTACAAACTTGCCAAGTACATGTACGAGCTGAAGGCGCACGCCAAGTTGAACAAACATATAGACAAGGCGGAAGCGTTGGTCACGAAGTTCCGTAACCAGAAACCGCCTGAGAACGCCACGCGGGAGCAGGTGGAGCAATGGGAGAAGAACAAACTGACCCCGAAGAAAGTGCTTGCCGTCATCCGCAGGTACATCACCTCGCAAAATACCGTACCTCGCAAGGAAGTGGCATTGGTGAAGACCTCATACGGCTTCAAACTGAAACAATATGCTCCGCGACTCCTTGACAAAGTTCCGCACAAGGCGGCAAGTATCAACGACCTCGTGCTGGAACGTACTGAACTGCCCATGCCGGAAGTGCCGACAGAAAAGAACATGCACCAAATCCGTGCGGCGGAGAAACTGATCCGACGCAAGCGGAGAGAGTACGAAATGCAGAACCGGCAGTTCCCGGAAATGGAGGAAGATGGCAGGCTGAAAGAATACCTGGACCGGTGTGCATTCATCAACAAGGACGGCGAGACCTGCGAGTTTACCACGCTCCAGAAACACGACCTGAACCTCGTCTTGCAGAAACGCCACGCGCTGCTGAACTGGCAGCAAGGCTCTGGCAAGACAGCCGCCGTGTACCATCGTGCCAAATACCTGCTCAAATTCCGCAAAGTACGGAATGTCATCATACTGGCTCCTGCCATCGCCACCAATATGACATGGATACCCTTCCTCTCGATAAACAGGGAACAGTTCCGGGTGGCAAGGAACAATGCCGACCTGGAAACTGTGCCGGAAGGCGTGTTCATCGTCCTATCCACCTCCATGCTCGGCAAGCTGAAACGGGGCATGGCAAGGTTTGTCAAACGCAGTTCAAGAAAACTGTGCCTTGTTTTCGACGAGTCGGACGAGATAACCAACCCGTCGTCACAACGTACAAGGCATATCCTCGGTCTCTTCCGCCGCCTCAAATACAAGATACTCGACACCGGTACGACCACACGCAACAACATCGCCGAACTGTACAGCCAGTTTGAGCTGTTATATAACAATTCCATAAACATGGTCTGTTGGAGCAGTCGTGTGTACCACGAGAACAGGGACAAGGAGATAGAGGAAGATAACAATCCGCACTATGGTGAGCCGTTCCCCGCTTTCAGGGGGCATGTGCTTTTCCGTGCCTGCCACTGTCCGGGGAAATCCACCGTGTTCGGCATTGAGAAGCAGAACCAGGATGTCTATAACAAGGAGGAGCTGGCCGGCCTTATCGGGAAGACCGTCATTACACGCAAGTTCAGGGACTTTGCAGGAGAGAAATACAAGATACGGACACATACCGTCAGCCCGTCCGACGGCGAGCGTGAGGTTTACCGTGTCATCATCGAGGAGTTCTGCCGCATCTGCGAACTGTATTACAACAGCACGGGGGATGCAAAGAAGGATGCCGGACTCCGGCTTATGCGCCAGATCAAGCTGCTCATCAAGGCCTGCTCCGTCCCACACCTGATAGAGGGCTATTCCGGAGACGGGATTCCGAACAAGACAAGGTACATCGAAAGGCTGGTACGGAAGATACCCGGCAAGGTGGCTGTCGGCTGCACGTCCATAGCCGCATTCGACCTTTACGAGAGCCGTCTCCGCGAATGTTTTCCTGACCGTCCCGTATTTGTGGTCAAGGGCGACGTGGCGTTCAAGAAACGGCAAAGCATCGTGACGGAGTTCGATTCCACCATCAACGGCATACTGGTATGCACGCAGCAGAGCCTGAGCAGTTCGGTGAACATACCCACCTGCAACGACGTGATACTTGAATCCCTGCAATGGAACATCCCGAAGATGGAGCAGTTCTACTTCCGTTTCATCCGTCTCGACTCCAAAGAGCTGAAGGACGTGCATTATGTCACCTACAAGGACTCCGTGGAGCAGAACCTGATGGCGCTGGTGCTTACCAAAGAGCGGCTGAACGAGTTCATCAAGACGGGCGAAGTAAAGGAACAGTCGGAAATCTTCGAGGAGTTCGACGTCACCATGTCCGTCATCGAGAGCCTGCTGGTCAGGGAACGGGACAGCGAAGGCAAGATACACATCAGCTGGGGAAGCCAGCGCATCATGAACTGAAAAATGGAAAAACAAATGAGAAACCGCAGATTCCATTCCACAGGCAAAGGTAGCCCGCCCCCTTACCGGCAGGGCAAGGTCATGCCGCAAGCGGTTTTCGGGAAAATCATCCTCGCCGGAGGCTCCGGTATTATCCCGAAAAACCCTGCACTGCCGGGGTGCGGACCTTTTGGAGCCTGTGGAATGAAATCCCCGGTTCCGAATCATAAACTATAATGAAGAATATCATGGACTTGAATCAGGCAGAAGTGGCAGTGACCACGCAGCATCTCATAGACATGGGGCAGGAAAAAGACAACCTGCTGCAAATGTCCGACTTCGGCGACATGGGGGAATTCCTGTGCACCTGCTCCGAACTGTTTCCCGAAGAGGAAACTCCGGAATACAGGTACACGAGATGGGAGGAAATCCCGGACCTGCTCATCAACCGGGAATGGCTGTGTTCCAACTTCTTCGAGATAAGGGAGGCGATGGAACAGCTGGAGGAACCCGACAAGGATTGCTTCTTCGACTGGTGTGACCGTTACGGGCATGACATCAGTACGGAAGACCCGCACCTGCTGGTGGCGCACTATATCGAACTTTATGGAAATGCGGCCTATATCGACGATGAGCCTTGCCCGGACAGCGGGGATGACAGCCTGCTGTACTGTCCGGGCATATCAAGCAACTATTTCGACACGGGTATTCCCCGCTTCGAGGTATTCGATGACAATTACGATTAAAGCGTATAAACATATACAAGATGGAAATCAACTTCAAAGGACCGGTAATGCCGGTTGACCCCTATTCGCAAATGGCGTTTGTGGAGATACTGAACATTCTCCTGACGGCAGGGCACATCGTGGATGTGAACAGGTTCCTGATAAACAGGAATGCCAATCCGCTATTCGGCTCGTTGTCAGGATATTTCAGATGGTCATTCTCCGACAACCACTTTACCCTGTGGCAACGGGTGGAATACAACTCGCCGCTCTGCTTCAGCCGGCGCATATTCAGCATCCATTTCGGGATGCTGGCAAGCCGTGACAGGAAAAGAGACAATACGGTAATGAACTAAAAACATATCAATATGAGTCACCAGGTAATTACAAGAATGGCATACAATGCCAAAACCAAGCAGATAGAAACTTGGCAGCATTCCAACAACGTGTGGCCGACAACAGACCATTTTTATGCATTGGATGTGAAAACAGACGAACAGATGTTTGAATTCATAACATTGATAGCAAACGGATTGTGGCAAGGGCGCAAATGGCGTAAAGCATTCAAGACACTTTTTGAAGAATATCCGGAATTGGTCAGGTCCTCATACGAGCACGAGCTTAGAGGCCAACCTTGGAAGGCATACTGTGCCATTTGCAAAAAATATGAGGAACTTGCCCAAAGCAAATGCAATGAAATAGTTGCGCGATTCAGGCAACTTACCGGGATTGTCTGACCCAAACAGATGCAAAATATATGGAAGAGATAAAGATTTCAAACAGACAAATCGCGCTGATGGCTTTCGACCGGTTGCGCAAGGAAGACAAGACAGATTCCGCATTGAAACTCGCACGGTGTATGCTGCATGGCACAAGCATATCTCTTGGCATAGGTGATATCGACTGGGAGATAGACAGGGCAATACAGCAGTGCGGAGGAGTGCCAAGAACAGGATACAGATACACGGCTTATTTCCACTTCAACCGGAATACGGAAATGGCAAAGGAAATATATGACAAGATCGTGAAGGAACTGTATGGTTAGGAAACAACACGGAGGCGGCTTGAAGGCCGCTTCCGTCATTTATAACGGTATGTACGGGAAAAGGAATCCTGCCGTACACAGGTAACAGAAATGGATGAACAGAAAACATTGACATTGGATTTCATCAAATCCCTGATGGAACCGGCCTATACACTAATATGGACGGACTACAATGACAATCTTGACAATCATTGCGGACTGATTCAAAAATGCCTTGACAGCAAGAGCCGCGAACATTTGTGGGAAAAGGCAGACGAGTGGTACAGCGATGCCGAATGGGAAGCTGTCCGTGAGATTATTGCGAAACTGAAAGAGGAATGTGCCGTATTCCATGACTTTGACGGGGAAGCGGTCGATGACTTCTTCGATGAATACGAAGATGAAATCCGTGACGAGATTTACAGCCGCAACGATTCGGACGTGGTGAAGGAATTGGTAAGGCACACGGACGACATTCCTATCCGTGTGGAGATGCTTTCCAACTATGACTGCATCAACTCCAACCGGTTTGAATCGCAAGGCGGTTACAGGTACGAGGAATCCTACTTCGGGGACATGGTGGACAGCCTGAACCTCAATCCGGCGAGAGTAAAGAAAATCTTGACAGAGCACGGCTACAGGGCTTACGGGCGTTTCCCGAACCGTAAGAACCGGAACGGCAAGGAGCAGGTTTCCTACGAACAATTCTACGAGGAACTTATCAATTCCTGCTGCGGGGCGAACCTGCTGACTTACATCGGCAGGGTAAGCCTGAAAGAGCTGTATGAAGCCGACTTTTCATTGAAAGAGGTCATTATCCCCAAAGGCAACTGTTGCGGACTTTTCAGTTCGACGTATGGTGGTGGAAGCCTGCTTGAAATGGAACTGAAACGGGACGTAAAGCTGAAATTGGAAGTCAAGGACTATCATGGTTTCCGCTTCCGGCTGGATGACGAACGTTCCAAATATGACTGTTCGGTCCGGCATGTATATGGGGTGGACGACTCCTTTTTCGGAGATGCGGTTCGCATTGTATCCTGATAAAATCAACTGATCAACAATCAAATCATAGAAGATTATGGAAAAATACGATGTAAAAGTAAGGTACATCTTCGAGGGTACTTACACAGTGGTGGCGGAAGACCGTGAAGAAGCGGAAAGCATGGTGGCGGAAGACTGCGGTCTGGTATTGGGCGGCAACATCCACACAACGCGGGATGACGATGAAGTGACGGACTGGAAGTTCGGTTGTCATCCGGACTTGCAGGTTCTCTCCGTAAGGCAGCGAGGCGGGAAATCCCCCATGTCGGTGTTCGGAGACAGGATCGAAGAACTGCGAAAAGACATCATCGAAGCGATACGGCAGTTGCTCCATGACCATGCCATGAACGCGATACGGTTTCCGGAAGAGGATTATGACCCGGTCTGGGTGATATGGTTTGGCAAGAACGGAGACCCCTACGAATGCAGGGTGACAGGACTCCGGGTAACGGACAGCAGCCTGACCGTCCTTGCCGAAGAGAAAGAAAGCGGTGATGAAGTGGAATGTTACAGCCCGTTCGAACTCGGAGCCAGTAACATCGACTGGCTTTCCGGAATGTATGAGGCTGTATGGCAGCAACTGGAAGAGAGCAAAAAAGTAGAACCACAAACTGAAGAACAATGAAATATCAAGCGGAAAACGCAGTCTCCAGCTTCTTCTACTATATGTGGAACGCCTGGAGCAAGGAAGAATGCAAGGCCGTATTTGGAGATATGTACCGGCACTTCTGGGATAAATGGTCCGCATTGGCGGACAAGTCCATATTCGGCGCGGCGGAACGGTTCTTTGCCGAGTTATCGGAAAACAACCAGAAATTGCTCGTGGAACGTGCCGTTACACTCTATGACGGCAGGGCTTTCAGAAAAGAGCCGGACGATTCCGACATCCTTGTCTGTAAAGAATGCGGTTCACGGCAGTTGGAAATCCAAGCATGGATAAACGCCAATACGGATGAACGTATCAGCTATGTGCATGATGACAATAACGGGCTGTGGTGCGATGGGAAATGGTGCGAAGAATGTGGCGTTCAGGTCTTTTTCTGTACTAAGGCGGAGTTCACACAAAAGATGCAGGGCTGGTGGGAGTCGTGCGGTTTTGAAACAAAGGAACAAATCACAGGGTTGAAAGTCTGTGACTCTCCGCCTTCCGAAAACACGCAGACATTCATTGATGCGGCAGACCAATGGTGGAACAGCCGGGACTACGAACATAAACGGGAAATTTACAACAGGTATAATTCTAAAAACGAATAATATGCAGATTAACATCATTGAACAGATTAGCAACTCATGCAGTTGCAGCCATATGGAAGCGCAGGAATACTTGGATTCTGAAATCCGGTACCTGCGCGAGTTGCAGGAGGCGGACGACCTGAGGGAAGATGACATCGAAATGGCGTGCAGCAACCTCGGACTTGACCTTGACAACCAGGAATATTTTATCAACCGCCTCGCAGGGGCATAAATACCTATAGCTATGGCTTATTTTCATAACATACATTCATTGGCGGACCTGAAGAAGGAATACCGCCGTCTGGCATTGCAGCACCACCCGGACAAGGGTGGCGACACTGCCATCATGCAACAGGTGAACACCGAGTTTGAAAGGCTCTTTGAAGTCTGGAAAGACAAACCGGATGTCTCTGCCGCATCAACCGGGTATGAACATGACTATCCGGGTGCCACGGCAAAGGAATATACCGAGTACGTGTATAATGAATACCGTTGGAAAGGTCGCAACTACAAAGGGCAACATGCCCCTGAAATCGTAGAACTTGTGAGAATCTGGCTAAAGGAAACCTATCCGAGATATAAGTTCTCCGTCAGACGGGAGAACTACAATTCCATTTACATCAAACTGATGAGTGCGGACTTTGAGGCGTTCACCAGGGAATCCGGCAAAGTACAGGATCATATCAACCACTACAACATAGAGCGGAACCCCGATCTTACAGACCGTGCCAAGGAGGTGATGCTGAATGTCTGTGACTTTGTCATGTCATACAACTTCGATGACAGCGATGCGATGACGGATTATTTCCATACCAATTTCTACCTGACATTGGCTATAGGGAGTTACCGGAAGCCTTACAAGGTGGAACTGCCGAAACTTGACTGCAAGGGGAAGGACAAGCCGGAAGTGTTCAAGCATCCCGAAGGTCCGGCACATAAGGCCATCAGGCAGGCGTTGGGCACAGCCCGCTTTGATTTCATCGAACACAGGAGGCATTCCGGCGAAATGATACTCGGAGAAGACCATTACGGCTCACACGGAGAGCATTATTTCTGGCCGAAGGATTATTCAAGCGCGAAACTGGCTCAGAAACGGATCGACAAATTGGAGAAAGCCGGTATTCGGTGCAAGCTTACCGGATATAACGGCGGTTACATTCGTTTTATCGGCTACACTCCCGAAGCAGAAGCGTTACTGGAGAAGGAACGCCAGGAATACATCACCGCCCATCGGCAATGGCAAACCAAACAGACAGTAATCAATTAAACTTATCAATATGGAACCGAACAATTTGAACGAATGGTGGGGCGGACAGCCCGACGGACTGAAACAGGCATTCTCTCTTTTTCCCGATGGACGGTGGAAAGAGGCGGACCTGTATTTGCGAATCAATATCCGTAACTACTGCCTCCTGAAAAAAGGAGGGCTGCTTCCCGAAGACAAGGACCGCTCGATGCTCAGCGAGATTGTCTGTGAGCTGGCCGATACGGAGCTGTGCCGTGCAAATGGAAAGACACTCGAAGACATGTGCGATACGGACGGGGCTTTTCTGGAAGAGTACCAGGAACTGTTCAACCGGATATACGATGAACTGGAAATGAGAATTACGGATTATATGAACGGACAATCAAAAAAAATGTAACAATGAAAGCAAAAGTGTTCAAGTACAAGTCTGACGGGAATACCGTCGTGGCTTCTTATATGGAACTGGAGCCGTATGCGAAGAATGTATATCTCTCCCTGTCAAGAAAGAACGAAGACGGGAATGAAGACGATGACTGTTTCCATGTGGTCTGCCGGATTGAAAACGTTTATTTTTCCAGCG
>ERZ835080.1321-NODE-1321-length-18975-cov-9.827008_pt1 | contig 18975 bp, 12 predicted proteins | sample MGYA00519688_ERZ835080 | MGnify/ENA primary metagenome ERZ835080 (study PRJEB31850, sample SAMEA3708770) | human gut metagenome | biome: human gut; feature: human-associated habitat; material: faeces | place: China | collected 2014 ... | reverse complement strand
ATGGTAGAAAGAAAAGTTACAGTCGTAAACCCGACAGGTCTTCATCTTCGCCCGGCGGGATTGCTCTGCCAGACATCCATGAAGTTCGATTCTAAAGTGATGATTTTTTATAAAGAAAAGGAAATCAACGCGAAGAGCGTATTAAACGTAATGGCATCCGGGATCCGGTGCGGCGATGAGATCACAGTACATTGTGATGGCCCGGACGAGAAAGAAGCCCTGGAGGCTGTATGTGACCTGATCGAGACAGGACTCAAGGAATAAGATCCGGAGAGCAGTACAGGACGATCAGGTTATGCTCTGTACATAAAATGCAAGTCAGAATGTAAGCCTGAATAACAGTAGAGAAAGTGAGAGAACAATGAGCGAAACAGCAGAAAATTGTACCCATAACTGCGGAACCTGCTCCGCAAACTGCGGAAGCAGAACGAGCGAGCCGCAGAGATTCCTTGAGAAGTTAAATCCGGCGAGTTCCGTAAAAAAAGTGATCGGCGTAGTCAGCGGAAAAGGCGGCGTCGGAAAATCTTTAGTTACATCCTTAATGGCATGTCGGATGCGCGCGACAGGTGCGAAAGTCGGAATCCTCGATGCGGATATAACGGGACCGTCGATCCCGAATGCGTTTGGGATCCATGACGGTGTGACCGTGACTCCGGATGGAAAACTCCTTGTCCCGGCGGTCTCCTCCACAGGTGTTGAGGTGATCTCCTCCAACATGCTGTTAGAGCATGAGAGCGATCCGGTGATCTGGAGAGGACCTGTGATCGCAGGCGCTGTAAAACAGTTCTGGAACGAGACCTACTGGAAGGACATTGACTATATGTTCGTGGATATGCCTCCGGGAACCGGTGACGTCCCCCTGACCGTCTTCCAGAGCCTGCCCGTGGACGGCATCGTCGTCGTGGCAAGCCCGCAGGAGCTGGTGAGCATGATCGTGGCCAAGGCCGTGAACATGGCCGAGATGATGAAGGTGCCGATGCTGGGCATCGTCGAGAACATGAGCTATATCGTCTGCCCCGACTGCGGCAAGCACATCAATGTGTTCGGCGACAGCCATGTGGACGAGGTGGCCGCAAAGCATCACCTGCCCGTTCTGGCCAAATGCCCCATCGACCCCCAGCTGGCTGCGCTGTCCGACGCCGGCATGATCGAGACCTACGGCGGACAGTTCCTCGAGGGTGCCGCTGACGCCTGCGAGAAGCTGCTGAAGTAAGACTTTTCCTCCCTGTACCGCCTGTTCTGAGCCGGTGCAGGGATTTTTTGTTTCTTTACAAAAGCAGGTTTTATCGCAATTTTTTGATGTGTCCCGTCTTTTTCGTGAAGTGCATTCATCTTTTCCATGGTTTTTTGAAAGATTTTCCGGTTTTTGCGGGGCGGGCCATCTTGTAAATCGGCAGATAAAGCTTTATAATAGCAAAGTGGTCAGAGGCTTATCAGCCCCGCCGTGGGAAACGGGAAAGACGGAGCCTCCACACAATAGAGATAAGGGAAAAGGAGTATATCATTATGCTGACGAATGAATATCTGAAGCGTGTCTACGAGGGCCTGGAAAAGCGCAATGGCAACGAGCCCGAGTTCCTGCAGGCTGTCCGCGAGGTGCTGGAGAGCATCCAGCCCGTCGTGGAGAAGCATCCCGAGTACGAGAAGGCCGGCCTCATCGAGCGTCTGGTCGAGCCTGAGCGCATCATCACCTTCCGTGTACCCTGGGTCGATGACCAGGGCAAGGTCCAGGTGAACCGCGGCTACCGCGTCCAGTTCAACAGCGCCATCGGCCCCTACAAGGGCGGCCTGCGCTTCCATCCTTCTGTCAATCAGGGCATCCTGAAGTTCCTCGGCTTCGAGCAGACCTTCAAGAACAGCCTGACCACCCTGCCCATGGGCGGCGGAAAGGGCGGCTCCGACTTCGACCCCCACGGCAAGAGCGACATGGAAGTCATGCGCTTCTGCCAGAGCTTCATGACCGAGCTGTACCGCCACATCGGCCAGTTCGTGGACTGCCCCGCCGGTGATATTGGCGTCGGCGGCCGCGAGGTCGGCTATATGTTCGGCCAGTACAAGCGTCTGACCAACAGCTTCCAGGGCGGTATGCTCACCGGCAAGGGCCTGACCTTCGGCGGTTCTCTGGCCCGTACCGAGGCCACCGGCTACGGCCTGTGCTACTTCACCGCTGAGGCTCTGAAGTGCATGCGCAGCGACAGCTTCGAGGGCAAGACCGTGGTCATCTCCGGCTCCGGCAATGTCGCCATCTACGCCTGCGAGAAGGCCACCCAGCTGGGTGCCAAGGTCGTCACCATGTCCGACTCCAACGGCTATGTCTACGACCCCAACGGCATCGACCTGGCCTACGTCAAGGACCTGAAGGAAGTCCGCCGCGGCCGTATCAAGGAGTATGCTGAGACCCACAAGGATGCGACCTACGTTGCCGACTGCACCAAGGTCTGGACTGTCCCCTGCGACATCGCCCTGCCCTGCGCTACCCAGAACGAGATCAACAAGGAGTCCGCAGAGGCTCTGGTGAAGGGCGGCTGCACTGTGGTCTGCGAGGGCGCTAACATGCCCAGCACTCCCGAGGCCATCGAGGTCTATCTGTCCAACGGCGTTCTGTACGGACCCGCAAAGGCTTCCAACGCCGGCGGCGTGGCCACCTCCGGTCTGGAGATGAGCCAGAACTCCGAGCGTCTGAGCTGGAGCTTCGAAGAGGTCGATGCAAAGCTGAAGGGCATCATGGAGGGCATCTTCCACGCTTCCTACGATGCATCCGTGGCCGCTGGCTCCGAGGGCAACCTGATGGTCGGTGCAAACTGCGCCGGCTTCCTGAAGGTCGCTACCGCCATGATGGCTCAGGGCATCACCTACTAAGCTTTTTCCAAATCGTTCCAGAGGGCTGCACCCACACCGGGTGCGGCCCTTTTGTTTTGCCCGCCTGTCTGCATAACTGTCTGCTGTCCCGCTCATACTCCTTTCATCAAACGAAAAGAGGTTTTTGCATGGACGAAATGATGTTCTGTTATCAATGTGAGCAGGCGGCAAATTGCACGGCCTGCACCGGAAAAGCGGGTGTCTGCGGCAAATCAGCCGAGACAGCCGACGCGCAGGACAAGCTCACCGGGGCACTCATCGGCTTTGCCACCCTGCTGCTGGACATCGGCAGACCCATCCAGCCCCCGCAGGCACTCCTGCTGACGGAAGGATTGTTCACCACCATCACCAATGTTGATTTCGACCCCCAGACGGTGGCGCAGCTGACCGATAAGGTCTGGAAGGCCAAGCAGGAAGCCTTTAACTCGGCCAGCCCTGCACCTGCACCAGTGTCCGACTACGATATGCAGAAGCTGTGGCAGGAGCCGGACCCCGACCGGAAGAGCCTGTGCTCCTTTGTCCTCTTTGGGCTGCGCGGCATGGCGGCTTACTCCTACCACGCGCGGGTGCTGGGCTATACCGATGGCGAGATCGACCTGTTTTTCTGCACGGCGCTGCGGGCCATCGCACAGGAGCGGGACAAGGACAAGCTCTTCCAGCTGGTGGAGGACACCGGGCGGATGGCCTACCGGGTCATGGCTGAGCTGGACAAGGCCAACACCGGCGCGTTTGGCGACCCGGAGCCGGTGGAGGTGCCCCTGACCATCGAGAAAGGGCCATTCATCGTCATCTCCGGCCACGACCTCTACGACGCCAAGTGCCTGTTGGAGCAGACCGAGGGCAAGGGCATCAATGTCTACACCCACTCCGAGATGCTGCCTGCCCACGGCTACCCGGAACTGAAAAAGCGCTTTCCCCACCTGAAAGGCAACTTTGGCACCGCATGGCAGAACCAGCAGCGGGAGTTTGAGGACATCCCTGCACCGGTGCTCTTCACCACCAACTGCATCATGCCCCTCCGGCCCAGCTATGCCGACCGGGTATTCACCACCTCTGTCGTCTCCTATCCCGGCGTCACCCACATCGGAGAGGACCGGGATTTTTCGCCGGTCATCGCCAAGGCGCTTGAGCTGGGCGGCTACCCGGAGGACACCCTCATCCCGGGCATGAACGGCGGCAGTGTGGTCACCACCGGGTTTGCCCACCATGCCGTACTGAGCCATGCGGAGGAGATCGTCCAAGCCGTCCACGAGGGTGCCATCCGGCACTTTTTCCTCATCGGCGGCTGCGACGGCACCCGCCCCTCCCGCCGGTACTACACGGATTTCGCCAAGCTGACCCCGCCCGACACCGTCATCCTGACGCTGGCCTGCGGCAAGTTCCGCCTCAACGACCTGCCGCTGGGCACGGTGGCGGGTCTGCCCCGCATCCTCGACGTGGGCCAGTGCAACGACGCCTACAGTGCCATCCAGATCGCGCTGGGTCTGGCGGGCGCTTTTGACTGCTCGGTCAACGAGCTGCCCCTCTCCATCATCCTCTGCTGGTTCGAGCAGAAGGCGGTCTGTGTGCTGATGGCCCTGCTGGCGCTGGGCATCCGGGGCATCCGTCTCGGCCCCACCCTGCCCGCCTTCCTCTCCCCCGGGGTGGCCGCTGTTTTGCAGGAGAAGTATGACCTCCGGCCCATCACCACGCCGGAGGCAGACCTTGCCGCCTGTCTGGGCGGTTCGTAAGCGTCACATTAACAAAAAAGCCCCCGGCACGCTGCGGAACGTGCCGGGGGCTTTTCGTACAAAGCGGGGAGATGCGGAAGCTCTCCGCCTTGGGGAGGTGGTTATTTAGTGGAGCAGCTCGTTGTGTGCAACGCCGCCCACCGTCAGCTCTGCGCTCTCACCGGAGTGGGTGAGGGTAAAGAGGGTGTCGTCCACGCCCAGAGACAGCATACTGTCGATGTTCAGAGCGGTCTCACGGAGCTGGGTGCGGAACACGAGGGTGTTCACGCCCTGAGCCTTCAGCTCCTTCAGGTTGCTCAGGCAGCCGGAAAGCACCGCAGCCTCAGCGGGTGCTGCCACAACATACCGGCCATCGGCCATGGAGGTCTCGTAGGCCCCGGCCCCGGTAACGGTCAGGGTGACAGCGGAGGAGCCGCCGTTGCTCTCGGGCACCAGCATGGGCACAATGTCCCGCTTCTCGGTCTCATCACAAGTCTCGCACTTGTAGATGGTGTAGCCCTCGGAGGTGTAGGTGGGTGCCACTACCTCTGCAACTACGGTAAAGTGATGCTCGCCGGTAGCAGGTATTTTGTCCCGCTTCGTCTCGCCGCAGGCAGAGCACTTATACTCGGTGTATCCATCTTCGGTACAGGTCGCATCCTTGTGTCCACTCTCCACCCAGTTATGGGCTTTTTGGGCGATGCGTTCCAATTCTTCTACACCGCATTTGCTGCACTTCTTCAGCTTGTAGCCCTCGCTGGTGCAGGTGGCCTCCTTCACAGTTTGGCTATCGGCGTATTCATGCACATGGCCCGATTCCACCTTATTTACAGTGCCGATAACATTCTTATCATTTCCAACGGCAGCGCCATTTTTGTTATTGCCCTTGCCGCCCTGAGCGGTCACCTCGCCGCCAGTAACCTTCACTTTGTCACTTTTATTAAAACCATCGCCGCCGGTTTTGCTTCCCGTACCGCCAACAGCCACGACAGTGCCGCCGGAGATCGTTGCATTACCAATGCCCGATCCTCCGTCACCATCTTTTGTGTTGCCTCCCTGTGCAATCAGCGTTCCTCCAGAGACTCTTACTTCATTCGTAGTATGGACGCCGTCCGCTCCATCATAAGGTTCTTCCAAACCACGATCAATCAAAACATTTCCGCCCGTTGCTTTTACCGTTCCTCCGGAAATTTCTATGGGGCCGCTGTACGCATTTGCATAGCCATCACCGCCCAGGCCCTGACCAGCGGTCACAATAATCATGCCGTCCTTGCCGTCAATTCCTGTAACATCTCCGCCAATCGCTTCTACGATACCGCCCGAAATCTTTTTCGTTAGAATTCCGGTACCTGCTCCGAAAAACTTACCGCCGGAGTCTGAAACATCGCTTATAATATCGCCGCCTTTTCCGATGACATTTCCGCCGGCAATCTCTGCGCCATCAATTCCTCTGCCAGACGCAGCATAACTGGACTTCCCCATTGTATCACTTACTGTAAGTGTTCCACCAGTGGCTACCAAGGAACCATTACCATCTCTGTCTTCGATGGTCGTTGTACCTTTTCCCTCAGCTCTGAGCCCCGCTCCTGCACGGTCTATGTCGTACGACTTGAGCCCCGTTCCGCCGGTCAGCTCATTCTTGCCGTCCAGCTCCAGCGTCACATCGCCCGTACCGGAAACGGTCACAGCGTTCTCTTTCGTATTCCCTGCATCCACCTTCAGGTCACGGAGGATGACCTTCAGAGCATTGGCAGAGCTATTGAAGATTTTCACCACATTGCGGGCGGCTTCCTGAGCCTTTTCGGTGAGGGAGGTGGGGGCGTTGGTGGCCTCGTAGGTCTTCTCCTCAGCGGCCTTTTTCTCCCCGGTCTCCTGCTCCGCAGCAGGCTTGGCGGCGGGCTTTGCGGCCTCCTTCTGGGCTTCGGCGTCATACTGGCCGTACTCGATCACCTGATTGGAGGTTTTTTCGGTCTTTTTGTCCTGCTCCGGCTCCTGAGAGTCGGCGGGCTTCTGCTCAGTCTTCTTCTGCTCGTCCTCCGGGGCCAGCAGCTCCAGAGAGCCGGGCTCCTGGGCCTGCTCCTCGGTCTCGCCGGACTTTTCAACCTCGGAGGTGTTCTCCTCTGCTGCGTTCAGGCTTTCGGTGGGCTTGGTATTGTCGCCGGTGATGGTGACATCATTACCCTCTTTTCCGTCGCTGAAATCGATCGTCTTATCAACGCTGCCAACCTTGATGGTCACTTTTGCGCTGCCGTTATCGTCTACCTGCGTGATCTCAACATCGCCATCCACCTTAGACATATCGATGTTGAAACCGGCCGATGCCGGTATCGCCGCAGCTGACACCGCCATGCTGAGCGCCAGGACGGCAGCCGCCGTCCGCTTCATATTTTTCCGTAACCGCATAATTTTTACCTCCTGTTTCGTGGTTTTTCCTTCTTTTATTTTACCCCCCCCCCTATAGGTTTTTCAATGGCTTTTGTCAACAATCTTTTGGACGAATATTTGTCATTTTCTACAAAAAGGCCGCTGTGCCACACCTTCCGTGCAGCGGCGCGAGCGATTTGTCCATCGACCCATCGGAAAGCGCGGCCTTGATAAGCCATACTTTTTCCCACCGGGCGTGTCTGTTTTGAACAAGAAAAAAGAGGGCCGGTGTACCCACATTTGGTGCAGCTGTCACTTGAATCTTTTTCAGCACCTTTGTATAATATTCTTGTTATCCGGAACAAGGGCGTTCCAGATGAGTCTTTGCCGACCCATCTGGGACGCCTTTTCTTTTTACCGGCATTCAGAGGGACGCTGCGGAATGTGCCGCCGAGGTGGACCGCTATCTGATGGGTTACACCAATCTGTGACCCCCTCCCCCTATTTATGACATTCTCTTTCCTATCCTAAACAGAAACGGGAGCTTTCCTTTACCGGGAGGCTCCCGTTTCTGCATTTCGCCGCTTTCGTTTTCACAAAGTTTTCACAGTTAGCGCATCCTACCCACTTGAAACAGATACCCCCAAGTGGTAAAATCAAGATGTCGGGAGATTTACCCCCACAGGGTACGTTTCCTTTTCACACTGATACACCCGGAAAGGAGTCATCTGCTATGACTGATGCTGAAAAAAAGCCCTGCTGCGCCGCTGAGCCTGCCGAAAAGGACACTGCTCCCTCCTGCTGCCGCCACAAGGACCGTACCCCTGAGGAGTACCGCGCCCTTGCCAACCGGCTGAGCCGCATCGAGGGCCAGGTGCGCGGCATCCACGCGATGCTGGACAAGGACGTCTACTGCGCCGATATTCTGGTGCAGGTGGCTGCGGTGAACGCTGCACTGAACGGCTTTTCCAAAGAGCTGCTGAGCCAGCACGTCCGCACCTGCGTAGCCGACGATTTGAGAGCCGGCGGGACGCAGAAGCTGGACGAACTGCTGCAGCTGCTGCCCCGGCTCATGAAATGACCCCGTTCCGGGCATCCTATAAGAGGGAAAGGAATCCGCAATGGAACAATACAATGTCACGGGCATGAGCTGCGCGGCCTGCTCTGCCCGGGTGGAAAAGGCCGTGAAGAAGGTGCCGGGCGTCACGAGCTGCTCGGTGAGCCTTCTGACAAACTCCATGGGCGTGGAAGGCACAGCCTCCCCTGCCGCCATCCTCTCGGCGGTGCAGGAGGCAGGCTACGGCGCAAGCCCGAAGAATGCCTCTGCCAGTAAGACTTCGGACGCCAGCGCCGACCTCGACGCATTGGCTGACCACGAGACACCGAAGCTCAAGCGCCGCCTCATCGCCTCGCTGGGCTTCCTGCTGGTGCTGATGTACTTCTCCATGGGCCACATGATGTGGGGCTGGCCCCTGCCCCACTGGTTCGACGGCAACCACGTCGCCATGGGCCTTGTCCAGCTGCTTCTGGCGGGCATCGTCATGGTCATCAACCAGAAGTTCTTCATCAACGGCTTCAAGGGCCTCATCCACGGCGCACCCAACATGGATACGCTGGTGGCCCTCGGCTCCATGGCAAGCTTCGTGTGGAGCACTTACGCCCTCTTCGCCATGACCCGCGCTCAGGTGGACGGCAACGACGCGCTCGTCATGCACTATATGATGGAGTTCTACTTTGAGTCTGCCGCCATGATCCTGACCCTCATCACGGTGGGCAAGATGCTGGAAGCCCGCTCCAAGGGCAAGACCACCGACGCCCTCAAGAGCCTGATGAAGCTGGCCCCCAAGACCGCTACACTGGTGCGGGACGGCGCGGAAGTGACCGTGGCCATCGCCGACGTGCAGAAGGGCGACGTCTTTGTGGTCCGCCCCGGCGAGAATATCCCGGTGGACGGCGTGGTGCTGGAAGGAACCAGTGCAGTCAACGAGAGCGCCCTGACCGGCGAGAGCATCCCGGTGGACAAGGCCGTCGGCGACAAAGTCAGCGCCGCCACCACCAACCAGTCGGGCTTCCTCCGCTGCGAGGCCACCCGCGTGGGCGAGGATACCACGCTGGCTCAGATCATCAAGATGGTCAGCGATGCCGCCGCCACCAAGGCTCCCATCGCCAAGATCGCCGACACCGTGTCGGGCTTCTTCGTCCCGGCGGTCATCTCCATTGCCGTCCTCACCACCATCGTCTGGCTGCTGCTGGGCCATGAGCTGGGCTATGCGCTGGCCCGCGGCATCTCCGTTCTGGTCATCAGCTGCCCCTGCGCACTGGGCCTGGCAACACCTGTGGCTATTATGGTGGGCAATGGTCTCGGTGCCAAGAACGGCATCCTCTTCAAGACTGCCGCCTCGCTGGAAGCCGCGGGCCGCACCCAGATCGTGGCGCTGGACAAGACCGGCACCATCACCGAGGGCGCACCCCGTGTCACCGATCTGCTGCCTGCCGAGGGCGTCACCGAGACGGAGCTTCTGACGCTGGCCGCAGCGCTGGAAAGCCGCAGCGAGCACCCTCTGGCAAAGGCAGTTCTGGCCGACGCCGAGGCAAAGGCCATCACTCCCCCGGAAGTCACTGACTTCGCGGCCCTGCCGGGCAACGGTCTGGCGGCCAAGCTGGACGGCATGGACATCTATGCCGGCAATGCCGCCTTCATCCAGACCAAGCTCACCCTGCCCGCCGCACTGGCACAGCAGGCTGAAAAGCTGGCCGCCGAGGGCAAGACTCCCCTCTTCTTCGGCGGCGCAGGCCGTCTGCTGGGCGTTATCGCCGTGGCCGACACCATCAAGGAGGACAGCCCCGAAGCCATCCGTCAGCTGCAGAACATGGGCATCCGGGTCGTGATGCTCACCGGCGACAACCAGCGCACCGCCGACGCCATCGGCAGGCAGGCGGGCGTGGACGAGGTCATCGCGGGCGTCCTGCCCGACGGCAAGGAGGCCGTCATCCGCCAGCTGCAGGCCAGCGGCAAGGTGACCATGGTGGGCGACGGCATCAATGACGCCCCCGCCCTCACCCGTGCCGACACCGGCATTGCCATCGGCGCAGGCACCGACGTGGCCATCGACGCCGCCGACGTCGTGCTGATGAACTCGAAGCTCTCGGACGTGCCTGCGGCCATCCGCCTCAGCCGCGCCACCCTGCGGAACATCCACGAGAACCTGTTCTGGGCATTCATCTACAATATCATCGGCATCCCGCTGGCGGCTGGTCTGTTCATCCCCTTCGGCCTGACCCTGAATCCTATGTTCGGTGCTGCTGCCATGAGCCTGTCCAGCTTCTGCGTCGTGAGCAACGCCCTGCGGCTGAACCTGTTCGATCTGCACAGCACCAGGCACGACCACAAAACCGCTTCTCCCGCTGCTGCCCCGGTGCAGTCTGCGGCTGAAAATAACAAAAAATCGGACGCCGAAGCGCCCGAAGTCAAAACGGAGGATCATACCATGAAGAAGACCCTGAAAGTGGAAGGCATGATGTGCGGCCACTGCGAAGCCCGCGTGAAGAAGGCTCTGGAAGCCCTGCCCGAGGTGGACGAGGCTGTCGTGAGCCACGAGGCCGGCACCGCCATCGTCACCCTGAACGCCGAGGTCGCCGACGACGTGCTCAAGAACGCCGTCGAGGCACAGGACTACAAGGTCACCGGCATCCAGTAAGCTGTAAGATGCAGAAAAGCCAGCGCACGGAATGTGCGCTGGCTTTTGTTGTTGCTGTAAGCCTCTCCCATTGGGAGAGGTGTCACCGAAGGTGACGGAGAGGGCAAGCCCGGTATAAAAGAGTTTCCGCACAGCGATAAGCAGGCTCTTTGTCAGAGCGATACTATCGCCGCGCCTGCGATTCTCTGTCCGCATCCTTGCCCTCTCAGGCGCTTTGCGCCAGCTCTCCCAAGGGGAGAGCCTGAAAGAGGTTACGGAGTCAGACGGTTGGGGCCGCGGAACAGGAACTCGGCGTCCTTGATAGACTGGCCGCAGAGCAACATGGTCAGGCGGTCGATGCCCAGACCGAAGCCGCCGTGCGGGGGGCAGCCGTACTGGAAGAATTCCAGATAGAACTTGACATCCTCGGCCAGGCCCTTCTCCTCTGCCTGCTTCTTCAGCACGTCGTAGCGATGCTCACGCTGTGCACCGGTGGTGATCTCCACGCCGCGCCAGATGAGGTCGTAGCCCTGCGGCACGCCGTTCTCGTCGCGCATATGGTAGAAAGCACGCTTCTCGGCGGAGTAGTCGGTGATGAACAGGAACTCGTGGCCGTAGTGCTTCTTGACCCAGTCGTAGCTCAGACGCTCGGCCTCGGTGGTCAGGTCGCCCTTCTCGCTCTCATCGACCGTGTAGCCGAACTCCTCTTCCAGACCCTTGTACAGGTCGGCCAGCTTGACCACAGGGAACGGCGTGGTGGGGACGACGACTTCCAGACCAAACAGCTCCTTGATCTGCTCGCCGTACTGCTCCTTGACGGCCTTCAGACCGGCAGTCAGAAGCTCTTCCTCCATCTTCATGACGTCCTTGTAAGAGGTGATGTAGCTGAACTCAAGGTCAAAGCCGGAGAACTCGGTGGAGTGCTTGTTGGTGTAGCTCTTCTCCGCGCGGAAGACGGGGCCGGTCTCGAAGATGCGCTCGAAGCCGGCGGCCATGGCCATCTGCTTATAGAACTGAGGGCTCTGGGCCAGATAGGCGTTGCGGTCGAAGTAGTCCACCTTGAACACCTCAGAGCCACTCTCGCTGGCGGCAGCGATGAGCTTCGGGGTGTGGATCTCGATGAAGCTGCGCTCGAGCAGGAACTGACGCATGGCGTTGACGAAGCAGCTCTGTGCCTTGAACATCAGCTGGTTCTCATCGGTGCGCAGGTCGATCCAGCGGTAGTCGATGCGCTGGTCGATGCTGGAACGCTCCACAGCCTTCTTCTTCTTGGTGGCGGCGATCTCCTTGCGGACGATGGGCAGCGCGTCGGCGATGCTCTCGATCTCGATGGTCTCGGGGATCATCTCGATGCCGCCCATCTTGACGTAGTCGTTCTCCATCACCTTGCCGGTGACGGTGATGACAGAGTCCGGGGTCAGTTTGTCGATGGTGTCCACCAGCTCGGGGTGGTCCTCCTTCTCGACGGTGATCTGAAGTTTGCCGGTAATATCCTTCAGCACGATGAAGGCCATATATTTGCTGTTGCGCAGGTTCTCGATAAAGCCCTGCACCTTGACCGTGCTGCCAATTTCCTTTTGTACCTCATTGATATAGGTGCGTTCCATGGAAATCCTCCTTCTGTGTCTTGTGTACTGTTTTATTATACGCTTTTCGGGGGATAAATCAAGAGAAAGGACGAATCACTTTCCTTCTTCGTGCAGCGTCCCGGTGCCGCCCTCCACCACGCCGTCGTGGTCGGCCACAGCCCTGATGGTGCCGAAGAAGCATTTGACGTCCAGCCAGAAGCTCATATGCTCCACATACCAGCCGTCGAGCTTGGCTTTCTCGGCGATCTCCAGCTCGTCGCGGCCATGGATCTGCGCCCAGCCGGTCAGGCCGGGGCGGACGTCGTTTGCGCCGTACTTGTCCCGTTCGGCCAGCAGGTCGTACTGGTTCCAGAGGGCCGGGCGCGGACCGATGACTGCCATATCGCCCACAAGGATATTCCACAGCTGGGGCAGCTCGTCCAGACTGGTCTTGCGCAGGAAACGGCCCACCCGGGTGATATACTGCTCCGGGTCGTGGAGCAGATGGGTGGGCATGTCGTGGGGGGTGTCGATGCGCATGGTGCGGAATTTCAGGATGTTGAAATAGCTCTTATGGATGCCCACCCGCTTCTGCTTGAAGAACACCGGCCCCGGCGAGTCCAGCTTGATGGCAAGGCAGAGCAAAAGCAGCAGCGGCGACAGCACCAGCAGCCCGCAGGCCGACAGTACCACGTCCAGCAGCCGCTTGATTCCTTTTTGATACATGATGGTTCTCCCTTTTATTCCTAGAATATACTTATTATATACCATTTTCCCCTGCCCAAACAAGCCCCGGGCCGCATTTCCGGGCGAAAATGCCGGTTTTGTTGTATCGTTCTGACGGTTTTCTCTCTTGCTCCGCCGGGTCGGACGGCGTACCATAGACATAAGACCATCTGAGAGGAGCACTCTGTTTATGATACAGCGTTTTGTCATTGGGAAGCCTTTTCCCACCGAGAGCGTCGTGCTGGACCTGCCCGCCGAGACCGGCCCCGTGCCTTACCTGACACCGGACGGCGATGGCTGGCAGTATGTCATGCAGGAGAAGGACATCGTCTATGGCTTGGGCGAGATGCCCCGGGGCCTCAACAAGCGCGGCTGGCACTACGAGACGAACAACACCGACGAGAGTGAGCACGGCGAAAATCGGCTTTCCTACTACGCCGCCCACAATTTCCTGCTTATCTCCCCTGCCGACGGCAGCGGATGCATCGGCATCTTCATCGATTTCCCGGGCAAAGTGAGCTACGACATCGGCTATACCCGCCACGACACCCTCCGCTTTGCCACGGCAGAGCCGAACTATGCGCTCTACCTCATCACAGCCCCTACAGCGGCAGAGGTTGCAAAGGAGTTCCGGCAGCTCATCGGCCCCAGCTATATCCCGCCCAAGTGGGCGTTCGGTCTGGCCCAGAGCCGCTTCGGCTACAAGACCGAGGCCGACATCCGGGAGGTGGCCGCGCAGTACAAGGCCAACGATCTGCCGCTGGACATGATCTGCATGGACATTGATTACATGCAGTCCTACGCTGATTTTACCATCGACAAGGCCCGCTTCCCCGACCTCAGCAAACTTGCCGCCGACCTGAAAGCCGAGGGCATCCGGCTCGTCCCCATCATCGACGCAGGCATCCGCTGCGACGACAATGACCCCGTCTGCCGCGAGGGCCTCGAGAAGGGCTATTTCTGCACCAAAGAAGACGGCACGCCCTTTGTGGCGGCGGTCTGGCCCGGCAAGGCCTACTTCACCGACTTTCTCCGTCCCGATGCCCGGGCGTGGTTCGGCAGGCAGTACAAGGTGCTCACCGACCTCGGCATCGAGGGTTTCTGGAACGACATGAACGAGCCCGCCCTCTTCTACTCCCCTGAGCGGCTGAAAGCCTTCTTCGAGAATGCCGCCGCCCTGAGCCGGAAGGATAACCTTGACCAGAACGATTTCTTCGGGCTGGTGCGCTCAGTGATGGGCCTGATGAATGCCCCCGAGGACTACCGCAGTTTCTACCACCATACCGCTGCCGGGCGGGTGCGCCACGACCGCGTCCACAACCTCTACGGCGGCTGCATGACCCGGGCTGCCGGCGAGGCGTTCCAGACCCTGCGTCCCGGCCAGCGCACTCTGCTCTACTGCCGCAGCAGCAGCATCGGCGCCCACCGTTGGGGCGGGATCTGGCTGGGCGATAATCACTCCTCGTGGAGCCAGCTGCTGGCCAACATCCAGATGATGCCTGCCGTCCAGATGTGCGGCTTCCTCTACAGCGGTGCCGATTTGTGCGGTTTCAGTGAGGACACCACCCCAGATCTGGCGCTCCGTTGGCTCGAGTTCGGATTGTTCACACCTCTCATGCGCAACCACGCCGACGCCGAGAGCCGGGAGCAGGAATTTTACCGCTTTACCGATGTTCTGCCCGCCATCCGCAATATGCTGAATCTGCGGTACGCCCTCCTGCCCTACCTCTACAGTGAGTTCATGAAGGCCGCGCTTGAGGATACACCTTACTTCCGGCCTCTGGCTTTTGACTACCCTGCCGACCCCGACGCCCGGGAGGTGGACGACCAGCTGCTTCTTGGCGAGGGCCTGATGGTCGCACCCATCCACACCCAGAACGCCCATGGCCGGACGGTCTATCTGCCTGAGACGATGAAGATGCTGCGTCTGCGCAGCGTCTCCGACTACGATGAGGAAGTTCTGCCCGCCGGGCGGCACTATCTGCCCTGCGAACTTGGCGAGGTGCTGCTCTTCATCCGTCCGGGCCACACCGTACCGGTGGCACAGCCCGCCGCCAGCACCGCCCAGCTGGACGATACGGCCCTCACCTTCTGGCGCTTCGCGCCCGACGGCCAGCCTGCGCCCTACCGGATGTATACCGACGACGGCGTGACCACCGTTCACAACAGGCCCGAACACTGGCGCATCGTCGGACAATAACGCAAAAACACCCGGAAGCATCTCCGGGTGTTTTTTGGTATTACAGGTATGCGACCGTCTCGGACAGGGGCTTTCTCGAGCCGTGGTTTGCCAGCGGCCCTGCGCCCTCTGCGGCATAGCCGAGGTCGAGGATCATCAGGACCTCTTCATTTTCCGGCAGGCCCAGCTCCTTGGCCAGCTCATCCGGATTGAAGAGGTTGAGCCAGCAGCTGTCCACACCTGCGTTGGCGGCGGCCAGCATCAGGTGGGTCGCCACGATAGCGGCATCCTCCATGCCGGAGTCCCGCTTTCCGCCGGGATAAGTAAAGACGCTGTTTTTATCGAAGGCCACAACAAGGCAGGTAGGTGCGCCATAGCGGCAGGGCGTCACCTTGTCGAGCTTTGCCAGGCTTTCTTCCGACTGCAGCACATAGATGCGCTGCTCCTGAGAATTCTTGGCGGTCGGGGCCAGCCGACCCGCTTCCAGGATCTCCGTCAGCTTCTCGGCTTCTACCTTGCGTGTGCTGAAATTCTTGCAGGAATAACGCTCTGCAACGACCTTAGTAAATTCCATAACCGTTGTCCTCCTGACTTTGGGTGATAGACTTTTTATGTACGAAAGTCTCAGCATTATTGTAGCACGCTTTTTCTCTGAGAGCCACTGTTATTTTTACGAAAGGATCTGCCGTTTTTATAAGAAACGGCGCGGCAGAGCCACCCGGCCATTCCCCGCAGGCCGTCCGGGTGAAAAGTCCTTGACAAATCCTTCTAAAAGAGTTACACTATTTTTGTTCTGAAAAACAAATATGGGCCTATAGCTCAGTTGGGAGTGCAAGCGTATCGCTTTTGTGCCCCACAGAGTTGTGGGCTTTAGAATGGGGAGTATGTCGGTTGGTCGCCCAACCGAGTCACGCCCCTAAATATGGGCCTATAGCTCAGCTGGGAGAGCGTTCGGTTCGCATCCGAGAGGTCAAGGGTTCGAATCCCTCCGTCTCCACCAAATCAAAAATCCGAACCTTTGTCCGAAGGGACAGAGGTTCGGATTTTTCTTGTTTGCAGTTGGTATTGTCGCGGAATGAATTCAAAAAGGAGGATGCATGACCCATGGTCGATCATATGCTTGTACGTGGAGCAAAGGTCCACAACCTGAAAAATATTGACGTGGACATTCCGCTGAATCAGATCGTCGGCATCGCGGGCGTGTCCGGTTCCGGCAAGTCGTCGCTGGCGCTGGGCGTGCTGTATGCCGAGGGCTCGCGCCGCTATCTGGAGGCGCTGTCGACCTACACGCGCCGCCGGATGACGCAGGCCGCCAGAGCCAGCGTCGATGACGTGCTGTACGTTCCTGCGGCGCTGGCGCTGCACCAGCGCCCGGGCGTGCCCGGCATCCGCAGCACGTTCGGCACGGGGACAGAGCTCCTGAACAGTCTGCGGCTCATGTATTCCCGCCTCGCCAGCCACCGCTGCCCCAACGGGCACTACCTGCCGCCGACGCTGCTGGTCGCCGCGGGCAAGGAGCTGACCTGCCCGGAGTGCGGCGTGCATTTTTACGCACCGAGCGCCGAGGAGCTGGCCTTCAACTCGCAGGGCGCGTGCCCAAGATGCGGCGGCACGGGCAGTGTGCGCACGGTGGACATGGCGTCCCTGGTGCCGGATGATTCGCTCACGATCGACGAGGGGGCGGTGGCGCCATGGAACAGCCTCATGTGGTCGCTGATGACGGACGTCTGCCGGGAGATGGGCGTGCGCACGGATGTGCCGTTTCGCGACCTGACGGAGCGGGAGAAGGACATCGTCTACCATGGCCCGGCGGAGAAAAAGCACATTTTCTACCACGCCAAAAACTCCAATCAGGCGGGAGAGCTGGACTTTACTTATTTTAATGCCGTCTATACCGTGGAAAATGCGCTTGCCAAGGTCAAGGACGAGAAGGGCATGAAGCGCGTCGAGAAGTTTCTGAAAGAGGACGTGTGCCCGGACTGCCATGGCACGCGCCTGTCCGCTGCGGCCCGCGCGCCGAAGCTGCGGGGCATTTCACTGGACGAAGCGTGCACGATGACGCTCTCGGAGCTGTATGACTGGGTGCAGGGCGTGCCGGACAGCCTGCCGGAGGAGATGCGCCCCATGGCGGGGAGCATCTGCGAGGCTTTTACGGGCACGGCGCGGCGGCTGCTCGACCTGGGGCTCGGCTACCTGACGCTCGACCGCTCCGCGGCGACGCTCTCGACCGGCGAGCGGCAGCGGATGCAGCTGGCCCGCGCCGTGCGCAACCGCACGACCGGCGTGCTCTATGTGCTCGATGAGCCGAGCATCGGTCTGCACCCGGCCAACATCGTGGGCCTCACCGGAGTGATGCACGACCTCGTGGCGGACGGAAATTCCGTCATTCTCGTCGATCACGACACGCAGATCCTGAAGGAATCCGACTGGATCATTGAGATGGGGCCGGAGGCCGGCGCAAAGGGCGGTCGCGTCATTGCACAGGGCACGGTGTCCGCAGTCGCGGCAGATCCCGCCTCACAGATCGGACCGTTTTTGTCCGGAGCACCGGAGGCACCCTTGCGCCCGCGCGCCGGAAAAGCGAACCTGTTTGCGCACGGAACGATTCGCCTGTCCACGTCGCAGATCCATACGGTCAAGCCGCTGGAGGTCGCCATTCCCAAGGGGCGGCTGACGGTCGTGACCGGCGTGTCCGGCTCGGGCAAGACGACCATGGTGCTCGAGAGCCTGATCCCCGCGCTGGAGGCCGGTATCCGCGGCAGCGCGCTGCCGCCGCACGTCCGGGCGGTCAGCGCCGAGGGCATCGCACACGTCAAGCTCATCGACGCGACGCCCATCGGCATCAATGTCCGTTCCACCGTGGCCACCTATGCCGGCGTGCACGACGAACTGCGCAAGCTCTATGCCCGGTCGCCGGATGCGAAGGCGCGCGGCTGCAAGGCCGGCGATTTTTCCTACAATACCGGCTCGCTGCGCTGTCCCGGCTGCGACGGTACGGGCGTGGTGAGCCTGGACGTGCAGTTTCTGCCGGATGTGAGCATCCCCTGTCCGGACTGCCGCGGCTCGCGTTACGCACGCGCGGCTTATGATATCCAGCTGACGAACAAGGCGGGACAGTCCGTTTCCCTGCCGGAGCTGATGGACATGGACGTCAACACCGCGCTCCCGTTCTGCGCCGACAGAAAAACGGTCAGCCAGAAGCTGCAGGTGCTGCAGCAGCTCGGCCTCGGCTACCTCACGCTCGGTGAGGAGACGCCGAGCCTCTCCGGCGGCGAGGCGCAGCGGCTGAAGCTGGCCAGCGAGATCGGGCGCATCCAGACGGATTCCGTGTTCGTGTTCGACGAGCCAAGCATCGGCCTGCACCCGCTGGATGTGCGGGTGCTGCTGGGCGTGTTCCAGGCGCTGCTCGATCGCGGCGCGACCGTCGTCGTCATTGAGCACGATCTCGATGTGATCCGCAGTGCCGACTATGTCATCGACATGGGCCCCGGCGGAGGTGATGCGGGCGGCCGTATTGTCGCCGCCGGCACGCCGGAGGAGATCCGGCAAGATCCCGGCAGCATCACGGGCAGATATCTTTGAGGGCAGCAAAAAACCGCCGCTTCCGTAATGGAAAGCGGCGGTTCCTATTTGTATTTGCTCAGAACTTGATGTCGGTGGGCTTGCGGTCGAACATGGTGTTGACCTGCTTATAGAGCCAGCCCATCAGCTTCTGGTCCAGATTCCAGAAGTACACCACAAACAGCGCACCGACGACGGTGGCGGAAGTGGTGAGCGTCTTTTTCAGGACTTTTGCAACCACAGGATTCATAGTTTGCTCCTTTCCGGCCGGGGTGGCTTACTTCTTGGCGAGACCCTTCTGGCGAGCGTACTCGGCAGCACCCAGAGCGCCC
>ERZ835080.1281-NODE-1281-length-19671-cov-3.001274_pt1 | contig 19671 bp, 9 predicted proteins | sample MGYA00519688_ERZ835080 | MGnify/ENA primary metagenome ERZ835080 (study PRJEB31850, sample SAMEA3708770) | human gut metagenome | biome: human gut; feature: human-associated habitat; material: faeces | place: China | collected 2014 ... | reverse complement strand
TGCACTGCCGGAAAAACATCCACCTTTTTGATAATCATCATACTCTTCACTGGGTGCCAATGCCAGAGGCAAATATTCCCAATGAACTAAATCTTTGCTGACTGCATGTCCCCAATGCATACAATCCCAAAATCCATTATATGGATTAGTCTGATAAAACACATGATACTGTCCGTTAAAAAAGATCAGTCCGTTAGGATCATTCATCCAACCGTAAGCCGGGCTGAAATGATACACCGGACGGTACTTCTCCCGGTTCGAAACATCGAATTCATCCGACAGTTTCATTTCTTCCCAGCATAAGGCCGAATCCGGAATAAGCTGGAAGTTGAAAGAGAGATGTTTATTATCGAAGCCGGTCAAATCGACCGGAACAAAATAGTCAACCTTATTGACTGCCAATCGCACGTTCATACTGCGTACAACATCATTGTCCGCTATCATATACAATTTTGCCTCCGGAGAAGCCTCTTCCACCGGCAGCAGCAAAAACTTCTTCTGCTCGTCAATTTGGACGATACTCTGTCCGTCACCCAGATGTTTAATCACGAAAGGAGGATTTATGGCCTGGCATGTGAAGACAGCCACGGTAGTTCCTAATATAAATACGGTAAGCGTCCTTCTGATTGTCCGCCAAAAGTCTTTTAAATGAATCATGTTTCTGTTGGTATTAAATTAATTATGTTTTTCTAGCATGCAAAGATACGCCACCAAGCAGCAGGAGACTATCTTTTTTGTTTCAAAGCATACTACAAATGTTACATTCCATCCTTAAAAAGGTATCTGTATGTCACTGGGGAACATACATAGAATTCAATTCATGAATTGTCAACTGTTTCAACTTTGTTTGTCCGCCTTCAACTGATATGGTGACAGAAGGAGTGTTTTTTTCAATCAGATGATAGAAAGCAGCAGACAGTGCTCCTTGATTGACGAAGATTTCTACAGAAGCAATATCCGACAATATATCCAATTCAATTCTTCCTTCATTGGGCTTTAGCACCATCTGCTTCAAGGTTTCCCCATTCTCTTTCTCAACAGTGAGTATCTGTTTGACAGAATCGTAAATCAAATTCAAACCATTAATATCAAAAGCCAATATCTGCGCATCAACACTATCTACAGCAAAACCCGTTTTCAGATAGAAGGCAGGAGTATTCAACTTTGTCGTGAAACAATTCTTTTCTTCAACTACCAGACTCTTCCAGATGTACTTTCTCCCATATAATAAAGCGAGTTCATTTACCGGCATACTTTTTAAGACATATCCTTTATCAACCCGATGTAATGTTAATTCACGCGGAAAGGACATTTGTTGATTGAAAGGCATATCCGGGAAATTACTTCCGTTCATCCATGCTATTTGTATTCTTCGGTCATCTGGTGCATTACTATATGTTTGAACCGCATAATAGTTTGTACCACTATCCATTTTTACAGGTTTCGTCTCAGGCCGAAAACGATATCCATCAAAACTCCCAACCAAATAGGTACTGTTCGCCCCGGTAAAGACCCATTTCCGGACAGTAGGTTCATTGGTTACGGACATTTCAAAAAAGTCGGGACACTCATCCGCCCCCTCTAATTTAAAACGGTCCGTTTCAGTCCAATCCATCAAATTGGGAGATGAAAAGATAGCATACTCCTGCTTATCCAAGTACAATACCATAATCCATCTGCCAGTCGGCGTATGCCACGTCACCTTAGGATCACGATTGTACCTGACCAACGTGGGAAGTACCGGATTACCGGAAAAAGTAACCCAATTACGCCCCTTATCCAAACTATATCCTATACTTTGTGAATGTTGCAAATGCCGGGTGTGATACCCGAATCCACCTGCCGAAGTATAAACAGCAACCAATACTGTATCTCCATTTTGTTGACACCCCAGCGTATTCTTTTTATCAACAACTACCGAACCGGAAAAAATAGGTCCCAACGAGTCCGGATGTAATACATCCCCCAACTCAGTCCAATGTGCCAAATCCCGGCTCACAGCATGCCCCCATGTCATATTACCCCAAATACAGCCATAGGGATTATGCTGATAAAACAGATGCCACTCCCCTTCATGCCAAACCAGACCATTCGGATCATTCAGCCATCCCCGGCGAGAAGTAAAATGTACTTTAGGACGTAACGGTTCTTTATAAAACAAGTTCTCTTCCTTAGGAGTTTCAGAACAAAAGCATTGATTCAAAGCTTGCTCTACATTAGGACTCTTACTCGCCTCTATCCGTAATTCTTGCCCAATCCAATCCTTGACCTCCAATGTAACCCAATAATCAGGTTCATCGCCGCCAAGCTCCACTTCCATATTACGTACCATTTTATCACCAATCCATATATCCATCTGTTCTATAACCGCTCCCATCTTTACCGGAATATTCAAATAACGGTGAGTTACCAACATTCTTTTCGCAAAAATTTCTTTTTCCAATTTGGTATCAGACTGGTAGAAACAGTCGGCATTGATAAATCCCCAGCCCTCTTTTGATTGGTCCACTAAAACAATCCGGGCATTTTTTCCCATATATTCAGCAACATCCCAAGACTCATATTCCATGACACGTCTATTATACCCCGTACTTCTTTTCACCTCCTTTCCATCAATCCAAAGGGCTACATACTCCCGCTGATAATCAACACCCCCACCTATCAGAAAATTAACATATCTGCGTTCTATCCTGAAAAGAGGTGACTTCAATACACCGGTACCGGCATCTCCATTGACAAAGCTAGAAGCCATCCGATTTCCTTCAAACCTATTATCCCCCCATATTGACAAACGTTCCATAGAAACTGGTGAATTGCCAAAAGCATTTCCTTCCAATATCCAGTTTCCAAAAGTATCTCCTTCAAAATTATCTATCAGTAAATCATCCGGACGTAGTGCCATGTGAATATTTTGTGCCTGCATACTACAAACAGTAGCCAGTAGTAAAAGTATCAGTATCCTCTCTTTCATAATATCATTGTTTTTTCATAAGTTGTATAGCATCTAATCCAAACAAATTCTTCTCCTCAACAGCTTTTGGGTTAGCTCCTGACAAAGATATTTTCAAAGTCAATGCTCCACGCACCGGACTATAGCATCCTAAAGAAATAGGGTCAGAAAGAGTAACTTTTGTATCATATCCATCCCACTTTATATGTGTATCTTGTCCATTTACGGAAAAAGAAACTATGCCATAATCAGGAGCTTTCGTGGCATACACCACCAGTTGATAAGGACAGTCTTCCAATTGATTGAACTCAAACTCTACAGAATCACCCGGTTTTCCACCAATACACAAGAGTTGGGTTCCTCCACTCCATTGCCCGTCAACGAAACCAAGCATACTCTGCTTGTCAAAATGAATGGATGGAGAAGAGGCTATTGGAGTTGTTTCCTCAAATTCTATGCTATTTTCTCTTCGATATTTAGATAAATCGCCGGGAACGGGTAGCAAGTCTTGGGCTGCTTCCTCAAGTCCTGAAGTATCAACAGCTTTCGCTCCCATATCTCCATACCAGTAAACGGTAGTTGCATAATCTACAGTTCCCCTTACCCAACTCAACAATTCAATGTCGAAACGCAATAATGAAGAAAACGGTATACCGTCCAAATTCCTTGTACGGAAGAATGTATTATAACCGTGAGAACTCGCCTGGTCGGCACGGGGTGCGCCACCAAAAGGCGTTTGGAATATTACGACCGGAGCCCACGAACTATTGTAGTAATCTTCTGTTCCGGTACCGAAATGCGATGGAAAAACATCATCATCTACCCATATCTTTTCATCCCCTTCTCCGTACCAGGCACGCGAATGGTTATACAGAGTCAGGACATCCCCTTTGTATATGCCTCGTCCGGTCAATGTGGCAAAGTTCCACTCCCGGCAATTTGCATCATCATCCGGACGCTCATAAACCGGAAGTCCGGTCTGCTGGCGCCAGGAAGCATGGAAATAGAGGGAACGCCCTCCCCATGGCAAAGGTGCCGTTCCCACTTCCATACTCACGTCTGCAGTGTGTGCGGAGATATTTTGTAACAATAGTCTGCCTTCTGTCTTGTAGGGCATCAGCCAGCGGCTCACCACCTTGCCTTGTCCGTCTGCAGACAAGAACCAGCTATCAACAGCCGGAGCACCCATACCCCCTCCCGAATAATCCGAAAGAGGAACCCAAACCGTAGACCGGCCGTCAAAATCAGCCTTAAATATAAGATTGCGCATCAGTTGGGCATAAGCCGTAGAATCTGCATTCGCGAGCTGGAAACTGATTTCATAAACCGCATTTTCCCCTTGCGGCAGGTCAATCCACAAAGAATCGCCCGGCTGGAGCACCTGCCGCTTCTTGTCCACCTGCAAACCGGAACGGGATGCAGGATGCAGCAAGGCATCATCTACCTCTGAAATCTTTTTACCGACGCGGGCTACGGATGCCGCAGAGAAGGTTTCCACAGAAGTTCCTTCGGGATACTTGCGATAATTGATGTGATAGTATTTGGGAGTAGGCGCAATGCCCGGTTCGTCTTCAAATGTAATTTTACAACTCCGGGCAAAAGGGATGGGCAGGAAAAGAGTATTGCCGCCTTTCCCGTCCGGAGTATAGCTGGTGTGGGGTTGAAGCAGTCCCCTACCCAACCTGGGTATTCCGAAACGCATCAAATCATAGGCAGGAACTATCCATCCGGGAGTACTTTCGCCATCAAAATAAAATCTCCAAGTCCCACGCTTGTCAACTGTAGTTATCCAGATACGGGTAATAGCTCCAGGGCCCTTTTCATCGAACATCACACGTTCCACTCTCCCATCAACCGTATCCGTACAGACAATGCCATAGCCATCATTGTTGGCAAACCATCCCGGCGAATCGGGAGACACGGAGGAGCGGTCATAACTGCTGACTTGCAGGCAACGATATGGCACCAGCGGATAACCTGCGGATTCTTCTACAGATATCATTTCATCCAGCAAAGAGTCCAAAGTCACTTGTGCCGTATCCTTCACACAAGAGGCCATCAAAGGCAAAAGCAGCAATGCAAACAATAAATTCCTCATCTCCATATTGATTTAAGCATCCAGGCATCCAACTCCATCTTCGTCCCCTTCTTCTGCGCAAAAAGTTCGATACCGGTTTGAGCCTCGCCCGGATAGGTTAATAATGTGAATACATCCTTCCCGTCATTGGCAAAGATTTCAATACTCGATTTGTCTACAAATATATGCAAACGTATCTTATTATCTACCGGTTCCACCCTGGCATATGCCATACGGCTGAATTTAGGAATCTGCACATCGGAGCAATGGGTGCGGTCAATCACCAGATTATGTGAATCCGTATCATAGCTGACCACCACTTTGCGCCCTTCACCCACACACAAATTCAAGCCAAAGGTGTTGGATACGTCAGTAGAAAACGAAGCATCGAGTTCGTAGACATTCTCATCGGGAACAAAGCCGGGTAACCTCTGTGTTCCCACCGATAAAGCACGTTTCACCGATGCAGGCTTATGGCGAAGTGTTTGCAACTGTTCCACCGGTTTCTGCACCAGCCTCACGCCTTCCTTGTATGTCTTCAGTTCCAGATTACGGGGAATGGACCAGAAGCCCTTCCCATACTTCGATGGAGCTACCGGTGCATAGTCCCAGGTTGCAATCCAGCCCATCGAAATTTTGGAATCCAACGTTCCGTCAAAATCCTGAAATGTGCGGGATGCATAAAAGTCCAGCCCTTTGTCCACATATAGAGGCTCTGCAGGATGGTTCTCCATCAGCTTAAAAGAAGTGCCGTCGAAGTCTCCTATAAAATATTGTTCTTGCGCCCAGTTTACAGATACGACCATCACCCACCTTTTCTTGTCAGAATCCCCGTCAACCGGCAACTGGAATAAATCCGGGCACTCCCAAGACTTTTCACTGTCACCGGCAGGGCCAAAATCACTGGTCCAAGTCCAGCTCTTCAAATCAGGAGAGGTATAAAACTTGATTTTCTTCTCCAAGGCCTTGGCTACAGCCATCACCCATTTTTGGGTCGGCTCGTGCCAGAAGACGGTAGGGTCCCTGAATTCCGTACTCCAAAGGTCCAGAACCGGGTTACCTTCATAATAATGAAATGTCTTTCCGTCATGACTGAAAGAGATGCCCTGCGCCTGTTTCTTGGAGTCCTTCTCAAAAACGGTGTAAGCCGCCACATAAGCCCCCTTGCCGAAGCCGGCCGTGTTGTTCTTGTCTATGACCGCAGAACCGGTGAAGTAACTGATATTGTCATCCGTTCCGGTCATGGCATAAGGGGTTATCTGTTGGTAATGTACCAAATCTGTAGATTCGACTTTGCCCCACCAGTACATATGATATTTACCCTGATAGTACATGAATCCCGAGGGATCACCAATCCATCCCTTCTCCGGACTGAAATGATACTGAGGACGATACGGCTCTTTGTATAAACTGTCTGAATTCATTTGTGCACCGGCAGACAATGTTCCTGCCAATAAAAGTGCACCCAATATAGCTGGTATCTTCATTTTCTGTATTTTCATTAAAAGTTCATCTTTACCTTTACATCTTTCAGTTTCCAAACTTCGGCAGCAACTTCCGTTGTTTTTCCATCAGAGAATAGCTCCAATAGCGTACTATTTTCTTTCAAAGGGAAGATTCTTGTAGTGAACGCATCTTCGTTATTAATAAATCCTTCCACTACAGAACCGTCAATAAACAAACGAATCTCCACCGGTTTAGCAGTATCCAACCGATAATGATCCTTACGAATCTTCAAAGGAATGTGTGCACGCAAGGAAGAATGCGTCTGGTCCACAATAAGTTCCTCCTTCTCCACATCATAATAAATCAGGCTATATTCGCTATTATCCGGATTCTTACACAATGTAAATCCAAACCGTTTTGCGTCACCGGGATAAAAAGTCGCCTTGACTTCAAGCTGATGTTCCCTTCTGCTCACAATGCACGGTTTCGCAGCAGTCAATGCCTGTCTGGAATAAACCGTCGGTTGTTCACGCAATTGTTTCATCACGGGATGGGGTGTTTGGCATAGTTTCCCATCTTTCAGCTGCCATCTTCTGGGCATACTGTAGAGATGTGCCCATCCTTGTTCATAAGTGGCCTCCCCTCCTATTTCATCGGGTATAATGGCAATGGCAGCAACATCCCCTTCCGGAGTCTCAACAACAGAGGGGGACAGCAAGCGATTGATGACCTCCAGATTTTGAGGGACTGGGTTGTCCGGTATAAACTTTTCATTCTTGAAATCTCCTATCCAATACTGGCAACGCGCAGGTATGCCTTTATGAGGAACCCTATTCACCAAAAGAACATATTTGCCGCCCATCTTCTTAAAGACCGGCATTTCCCAGAAAATACCGGAGTCATCCACTTCCGGATTGCCCTCAAACAGCAAATGTACAAAATCCCATCTCTTCAAGTCCGCCGATTTATAAAGCAGCAAAGCCCCGTGGGGTGTATCGGTCTGCTCAATGCCGAAACCGATAATCATATACCAGACATCACCCTCTTTCCAGACATACTGGTCACGCATGTCCGTACGGGTATATCCGGCAGGCTTCTCGGCAATAACCGGATTACCCGCATATTTCTCCCATTCTATCAACGCAGTATCTTTTGGAAAAGCAATACCCACTCCCATCTTGTCTCCACCGGCTGTGTATATCAGCTGGGGGATACCGTCATCATTGATAACAGCATGCCCGGACCATATTCCATTCTTGTCATAAGCAGCATCAGGAGTCAAAGCCGGCTTTTCCTCCGTCCAATGAAGCATATCGGGACTGCTGAAATGTCCCCAATTTATCTGTCCCAGGAAGATTGCAGAAGCATTCTTCTGATTGAATATATGATATTTACCTTTATAAAGAAGTAAACCATGCGTCTCATTCGTCCAGTTGGCAGCCGGCAACAGATGATAGCGAGGACGGTTGAAGTCCTTCGCAAAACGGGTTTCCGGAATAGCCAAAACCGGAGTTTTCTTCAATCCTAAGGCAATCTCGTCTCTCCATGCAGACGAATCATCGGAAAAGGGAGTGAGGCTTATCCCGTCAATCAACCCGTTTATAGCCGTAACATCGTACATCCAAACCTTCTTTTCCCTGAAATCCTTACCTACCCGAAACATCATTTCACCATCCTGCAAGTTCCGGGGCCATACCTCTGCACTCATCCTCTGTCCATTCAGGCAAACCGATTCATTACTTAAATCAAGGACCACATGCAGCCACTTGAAACGGTCGACTTTTGTCTTTAATGAACAGTAAGAGTATGAGCCATTCTGCCCCATTCCCAACAGCAGCTCACCATAACGGTCTACACATACCGCTACAGATGTTCCTGCCATGTCTCTGATTCCCATAAAGGCAGCAGTATCCGTCGGATAAGATTCCAGAGCAAACCATCCGGACAACGACGAAACATCTCCTTCCGTGGTTGTATCCATCCAAGTGGAATACCCGTCTGTACGAAGGGCTTTACCTTCGACTCCGGTAACAAATTCTGGTATTTCCTTTATAGTGTACAAATTCAACAATGACTTACCGTCACAGGAAAGTAAGGGGTCCTGCCCGTCAAACGACCATGTTTTTTGAGCAAAAGCTGCATTCAAAGAAAGCAATAGACAGCCTAATATAGAATAGGCAAAGTTTTTCATAATAAAAGATTGTTTAAAGGAAAAGAGGGAAACAAACGTTTCCCCTCCCTTACGTTTTTATTTCAAAATATAATTAGTTGAACGGAGCATAACCGGGATTCTGTACATACTTGCCTCCAGAAAATCCGTATTGATTGTTCGGAACCGGATAATACTCATCCTTTCCACCCGTAAAGTGCGCATTGGCATAATAAATGCGATTGTCCGACTCCGCGGTAATGTACTTGTTCATGGTTGTTTCCACTATGCCCCAACGGACTAGGTCGAAGAAACGTTCACCTTCCAAAGCCTTCTCCAGACGTGTTTCCCAACGGAGGGCCTGACGGGCATAATCCTGATTCCAGACATCAGCAGGATAAGGATTGACAAGGTAGTTGGCCGCATATTTGGAATGGTCGTTGAAATCCTTTACATAGGCGCTGTTCCGGGCACGATTGCGTATCTGATTAATCAAATCACGGGCAGTTTCGAGTCCATTGCCTTCATTGAGTTCAATAAGAGCCTCAGCTTTCCAAAGAAGAATATCCGCGTAACGTATAATCTGCCAGTTCAACTGTGAAGCCCCCCAAGGCCAGCCATTAAACATATCACTACTTTCCGGAGAAACCCAGAAGCGCTTCGCGCAATTATAGCCATAAGTTTCCTTATCACGCACCCATCCTTCACATGGTTTGTCCGGGTAAGTTTTCCAAGTTATAGTAGGACGGCCCACAACAAAATCGAGACGCGGGTCTACATTGGGAGTCGTGTTTTGTAAAGTATAAACCCCATTGTTCAATACCGCCCAACTATAATCAGACTTTGACTGATAATTAAAATCGGGCAGACCGTTTGCATCTGTCTGATAAGCATTAATCAGGTCTTGGCTGGGCAGGAAGAAACCGTCACCTCCGTAAGGGCTGCCTCCACCCGGAGAATTCAACAGATTGCTCCAATTGATGCGGCCGGCACTTTCGGTACCGTCATTCATGGAATATTGAATGGCAAAAACAGACTCTTTACCGTTTTCATTAGCTACTAAATCCAATCCCTGGAAATCGTCAAGCAAACCGTAACGATTGCTGGCAGTCACCTGGTCGCAAAGCGAAACGACTTCCCTCAGCAGCTCTTTATTGATGGAAGTTACGGCATGCGTAGTCTCATCTTGCTGATACGCCTGGTACAGCTTGATTTTAGCCGCATAGGCCAGTGCTATGTATTTATGAATACGCCCTACCTCCGGCTGTGATGCAGGAAGCTGTTCGGCGGCATCAAGCATCTCCTCGGCCAGCATACTCAGAATCTCGTCACGGGTAAACTCATTGTTCGGAATATCCGGATATTGGGAAATCTCAACGTTCTCATCAAAATAAGGTATCTTGTTGAAAAGGCGGCTTAATTCAAAATAATAATGGGCACGAAGCACTTTCATCTCCGCAATACGGGATACACGTCCGTTCACCTGCTCATCTGTTGCAGCATTCAGTACGCGCAATGCAGAGTTACAACGCTGCACACTGCAATATAGATGATACCACTTGCTGTCCAGAAATCCATTGGTTGCATCCATATCAAATGTCTCCATACGGTGCACTTCATTAAGGTCACCGACACCGCCACCGCCTTTATAGGCATTATCCGAACGTACCTCACCATAGGTCCAATTGGAAGTAGGATGACACCATACACTCCAGCTCTGTCCCTCGGGACCACCCAAAGCTGCATACGCGGCATTCACCAAAAGGTCGGCACCTTCTGTAGAAGTCATAATATCTTCGTTCAAGCTACCCTGGGGCTTCAAATCCAGGAAACGGTCTTCATTACAACTTGCAGTCATCAGCGCTACTGCGCCAAGTATATATAAATGTTTCAATTTCATAATAGTATAGTTTTAAAGTTTAGAAACCAAATGATAATCCCAAAGAGAACGTACGGGGCAGCGGATAAGGATAGCCCAGCCCTTCAGGGTCGGCACCCGTATAACCGGTAATCGTAAACAAATTCTGAGCCTGGAAATAAATGCGTGCATGACGCATCTTCATCTTGTCGAGAACTGCTTTAGGAAGCGTGTAACCCAATGTCAGGCTTTTCAGCTTGATATACGAACCATTTTCAATATAGAACTCAGAAACTTCGTGCTCATTGTTGCTGTTAAGGGTGGTCAAAGCAGGTACACTGCTATTGTAAACACCCGTCTTTTCAAAGTTCTCGTAAGCATGCATGGCATCGAGCAGGCGGGTAGAGTGATTACCGGTCCAGCACTGGAACAAATCCGTATAATATTTGGAGTTGTTATAGGCATCACGAATCATACCGTTGAAGAACATGCTGAGGTCAAAGCCTTTCCAAGATGCCCCAAGATTCAGACCTGCAATCACTTTCGGATTGTCAGAACCCAACCATACACGGTCGTTCGTATCAATCGTACCGTTACCGTCAGCATCCACGTATTTGATACGTCCTACTCCGGGAGCGCCAAACTGTACATTATATTTGGATTTATACTCATCCACCTCCTGCTGGGTACGGAACACTCCATCTGTCTTGAAGCCCATCCATGAACCGAACGGTTGGCCAACCAAAGTCTTGTCAACACCATTACCGCCACCGTAAGTATAGTAAATTTCTTCCGTCAGCTCCGTCACTTCATTTTTGTAATATGAAAGGTTGAATGCTACATTATACTGAAAATCCTTTACCTTATCATTCCAAGTCAATGCCATCTCGAAACCTTTATTGTTCATCGTACCACCATTATACCAGCAGTAACCACCCTCGCCAATGACAGCAATATACGGTTTCTCCACAAGCATATCACTTGTCTTCTTATCAAAATAATCGAGAGAAGCGCTCAGGCGTCCGTTCAAGAAAGCGGCGTCCACACCGATATTGAGTTGTCTTGTACTCTCCCACTTCAAATCAGGATTGGTAGACCTCACTTTGTAGCCACCGGGGGCCAAAGTCGTTCCATCACCGTTCATGTTGTAGCTTGCATCCTTCAGACTAATCAAGTATTTAGTATAGGGGGCCTCATTATCAATAATATCGTTACCATTGATACCCCATGAAGCACGTAGTTTCAAATCTGCCAACCAATTCTTGGTCGCTTCCATAAACTTCTCACTTGAAATGCGCCAGCCTGCCGACACTGAAGGGAAGTAATCAACGTTATTACCCTTTGCCAAGCGGGAAGAAGCATCACGGCGTACTGTAACAGAAGCCAGATACCGTCCTTCATAATCATAGTTCACTTTACCAAAGTAAGATACCATGCCATAATTGGAAGCACCGGCACCTACATTCTTACCGGCAGTCACACCGTCGAGATAAATATAATCTTCATCTTCTACAGCCAGTCCCGTACCATAACCGAACATGGATTCCGAATGATTCTTCTTGGCCTCTGTACCAAGAAGTGCAGTCAGATTGTTCTTTCCAAATGCTTTGCTATAAGTCACGGTATTAGTCCATACCCAATCCAGTCTTTTGTTGGATGATTGAGTCAGCTTATTGACCTCATCGCGTGCCCATGCCGGCTCAAAAGTTTTGTTGGTTTCATCATAATAATTCATACCGAAATTGGTTTTCAGCACCAGGTTCTTAATCGGTTCAATTTCAAGGAATGCATTACCAAAGATACGCCAATAATCATGTTTGTTCTGTTTTTCATTCTCCAACAAACGTGCCATATTGGGGGCATCACCCAAAACATCATTGATGGCATCGTTATAATTACCATTCTCATCATAAACCGTCTTGGCAGGATGCTGTTTGATGGCATTCTCATCTACACCGGCCGGACTGAGGGTCTGTGTCCAACGATTGATGGCAACGTTCTCGCCGATGCGCAAGCGATTGTCAAGATAATGATAGTTAGAACTGATACGGGTATTGATTCGCTGGAAATTCGTATTCTCTACCAGACCGTCATGATCGAGATAGTTCAACGCTAACGAGAAGGCACCATTGTCAGAGCCCTTTGAAAGTGTCGCACTGTAATTCTGCATCAAGGCAGTGCGATAAACCACATCGCGCCAATCCGTATCAACGGCATGTACTTTAGCTCCATTCAGGCCGATATAGTCCTGAAGTTGGGGAGTTGCACCATTACCATATATTTCGCTACTTGGCGTAGCTCCATTATTGGCATACTTATAAGCCGACCAATAAACCTGGCCCCACTCATCTGCATTCAACATATCAAAACCACATTGATAGGTCTGCAAAGTCAACGACATATCAAAATCCACACGGGTCTCCCCTTTCTTGGCACGCTTGGTAGTAATGATAATCACACCATTGGCAGCCTGTGCACCATAAATAGAAGCGGAAGCGGCATCCTTCAATACCTGAATGGATTCTACATCATTGGAAGAAAGGATAGACGAGATGTTCTCACGGGTCATCACACCGTCAATGACATAAAGCGGGGAATTGGCATCATTTCGGAAAGATGACTTACCACGGACCAATGTAGAAGTATTTCCACCGCCCGGTGTGCCATCAGTCGTAATGTTCATACCGGCAACACGTCCCTGCAAGCTCGACAACACATTTCCCGTAGGAATATCTGCTACATCCTTCATCTTGACCACAGCCACCGAACCAGTCAAACTAGCCTTCTTCTCGGACATATAGCCGGTCACTACTACTTCATCAATCAACTGGGAATCTTCCGTCAACTCAATGCGTAAAATGGGCTGTGCCTTTACTGTAACGGTTTTATATCCTATATAGGATACAGACAATGTGGCACCGGAAGCTACAGACAGAATGAAATTTCCGTCAATATCCGTAATTGTTCCATTACTGTTGGAACCTACTTCCATGACAGAAGCACCGATAATGGATTCACCACTCGATTTTTCAACGACAGTACCTTTTACCTGGACTTGCTGGGCAAAGGAAGAGATGCCCGCAAAGAGAAGCACAATTAGTGTGCAAAGCCTGAGACTAATGCTTTTCAACATATCTATCAATTTAAAGTTAATAATAAACCAATTCTGCAATTGAGTTTTGTGTCAGCAAAATTAAGCGAAACCAGAATTTGCACCTATAACAAATGTTACGAAAGGTGGTATTTTTGATACATCCCCTTTCTAAAGGTATTCTACGCGTGTTTTTTGCTAAATAAACTTTAGCTTTAGCAGCAAATTAATAGAAAAGAATGAAAACAATATGGGAGCAGATGCTAATTGTACCAGCTCTCATAGTATACTCTCTCAGAATCAAAAACGAAAAACAAACTGTTCCGCACACCGGTATCCTTCTTCATAAAGCTCCGTCAGCTTCTTGATGTCACGCTCGATGCGGTCTACCACTACCGGCTTCTGTGGACGGATAACAATAATTTCCCCGGCGGCTTCCATCCGTTCCACCTGCTCCAACTGTTGATTATAGACAATGCTGCGGCGATTGATAGCTTCACGCAATAGCGGATATTTCTTATATATAAAAGGTGGAACCTTCGTTCCCTGAATTTCCTTACGGTATCCATGATTGCGCGTCAATACTACCACATTATTGGTAAATCCATCCTGACGGGCACGCATCAAAGGGATACTGTCCACAATACCTCCATCCAGCATCGGGGTGTTGTCCACATAGGTAACGGGACAGACAAACGGCAGACTGCTCGAAGCACGCACAATATCAATGACGCGCTCTTTACTCCGCTTCTCCTCAAAATAGTTCGCTTCGCCCGTCTCGCAATTGGTAGTTACCATCACATAGCGTTCGGGGCAATGAAAGTATGCCTCGTAGTCGTAGGGAAGTATGTGTTCCGGAAACTCCTGGAACAACAAGTCGAAATCCATGATATTCCGCTTCTTCAACAGATACTTCAATCCGATGTAATTGTATTTTTCCAACAAGTCGATATTGCTGTACTTGGCACGCCCGCGCTGACCGGACATATAGGAAAGTCCGTTGCAGGCTCCGGCACTGACGCCGATGGTATAGGGAAAGCGAATGCCACGATCCATAAAGTTGTCGAGCACACCGCAAGTGAAGACGCCGCGCATACCGCCACCCTCCAAAACAAGACCGCTACGGTCATCAATATGCATTATTTTCTCCATAAGTGTCGGAATTAACGCTTCAAAGATAGCTTTTGTTTACGATATTCTACCTATATTTGCAGTTGCAACAATAAATCTATAACATTTTAATTATGATGAAGAAATCAATACTGATGGCTGCATTGGGTTTATTAAGTTTAAACACAATAGCACAAGACACTCTGAAAGAGGAAGGTTTCATCTTTACGACCGTAAAAGAAAATCCTATCACTTCTGTTAAGAACCAGAACCGCGCCGGTACATGCTGGTGCTATTCCGGATTGGCATTCATCGAATCCGAACTGCTCCGCATGGGCAAAGGCGAATACGACTTTTCTGAAATGTTTATCGTACACAACACCTATCTGGACCGTGCCGACAAGGCAGTGCGTACACATGGTGACGTTTCGTTCTCACAAGGCGGTTCGTTCTACGATGTAATTTATGGTATGAAAACTTTCGGTCTGGTGCCCGAAGAGGAAATGCGTCCGGGCGTTATGTATGGCGACACGCTGAGCAACCACACCGAATTGACAGCCGTATCTGATGCCGTAGTGGCAGCCATTGCCAAGGGAAAACACCGCAGCCTGCAAACAGACCAAGACAAGAACCCGCTCTGGAAGAAAGCCATTACCGCTATCCACGATATTTATCTGGGCGAACGTCCCGAGAAGTTCACCTACAAAGGCAAGGAATATACTCCGAAGTCTTTCTATGAATCTACCGGACTGAATGCAGATGACTATATCTCACTGACTTCCTATACCCACCATCCCTTCTACCAGCCGTTCGTCCTAGAAATACAAGACAACTGGCGTTGGGCTTCTTCCTACAACTTGCCTATCGACGAGTTGATGGAAGTGTTTGACAACGCTATCAATAAGGGTTACACCATTGCATGGGGTAGTGACGTAAGCGAACAAGGCTTCACACGCGACGGTATAGCCGTAATGCCCGATGCAGAAAAGGTGCAAGAACTGAGCGGTTCTGACATGGCACACTGGCTGAAAATGAAACCCGAAGAAAAGAAACTGAACAGCAAGCCTCAACCGCAGAAGTGGTGCACACAAGAAGAGCGCCAGCTGGCATACGACAACTGGGAAACTACTGACGACCACGGTATGCTGATTTACGGTATAGCCAAAGACCAGGAAGGCAACGAATACTATATGGTAAAGAACTCTTGGGGTGAAGCCGGAAAGTACAAAGGTTTGTGGTATGCTTCCAAAGCTTTCGTGCGCTATAAAACAATGAACATCATTGTGCACAAGGATGCACTACCTAAGGATATTGCCAAGAAACTGGGTATTAAATAAATAAAAGAAGGAGATGCATCAAACTGCATCTCCTTTTTCAATTCTTAACAAATCCTACAGATATCTTCCACAATCTGCGGAACCGTCAACCGGTTCTTCTTCAACTGTTCCTCCACATCGTAACGGTCGATAAACTCTTTCTTCACACCATAGTTCAGTACCTTCATATCCGACGGACCGTAGTAACGGGCAATCTTCTCGCCAAAGCCACCGTCCAGCACTCCGTCCTCAAGAGTAATGACCAGTGTATGGTCGAGCTTCAGGTCATCGAGCAAAGCCTCGTCCACACCCGTGATGTAGCGGGGATTGACAAGCGTGGCATCCACTCCTTTCTCTTCCTTCAACCGGGCAGCCACAGCTTCGCCCAACTGATAGAAAGAGCCCAGTCCCAATATGGCGACCTTCTCTCCACGATGGGACACCTCATAACGGTTCAGCGTCTTGCCGTAATCCTTCTCTGGTTCTACATTCCTGCGGACAACCCCATTGGCTGGCACGCGAATGGCAACCGGATGTTCCGTCTGACGGATGCCCCACTCCAGCATTGCCATATACTCCTCACGGCAAGTAGGTGCCAGATAAACCATATTCGGAATATTGCCGATAACCGGAATATCGAAAAGACAAAGATGGGTAACGTCATTCATACTCGACAAGCTTCCCCAGAAGACAAGAATCAGTGCAGGATTATTGTTGATGCAAAGATCCTGGGACAACTGGTCGTAGGCGCGCTGGATAAAGGTGCTGTAAACCCCGAATACCGGTTTTCCACCTCCGGCAGCAATGGCAGAAGCCATGGCAACAGCCTGCTCTTCGGCAATGCCCATATCAATGAACTGCCGCCCTGCCTCTTTGCGGCGCTCCGGTGTAAAGCCAAATACCGTAGGTGTACCTGCGGTGATACCCACCACAGTCGGGTCTTTCTTCATCTCCTGCAACAGATAACCGGCGGTAAGGTCGGCATAGTCTTCACCCTTCCCAGGCTCACCGGTCAGATTGCCGGTTTCAAGGTCGAACGGAACACTGTAATGGAAACGTTCTTTCTGCTCTTCCGCCAATTTGTATCCCTTACCTTTCAAGGTATTGATATGTACCACAACCGGATGCTTCTTGTCCTTCACTTCACGGAAAGCCTCTATCAATTGCTCCACGTCATTGCCATCCTTCACATAGAGATAATCATATCCCATTGCCTTAAAATAGTTGCAGGGAGCCTGACCCTCCGTTTCGCGCAACTGTTGCAGATTGCGGTATAGCCCGCCATGATTCTCGGCAATGGACATCTGGTTGTCGTTGACAATGACGATGAAGTTCGTGCCCAGTTCGGCACCTACATTCAATCCTTCGAAGGCTTCGCCACCACTTAGCGAGCCATCGCCGATGACGGCAATCACATTACCCGTCTCCCCCTTCAAGTCACGCGCCTTGGCAAGCCCGCTTGCCAGACTGACGGAGGTAGAGGTATGCCCGATGACGAAGAAGTCGTGCTCGCTTTCCGACGGTTCGGAATATCCGGAGACTTCGTCATACTCGTCCGCATTCATAAACGCTGCCCGGCGGCCTGTCAATATCTTATGGGTATAACTTTGATGGGACACGTCATAAACTATCTTGTCCGTTGGTGAATCGAACACGTAATGCAGGGCTATGGTGGCTTCTACCATTCCCAGGTTGGGACCTACGTGTCCTCCGTGGGAGCTCAACTTGTTTAACAACACCTGGCGGATTTCTCCACCCAATCCGTTCATTTCGCTGACTGATAACTTTTTCACGTCAGCAGGGGAATTTACTTTTTCAATATACATATTCTATAATAGCATTTAAGTAGCGATACTTGTTTATCCGATGCCGCCCGTCGTGCAGGCCTCATCCGGACGCTGCAAAAGTACAGAGGAAACGGGAACGGAAAGGTAGATAAATTACCGGTTTTATTACCTTTTTTACAGATATAGAGCCAACTGATATTTGCGCAAAATCCCTCAACTTGTGCATTTTTCACCCCATTTTCTTGTCAAACCCAACTCTTTCCGTAAATTTGCAGGCTGATAATGAGTTAACCGGCCAATTTCAGTAGCAGGATTCTACTACTCCTATTCCCGGCACTGACATACAAAGAAATACTAATACTAATAATTAATAGCATGAGTTTGAAAATTGTTGTATTGGCAAAACAAGTTCCCGACACACGCAACGTTGGGAAAGATGCCATGAAAGCCGACGGAACTATTAACCGTGCGGCACTCCCTGCCATCTTCAACCCCGAAGACCTGAATGCTCTAGAACAGGCTCTCCGACTGAAAGATGCTCACCCAGGCTCTACCGTTACCATCCTGACCATGGGACCGGGACGTGCAGCCGAAGTTATTCGTGAAGGACTTTACCGTGGTGCCGACAACGGCTATCTGCTGACTGACCGCGCTTTTGCAGGTGCCGATACACTTGCCACTTCGTATGCCCTTGCCACAGCCATCAAGAAGATAGGCGACTATGACGTCATCATCGGCGGACGCCAGGCCATCGACGGTGATACCGCCCAAGTAGGTCCGCAAGTTGCCGAAAAACTGGGACTGACGCAAGTGACCTACGCAGAAGAGATTCTGAACGTGGACAAAGCTGCCAAGAAGATTACCGTGAAACGTCATATCGACGGTGGTGTGGAAACCGTTGAGGCTCCCCTGCCCATCGTCATCACCGTAAACGGAAGTGCCGCCCCCTGCCGCCCACGCAATGCCAAACTGGTGCAGAAGTACAAACGCGCCCTCGGTGCCCAGGAAAAAGCTGCCATCACCAAGGAAGGCGCTGAGCTTGCCTACGCCGACCTCTACGAGAAATATCCCTATCTGAACATCACGGAATGGAGCGTTGCCGACGTGAACGGCGACCTTGCACAATGCGGTCTGAGCGGCTCTCCTACCAAGGTGAAGACCATTCAGAACATCTCATTCCAAGCCAAAGAAAGCAAAACGCTGACGGGCAGCGACAAGGATGTGGAAGATTTGATTGTTGAACTGTTAGCCAACCATACGATAGGATAAGATTATGAATAATGTATTTGTATATTTAGAGATAGAAGGCACTACGGTTGCCGACGTCAGTCTCGAACTCTTGACCAAAGGTCGTAAATTAGCCAATCAGTTGGGCTGCCAACTGGAGGCAGTTGCTGCCGGAAGCAATCTGGCAGGCATTGAAAAGCAAGTATTACCCTACGGAGTAGACAAACTCCACGTATTCGACGCTCCGGGCTTGTTCCCCTATACTTCCCTTCCCCACTCCTCTGTCCTCATCAACTTGTTCAAAGAAGAAAAGCCGCAAATCTGTCTGATGGGCGCCACCGTTATCGGTCGCGACCTCGGTCCGCGCGTTTCTTCCGCTTTGACCAGCGGACTGACCGCCGACTGTACCTCACTGGAAATCGGCAACCACGAAGACAAGAAGGAAGGTAAGACCTACGAGAACCTACTGTATCAAATCCGTCCCGCATTCGGCGGTAACATCGTTGCCACGATTGTGAATCCCGAACACCGCCCGCAGATGGCAACCGTTCGCGAAGGTGTGATGAAGAAAGAGATACTGGACGCTGACTATAAGGGCGAAGTCATCAACCACGACGTTGCCAAGTACGTGCCCGAGACGGACTATGTGGTAAAAGTCAT
>ERZ835080.1278-NODE-1278-length-19692-cov-3.307226_pt1 | contig 19692 bp, 13 predicted proteins | sample MGYA00519688_ERZ835080 | MGnify/ENA primary metagenome ERZ835080 (study PRJEB31850, sample SAMEA3708770) | human gut metagenome | biome: human gut; feature: human-associated habitat; material: faeces | place: China | collected 2014 ... | reverse complement strand
AATCTCCAACCTTGCCCGTTATACTATCTATGCACCTAACTATGGTACAACCGATTCTTTCGGCGGACAGAGCTACGGTACGGCATACGATATCACAGGTTCTAACGGTGGCGGTGTACTTCCTTCCGGTTTCAAACGCAACCAGATCGGTAACGACAATATCAAATGGGAAACAACGACACAGACCAATGTCGGTATCGACTTCAGCCTGTTCAAGCAATCACTGTACGGTTCACTGGAATACTACTACAAGAAAACAACAGATATCCTGACTGAAATGGCAGGAGTAGGAGTGCTGGGAGAAGGCGGCAGCCGTTGGATAAATTCGGGTGCAATGAAAAACCAGGGTTTTGAATTTAATCTGGGTTATCGTAACAAGACTGCCTTTGGACTGACTTACGACCTGAACGGAAACATATCCACTTATCGGAATGAAATTCTTGAATTGCCGGAAACGGTAGCTGCCAACGGCAAGTTTGGTGGTAATGGTGTGAAGAGTGTAGTCGGACATACTTACGGCGCACAAGTCGGTTACATTGCTGATGGCATTTTTAAGTCGCAGGATGAAGTAGACAACCATGCTACTCAAGAAGGCGCTGCTGTCGGCCGTATCCGTTACCGTGATATTGACCATAACGGTGTGATTGACGAAAGAGATCAGAACTGGATTTATGATCCTACTCCCTCTTTCAGCTACGGATTGAATATTTATCTGGAATATAAGAACTTCGATCTGACAATGTTCTGGCAAGGCGTTCAGGGAGTGGATATAATCAGTGACGTGAAGAAGAAAAGCGATTTTTGGAGTGCTTCCAATGTCGGTTTCCTGAATAAGGGAACCCGTTTGCTTAATGCCTGGTCACCTACGAACCCAAACTCTGATATTCCGGCATTGACCCGCAGTGATACGAACAATGAACAGCGTGTCTCTACTTACTTCGTAGAAAACGGTTCTTTCCTGAAACTGCGTAATATCCAGTTAGGATACACCGTTCCCGCTGTTATCTCCAAAAAAATGAGAATGGACCGCTTGCGTTTCTATTGCAGTGCACAGAACCTGCTGACCATCAAGAGCAAGAATTTTACCGGAGAAGATCCGGAGAACCCGAACTTTTCTTATCCGATCCCTGTGAATATCACGTTCGGACTTAACATCGGATTTTAACTTACTTCATCAATAAAACGAATGATCATGAAAAAGATAATATATATAGCAACAATCGGAATTACCTTGCTGACAACCAGTTGTGACGATTTTTTGGACCGTCAGGTTCCTCAGGGTATTGTGACCGGCGATCAGATCGCTTCTCCCGAATATGTAGATAATCTGGTGATTTCTGCCTACGCCATCTGGGCGACAGGTGATGATATCAACTCTTCCTTCTCTCTCTGGAATTATGATGTACGTTCCGACGATTGCTATAAAGGCGGTTCGGGAACAGAAGACGGCGGTGTGTTCAACGCACTGGAAATATCCAAAGGTATCAATACCACCGACTGGAATATCAATGATATATGGAAAAGACTGTATCAATGCATCACCCGTGCCAATACAGCTCTGCAATCACTCGACCAAATGGATGAAAAGACCTATCCGTTGAAGAACCAGCGCATTGCCGAAATGAGATTCCTGCGCGGACACGCTCACTTCATGTTGAAACAGCTGTTCAAGAAGATAGTTATTGTAAACGATGAAAACATGGAACCAGATGCTTACAATGAACTGTCGAATACCACTTATACCAATGACGAGCAATGGCAAAAGATAGCAGACGACTTCCAGTTTGCCTACGACAACCTGCCGGAAGTACAAATAGAAAAAGGACGCCCTGCACAGGCAGCCGCTGCTGCTTACCTTGCAAAAACTTACCTGTATAAAGCTTACCGCCAGGACGGAGCCGATAATGCCCTTACCGGAATCAACGAAGAAGACCTGAAACAGGTCGTGAAATACACCGATCCCCTGATCATGGCTAAAGGCGGTTACGGACTGGAAACGGACTATAGCATGAACTTCCTGCCGCAATATGAAAACGGTGCAGAGTCTGTATGGGCCATTCAGTATTCTATCAACGACGGTACTTACAACGGTAACCTGAATTGGGGAATGGGACTGACCACTCCGCAGATACTGGGCTGCTGCGACTTCCACAAGCCGAGCCAGAATCTGGTGAATGCTTTCAAAACCGATTCGCAGGGAAAGCCTTTGTTCAGTACCTACGACAATGAGAATTACGAAGTGGCTACAGACAATGTCGATCCCCGTCTGTTCCATACGGTGGGTATGCCGGGCTTTCCTTATAAGTACAACGAAGGTTACATCATCCAGAAGAATGATGACTGGAGCCGCAGCAAGGGACTTTATGGATATTATGTTTCTCTCAAAGAGAATGTAGATCCCGATTGTGACTGTCTGAAGAAAGGTTCTTATTGGGCCAGTTCTCTGAATCACATTGTGATCCGTTATGCAGATGTATTGCTGATGCGTGCCGAAGCACTGATTCAGTTGAACGACGGACGTATCACCGATGCCATCTCATTAATCAATGAGGTACGCAGCCGTGCTGCCGGAAGCACCATGCTGATCTTCAATTATAAAGAAGACTACGGAGTGAACTTCAAAGTGACTCCTTACGACCTGAAAGCTTACGCTCAGGACGAAGCCATGAAAATGCTGAAATGGGAACGCCGCGTAGAGTTCGGTATGGAAAGCTCACGTTTCTTTGACCTTGTAAGATGGGGAGAAGCCAAAGATGTCATCAATGCTTATTACGTGACGGAAGCATCCCGTTGCTCTATCTACAAGAATGCGGGCTTTACGGAAAATAAGAACGAATATCTTCCTGTTCCATTCGAACAGATCAGCGCAAGTAATGGAAATTATACACAGAATTTCGGTTGGTAACTAACCATCTTAAAACAAAGAATACAATGAAATCAATCATAAAACAACTTTATACTATCCTGTTGGTGACTGTGGCATGCCTTACAGTCACAGGATGTAGTGATGACTTCAAATCCGGCCTTCGTCTGGACGGAGATGTTTGGGTGAACTCTATCCGGCTGGATGAATACGCAGGAACTGTCGACTATCAGAATAAGGCAATCGTAGTAGGAGTGCCCTACGATTACGATATTACCCGCATGGTGGTCACAGAAATGAATCTTTCCGAAGGAGCCAAGGCTAGCATCGCTATCGGTGAGACAATCGACTTTTCTCTTCCCGTATCTTTGACGGTGAAGAATGGCGATGTACAAATGAGCTACACGATTACCGTGAAGAGAGATGAGGCGAAGATACTGACCTTCAAATTGAATGATACTTATGTAGGAAAGGTAGACCAGTTATCGAAAACCATTTCTGTAGTCGTTCCGCTGACAGTGGATATCACTCAGTTGAAAGGTACGTTTACCGTAACGGACGGAGCTACCGTGACTCCGGCATCCGGAAGTATTCAGGACTTTACGAACCCCGTTACTTACACGGCAACTTACCGTTCGGCAGTAACTCCTTATGTGGTAACGGTTACTCAGGGAAATGTGATTCCGACTGCCTTTGTCGGTACGGCTTCTTCCGTCAGCCTTCTGACGAGTCCCGAAGAGAAAGCCGCTGCCCAATGGATGATGGATAATGTATCGATGTCCGAATATATCTCATTCAAGGATGTAGTGGACGGAAAAGTAGATTTAGGTAAATATACCGCTATCTGGTGGCATTTCCACGCAGACAATGGTGACAATCCTCCTTTGCCGGATGACGCGAAAGCGGCAGCGGAGAAGTTTAAAGTCTACTATCAGAATGGTGGCAATCTGCTGCTGACCCGTTACGCTACTTTCTATATCGCCAATCTCGGCATCGCCAAAGACGAGCGTGTACCGAACAATAGCTGGGGAGGAAACGAAGACTCGCCCGAAATCACCTCTGCTCCGTGGAGCTTCCTGATTACCGGCAGTGAATCACATCCGTTATTCCAGGATTTAAGATGGAAAGATGGAGACAAGTCGACAGTCTATACCTGTGATGCCGGCTATGCGATCACCAATAGCACAGCGCAGTGGCATATCGGGACAGACTGGGGAGGTTATGACGACCTGAACGCATGGCGTAACCTGACAGGAGGAATCGATTTGGCACATGGAGGCGACGGGGCGGTAGTCATTGCCGAATTTGAACCGCGTTCCAATAGCGGACGTACGCTCTGTATCGGTTCCGGCTGCTATGATTGGTACGGCAAGGGAGTAGACGCTTCTGCCGACTACTATCACTACAACGTAGAGCAAATGACTCTCAATGCAATCAACTACTTGTGTAAATAAAAAGAATAAGCAACAATGATGAAAAATATGATCTTACCTATAGCATTTACCGCACTGATAGCTTCGATGACTGCTTGCAGTGACGAGACTGACCCCATCTTGACTCAGAAAGACTGGGACGGTACAGCCACATACTTCCAATCGAGTGATGAGCATGGCTTCTCGATGTACTATAAGCCACAGGTCGGATTTGTAGGTGACCCGATGCCATTCTATGATCCGGTTGCCAAAGACTTTAAAGTGATGTACCTGCAAGACTACCGTCCGAACCCCGAAGCTACGTACCATCCCATTTTCGGGGTGGCTACCAAAGACGGTGCTACTTACGAATCTCTCGGCGAACTGATTTCCTGCGGAGGGCGTGACGAACAGGATGCTGCCATCGGCACAGGAGGAACGATCTATAACCCTGCCGACAAACTGTATTATACCTTCTACACCGGTAATAAGTTCAAGCCTTCTTCCGACCAGAATGCTCAGGTAGTGATGGTAGCTACTTCTCCCGATTTCAAGACATGGACCAAGAACCGTACCTTCTACCTGAAAGGAGATACGTATGGTTATGACAAGAATGACTTCCGTGACCCGTTCCTGTTCCAGACCGAAGACGGTGTGTATCACATGCTGATCGCTACCCGCAAGAACGGAAAAGGGCATATCGCCGAATTTACCTCTGCCGACCTGAAAGAGTGGGAATCTGCCGGAACCTTTATGACCATGATGTGGGATCGTTTCTACGAATGTCCGGATGTATTCAAGATGGGGGACTGGTGGTATCTGATTTATTCGGAACAGGCTTCCTTCATGCGTAAAGTACAATATTTCAAAGGCAGAACGCTGGAAGATTTGAAAGCAACTACCGCTAATGATGCCGGAATATGGCCGGACAATCGTGAAGGAATGCTGGACAGCCGCGCATTCTATGCCGGAAAGACCGCTTCCGACGGAACAAACCGCTACATTTGGGGTTGGTGTCCCACACGTGCCGGAAATGATAATGGAAATGTTGGTGATGTAGAACCCGAATGGGCAGGCAATCTGGTAGCACAACGTCTGATTCAACACGAAGACGGTACTTTAACCCTCGGAGTACCCGATGCAATCGACCGTAAATACACTTCCGCACAAGAAGTGAAAGTAATGGCAAAAGATGGTAACGTGACCGAAAGCGGTAAAACCTATACTTTGGGCGAAGGTGCCTCCGTCATCTTCAACCGTCTGAAAGTACATAACAAGATTTCTTTCACCGTAAAGACCGCTTCAAATACGGACCGTTTCGGAATCTCTTTTGTACGTGGAACGGATTCCGCTTCCTGGTATAGTATCCATGTCAATGCCGATGAAGGCAAAGCGAATTTTGAGAAAGACGGTGACGATGCCAAATACTTATTCGATAATAAATTCAATATTCCGGCAGATAATGAATATCGTGTGACGATTTACAGTGACCAGTCCGTCTGCGTGACTTATATCAACGACCAGTTATCTTTCACCAACCGTATCTACCAAATGCAGAAGAACCCGTGGTCACTCTGCTGTTATAAAGGTGAAATAACTGTATCAGACGTTCAGGTAAGCACTTATTGATGAAAACTACACCGGCAAGTAACATCTTTTACAGCGTTTGAAACAAAAGTGATAGGCGCTAACCTTGGAAGCGCCTATCTTTGCACTGTAACAACTATCAAAAGTATAACAACCTTAATACCATAGAACATGAATGTATTTTTGCCTGTCAAACAACTTCAGACCTTTCTGATTTGTTTTATTCTCATGACTATTTCTGTTTCAACCCGAGCGGCGGATTCTCCTTTGCTGATTAAGAATCTGGGAGAAGGTCATTGCCTTGTACGTGTCAATACTTCTCAGAAGTACCTGCTTCTGCCCGTAGAGGATGCGTCTCCCGATGTACGTATCAGCATGATCGTTAATAATAAAGAGGTGAAAAACTTCGACGTGCGTCTCGCCATACATAAAGTAGATTACTTTGTTCCGGTAGACCTTTCCGACTTTCCCGGCAAAACGGTTTCTTTCAAGTTTAAGATGAACTCCAATGACCCGATTCGTGTCAACCTTTCGCCGGATAATACCGCTTGCTGAAATGAAACTCTCCGACACCTTCGATACAACCAACCGTGAAAAGTTTCGTCCGACTTATCATTTCTCTCCCCTTTACGGATGGATGAACGACCCGAACGGAATGGTCTATAAAGATGGTGAATACCATCTTTTTTACCAGTACAACCCTTATGGCTCCAAATGGGGAAACATGAACTGGGGACACGCTATCAGCAAAGACCTCATAAACTGGGAACACCGCCCCGTTGCGATAGCACCGGATGCGCTCGGTACTATCTTCAGCGGCTCTGCCGTGGTAGATCATAACAATACAGCCGGCTTCGGAGCAGGCGCAATCATCGCCATTTATACACAAAACAGCGACCGTCAGGTACAAAGCATCGCTTACAGCACTGACAACGGACGCACTTTCACCAAATACGAAAACAACCCTGTACTTGTATCCGAAGCACGCGACTTCCGCGATCCGAAAGTCTTTTGGTACGAAGCAACCAAACGCTGGATCATGGTGCTCGCAGTGGGACAGGAAATGCAGATTTTCTCTTCTCCCAATCTGAAAGACTGGGCATTTGAAAGTAGCTTCGGCGAAGGATACGGTGCTCATGGCAACGTATGGGAATGCCCCGACTTATTCGAACTTCCGGTAGAGGGCACCAACGAAAAGAAATGGGTATTGCTTTGTAGCCTCGGTGACGGTCCTTTCGGTGACTCCGCTACTCAATACTTTATCGGTAGCTTCGACGGCAAGAAATTTAGTTGTGACAATCAGCCGAATGTCCCGAAATGGATGGACTGGGGAAAAGACCATTATGCTACAGTTACTTGGAGCGATGCCCCCGACAACCGCCGTATCGCCATTGCATGGATGAGCAACTGGCAATATGCAAATGACGTGCCAACTTCTCAATATCGTAGTCCGAACTCCGTTCCTCGTGATTTGAGTCTCTTTGCCATCGACGGTGGGATTTATCTTCAATCCGCTCCTTCTCCCGAATTGTTGAAACTGCGTGACGTTTCCAAAAAGCGCTCGTTCAAGGTTAACGGAACACGTATCGTGAAAGATTTGATTCCGAACAATGAAGGTGCTTACGAAATAGAATTATCCCTCAAGAATCAGCAGGCAGAAGTCATCGGTTTCCGTCTCTACAATGACAAGGGTGAAGAAGTAGATATGCAGTATGACATGAAAGAGAAGAAATTCTCGATGGACCGTCGCAAGAGTGGCGAGGTAAGTTTCAACGAAAACTTCCCGATGCTGACTTGGACTGCGATAGGGGATAAGGATGAAATGAAACTCCGCCTGTTTGTAGACAGATCAAGTGTAGAGGCTTTCGGTGACGGTGGACGCTTCGCTATGACCAATCAGGTATTCCCTTCGGAACCTTACAATCATATCAGCTTCTACAGCAAAGGCGGCGCCTATAAAGTAGATTCATTCGTGGTTTACAAACTAAAGAAATAAAAAACGACTTTCTTCTCCCTGCGCTCTTTTTGATACACGCTAACATACCTTTATCCGTGCGTTAACATGCCTTTATGTTCTCCTTATGTATAGGAGATAGATAGCGTTTCACCTACGTGATACGATCTGTTCATTACTGTGATAAGGCCTTATCACCCTTGTGATACGGTCTGTTCACAGCCGTGATAAGCAAAGAAAATAGGAGGCTAAAAGAAAAAGGATCAATGGGAAAGGAAATTAATTACTGTGCTAATATACGAAATTATAATAGATAAAACAATGGAAAATACTAAAAACGCTTCTCTCTCCAAGCTAGTCCCGGTGATGCTTTGTTTCTTCGCCATGGGATTCGTTGATCTGGTGGGTATTGCCTCCAATTATGTAAAAGCAGACCTGGGTCTGACAGACTCACAAGCAAACATCTTCCCTTCATTGGTGTTCTTCTGGTTTCTGATTTTCTCCGTACCGACAGGTATGCTGATGAGCCGTATCGGTCAGAAGAAAACCGTGTTGCTCAGTTTGATCGTGACTTTTGCTTCTTTACTGTTGCCTGTCTTCGGGGACAGTTACGCACTGATGCTGATTTCTTTTTCCCTGTTAGGTATTGGAAACGCACTGATGCAGACTTCACTGAACCCGCTTCTTTCCAATATTGTTCGTGGTGACCGTCTGGCAAGCAGCCTTACCTTCGGACAATTTGTGAAAGCGATCGCTTCTTTCCTTGCACCGTACATTGCCATGTGGGGAGCAACGCAGGCGATTCCTTCTTTCGATCTGGGGTGGCGTGTATTATTCCCTATTTATATGGTAATAGCCATCCTTGCCATTCTGCTGCTCAACGCGACACAGATTGAAGAAGAGAAGGAAGAAGGCAAACCTTCCACTTTCGGACAGTGCCTGGCATTGCTCGGCAAACCGTTTATCTTGCTTTGTTTTATCGGAATCATGTGTCACGTTGGTATCGACGTTGGTACAAACACTACTGCGCCTAAGATTCTGATGGAACGTATCGGCATGACACTGGATGATGCTGCTTTTGCAACCAGCCTCTATTTTATCTTCCGTACGGCAGGCTGTTTTCTGGGATCATTCATCCTGCGTCAGATGTCTCCGAAATCTTTCTTCGGTATCAGTGTTGTTATGATGCTGGCTGCTATGGTAGGGTTGTTCATCTTCCATGATAAGACGGTGATTTACGCTTGTATCGCTCTGATCGGTTTTGGTAATTCGAATGTGTTCTCTGTTATTTTCTCGCAGGCATTGCTTTATCTGCCGGGAAAGAAAAACGAAGTTTCCGGTCTGATGATTATGGGACTCTTCGGAGGAACCGTTTTCCCGTTGGCTATGGGAGTTGCTTCGGATACTTCTATGGGGCAGAATGGTGCGATTGCTGTGATGACAGTCGGTGTACTTTACTTGCTGTTCTATACCTTCCGTATCAAAAAATAATTTTATATTTGGAAAACAATTAAATCCGTAGATCATGAATAATATAATTGTAGGAATGGGCGAAGCATTATGGGATGTATTGCCCGAAGGAAAGAAGATAGGCGGTGCTCCGGCTAATTTCGCTTATCATGTTTCACAGTTTGGTTTCGACAGCCGTGTAGTAAGTGCGGTGGGCAATGACGAACTGGGAGATGAAATCATGAAAGTATTCAAAGAAAAGCAACTCAAAACTCAGATCGAGCGGGTGGATTACCCTACCGGTACGGTGCAGGTGACACTGGATGACGAAGGGGTGCCCTGTTACGAAATCAAAGAAGGAGTGGCATGGGATAACATTCCTTTCACGGACGAACTGAAGCGGCTGGCTTTGAATACGCGTGCCGTTTGTTTCGGTTCGTTGGCTCAACGCAATGAAGTGAGCCGTGCTACAATTAACCGATTCCTCGATACAATGCCCGATATAGACGGACAGCTGAAGATATTCGACATCAACCTCCGTCAGGACTTCTACACGAAAGAAGTATTGCGCGAGTCTTTCAAACGCTGCAACATTCTGAAGATAAACGATGAAGAACTGGTGACAATCAGCCGTATGTTCGGTTATCCGGGCATCGACTTACAGGATAAGTGCTGGATTCTATTGGCCAAGTACAATCTGAAAATGTTGATTCTTACTTGCGGTATCAATGGTAGTTATGTGTTTACTCCGGGAGTCGTTTCTTTTCAGGAAACGCCGAAGGTTCCGGTAGCCGATACGGTAGGAGCGGGGGATTCCTTTACTGCTGCTTTCTGTGCTTCCATTCTGAACGGCAAGTCTGTTCCCGAAGCTCATAAGCTGGCTGTCGAAGTTTCCGCTTATGTTTGTACGCAGAGCGGTGCAATGCCCGAACTTCCGGTTATTCTGAAAGACAGATTGTTGTAGAATCTCTTTAAATTCAAAAAGAAGGTGTCAAAAGCAACTAAACTCTCCTCCTTCCTGAAGGAGGGGAATTTAGTTGCTTTTGACACATCTTCTTTTCTGTTTCTTATTTCAGTAAATATCCCCCTTCCCTGTGTTTTGATTTACTACTTAATCTGTTAATTATTAGAATGATAATAACAGATGTTCTTTTCTCTAATTGTCCCCCTCTTTCTTTCCTTGTTTTATAAGCCGATTGCCTATCTTTGCGGCAGGTCTTTAAATAATAAATTAAAAAGAGAAAACTACTTTATGAAACACATTTCAAACTTCCTCAGATCAAAAAGCTGGAACGTATTTTTGTTTTTATATCTTGCTCTTCCTTTGTTTGCGCAAAAGGAATATAAGATCGATCAGGTATCCGTTGTCAATGTAGGCGATGGCAGACTGTTGTTTCGGGAACTGAAAACGGAAAAAGCATTGAATGGCGAACATCGCATCATAGATGGTTATCATTCCGCCTATGTGCTGGCATCTTTTAAAGATGGTTTTTATGATGGCGGATACAAAGAATATGTGGACAATATATTAATAACGGAAGGAAGTTATAAAGAAGGGCGGAAGGATGGCCTCTTCAAGATTAACTCCAAGTTTGACGGTAAGCTGAAAGAAGAAAAGTCCTATAAGGAAGGTAAGCTGGACGGTACGAGCAAAAGTTACTTTACTACCGGAAAAGTGGAAAGTGAAAGAAACTTCCGGATGGGGAAAGAGCACGGGAAGCAACTGTCGTACGAATCTGACGGTACTTTGCGGAAAGAGCATAATTACAAGGACGGGAAGCAGGTAGGCAAACAGTATACTTTTCTGAAAGGTACATATGATTTGTATGAGACCGTTTATTTCAATGAAGAAGGTTTGCAGGACGGTGAATATTCGTCCGTGTTTACGTTTGGCTCGCCACGTATACTGGGTAGTTATAAGAATGGAAAGAAGAATGGTCGGTGGACTACTTTTGCTGAAAGCGGAGATACGCTGATGATTGAAACCTATCTGGATGGAAAAGAAGATGGACTCCATGTCTCATTTGCCAACGGAAGTGGGGTAAGGCAGAAAGAATATTATATGAAGAACGATCGTAAAGACGGTTTATACCGTGAATATAATCTGGAAAATGGTGAATTGAGATATGAAGCTACCTATCAGGCCGGCAGATTGCATGGCAAGGAACGACGGCTGATAGTGAGCAACCGCTTTGATTATTGGGAAACTTCTACCTATGTGAACGGAAGGCAGAACGGACCGTTCGAAGCTCGTTATGTAAAGAATGACCAGCTTCGTGAATGTGGGGAATATAAGAATGGTCGCCGTGTAGGACGATGGAAACGCTACACTATTGATGGTAAACTGGAAAAGGAATGGGATGAAAACTAACCGGTAGATGAAAGGTCAGGGCATAAAAAAAGGAGCAACGCCTTGCTCCAACCTTTGTTAACCTTAAATCTAATACTATGAAAAACACAGTGCAAAGATACGGACTTCTGTGAAATCTGCAAATTATCCAAGTAAAACGCTATGTTTTATAACATTGATTAAGTGTTTGTTTTACGCTTTATACTTTTGTTAATACTTTCCGATGGTCTGAAAGAGGACTGCTTTCCTTCTTTTTAGAATAATAAATAGCTGAAGTTAGAGAACTTTACAGTATTATTTCTTATTTTTGTTCTTAATTGGATTACAGAAAGAACTATGAAATGATGAGATAGATGAAGACGATGAGATATCTGAAGTGGATGCTGGTGCTGTTTGGTTTAATCGGGATGACGGCTTGCCGGCAGGATACACCCCGTTTTCGTATTGGGGTGGCTCAATGCAGCGATGATTCATGGCGACATAAGATGAATGATGAGATTCTTCGGGAAGCGATGTTTTATAATGGTGTTTCGGTGGAAATCCGTTCGGCAGGGGATGATAACAGTAAGCAGGCGGAAGATGTCCATTATTTTATGGACGAAGGAGTCGATCTGCTGATTATTTCCGCTAACGAAGCTGCTCCTATGACTCCGATTGTAGAAGAAGCTTATCAGAAAGGCATCCCCGTTATTCTTGTAGACCGGAAGATTCTTTCGGATAAATATACTGCCTATATCGGAGCCGATAATTATGAAATCGGTCGTTCGGTAGGAAACTATATTGCCTCCAGTCTAAAAGGGAAGGGAAATATAGTAGAACTGACAGGATTGAGCGGTTCGACTCCTGCAATGGAACGGCATCAGGGATTTATGGCTGCCATCAGTAAATTCCCGGATATAAAGCTGATTGATAAAGCGGATGCTGCGTGGGAACGTGGTCCGGCAGAGATAGAAATGGATAGTATGCTTCGGAGGCATCCTAAGATTGATGCTGTGTATGCCCATAATGACCGTATCGCTCCGGGTGCCTATCAGGCAGCAAAGATGGCAGGGCGGGAGAAGGAAATGATTTTTGTTGGCATAGATGCCTTGCCGGGTAAGGGAAACGGACTGGAACTGGTATTGGACAGTGTGCTGGATGCCACCTTTATCTATCCGACCAATGGCGATAAGGTACTGCAACTGGCTATGGACATTCTGGAGAAGAAACCCTATCCCAAAGAAACGGTGATGAATACCGCTGTTGTGGACCGTACCAACGCACACGTCATGCAGTTGCAGACCACACACATTTCCGAACTCGATAAAAAGATTGAAACGCTCAACGGACGTATCGGTGGATACCTCTCTCAGGTAGCTACACAACAGGTAGTTTTATACGGCAGTCTGATTATCCTTTTATTGGTAGCCGGCTTATTATTGGTCGTTTATAAATCACTCCGCTCTAAGAATCGCTTGAATAAAGAGCTTTTTAAGCAGAAGCAGCAATTGGAAGAGCAGCGTGACCAATTGATACAACTTTCTCATCAACTGGAAGAAGCTACTCATGCCAAGCTGGTATTCTTCACCAATATTTCTCACGACTTCCGTACTCCGTTGACATTGGTTGCCGACCCAGTAGAACATTTATTGGCGGACAAGACATTGAGTGGAGATCAGCACCGGATGCTCATGCTGATTCAGCGAAATGTGAACATTCTTCTGCGTCTGGTCAATCAGATTCTGGATTTCCGTAAATATGAAAACGGCAAGATGGAATATACTCCGGTTACGGTGGATGTCCTTTCTTCTTTCGAAGGATGGAATGAGTCTTTTCAGGCGGCAGCCCGTAAGAAGCATATCCATTTTTCTTTTGATAGTATGCCGGATACGGATTATCATACACTGGCAGACATGGAGAAGCTGGAACGTATTTATTTCAATCTTCTGTCCAATGCCTTTAAGTTTACACCGGAAAACGGGAAAATAGCCGTCCGTCTGTCTTCCCTTAGTAAAGAGGACAAGCGATGGATACGTTTCACGGTGGCAAATACCGGTTCCATGATTTCTGCCGAACATATTCGCAATGTATTCGACCGTTTCTATAAGATCGATATGCACCATACCGGTTCGGGAATCGGACTGGCATTGGTAAAAGCCTTCGTAGAAATGCACGGTGGTATGATCTCCGTAGAGAGCGATGAGAAACAGGGCACGGTCTTTACCGTTGAACTGCCTGTACAGTCTTGTGAGGCTGTTGCTGCCGAACCGGATACCACCCTTGTTTCTGCGGATTCCCGTACAACAGATGTTCTATTGGCGGAAGAGGAAGAACTGGAAAAAGGATATGACTCTTCCAAACCGTCCGTACTGATTATTGATGATAATGAGGATATCCGTTCGTATGTCCATACGCTGTTGCATACAGACTATACGGTGATTGAAGCGGCAGACGGCTCCGAAGGAATCCGTAAGGCTATGAAGTATGTTCCGGACCTGATCATTTCTGATGTGATGATGCCGGGCATTGATGGCATTGAATGTTGCCGCCGGCTGAAAAGTGAGTTACAGACCTGTCATATTCCGGTTATTCTGTTGACAGCGTGTTCACTGGACGAACAGCGTATTCAGGGATATGACGGTGGTGCGGATTCTTATATTTCAAAGCCGTTCAGTTCACAGCTGTTGTTGGCACGTGTCCGCAATCTGATTGATTCTCACCGTCGTCTGAAACAGTTCTTTGGTGACGGGCAGACATTGGCAAAAGAAGATGTCTGCGATATGGACAAGGATTTTGTAGAAAGATTCAAGTCATTGATTGAAGAGAAAATGGGAGACTCCGGTTTGAATGTGGAGGACTTGGGCAAAGACATGGGACTAAGCCGTGTGCAGCTTTACCGCAAGATTAAATCATTGACTAACTACTCTCCGAATGAATTGCTCCGTATCGCCCGTTTGAAGAAGGCAGCTTCTTTGCTTGCTTCTTCGGACATGACCGTAGCGGAGATTGGTTATGAAGTCGGTTTCAGTTCACCTTCTTATTTCGCCAAGTGCTATAAAGAGCAGTTTGGAGAGAGCCCGACAGATTTCCTGAAAAGGAAAGGATGATTTCATTGTGATCGTAAAGAGGGATATATGAAAGATTATAAAGTAGATAAAGAGAGCTTTTCTGAATCCTTTCGGAAGGAAGTGTACGAAGTCGTATCCCAGATACCTGTGGGAAAAGTATCTACTTATGGAGGTATTGCTTTGCTGTTGGGGGCACCCCAATGCTCGCGGATGGTGGGACGTGCATTGAAAGAAGTGCCGGATGAATTATTCATTCCCTGCCATAGAGTTGTAAATTCCGCCGGAAGGCTGGTGCCCGGTTGGGTGGAACAAAAACAACTCTTGCTGGCAGAAGAAGTTTCTTTCAAAGCTAACGGATGCGTTAATCTGAAAGAACATTTGTGGCACGTGGATGAATGAAGGATGCAAGGAAGGTAAGCCATATCATCCGTATCCATACAATAAAGAAAACCCATACATGAAGCCATAAGGTCCTGGTAATGAAATCTCTGATGGGTACAGGGACGAATATGTCGATAGGAACGATACATAACAGCACAAAACAGCACCAAAATAGAATCTTGTCTGTTGCGGTACGTGTTGGTCTGCTCCAATACCAGAGCATGAAACCTGCCAATGCGATAATATAGGTATGCTTCTCGGCGGAGTCACTCAGTAATACTACCCAGCCCATGAGAATGCCCAAAGCCTGGGCACGGAAGGCAAAAGACGACCATTTGCGGAAATTCCCCAAAAAGAGCAGAGTCAGCAAGCCGAGCATTCCTATCTGAAGTGCACGGAAGTGTGGCAATGTCCATGCTGCAATGGGGCGGGCATAGAAAAATGAATCATAAGCTCCGGCGGACTGATGAACAGCAAGACTATGGCACCATTCTTCATAATAGGGGAGCAAATCTGCAGGAGCTATTTTGATTAACGGTAATGCAAGCAATACAATGCCCATTGTAACGGCATAGCCAAAGTTACGCCATACGTGAGGATAGCACAGCAACAATGCCAGTTCGAAAATTCCATATACTTTGGTACATCCCGAAATCATGATTAACAGAACAGCCAGAAATCCACGGTCTTTTTCCAATAACGTATAGGCGAATAAGAATAAATAGGCTACCGTTATGTTATACTGAAATGAAAGTAAACTTTGTCCTAAAATCAGTAACAGAAAAAGGAACATACGGCATTTCTGCTGCTGGGTGAATTGTTGGGGCAGCGTGAAGATCGCCATAAAGAACAGCGAATAATTGAATAGATTCCACGCGAAAGGTCCCAGCCATGCAGGCAGATACGCAAACGGAGCGAACAATACCGTGAAAACTGGAGAATAAAGGAAGTAGCGTCCGTGAGCTTCTACAAATTCAGTTGTGTATGGGCTGATGCCTTGCCAGAAGAATTGAGTAGCGTCCGAGAAGACCATAAAGTTTTGATGCCGTCCTCGTATAAATTCGAGCAGAGTCACTATAAAAGCGAGCAGGAAACCTATCATGTAGAGATTCCGCCGACTATAGAAAAACGGCATTTTGGGGTTCTTTTTACTAAGGAACTGTACTTGGCTTTTGTCGTCTAGTGTGGCAGTACCTGTTTGTTTTTCTTTTGTTGTGTAATGACAATTATCCTTCCCCAGGAAAATTGTAATAGCCCTGTTGAACATATAAATCTAGTTTAGTTACTGACGCCAAATATACGGTGTTTAGGTGAAATATTCAAACTTATTTTATATTTATCTGCCGGTTTGTTCTATTTTGCTGAGTGATAGGGGAATATTACCCGAAAACTTTCCATATCATTACAAATAAAACCCTCTGTATGCCCCGGATTTTGAATATAATTTGCATGTTTAATCTGTTTTTTGTATCTTTGTGCCAGCAAGATACTGGAACAGGCTGTTTTTATACATAAAAATGCTATTTTTTTGCTATTCGTTGAAAGGATTATCTTATCAAATTCTATTCCTTTTTTAATTACTCAGTCTGTCAATAATCATTTTATTAATTATTTCGGGATTCATTGTTATTTGTCCCGTATTTAAATCAGAACTTTATACGATATAAAGAAAGATTCCTGTTATCGTTTGTTCTTGTCTTGCTGTGTATATTATTTTAATAACCTAAACCATTTTATTGTATGAGTAAAATAGAAATTAAAGATCTCTATCTGGTTTTTGGCAATGAGAAGCAGAAGGCTTTGAAGATGTTGAAAGAAGGTAAAACAAAAAGTGAAATATTGAAAGCGACCGGGTGTACGGTTGCGGTGAAAGATGCGAATCTTTCCATTAATGAAGGCGAAATATTCGTCATTATGGGGCTGTCCGGTAGTGGAAAGTCCACTTTACTCCGCTGCATCAACCGTTTGATACGCCCTACTTCCGGAGAAGTGATTATCAATGGAACAGACATAGCCAAAGTGTCGGATAAAGAACTGTTGCAGATTCGCCGGAAAGAACTGGCTATGGTCTTTCAGAACTTCGGTCTGCTTCCTCACCGTTCTGTCTTGCATAATATAGCTTTCGGACTCGAACTACAGGGAGTTAAAAAGGGAGAACGGGAGCAGAAAGCGATGGAAAGTATGCAACTGGTGGGGCTGAAAGGCTACGAGAATCAGATGGTCAGTGAACTGTCGGGTGGGATGCAGCAGCGTGTTGGGCTGGCACGGGCTTTGGCCAATAATCCCGAAGTCCTGTTGATGGATGAGGCCTTCTCGGCACTCGATCCTTTGATCCGCGTACAGATGCAGGATGAACTGCTGACTTTGCAGTCGAAGATGAAAAAAACGATTGTCTTTATTACTCACGACCTGAGTGAAGCGATTAAATTGGGTGACCGGATTGCTATCATGAAGGATGGAGAAATTGTACAAATCGGTACATCGGAAGAAATCCTGACCGAACCTGCCAATGCTTATGTAGAACGATTTGTGGAGAATGTAGATCGAAGCAAGATTATAACAGCTTCCTCTGTTATGGTAGATAAACCCATAGTGGCACGTTTGAAGAAAGAAGGCCCGGAGGTGCTGATCCGTAAGATGCGCGAACGGAATCTGACCGTTCTTCCGGTAGTCGATTCCAATAATCTGTTAGTAGGAGAGGTGCGGTTGAATGACTTGCTGAAACTACGAAAAGAGCAAATCCGCTCCATCGAGTCCGTAGTAAGGCATGAAGTTCATTCAGTGCTGGGGGATACGGTGCTGGAAGATATTCTTCCGTTGATGACAAAAACGAACTCGCCAATCTGGGTCGTAAATGAGAATCGGGAGTTTGAAGGCGTAGTGCCACTTTCCTCATTGATCATCGAAGTAACGGGAAAAGATAAAGAAGAAATTAATGAAATCATTCAAAACGCAATAGAATTATGATAAATATCGGACAATATATAGAGACTGCCATTAATTGGCTCACAGAACATTTTGCTTCCTTTTTTGATGCTCTCAGCATGGGGATCGGAGGATTCATAGACGGATTCCAGCACGTACTGTTTGGAATACCTTTTTATATCACAATTGCAGTGTTGGCTGCGCTCGCCTGGTTTAAGTCGGGTAAGGGGACAGCCGTATTTACCCTCTTGGGTTTATTGCTTATTTACGGCATGGGCTTTTGGGAAGAAACGATGCAGACATTGGCATTAGTACTTTCTTCCACCTGTCTGGCATTGCTTTTAGGCGTTCCGTTGGGAATTTGGACTGCCAACAGTGATCGTTGTAACAAGATAATGCGCCCTGTCCTCGACTTTATGCAGACAATGCCTGCCTTTGTCTATCTGATTCCTGCCGTTCTATTCTTCGGATTGGGAACTGTGCCGGGAGCTTTTGCCACCATCATCTTTGCAATGCCTCCTGTGGTTCGTCTGACTGGTCTGGGCATTCGTCAGGTTCCTAAAAATGTAGTAGAAGCCTCCCGTTCTTTTGGAGCTACTCCCTGGCAGCTTCTTTATAAGGTGCAATTGCCTTTGGCATTGCCTACTATTCTGACGGGAATCAATCAGACGATCATGATGTCACTTTCGATGGTAGTGATTGCCGCCATGATTTCTGCGGGAGGGTTGGGAGAAATCGTGCTGAAAGGTATCACCCAAATGAAAATCGGACTCGGATTTGAAGGCGGTATCGCAGTCGTGATATTGGCGATCGTGCTGGACCGCATCACTCAGGGTATGGCAGATAACAGAAAAAGTAAAAAGAAATAAGAATCACACCAAAGAAAGGAATAATCAATGAATAAGATAAAAATGATTGCGGCAATGTTTATTGCCGGCATACTCTTAACCTTCGTTTCCTGCGGAGACAACGGAAAGAGTAAGAAGATAAGTATCGCTTATGCCAACTGGTCGGAAGGTATTGCAATGACAAACCTTGCCAAAGCGATTTTTGAAGATCAGGGGTACGATGTAAAGTTGCTGAATGCCGACCTTGCACCTATATTTACCTCTATCTCCCGTAAGAAAGCAGACGTATTTATGGATGTCTGGATGCCTGTCACTATGGAAGATTATATGAAACAATACGGGGATAAACTCGAAGTTATCGGGGATATTTATGATGGTGCCCGTATCGGGCTGGTGATTCCGGATTACGTTACGATCAACTCAATCGAAGAACTGAACGCGGAAAAGGAACGTTTCTCCGGTCAGATTGTCGGTATTGATGCCGGAGCCGGTATTATGAAAGCTACCGATCAGGCCATCAAAGACTATGGATTGGATTATAAACTGATGACTTCGAGCGGACCTGCCATGACTGCTTCCCTAAAGAAAGCGATTGATAAGAAAGACTGGATTGTCGTGACGGGATGGACGCCTCACTGGATGTTCGACCGTTTCAAGCTGAAAGTTCTTCAGGACCCGAAGCTGATATATGGAAATACGGAATCCATTCATACCATAGCATGGAAAGGTTTTAGCGAGAAAGACCCTTTTGCTGCCGAACTTTTGGGCAACATTCGTCTGACAGATGCGGAAATCAGCTCTTTAATGACTGCTCTGGAAGAGGCGCAGACAACGGAAAGACAGGCTGCCCGTCAATGGATGGAAGAACATCAGGAA
>ERZ835080.1258-NODE-1258-length-20091-cov-31.293172_pt1 | contig 20091 bp, 18 predicted proteins | sample MGYA00519688_ERZ835080 | MGnify/ENA primary metagenome ERZ835080 (study PRJEB31850, sample SAMEA3708770) | human gut metagenome | biome: human gut; feature: human-associated habitat; material: faeces | place: China | collected 2014 ... | reverse complement strand
ACGTTAATTAACTCTCTCATTTTCAATCGATTACATAAGAATTAACAGAGTATTGGTGGTAAATCCTTAGTCATATCTGTTTGTATGAAACCTGGAGCCACTGCATTCACTGTGATGTTACGAGGGGCTACTTCTTGAGCTAAAGCTTTTGTCGCTCCTATTAGCGCTGCTTTTGCAGTACTATAATTTACCTGACCTACCATTCCTTTCAAACCAGAAAGCGATGACATGTTTATAATTCTTCCACCTCGTTTACGAGGCATCATATGTTTCAATAGGCGTCTTGTGATATAGAAAAAGCCGTTAAGATTTGTGTTAAGTACATCATGCCATTCCTCATTAGCCATCATAAACATAACATTGTCTCGACGAATACCTGCATTGTTTACTAACACAGAAATATAATCATCAGGATGTCTTTGCTCCCACAGGTCAATCGCATTTTCTATAGATTGTGAATCTGCAACATCAAAAGGTAGCAACTCTGCATAACCTCCGTTCGCCTCAATTAGTTCCTTTACCTCATTAGCACTTTCGGAATTAGAATGATAATTGATTATGACAGGATACTCATTTGCTAAGCGCAAAGCCACTGCACGTCCTATACCTCGCGAGGCTCCTGTTACTAAAGCATATTTCATATTTATTAATTGTTTTATTATATTTTTTGAAGAAACGCACTTGGTATATAGGCTGTGGCCATTGTTACCAAATCATCTACTACCACGCCTACTCTCTGTTGCCCCTGCCAGCGTGCAACTATTCCAACCACCCCTTTGAATACACCATCAATAACCTTTACCAACTGTCCTTTCTCGAACTTTGGCACTTCGACTAATGACACGATTGTATTATCCGCATCGGCAGCACAGATGATTTTGAGACTTTCCATCTGATAGTCTGGAACTATCATAGGAACCTTCTCTATTCTGCGCCCAACGTGGACGTGACGATAGTAAAAACGAAGGAATGGGAGATTTACGTTGTCGTAAACAAAGGTTTTGAGTTGTTCTTCGGTACCGTAGGCGAAGAAGATGTTGGGTAAACGTGACTCGATAACAATTTTGCGCTTACCTTTTATAAGTTTCACTACCTCGGTGGTAGGATAGAAAGCCGTGATGCCTTTGGCGGTCATATAGTCGTATGCTTTTTTCTCTCTACCATAGGTGGTGCGTAAAGCATACCAATGAGGAATTTCTTCCTCTTTTTGCGCTTTAGACTTACTTGCTATATGGGCATTTCTGGTGGACACCCCTGTTTGTGAACTCTCGGCGGAAACTGTGCTTTGAGCTTCGGGGAGGGCGTTGGAGGTAAGTCCAGCGCAAGGAGGGAATTCACCTCCTCCTGAGGTGTGTACATCTTCTGATGTCCATTCATCGACTTTCATATCGGTGCTAACTTTTTTCTAGACAGAAATCCGTTAAATTGCGACAAAAAAAGCGTGGAATCGTCCTGTTGTCCATTCCACTTCCTGAGGCTCTAGCAATTGCCTATCATAGTTGAACAGACAACGTCAGAGCCCACGCCGATATGAAAATCATGTCCGTGTAAAGAGACCTATATAATACATTTGATTGCGCCCGAAAGGGTACAATCTATGCTTACAAGGTCTCCACGGGATTGAAATAATCACACCCGGGACATCTACCGTTGACCATATTCAAGACTATGATTAACTGTTAATTTGCTAGATTACAGGAAGTCTTAAACACAGCGTCGATAAACGCCTTCCATTATGTCTGGATTGCTTTCCCACCCAAAGCCCGCTTTCGTATAGATATGTCATGGTTGACTTCACTACACTCAGCACGGCGTAGGCTGCCGACTCGGTTATCATGAAAGAACTCGTCTTACAGCGACAACTGCGGTCTGGCTATACAATCCGACTGCAAAAATACGAAAATTTATTGAGAAAAGACAAGAAATGGCAGGAATTATAAATACTGCAACACAAATTTAAGACTATTTAAGCCTAATCGCTTTAATATCTCAGAAATTTTACATAAACAAATACCAGTCTTATGCGATTTTTGTATGCTGTTAGGCTAATATACTTCATGTGCCGATGAAGTATAACTTCGACAAGCAATGAAGTACTACTTCGATGGTTGATGAAGTAATATTTGGTTTTTATGGGATGTATAATAGTTGAAGTTCTGTCATTCTTCGCCTTTTGATGGACGGAATGCATTTGCCTCTCCATCTGCAAAAGTTAAGATAATCCTTTTCTATATCACACAATCCTCGTTCAATCTTTTGCAAGAGACGGCTCTTCGGAAATCTTTTGTTCCCTAATATTTTATAGGGTCCGACATTATAGGCAAGTACGGCAAGGAGTAATGAGTCCTTGCCATATTTACGAAACATGACACATAACTTGGTGAGATCTGAGCGCAGCAGGGAGTCGGCTTGCTGATAGGTGAGGTTCTTCTTGAACTTCTCATGTGGCAATATCCGATGTCCCCATCCAATATAGGGATAGTTGCGCTTGATATCGTGCCATCCCTCGTAATACTTGATGCACCGCACAGCTCGCTCAAAGGGTGGTAATGCAAAGATGCCCAAGTCGCTTTGGATTGGGCTATCTGGTGTTGGTGTCTTGTTCTGTGCCACAATACTTTGACACAGAACCAAGAACATTATGGTGATGTATGTCCTTATCTTTTTCGTCATGGATGTTGATTTTGTTTTGCTTTTGGGGATGCCATTGTTTTGTTACTTGGCATTCTTCTTATTGAATATCTCTGCTATCATGGCTTTCACATCCTCACCAACTTGCACGAAGTTCTTGTAGAGGATGCGCTCACGCTCGTCACGGCTTTTGAAGGTGTAGAACTTGGGCAGAGACATATACTCGCTTTCTTCTTTCTTGATGTCTGCCATATTAAAGTCGGTCTTGCAATAGAACTTACTGGTCTTGAACTCATCGCTCTCCTGTATGTTCATACTACCATTTATGCCGGTCTTGGTTGCCACAAAGTCTCTTGCAGTCTGACCGCAGATCCATCCTGTCGGCATGTCCGAGATTTTACTGGCTGGTACAAGACTGTCCATATTCTCATTCAGGTTGATGCTCGTCTTGTCTCTATCGATGGTCACGCCTTTCTTCAGTTGCACCACCTTTCCAAAGATGTCGGAGGATAGCCATTCCAGTGTTTCCTTGCTTCGTGCCGAACCGCTCACCACATTACCTACGGTGGTGATAATCTTCTGCATACCCACCTTGCCATAGTCGGCTTCCAACTGGGGCAGTTCCTGGAATCCCAAAGCTACGCTCACCTTGTTGCTTCGGGCTGTACCTATCAGCCTGTCTATCTTATGGAAGTAGAGGGTCGGCAACTCGTCCACGATGATGCTCACGGGGATGTTCTTTCCTTGTCCTGTGTTCACTCGTGTCACCAGTCGGTTGAGGATGAGGGCGTTCAATGCTCCGATGATGCTCTCCATCTCTGGGTCGTTGGCAATCAGCAGATAGCTCGGATTCTTCGGGTCACTGACCTTCAGGTCGAAGTCATCGCCATCCTTATGGAAGATCCAATAGCTTTCCTTGGTGGCAAGACGTGAGGTATAGACACGCAGGGTACCAATCATACCTTCCAACTGCTCCATCGCCTTGTTCTTCAAGGCGGTTTGGAATGGTCCCAACAACGGTGCTACCTCATTGTCGGTTTCCAATACATTGAAGATGGTCTGGTAACTCTCATTCAGGAAACTCAGAATATGGGGCATGTCGCTGTACTTACCCAACCAATAGGCTGGCTCCACTTCTTCTCCTGCATGGTTAAACACCTTTCCGGTCGGCTTCATCTGCATGGTCTTCGGATCAAGTACTTTCTCTGCTATCAGCATCTTGCCGTCCTTGTCGTATGGTTCCTTGCCATAGTTGATGAAGAAGTAGATACAGGCAGCGAGGAAGTTGACGGCTGAGGTCTGGAAGAATTGGTCGCTGCCGCCACCTCCTTCTTTTTTGCCTTTTTGCAGTGATTCCAGCAGTGTCTCTGCGGTCTCGCTCGCTGCCGCCAAGTTGTTGATGTACTTCTGCTGTATTGGGTTCACTCGCTTGGAGTATTCCACATCCACAAAGTTAATGATGTTGAACTTGCAGCCTTCTGGCAGTTTCCCCAACTGTTGGTTCTTCTTATAGTGGTAGTACAGTTTGGTTGCCAAGGTAGGGAACTTGTAGTCGTAAACGACCATGGCAAAGCCTTTTGCACTGTGCTGACGGATGAACGGCTCTATAATAGAAAAAGTCTTACCGCTACCAGGCGTACCAACTACCCAAGTACCACGGAATGGGTTTACGATGTTCACCCATCCCTTGCGGAATTTACCCTTATAGTAGTAGCGCATAGGGATATTCACGCTATACTTGTTATATTCCTCCTTCTGGCACTGCTCAAAACTCTCGTTTTCAAAATTGAAACGGTCTTTCATCAGTCCTTCTTTCAGGAACTTCGAAATGTTGTCCAAAGCTACATGCACCAGCACTGTTCCGATGATGGTTGCAACCATATATAGGATGATGTTCAATCTTAGGCCATAGAGACGAGTGTCCATTTCATAGCCGAAGAGCCACACGGACAATGTCAGCAGTCCCACGCCACTCACCAGTGGGTACAGCACCTGTCTTCGGGCATCAAACTCCAGATGTTTCTTGTTTCTCGTTCCTACACAGGTGATGCACACCAACAGAAATGTCACCACCTTGCTATACACCAGGTTCCCGTCATGGTAGATAAACCACAGCTTGATGCGGTCGTGCAGGTCGCACACCACACCGCCAAAGCCGTCTATCGTCCTTGGGTCTATGGCATACTCAAAGAACTCCATCAACACGGATATGTAGATGACCGCCCTGAATATCTTGTAAAATCCTTGTAACTCCTTGCTTTCTTCCATTGGATATGATTGCTATTTCAGAAATATCGGATTGAACGAGTCTGCCGACAACACATCACTGTAGTTGACTTTCAGCGAGAGGGTGCGACCGCTGATTTGATTCTCCGTCATTTCGATGGTTAACTTCTTGTCATTCGGGAATGTCATTTTCCGAATGACTATCACATTGCGGTAACCATAGCGGAAACGCTTTGTCTGTTCCAAAGTGAACACAGGTTGCAACTCTACCATTTGCGAGTTGGTAGCCTTGGTGGTCTTCTTATCCGTCAGCTTCAATCGTATTTGGTCTATATCAAATGGTATGTGCGTCTTGTTCTCCACCGAGAAGTCCAGAAAGAAATAGTCGCCAGACGAATAGATGTTGTTCAATCGCATCACCATCTTATGGGCTTTGGTCTTTACGTTGTTCACATGGGCTTCCGAACTCCATATCTGGCGAGCATAACGAGCCATGTCCGTTGAGGACAATGTGACCGCTGGATTGTTATAGGCATTCTTTTCTATCTGTTGTATCTCCTTATCTGTCACTGCCTCTTGCAATCTTGTTGTATAGAGCAGCGCATACTGGGTACGGTAGCGTTCTGTCACAATGGTCACGATGGCAAGCACTTCTCCATCTTCATGCATTCCCTCCTTGGGTTTCAAGCGCACGGTGTTGTTGATGGGTTGGTCTCCTGCTATTTTGTCGGTGGATATATCCACAAAGCGGATGGGTTCACTTGCCGTAATGACTGTGGTCACTTGCTCGTTCACGGTCAGCTGCTCCATTTCCTGGTAGGTGCAGGGCTGATAGCTTTCCGCACAGGTCTGTTGTGCCATCATCGGTATGACACTTATTGCACACATTATCAGTGCGCCAATGGTCTTCTTGATATTCATATGGGTGTAATGTTTACTTTGTAGTGTTTAATGTTTACTTGCTCTTGGTGTCTTTGCTGTTTATCAAGTACACAAAGGTGCCATATTTCAGTTTCACCTTGTTTTTCTTGATAGCCTTTCCTATGGCATTGCTTGTTTTCTGATAGGCATTCTGCATGGTCTGCATGCCCCACTGCGAAAAACTACTGCCGGTATTGGTGGTGTTCAAATCCACATTGCCTGTCACGGCTCCGCTTGCCACGTCCTTGCTGGTCTCTCTAAACTGGCTGCTTGGCACATACAAGCCTTCCATACCGTCTGTGTCATAGAGTGACAGGTTGATTTTCACTATCTCGTCATCCACCAACACACTTTTCACCGTGCCTTTCACTCGTTGTGAACTGAAACCGCTCATGGTGGCATACAGATATGCGCCTTTCTTCACCACAATCTCACCGATTTCTACATCATCAAGCAATCGCAAGCGCACACGGCTTCCATCCACGGCTTTCACATTTTCGTCAATGATAGCCTTAATCAGTGTCGGCTCTTTCTCATTCACTGCCAATGTGTTGAAGTAATCCGATGATGTCTTCACCTTTTTCACCACTTCACTTGGCTTGTCATTCTCGTCTGCTTCTTTTCGGGCATTTTCATTTACTTTGATCTTGCCTTCAATGTTGATGCCGCCATTGGCTGAGCCTTGCGGGTCGGTAGGAGAGGTAGTAGCAGAAGTCGAGCTGTTCGATTGGGTGGCTTGCTGTCCCTTCAGCCTTGCTTCGGCAAGTGCCTTGTTCAGCTCTGCCAACGCCTCGTTCTCTCTTTGTCGCTCATGGGCTTCTTGCGCTTCTCTCGTTTTCTCCAGTTCAGCTTGCCTCTTGGCTTCGGCATCCAACTGTTGCAGTTCTGCATCCGAATACTTACTTTGGTATTCTTCTTTTTCTTGCTCATTGTCTCGGTCTATATTCTCCACGGCACTATGGTCTTCTATCTTGCCGTAGGCGTTCAACATGTTCTCATACTTTCCTCCAATACCGTCACCGCCCTTGATATGGGCTTGTGGCAGGTTCGGATTCAGATATTCCGTGGTCTGCATATTGGCATCCTTCTTCTCCGCCACCTTGGTATCAAAGAGGTCGAAGATAAAGTAGGATGCACCGAGCAGTGGAAGATAGACAATCGCAGGTAGCATGTACTTGGGTTGTCTGAAATTGATTCTTTCTGTCAGCTTCATCGTTATTTGTCTTTATGAGGATGGTGTGCATCCTCATTGGTCCTTACTATGTTCTTTGCATTCCCCATATTCTGATGGCGAGCCTTTATCAGCGAGTCCTGTCTCTCCGTGGCGGTGCGTCGCTCTCCCTGATAGTGATAAGCTCTTGCCATGCGATAGATGTTGAAACTGAAGCTCACACCCACAAAACCGAACACGATGACCAGGAACATTGTCTTATGCAAGTCGGCAAATTTCTGCACCTTGGCTGCCGCCTTGTCTATCCTGCACATCTTGGCAAACTTCCTTCCGGCTCTCACGTCTCGCTCATAGCGTTCCTTGTATTTGGGGTCGTCCTTGTCGGGCATCTTCTCCCCAATGAGCATCTGCTTAAATCCTTTTGTGTTCATCGTTATTTCTTTTTTACCTTTTTACTTCTTTACCCTTTTACCTTCAATAGTTGCTCTTCGTCTTCTGGTCAATATCCTTGTTGAGCAAGGTTCGCCAGTTCACTATCAGCAATCCATGTGGGTTGTTGTCAGTTCTCGGCACTCGTTTCAACTGTCCTGCCGTCACCAGTTCACGGGTCAGCACATTGGTTCTACGCTCGATGCGCTGTCTGCCGTAGTAGGTGAACTCCATCTTCTCCTTGTTGAACTTGATACTGTCACAGAAGATGCTGAACACGGCACTTGTTCCCATGATGTTGGAGTAGAAACCCTTTTCTTTCAGCGTATTGTACTGCGCCAATCCTGTCTCATCCACCAGATACATGGCTTTCTCCATCGTGTATTTGATGTACTTGTCATCTGGTGCCAATGTGAAGAAATAATGATGGAACATCTCGATATGGCTCTTTGCTTCCACATCCAATGTCTCATCCATCGTCGTACGCTGCACCAAAATTGGCACGTTGCCGTCCAACACATAGATTTTGTTCTGTGCATCCACCACCATATTCTTCGCCGTCCAGATGCTACTGATACTTATCAGCACGCACCCAACCAGAAACAGGCTACAGATGATAGTCACCAACTTCACCTTATTCTCTAAATTCTTGATTACCATTGCTATAATGTTTTTTACCTTTTTCACTCTTTTACTTTTTTACCTTTATCAGTGCATCACATGGGCAAGTGTCCCCTGTGCCGACATTTTGGCTTGCTGTGCCACACCCTCACCGAAGTTTCTGGTAGAGAATGCGGTATCGCCCTCTGGTATCATCCATGCCGCAAGGTCTGGAACTAAGTTCAGACACTTCAAAGCCACGATACTTGCTGCCATCAGATACCCTGCCGAGAAGAACGAGTTCTGCAAATATGCCGCCATCGTCTGCTCACTGGCGGTGATAGCCGTCAGGTTCTCCACCTGTATGCAAAGCACAATGTCAAATAGCAACAGAACGTAGAAACCCACGAAGTAGAGGATATTATGGCGTAAAACAAAGCCATAACAAATCAAAGAAAACACACGTTATCCCATTGATATACAAGCACTTCTTTGATTTGATTTCTTTTATTTCCTTGACTGTTAAAAATCTATTTTTGGTGCATTTTTGTTGCACGTTTGTTACGCGAAACAAAATAATCTTTATAACTTTGACCTCGGAGAAGCCCGAATGGGGGCATAAAATAGAAACAAATAAAAGCATATAACTGCATGGGAAGACAAAAGAAAGTATCAAAACCGAAAGAGCCTGTTCGTATTCGTCAGCGCAAGTTGAAGAATGGAAATATCAGCCTCTATCTCGACATTTATTCAGATGGTGTCAGAAAATACGAGTCGCTGTCGCTCTACCTCGTTCCAGAGAAAGACCCGATTTCAAAAGACCAGAACAGGCACGCTATGCAAGTGGCAAACAAGGTGAAGTCAGAAAGAATATTGGGGTTGCAGAACCGTGGCATCAAACAATGGGAGAAAATCAAGCAGGAGAATATGCCACTGCTGACTTGGCTCTGCAAATATGAGCAGTCGGACGGCAACTTTGCCCAATCCACATTGAAAGGCAGAAAGGAGATGCGCCACAAGATAGAACAGTTCCTTGCAACGACTGGCGACATAAATATCTGTTTGTCAGAGATAGATGTCGATTTCTGCCGTGGCTTCGTGAAGTTCCTAAGAACGGCACATCATGGAGTAAAGAAAGACGCAACGGCAGTTATCAGTCAAGGTTGCGCACATCATCATCAAGCGGTATTCAATGGAGCGTTGAATAAGGCAGTGCGCGAGGGTATCACAGCAAGCAATCCAATGAAACTGTTGGATGCTAAGGAGAAGCATCAGCCAGCCGAAAGCGTAAGAGAATATCTGACCATTGACGAGTTGAAAGCCATTATGAAAGCGGACTGCGCCAACACGGAAGTAAAAAAGGCATTCATATTCTCTTGCTTTGCAGGATTGCGCTTAGGTGATGTACGTGCGCTCACATGGAATAAGGTGTTTCTCGCATCTGACGGAAAGACAAAGTTTGTCCGCACTATCATGGAGAAGACAAACAAACTCGTCAATGTTCCATTATCAAAAGAGGCTCTGAACTGCCTTAATGAAAAGGAAGACCCGAACGAGCCGATATTCACTTTGCCTGGCACTCCAACGGTATGTCACGATATTCGTAAATGGATGCAAAATGCTGATATAAAAAAGCATATCTCGTTTCACTGCTCACGGCACACCTTCGCCACTATGATGCTGACACTTGGAGTTGACATCTATACAACAAGCAAATTATTGGGGCATAGCAATGTCTCTACAACACAGATATACAGCAAGATAGTGGACGAGAAAAAAGTGGAGGCGGTCAACAAGGTTGATAATCTATTTGATTAGCACAAATAAAAAAGTAACTGAAAATGAGTATAGAGATAAGAACAAGAGTGTTAAAAAATGGCAGTCAGTCGCTATACCTTGACTGCTATGAAAATGGTAAAAGAGAATATGAGGCACTGCATTTGTACCTTGTTCCAGAGGTGAACGAAGACGCAAAGCGAGAGAACAAGAACGCCATGAAAAAGGCGGTTGCTATAAAGGCTGAAAGACTCCTTGGTATTCGTAAGGAGGCAAAGTCTCCAGACGAAACGGCATTAAGAAAGGCATCGCCTGTTTTCTATGAATGGCTGCTTGATTATCGCAAGGGATTGATTGACTGCCAAGCGTATTCTCAGAACTACATCAAGAATGTATGGAAGCTGATTACCATCATGCGCCAATATCTGAAATACAGCCACAAGGACAATATACGATTGATGGACTTTAACAAAAACGTATATATGGGCTTCTTGAACTATATGAGGGACATCTATGTTTCGCCAAAGTCGCCAAGCAACCCTCAGAAGTTGGCACAGTCCACCATGCACCAAATGCAGACCACACTCAACACCATATTGAACAAGGCGGTCAGAAACGGACTGATAAGTGCAAATCCTTTTGCATCATTGGATAAAAGGGAAAGGGTCAGCAAGGCAGAGAGCAATATAGTGGCACTTACAAAAGATGAAGTCATGGCATTGGCTTCCGTTGAAACAGGCAGTCCTGCAACCAAACAATGCTATATGTTCTGTTGTTTTACAGGTTTAAGGCATAGCGACATATCCGCTTTGAAATGGAAGGATATTCGCCAAACTGATGCAGGATTGGCTATCTATTTGCCTCGTATGCAGAAGACCAAACATCCCATCTTGATACCATTGGGACGAAAGGCATTGGAATGGTTGCCCGACAAAGAAGATAAAAGTGGAGACAGTCTTGTGTTCAACACACCATTGTTATGCAACTGTGACAGAGCCTTGAAACACATGGCAAAGCGAGCTGGCATTAAAAAGGCTCTCGGATTTCACACAAGTCGGCACACTTTTGGAACGTTGGCTATTCTCGCAGGATGTGACATCTTGACTGTGAGCAAACTATTGGGTCATAAAAGTGTTAAGACAACACAGATATATGCTTCCGTAGCCATGCAGATGAGAGAGGATGCCGTCAAGCGAGTGGAAAAAGTATTTGGAAATTAGGGAAGAAAGGGAGTAAGGAGAATAAAATCTCTTTATTCCCTTATTTCGTATCAAACGGGTATGAATGTGTGAAATATCGTTATATTTTCACCTATTAGAGCCACATAACGAATTATTATCGCAAAATTTAATGTATATTTGCAGTAAAATTCGGTGAAAATATGAAACTGAACAGAATAAAAGACACGTTGGAAGAAAAAGGCATCTCTCAGACATGGCTTGCAAAACAGCTTGGGAAGAGCTTTAGTACAGTAAACTGCTACGCCAGAAATAAATACCAGCCAGATTTGGAAACATTGCTTGAAATATCTAAAATTCTACAAGTCGATTTGAAGGACTTGATAACAGACGAGGACGAGCGAGAGTAAAAACGCCAAATGCTGGATTTTTAGAACTGAACAAAATAACTTCCGATAATAAAACGTTATTTGAACATGGGCATAAGCAAAGAACTTACAGAAGAGGACATCAAGTTCCGCTATATCAATGAAGCCATTACAAGCAAGGGATGGTCGAAGGATAGTATATTCATGGAACAGAAGGTTAAATTTACTGACGGTAAAATTAACCTTCATGGTAATCTTGTGCATAGAGAGAAACCGAAGTTTGCCGACTATGTACTTTATGCAAATAAGACAACACCCATTGCTATTGTAGAAGCAAAGGATGCCAATCATTCTGTTTCCCATGGATTGCAACAAGCCATGACCTATGCCCAAATGCTTGATGTGAAGTTTGCATACAGTTCAAATGGTGAAGGTTTTGCCGAACATGACTTCTTGACAGGCAAGGAACGCACTTTTGCTATGGACGAATTTCCAACAAAAGAAGAACTTATCGAAAGATATAAAAATGAGGCTAACGGTGGAAATGGACTTAGCGAACAAGAGTTGTCTGTCATTGAGCAGCCTTTCTGCACTGGTCAGAATATATTCCCACCACGATATTATCAGCGCAATGCAGTAAATCGTACAGTCAATGCTATTGCGAAAGGACAGAACCGTGTACTCCTTGTCATGGCAACTGGCACTGGCAAAACATATACTGCATTTCAGATTGTATGGCGTTTACTTAAAAGTGGTTTGAAGAAGAAAGTGTTGTATCTTGCAGACCGAAACATATTAGTTGACCAATCCATACAGCAGGATTTCAAACCATTAGAAAAGGTAACGCACAAGATAGACTACTCAAAAGACAAGAACCACTTGGAAGAATTGGGTTCTTATCAAGTGTTCTTTGCACTCTATCAACAGTTGATTGGACAGAATGATGCCAAAAACTATAAGGAGTTGTTTCCTAATCCGGACTATTTTGACCTTGTTATTGTTGATGAGTGTCATAGAGGTAGTGCAAAGGATGATAGCAACTGGCGAAACATCTTGGAATACTTTTCTTCGGCTACTCATATAGGTATGACTGCCACACCTAAAGAAACAAAGTACCAGTCAAGTATTGGCTACTTTGGTGAGCCTATATATACATACAGTCTTAAAAATGGAATTGAGGACGGATTCCTTGCTCCTTTCAAGGTAATCAACATCACAACCAACATTGGCGATGAGTGGAGACCGACAAAGGGACAAAAGGATATTTACGGCAACGAGATAGAAGACCGCATTTATAACAATAGCGACTATGATTATAACATTGTTATAGAAGACCGTATAAGGGAAGTTGCGCAAGAGATAACCAACTATCTGAAAAGTACAGATCGCATGGCTAAGACCATTGTGTTCTGTGCTGATGAAACTCATGCGGAACGTATGCGTATGGCTTTGGCTAATGCCAATGCTGATATGTGCAAGAAAAATCCCGACTATGTGGTTCGTATAACTGGTAGTGACGATTACGGAAAAGGCAAGTTGGATTATTTCATTTCTGTTGCCGAGAAATATCCTGTCATAGCAACTACAAGTAAGTTGCTTTCAACTGGTGTTGATTGCAAAATGACAAAACTGATTGTGCTTGACCAACAAATCGGCTCTATGACAGAGTTCAAGCAGATAATTGGTCGTGGTACTCGTCTTCGTGAGAAAGAAGGAAAGACTTACTTCACTGTAATGGACTTCCGCAACGTGACACGATTGTTTGCAGACCCAGATTGGGACGGACCGATTGAAATAGACCCGAACTATCCACCTAAACCACATATTTGTCCTGTATGTGGGCAGAATCCATGCGTGTGTCCCAAACCGACACCAGAACCCTGCCCCGTATGTGGTCAGATACCGTGTATTTGCCAACAACCGCCCAAACAGCCTAAGCCAATAGTAAACTCGGATGGTTGTACAGTAAAGGTTATTAACAAGGTCGTTTCTGTCTATGACACAAATGGTAAGTTGCTTCGCACGGAAAGTATTACCGACTATACAAAGAAAAGTATCATAGACACATACGCTACGATTGATACGTTCACTTCCAAGTGGCAAGAAACCACGAGAAAGTCAGACATTGCTGAAATGCTTAAAGAAAGTGGCATTGACCTTGCGGTGTTGAAGCATGACCAAGATATGGACGATGTTGATGATTTCGATTTCATCTGCCATATAGCCTACGGCAAGAAAACACTTACACGACATGAACGTGCCGAACAAGTGAAGAAACGAGACATATTCAGCAAGTATGGTGAACAGGCACGACTTGTGCTTGAAGCCTTGTTGGAGAAGTACACCAAGGAAGGTGTGTCAGAATTGGAAAGCCTGACAGTACTTGAAAATGACCCATTCCGCAAATTGGGTTCAAAGGCAAACATCGTGAAGTTCTTTGGTGGCAAGCAAGGCTATCTTGATGCCGTAAAGGAACTGGAACAATACATATATAATATAGCATAAAATAGAAACAAAATATGAGTTTATCAAATTTCGTAAAACGAGTACGCAATATAATGCGCAATGATGCCGGTATCAACGGTGATGCGCAACGCATAGAACAAATGGCGTGGATGCTGTTCTTGAAAGTCTATGACGAGAAAGAGAATGATTGGGAGTTGGACGATGATGATTACAAGTCTATTATTCCAGAAGAATGCCGTTGGCGCAACTGGGCGCATGACGATGGAAGCGGTAATGCCTTGACTGGTGATGAGCTGCTTTCGTTTGTCAACAACACCTTGTTTGTGGAACTCAAAAACATAGAGGTAACACCAACTACCCCTATCCGTCAGGCGATTGTAAAGACCACATTTGAGGATGCCAATCAATATATGAAAGATGGAGTTCAACTTCGTCAAGTGCTGAATGTGATTGACGGTTTGAACCTTGGTGATTATGAGGAAAGTCATGCTTTCGGTGAGATATACGAGACTATTCTCAAAGAAATGCAGTCGGCTGGTTCCTCTGGTGAGTTCTACACCCCAAGAGCCTTAACCGAATTTATGGCAGAGATAGTCAATCCGCAGATTGGTGAGAAAATGGCAGACTTCGCTTGTGGTACAGGAGGTTTCATCACAAGTTGGTTGGGTGAATTGGACAAGAAGGTAAAGACTGCTGAAGACCGCAAAGAGTACAATCAGTCTGTATTTGGCATAGAAAAGAAACAATTCCCGTATATGCTATGTGTGACAAACCTGTTGCTGCATGGTATCGACACGCCATTGGTATATCACGACAACTCGCTTACAAAAGATGTACTCAACTATACAGACGAAGACAAGTTTGATGTTGTGTTGATGAACCCACCATACGGTGGTAACGAAAAGTCAGATGTCAAGTCACACTTCCCTTCTGATATGCGCAGTAGCGAGACTGCCGACTTGTTCATGGTTCTCATCATGTACCGACTGAAGAAGAATGGTCGTGCAGCGGTCATTGTCCCAGACGGTTTCCTGTTTGGAGCGGACAACACAAAGATAGCCATCAAGACCAAGCTGCTCAGAGATTTCAACTTGCATACCATTATCCGTTTGCCAGGCAGTATCTTTGCACCTTACACTTCAATTGCTACGAACATTTTGTTCTTCGACAATACCAGTGCGGAGGGTGCTCCTGAAGGTTATTCTACAAAGGAAACGTGGTTCTATCGTTTGGATATGCCAGAGGGTTACAAGCATTTCTCCAAGACAAAGTCCATGAAGTCGGAGCATTGCAACCCAATACGTGAGTGGTGGAACGACCGTAAGGAGATTATTATTGCTGATGGTGACGAAAAATCTCGTTGCTATTCGGTTGAAGACCTTATCGCCACCGATTGCAACTTCGACTTGTGCAAGTTCCCGAAAGAGGATGAAGAAATCTTGCCTCCTGCCGAACTGCTTGCCGACTATTTCAAGAAGCGCAAGGCTCTTGATCATGAAATTGATAAGACATTGGCGGAGATACAGCGTATCTTGGGGATAAATGTGAATGTGGACGAATTGTAAAATGTGGGACAGTGTTCCACAAATCTAAAAGATTGGCATGGAGAATAAAGGTTTGACAAACATAAATGATGCTGCCTATCAGAAGTTGATAGACAACATAACCACGCTATGGGATGAGGCAAAGTCAAAAGCCATTGCTGCGGTCAATACGGAATTGCTTGATGCCAACTGGCAAACAGGAAAGTATATCATTGAATTTGAGCAGGGTGGTAAACAAAGAGCTGAATATGGCAAAAGGTTACTTGTAAACCTTGCAAAGGATTTGACGGCAAGAAATGGAAAAGGTTTTAACCGAACAAACCTTACCTATATGCGTAAGTTATACTTGGCATTCCCAAAATGTGGGACACTGTCCCACAAATTGACATGGAGCCATTATTATGAACTGTTGAAGTGTGATAATGCACTTGAAATGCAGTTCTATTATAAGGAATCCATCAAGGAATGTTGGAAAGTTAGGGAACTGAAAAGACAGATGAAGAGCTGTCTGTTTCAGCGACTTGCACTAAGCACAGACAAGGCTGGAGTTCTTGCTTTGGCAAACGAGGGGCATCAAGTACAAACTCCGCAAGACATCATCCGTGACCCTTTCGTGCTTGAATTTGCAGGGCTTCCCAAACAGAAACGCTATAAGGAGAGTGACTTGGAAAAGGCTCTGAAAGACCACATGGAGCAGTTCCTTTTGGAAATGGGACGTGGTTTTGCATTTGTGGGCAGACAATACTCCATGCAGATAGGAAGCCGACAGTTCAAGGTGGATTTGGTATTCTACCATTGTATTTTGAAATGCTATGTGCTGATTGACCTAAAGCGAGCAGAGATAAAGCATGGTGACATCGGGCAGATGAACCTCTACCTTAACTATTTCAAAACAGAAGTATGTCAACCTGACGATAATCCACCCATTGGCATAGTTTTGGGAGCAAGAAAAGACGAACTTCTAATGGAGTATGCCTTGGAGGGTATTACCAATCAGTTGTTTGTGGCACGTTACCAGCTCTATTTGCCAAAGCGTGAAGAACTGCAAGCGCAACTTGACAAGTTGTTAGACGAAGCAGAGTAACAACAATAAAATAAGGACATTTCGATTTTATAGCATAATTATGAAAAGTAATATTGGAATACAAATCATTTTGTCTATTGTACTGACTATGTGCAGTATCAATATAAATGCACAAACGGTCGGATATACATATCGACCTTTGGCTGCCGAGGGATGCAATATGAAATATAGCGTTGCAAAGCAAGATACGGCATATTACATTATCGCAACCGTAAAGTCAGACCGACTGAATTTCTTGAAAGAATCAACCATGTTGTTGAAAACATTCGATGGTGAAGTTATTAAACTTTATGGTTCTCAGATTGGTAGCGGCTCTGAAACGGCAGGTATTGTTTCTGGCAATATAGTCCTTCCTGTGACAGAAATCAGTTCTACAGCTCAATTCAAGATAAGTCCACAACAATTTGAGTTGTTGAAAAAAGGCGTGGCTAAGATAAGGTTATCTACCATACCTATTGAGCATGAGCGGACATTTGCCAAAGATAAAATAGGCAAGAAACTTTATCAGTTCTTCTTGAAGCAGAAGAATAAGGACAATGATTTCTAACGATAGAAAATTACAATGAACGGAAAGAAATTAAAGAATAGCATATTACAATGGGCGATACAGGGAAAACTTGTACCGCAGGATCCTAATGACGAACCTGCAAGCGTTTTGCTTGATAAGATTCGCCAAGAGAAAGAACGCTTGATCAAGGAGAAGAAAATCAAGCGTGACAAGAACGCATCCATTATCTACCGTGGTGAGGACAATTCCTATTATGAGAAGATACTCGCTACGGGAGAGGTAAAGTGCATTGATGAGGAGATACCGTTTGAGATTCCACAGGGGTGGGAATGGTGCAGAATAGCATCATTAGCTGATGTTGTAAGAGGTGGCTCACCTCGTCCTGCAGGCAGTCCTATATTTTATGATGGTTCAATTCCTTTTCTAAAGGTTGCAGATTTGACTAGAGAATCATCTATTTATGTGAAGAGTTTTTCTTCAACAATAAAAGAAGCAGGACTAAGTAAAACTCGTTTGGTCGAAGCAGGAACCCTTTTATTGACTAATAGTGGTGCTACATTGGGCGTGCCCAAAATATGTACATTTGAAACGACATTTAATGATGGTGTTGCAGCTTTCTTGTCTTTGGATGAAAGATTGAAACTTTATGTATATTGGTTTTTCTGCTATATGACGGATTTGTACAGAAACATCAACCAAGGTACAGCTCAACCAAATCTCAACACAGACATAATAAAAATGACTCTTGTTCCTATTCCTCCATATAAGGAGCAAATTCGAATCGTAGAGGAATTAGGAAATATCTCACCTATAATAAAGCATTATGAGAAAGCGCAAGATGAACTTGACGAACTAAATGAAAGTATTCCCAAACTTATAAAACAGTCAATCTTGCAAGAAGCTATTCGAGGTAAACTCGTGCCGCAACTTGCCGAAGAAGGTACATCCCAAGAACTGCTCGAACAAATAAAGGCAGAGAAGCAAAAACTCGTGAAAGAGGGCAAGCTAAAGAAGTCTGCCCTCAACGATTCTGTTATCTTCCGTGGTGACGATAACAAGTATTATGAGCAGATAGGCAAAAAGTGTTTGGATATAACTGATGAAATACCATTTGTAATTCCTGAAACTTGGCAATGGGTAAGGGTTCGTGATGTTTTCCAATTAAACCCAAAGAATGAAGCCGAAGATGAGAAGTTGGTAGCTTTTATTCCTATGGAGAAAATTATTGCTGGCTATAAATCAGACTTTACTTTTGATACTGCCAAATGGGGAACTATCAAAAAAGGATTTACTCATTTTGCGAATGGTGATGTTGCTTTTGCAAAAATCACGCCATGCTTTCAAAACAGAAAGTCTGCAATTTTCCATGACTTACCCAATGGAATCGGGGCAGGAACAACAGAATTAAAGGTATTGAGACCCTATGGAAATACAATAGATAGGTGGTATCTATTGTATTTCTTAGAGTCTCCGTATTTCATAGATGAAGCAACGTTTAAGGGAACCGCTAATCAACAACGTATTGTCGTGGGTTACTTGGAAGACAAACTATTTCCTTTGCCTACTCAAAAAGAGCAACAACGCATTGTTGCTCAAATAGAAAAACTATTTGAGCAACTGCGTTAATTGTTCTATCTTCTGAACTATTCTTCTCTGTTCTTGTAGTGGTGGAATACCAATAATAAGCCCATAAAACAATTCTTTGTTGAGGTGTGGAATTGCTGCACCTTTCTTAGAGTTGCGCAATGTCTCTTTATAGAACTGTATAAAAGCTAAAATATAAGGTTCATACATTGAAGAACTTATCCATAGTTGCTTGAAAGTGCTACCCATATAGCCATCTTGTGGTACGATGAAAACTTCACCAGAGTTTTCACCGTCCACAAGTACTATATTGTCACCCTTATAGACAAGTTTGCCTTGTTCAACAATAGTTCCAGAACTTTTACCACGCAGGTATTTTGCATCTAATAAGCATTGTTTGCCAGTTGTTTTTAAGCCGTCTGTAAGCTGGCAAACTGCATTTAATCGAGCAAGAGACCAAGAACTTGGAAAGTCCAAAGGAAGTTCAATCTCAGTTACTTCACCCCCTATCTGCTCATAATACTTGATAAAACCTCATTAATTTTGTCTACTATTCTTCTTTGTTCTGCCATTGGAGGCAATGGTAAATACAACTCTTTCAGCCTTTCTTTCCCAAGATTATAAAAAGCAGCACCAGACTTCTTAGTTATTCCTCGCATAGCCTCAATCAAGAATGGACTTTGAAGAAAATACGCAAGTACCAAGGAGTGATTAAAGTCTTGAATGTATGGGCTAATGATGAATACAAAACCACCAGCACTAACATTGTTGTAGTCTTTTTCTATCACTGCCATTTTACCAATGTTCTCCAAACTGGTTACAGCAGGAGTAATGATGCAATTCTTTTTTAGAATGGAATTTGCATTGACAAACTCCTCTGACACAAAGACATCATCATCTTTGAATATATACTTATTGGGTAGAATGTTTCCACCACGCAATATTCTAATGCCTTTTTTATTTGCGTTTGCTTGCTCTTTTTTGAACGAAGCCCCTGTTTGTATTTCCAACAAATCTTTGACCTTGCACCAAACCCATGTTTCTGGTATTTGAAACGGCAAAAACTCGTCAATACAAACATGACTGTCGTCTATCAACTCATAATACTTGTTACGGACTCAATCTTTTGTACTATACGCAGTTGTTCTGCAAATGGTGGTAGTGGAACAAGATAGCTTTTTACAGTCTTTGTTGCTAATTCCTTTTGCTTTGTACTGCCGTCCGATTTGTCTTCAATAACAGACTGAACTGTATTACTTGCAAAATAATAGTACAGGTATTCAGAAACGATGTACGTTTTGTATGGACGAATAACTGTAACATGGCTGTCAGCAACAGCCAATTCATAAGGGTTAAGTAGCGTGTAGTATATAGCCATTCTACCCAATGTTCCCAATCCTGTAGAGTTCCACATCAAATCTCTATCTTGCAAGAAATACTCACTATTATAAGATGTAATACTCTGCGGCTCAATAAACTTTGCTTTTTCTATGGAAAATCCAACCCATTGATTGCATTTTTGAGCTACAACAGGATATTTCTTTATAGGGCTGTATATACTAATTTAAAAGTGTACCACTTTCTAATTAAAAAGTGTACCACACC
>ERZ835080.1257-NODE-1257-length-20101-cov-3.624414_pt1 | contig 20101 bp, 20 predicted proteins | sample MGYA00519688_ERZ835080 | MGnify/ENA primary metagenome ERZ835080 (study PRJEB31850, sample SAMEA3708770) | human gut metagenome | biome: human gut; feature: human-associated habitat; material: faeces | place: China | collected 2014 ... | reverse complement strand
AGAGATAACACCGTCGGCTACTTTTACAGCAGGGATAGTAACTTCTTTCTTTCCGACTTTAGCTTTGAATTCCAAGTACAACTCAGACTTAGCCATTTCGGGAACATAGTCGAAAGAAGTCTTCATTGTGTAGCTACCACCAGCCTTGTAAGAGATAGTCTGGTCGTTGCCTTCTACTTTTTCACCCTGGAATACGGCAGGCTGACCTTTAGCTTCGCCACCTTCCCATCTCAAAACCGGAGTAACTTCCACTACGGCTTTTTTCTTGAAATACTTCTCAGGGAATTTACCGTTAATTGTAGCAGGTACCTTACCGCCTACGGCTTCCAATACTTGCGGAGTCACTGTGAAATAGTCAGAAGACAGTTCACCCATTTTGCTGCTGCATGATGTCAAAACAGCAACAAGTGCCACTAACAAAGGCAGATACAATTTTTTAGTCATTTTAGATATAAATTAATTGTTTGTAATTGAAATTTGTCCATTCACAATTAGTTGCTATACTCCTATATATATAGCTTTGCAAAGATATTAATTCTCTTGGCAATTTGTTAATAATACTATCACATTTATTATAATTTAATAAACGCCGTGCTCTTTCCTGTATTTAATATTGCGGGGATGATGCTCGATAATTTCACTTCGGAGTCTGTTCCGGTCGATATGTGTATAGATTTCAGTGGTGGCGATGGATTCATGTCCCAGCATGCACTGGATGGCCCGCAGATTGGCGCCGCCTTCCAGCAGATGGGTGGCGAAGGAGTGGCGGAACGTATGGGGACTGATATTCTTGGTGATGCCGGCTTTTTCCGCCAGCTCTTTTATCATGTGAAACACCATGATGCGGGAGATATTATTGCCCCATCGTGCCAAGAATACGTAATCCTCGTATCCTTTCTTTATTTTCCCCAGGTTGCGGTCTGCAAACCAATACTTTATCTCCTTGATTGCACGAGGCGAGATAGGTACTAAACGCTGTTTGCCGCCTTTGCCTTCTACCTTAATAAACCCTTCCTCAAAATAGAGGTCGGAGATTTTCAGGTTACACAGTTCCGACACGCGTAACCCGCAGCTGTACAGTGTCTCCAGAATAGCCCGGTTGCGTTGTCCCTCTTTCTTCTCCATGTCTACGGTGGAAATGATTCTGTCGATTTCTTCAACGGTGAGCACTTCCGGTAACCTGAACCCGATTTTGGGACCTTCCAGCAGCTCGCTCGGGTCGGCTTCCTGATAGTCGGCAATCACCAGAAAGTGGAAGAACGATTTGATTCCGGAGAGTATCCGGGCCTGGGAACGGGGATGGATACCGATGTCGTGGAGTCCTGCGGCAAAGCGTTGCAAATCATCTGGTGTTACGTCCGGAATTTCTATATTCTCTCCTTCCAGAAAGTGCAGAAGTTTCTGTAGGTCCGTCATATAGGCATCGAGCGTATTGGGCGAAAGTGCTTTCTCCAGCCTGAGATATTGCTGATACTTTCTGATTATCACCGCTCGTTTTTCCTTATTCGTCAATTTCTCTTCTACTTTCATTACTTTTTCCTATCTTTGCACCTTGAAAGAATGTTCTCTGTGGACAAAGGTATAAAAAAATGTGTTATGAGAATACAGATTATTAACGGCCCCAATATAAATCTGTTGGGTAAACGCGAACCTTCCATTTATGGCAGTGTTACTTTTGAAGACTACCTTGCCGGACTCCGTGAAAAGTATGCGGATGTACAGATAGACTATTTCCAATCCAACATCGAAGGAGAGTTGATAGACAAGATACAGCAGGTGGGTTTTGATGCGGACGGCATCATCCTGAATGCGGGGGCCTATACCCATATGTCCATTGCCCTGCAAGATGCGATCCGGTCGGTCACTGCTCCGGTGATTGAGGTTCATATCTCCAATGTGCATGCCCGGGAGTCGTTTCGCCACATATCCATGATAGCTTGTGCCTGCCGGGGTGTTATTTGCGGCTTTGGGCTGAACTCCTACCGTCTGGCATTGGAAGCGTTAAAGGAATTATTAATATAAAATAGGTACAAGATTATGCTATTGAAACAGACAAAAATCGTTGCAACGATTTCCGATCAGCGTTGCGATGTTGATTTTATAAAACAGTTGTTCGACGCAGGTTTGAACGTAGTACGTATGAATACGGCTCATGCAGGCCGCGAAGGTTTCGAGAAGCTGATAGCCAATGTGCGTACGGTTTCCAACCGCATCGCTATCCTCATGGATACGAAGGGTCCCGAAGTGCGTACGACTGTCCTTGACGAGCCTATTCCCTTCAAGGCAGGCGATCGTGTAAAAGTGGTAGGCAATCCCGACCGGCAGACTACCCGCGAATGTATCTCCGTTTCTTATCCCAACTTTGTACACGACCTCAATGTGGGCGGTCATATCCTTATCGACGACGGTGACCTGGAACTGGTTGTTGTGGAAAAGAATGCCGACCACCTGCTGTGCGAGGTGCAGAATGAAGCTACCTTGAGCAGCCGCAAGAGTGTCAATGTGCCGGGTGTACGCATCAACCTGCCTTCACTGACGGAAAAAGACCGCAACAATATCCTCTACGCCATCGAGAAAGACATTGACTTCATCGCTCACTCTTTCGTGCGCAACAGACAGGATATTCTGGATATAAAGGCTATTCTCGATGCCCACAACAGCGACATCAGAATCATTGCCAAGATTGAGAACCAGGAAGGTGTGGACAATATCGACGAGATTCTCGAAGTGGCCGACGGCGTTATGATAGCCCGTGGCGACCTGGGTATCGAAGTTCCGCAAGAACGTATTCCGGGCATCCAGCGTTTGCTGATTCGCAAATGTATCCTTGCCAAGAAGCCGGTTATCGTTGCCACGCAGATGCTCCATACCATGATTTCCAACCCGCGTCCTACCCGTGCGGAAGTTACCGACATCGCCAACGCCATCTATTACCGTACGGATGCTTTGATGCTGAGCGGTGAGACGGCTTACGGCAAATATCCGGTTGAAGCCGTCAAGACAATGACGAAAGTTGCCGCTCAGGCGGAAAAAGACAAACTGGCGGATAACGACATCCGTATTCCTTTGGACGAAAACAGCAACGATGTAACGGCTTTCCTCGCCAAGCAAGCGGTAAAGGCCACTACGAAGTTGAAGATTCGCGCCATCATCACCGACAGTTACAGCGGCCGCACTGCCCGCAACCTTGCTGCATTCCGCGGCAAATACCCGGTGCTCGCCATCTGCTATAAGGAAAAGACCATGCGTCACCTGGCGCTTTCATACGGTGTAGAAGCCATCTACATGCCCGAACTTGCCAACGGACAGGAATACTACTTCGCCGCTCTCCGCCGCCTGCTTCAGGAAGGCCGTCTGCAACCTACCGACATGGTGGGTTATCTGAGTAGCGGTAAGGCCGGTACGCAAACATCCTTCCTTGAAATCAACGTAGTGGAAGATGCCCTGAAACATGCTGAAGACAGTGTACTTCCGAACAGTAACAGATACTTGTAAAATTATAAATTGAGAATTAAAAAATGACAGTCTGCTGGCAGGGTGTTTGTTTTTTAATTCTCAATTCTCAATTTATATGACTTTAGACGAATATATCCTGCAACACATCGATGAAGAGGGCGACTATCTGAAGGCTCTTTATCGCGATACGCACCTCAAGTTGCTTTATCCCCGCATGGCTTCGGGACATTTGCAGGGGCGTATGCTCAAGATGTTTGTCAGGATGATACGTCCCCGTCAGGTGTTGGAGATCGGGACATATAGCGGATACTCTGCGCTTTGCATGGCAGAGGGGTTGCCGGATGACGGAATGCTGCATACGTTTGAAATCAATGACGAGCAGGAAGACTTTACCCGTCCGTGGCTGGAGAATTCACCCTATGCCGATAAGATAAAGTTCTATATAGGTAATGCTTTGGAACTTGTTCCCCGGCTGGACATCACTTTCGACCTTGCTTTCATCGACGGTGATAAGCGCCGTTACATCGATTATTACGAGATGGTGTTGGCACGCCTTTCGGACGGCGGTTATATCATTGCCGACAATACCTTGTGGGACGGGCACGTTCTTGAAGAACAGCCGCATCGCACGGACTTGCAGACCATCGGGATAAAAGCCTTCAATGATCTGGTTGCCGCAGACCATCGGGTGGAGAAAGTTATACTGCCGTTGCGCGACGGACTGACGATTATACGTAAGAAATAATAAGTTTGCATCCTCCCCCTTCACCCTTCACAATCCCTTTGCATCATACTGTTCATGGGATTCTGCGGGTGAAGGGGGAGGATGCTTTTATTTTTTAAGCAACCGCTTGCTCAAGTACCGCACAGGATACCACACCGAGAGGAACCCTACGGTGATAACCGTTACGAATACCAGTATGATGTCCGTTGCATGCACGCTCACCGGATAGGCGTCCACTACAAAACTTCCGTTGCCGCCGCCCAGCGATATAAGTCCGAAGCGTTGTTGCAGGAAACACAGCAGCAGCCCCAATACAATCCCGGCAATTGCTCCGAACACCGAAATCAGCCGCCCTTCAAAAAGGAAGATACGGGCTATCAGCCGGTCGTCGGCGCCCAGATTGCGCAGCGTCTCCGTATCTTCGCGCTTATCCAGTATCAGCATGGACAGCGAACCGATAACATTGAAGCAGGCAATCGTAAGTATAAAGGTAAGGAACAGGTAGGAGATGAGTTTCTCAATCTCCATGATACGGAATACATCCGCTTGCTGCTCGTAGCGGTTTTGCACGATGAAGCGATCGCCCAGAATGCGTTCCATTTTCTTCTGCACGGCATCGGTATTGCTGCCCGGTTTCAGTTTCAGTTCGATGGCGGAGACTTCCGTGTCATAATTGAACAGCCGCCGGGCAAAGCCCAAGGATGTGAGGATATAGCGTGAGTCGTATTTCTGCTGGTTGACAACAAACACCGCTCCCGGCGAGAACAGATAATCCTGGTTGAAAGCCGCCGACGGATTGGCGATATTGACACGTACATTCCTTTTAGGTGCATAGACCCGCAGCGGGTCGACAAACTGAAGTCCCGTGCCCAGCTCGGACACCAGCTCCACACCCATAAATCCGTAGTCCACAACGGAATCGTTCAGAATGAACTTCCCCGTACCGTACAGCAGGCTGTCTATGGATGTCAGTTGCTCGAAGTTATCCTCCACGCCTTTGATAACCGCCATTGCCTGACGGTCCTTGTACTGCACCATTGCGTTCTCTTCCAGTGTCTCCGTCCATACATCTATTTCGGGCAGGGCGCGTACTTGCTGCACGCGCGATTCGAGCGGGTCGAACACCTTTCCTTCCCGAATGGTGATTTTCAGCTCCGGGTCGAAAGCCGTGAAGAACCCCGCTACCATATCCTGAAATCCGTTGAATACGGACAATGTACACACCAACGCCAATGTAGCCAACGCCACCCCGCACACCGAGATGCCGGATATAATATTAATGGCATTATGCTTCTTCTTAGAGAAGAGATAACGGCGGGCTATAAAAAAAGGAAGATTCATGGTTAGGGATTAACCACTATTTCAGTAGTTCATCGATTCTTTCCAGATAATCCAGCGAGTCGTCCACGAAGAACTTCAGTTCGGGAATGATGCGCAGTTGGTGGCGTACGCGGGTTCCCAGTTCAAAGCGGATGGACTTCATGTTGGCATTGACGTTCTTGATGATTTCTTCGCTCCGTTCAGAGGGGAAAACGCTGAGGTAGGCGCGTGCCACGCTCATATCGGGACTGATGCGTACGGCGCTGACTGAAATCAGTATGCCGGGCATTGATTTGGTCTGTAACAGGAAGATGTCGCTCAACTCCTTTTGGAGCAGGCGGGCTATTTTATTCTGTCTGGTAGTTTCCATACTCTATCGTTTTTTTTGATTTGAAAAGCAAAGTTACTGAAATATATCGTTCTGCCGGTGATTTATACCATTTTTTTCATTCTTTTCCTTGTAGGAGAATCTGATTTATGATGTTGCAGGATTGTATTTTCATCTATACGGTATTTGCTTCGGCTACCGGGAACATCAGGTGTTGACTACTGTCAACAGAGCTGTTTACTGCTGTCAACGGAACGGCCGGCTATTGTCAACCGGGCTGTTGACAGTAGTCAACACCCGATGTTCTTCCTGAGAAAAAAGAATTCTCTCTATAGCAATGCGTTTCTTCCTCATAGTCTTATGCCAAAGACATACAGAGGAAAATCAAGTATTGCTATAGAGAGAAGTACGTATTGCTCTGTTATATTGAATACAACCCGGCTGTTTCGTAGATTCTATCTACTCTTGCGCTTTTTTGCGTGCAATCAGCGCAACTGCCGCGATTCCGATTACCAGCAGTGCCAGTGCTCCGTAGGCAATGCCTTCCGTTACATGCAGACTTTTGGGGTCGAAGCGCATTTCAACGGTATGCTTGCCGGCAGGGATATACAAGGCGCGCAGTACATAATCCGCACGTCCCAGTCCGGCAGGCTTCCCGTCAATGGTTACTTGCCAGCCGTGCGGGTAGTATATCTCGGAGAATACGGCAATGCCGTCTCCCGCGTTTTCCGTTTCGTAAACCAGGTGGTTGGGTTCATAGCTCGTCAGGCGGATGGCGGAAAGGCTGTCTTTATGAGCCTCTGAAATCCCTTTCAGCACATCCTTGAAACGGGCATCGACAACGGCGGTTTCGGTGGGAAGAATGGTTTTGAGCGCATCAATCTCCTCATTGGCATTGTTTACGTATTGCACGTTCTTCACAAACCAGGCGTTGCCGTTGGCATAAGGGTTGAGGACGGGGACGGTCTGTCCCTGCTGTCCGGCGGGGAGGATGAAGTACTTCGTGTTCAGCATGTTCAGTACGCGGAACTTGGAGGCGTCCACACTGTCCATTTCTCCGCCTGCGGCGGCTATCGCTTGATAGGCAGCCTGCATTTCGGGAGAGATGTGACGTTCTATCAGTTCCTGATAGCGACGCAGTTTGGCGGCATGGTATCCGCCTATGTTCTTATGCCAGTAGGAAGTGTTGTTCTCGTTGAAGGCATCGGTTGCAAAGTTCAGTACGCGGTAGTCCGGGCTTTTGTCCTGCAGGATGAGTTCGTCGGTCTTGGTTTTGCTGAACGTTTCCGTTTGGATGGAACGGGGCACGAACTGCTCGTCGTGCAGGTAGCGTTTGTTTACACTCCACATATCTACAAGGCAGAGAACCGTGATGCCTGCAACGGTCAGCGACTGCCGCAGCTTGCCTGCCGCGTGGAGCCAAAGCAGTGCGCATCCGATGCAGATGATGATGAAGCTCCGTAATGCGTCGGCGCTGACAAGCGCACCCCGCATCTCTGAGAGATTGGCAAGGATGCCGGACAGCTCGTTGGCGGGTATCATCTGCTGGTCGACGGCATTTTGCAGCATCTGCGCTTCTTGTGCAGGCACGAAGCCGGCGCCGAGGCTACCCGGCGCTACGGTAAGCAGCAGGGCTACACCGGCGGTCAGCGCAAGGCTGATGCCGAACGCTTTCTTGTTCGCTTTCCATATTCCGGGTTCTTCCAACACGCGCTTCAAGGCAAAGATTGCCAGCAGGGGAATGGTGAATTCCGCTATGACGAGGATGGATGATACGGCGCGGAACTTGTTGTACATCGGGACGTAATCGATGAAGAAGTCCGTCAGCGGCATGAAGTTCTTACCCCATGCCAGAACGATGGAGAAGAAGGTTGCTCCCAGCAACGCCCATTTCAGCGGGCCTTTTACGATAAAGCAGCCCAGCACGAAGAGGAACAGTACGAATGCACCCACATAAACGGGGCCTGCCGTCCAGGGCTGGCTGCCGAAGTACTGCGGGAGTGAATTGTACAGGCTTCCGTACATCGGATTGGCCTTTTCCATGGCGGCTTCGCTCTGGCTGAGGGGGGCGGAGGAGGAACCGCCTTTGAAGTTGGGAACGAGCAATGTCCAGGTTTCGCCGATGCCGTAGCTCCAGTTGGTGATGTAGTCGCGGTCCAGTCCGCTGCTGGTTTGCTTGGCGGCATCACCGGTCTGCACCAGCTCGCTCTTGCCGCGCATGGTTTCCTTGCTGTACGTGTAGGTGTGATAGAGGTTGGAAAGGTTGGCGGCCACACCGATAAGGGCGGCAACCAGCAGTACGGCGCTTGCCTTGAAGAACCGGGGAAGCGTCTTGTTGCGCCACGCATCTTCAAAGTATGCTCCTGCGATGAACAGGATGACGAACAGGAAGTAGTAGGACATCTGCACGTGGTTGGACATGATTTGCAGGGCGATGAAGAAGGCTGTGAGTATGCCGCCTGCCAGCAGCTTGCCCCGGTAGGCGAGCACGATGCCCGCTATTGTGGGCGGGATGTAGGCAAGGGTGATGAATTTCCAGATGTGTCCGGCTCCTATGATAATAAAGAAATAAGAAGAAAAGGCGTAGGCAATTGCTCCCACCAATGCAAGATACCACCGGATTTTCATTGCCGATAATAGGATGAAAAAACCTAACATCATAATGAATACGAGTGATGCCGGAGATTGTAGTCCGAGGTGATATATTCTTCCGATTTGTCCCATCCAGTAATTATTGGCATAACTGGGTGAAATTTGGAAATTAGGCATTCCTGAAAAAAGCGAATTGGTCCAACGTGTCGTTTCTCCGGTTGCTTCACGGAAAGCTTTTCCTTCCTGACCGATTGCGATTCCTTGTTGAGTATCTCCTTGAAATAACACTTTCCCCTCTAAAATATCCGGAGAAAAATAAATATAGGAGAGAATAATCATAAACAGAATAGAACCGATATACGGAAGAGTTTTCTTGAAGTTTATTTTACACATGACAAAAAATTTTCTTTATTATTCTGTTGCAAATGTATAGAAAAAAATAAGAAATCGGCTTTTCTTCTTTTGCCAAATCCAAAATATTAAATACCGGTTATTAGGGGCGGTTTAATTTTTGTGAGGATTTTTTATTCTGTTCTTAACCATTTGTTACGCAAATATTTTACCGGATACCACGCTGCGGGTAGTCCTAATAACGTGACAATTGCCAGTACGGCAAGTGCATCGCTCCACAAAAGACGTACAGGATAAGCATCTACGATGAATGCTCCAGAGGTTTGACCTAATCGGAGTAATCCGTATTCTTGTTGTAGCCAACATAAAAATATTCCGGCGATGAGTCCTGTCCCGGCTCCGATTGCCGAAATAAGCCACCCTTCGGTTAAGAATATTCTGGAAATAAGCTTTTCATCAGCTCCTAAATTTTGCAAAGTCTTAATATCGTTTTGCTTGTCTATGATCAGCATCGAAAGAGATCCTATAACGTTGAATGTGGCGATCATAAGAATAAAAGCCAGTATCAGAAATGTCATCCATTTTTCTATTTGCATCATTCTGAAAGAGGTCTCTTGCTGCATCATGCGGTCTTTGACAAGATAATCTTTTCCCAGATGTTCCGATAACGAAGCAATAACGCGCTTTTCGTTAGTTTTGGGTTTTAGCTTTATTTCCAATGCGGAAGCTTGTTGAGGATAGTCGAACAGTTTGGCCGCCATGTCTAACGGAACAATAACCATTTGATCGTCATATTCAGGTTGATTTACACTGAATACGGCTGTCGCGAACATCCGGTCTTCATTAAATGCATTCGAGGGATTTGCTAAATTTACTTTTGCTTTGCGTTTAGGAGTATAAACAGAAAGAGGATATACGTAATGTGCTCCCACCTCCAAACGATTTGCTACTCCGACTCCTATGGTTGCATAATTGGCAACGGAATCTTTTAAAAAAAAATTCCCGTCTAATAATATGCTATCGATATTGCTTACTTGAGAATAGTTGTCCGGTACTCCTTTTAATAATACCGGCATTTGTCGGTTCCGGTATATCAATAAGGCGTTCTCTTCTATTACCGGAGCGATTGCGTCTATTTCTTGCCATTCTGCAAGAGATTTTATCGAAGGGTCTTGCAGCGATAGAGTCTTTCCCGTGGCCGGTATGACTTTTATTTGCGGATCGAGAGAGGAATATAGAGAGGCTATAAGATCTTGAAACCCGTTATAGACCGATAATGTACAAATCAATGCCATGGTAGTTACGGCAACACCGCATATAGATACCATGGATATAATATTGATCGCACTATGAGATTTTTTTGAAAAAAGATACCGGATCGCTATTTTCAGGGAAAGACTCATCGCATCTTTGTTTATTTATTCAATAACGTATCGATATTTTCGATATAGTCGAGAGAGTCGTCCAAAAAGAACATCAGTTCGGGTGTCTTGCGTAGTTGGAATCGAACCCGTTGTGCGAGTTCATAACGTATCGATCGTGCATTGTTTTGTATCGATTCAAGAATTTCTTGTGATTTTTCCGGAGGAAAAATACTTAGATATGCTTTAGCTATGCTTAAATCGGGACTTACGCGTACAACGCTTACCGAGATGAGTGTACCATGAGTTTTACGGGTTTCGTTTTGAAAAATGTCACTTAGGTCTTTTTGAATCAGACGGCTTATTTTACTTTGTCTTGTAGTTTCCATAATTTGAATATTTTATTTTTGATCCGGGATTTTTTTGAAAAAATCCGGATCGCAATGTTACGACAGTTCAATATACGAACTTTTCGCGAAATGTGACCCGGATATAAGAAATTTATTTTTTCCAGATTAAGGTTAGCCCGTCACGTAGTGGTATGATTACTTTTTCCACACGGGTGTCCGAAGCTATCAGATCATTAAATTTCCGAATTCCGACGGTTTGTCCGTCTCTGGCTTGCGGGTCGATTATTTTACCGTCCCATAAAGTATTGTCCGCTAAAATAAATCCTCCCGGACGTACTTTGTCGAATACGAGATCATAATATTCGCAATAGTGGCGTTTGTCGGCGTCGATGAATACTAGATCGAATGTTTCATCAAGAGTCGGTACGACTTTTATTGCATCTCCTATATGGAAGCGTATATTTTCTTTATAAGGCGATTGCTCCAGATAAGGCCGGGTGAAATCTTCCAATTCGTCATCCATTTCAATTGTGTGAAGTACGCCTCCGGGATTTAGTCCTTCTGCCATGCATAAAGCGGAATAACCTGTAAATGTCCCCAATTCGAGAATTTTGTCGGGACGAATCATCCGGCAGAGCATTTTAAGAATGCGTCCCTGTAAATGCCCCGACAGCATACGCGGACGCAATAGATTTACGTGAGTATCCCTATTCAGTCGTTTCAGATATTCACCTTCTTCGTCGATATGGCTCAGGATGTATTCTTCCAGCAGTTCTTCCATGTTTCCGATGCTCTTATCGCAGATCTTCCAAGTTCGGGAGTAAGTAACTGTTGTAACAATCCAATACTTTTCCTACCGGGTCGATCTCAAGGAATGTACTGCCACCTCCTTCTCCGAAAGCGCCTCCGATATATGCTATTAGGTCGTCTCTGGTTATCCAGCCGCGGTCGATCATCAGCTTCAGTCCGTTATGAAGATATTCTCTGGAGGTATTTGTTTCCGGTTGATATACGGCAATCACTCCATAAGACAGAGCTAACTCTCGCATTGTCGATTCTCGGTAACAAACGGCAAGAACGGGATATTTCCCTCTGTATGCAGCGATATTTCGAGCTGTACGCCCGGTATAGCTGTCGGTAACGATTGCCTTTACACCGAGTTTTATCGATGAGCGTACGGCTTGTTTGGCAAGAAATGCTGTAATATCTTCCTTGTCTTCTTCTGTCGATACTTGGATATCATTATCCGATAGTTTTGTTTTTTCGGCTTCTTCCGCTACTTTTGACATTGTAGCGATAGCCTCTACCGGATATTTACCGTATGCGGTTTCTCCGCTGAGCATCAAGGCATCGGTACGGTAATAGATGGCATTAGCGATATCTGTTACTTCTGCCCGTGTAGGACGAGGATTTTTGATCATCGAGTGTAACATTTGTGTCGCTACGATAACCGGCTTTTTGGCTTGTACGCATTTCTTGATAAGAATGCGTTGTATTCCCGGTATTTTTTCTTGGGGAACTTCGATTCCTAAGTCTCCGCGGGCGATCATCACGCCATAAGCGACTTCAAGTATTTCATCGATATTGTCGACACCTTCCTGATTTTCTATTTTCGCAATGATTTTTATGCTGCTGTTATGCGCATCGAGTATCTCTTGTATATCGAGGACGTCTTGCTTATTGCGTACAAAGGAGTGTGCGATAAAATCGATATTGTGCTCGATAGCATATAAAATGTTTTTACGGTCTTTTTCGGTCAGAGCCGGAAGATTGATGCGGACACCCGGTACGTTAACGCTTTTTCTTGATCCCAGTTCTCCTTCATTTTCTGCAATACAAAGTAAAAAGTCGTCGTGTTTTTCTATAACTTTGAATTCTATTTCTCCATCATCGATCAAAACTAAACTGCCGACCGAAAGATCTTTGACGAAATTCGGATAAGAGATGCATATATGCTCTTTAGTCGTCAGTTGATTAGGATTACCACTCATTTTTACATAGTCTCCGGTCGAAAAGTTGATGCGTCCGTCGTCAGCAATCGCTGTGGTCCGCATCTCCGGTCCTTTCGTATCCATAAGAATGGCGATCGTATTCGAGACGGCTCTTACATTCGTTATAATTTTATTGAATCCTTCAGCATCCAAATGGGCTGAATTCATACGAACAACGTTCATTCCGTTTTCGAAAAGATCCCGAACGAATTCAACGTCGCAACGTTTATCTGAAACTGTGGCAACAATCTTAGTTTGTTTTGACATAATTTGATCTATATAACTAATATAACAATCTGAGAGTATTTATTTATTACTGATTAATGCTTCGATAGCCAGTCTGTATGAATCCATGCCGAAACCTGCTATTGAGCCTTTGCATGCGGCCGCAATCATAGAGGTGTGGCGGTAAGCCTCTCGTGCATGTATGTTGGAAATGTGTACTTCTATCACAGGAACATTAATTGCACGTATGGCATCTGAGATGGCTATGGAAGTATGTGTATAGGCTCCGGCATTGAGAACAATGCCATCAGTATTCCCAAACCCGTATTGATGCAAAGTATTGATTAATTCACCTTCAATGTTGGACTGAAAATAAACCAATTGGTGTTCCGAGTATTTGTTCCGTAAAAATTCCAGATAGCTTTCGAAAGAATTTTCTCCGTAAACGCTTTTTTCCCGTTTTCCAAGAAGGTTCAGGTTGGGTCCGTTAATGATAAGTATATTCATAAAGAATCTTTTTTATACCTTTGTCTTATCCGAAGATTTCGATGTTTTCAATCCTTCGGTAAGATGTTGCAAAAGTAAATAAAAAAATCGAATATTTAGTTCGTAAATAAGATGATACTTACCGAGAGAGATTTAATGAAAAAATATCTGAGTTATTTAAAGCTTGAAGGGGGGCTTTCTCAAAATACGGTCGAGGGTTATCGAAATGATGTATATAAATTATTATTGTATATAGGTACTGAGAATTTGACCCGGGAAATACTTCAGAAAGTCGATATTCAACAATTTATATGTGGGTTACAGGATATAGGAATACATCCCAGATCGCAAGCCCGGTATATTGTCCGGATTAAAATCGTTTTATAAGTTTTTGTGTTTAGAGGATTATATCGGCGTTAATCCTGTCGAGTCGATAGAAGGTCCTAAAATAGGTCTTCATCTTCCGGAAATATTGAGTGTTGAGGAGATAAACCGTATAGTTGCCTCTTTTGATATGTCATTACCTGAAAGTCAGCGTAACAAGGCAATTATAGAGGTTTTGTATGGTTGCGGTTTGCGAGTGTCGGAATTGATAAATTTGAAGATGTCTCAAATTTATGAAACAGAAGAGTTTATAACTGTTGAAGGAAAAGGAAATAAGCAGAGGTTCGTCCCTATTTCAGAGGTTGCATTGGCTGAAATTAGGAAATATAAAAAAGATAGGGAGCTGTTGAATGTAAAGAAAGGTGATGAGGATATTCTTTTTTTGAACCGTCGGGGGAGCCGTTTATCCAGAGTCATGATTTTTTATGTTATTCGCAATCAATGTGAGATTTGCGGCATTCATAAAAAAATCAGTCCTCATACCCTACGGCATTCTTTTGCTACTCATCTTCTTGAGGGAGGAGCTAATCTACGTGCCATTCAACAGATGTTGGGACATGAGAGTATTACTACGACAGAGATTTATGTTCATCTGGATAAGGAATTTATAAAAAGTGAAATTTTAAATCATCATCCGAGAAATATGAAGTTTCGGACATAAGTCTCGTTTGAGAATCTGTTTGAATCTTTTTCTGCTCTGTTTTTATTTCTCTATAGATGCATTGTAGTCTTTTCCCGAAGTTGCAAAGTATCTTCAGATTTTTTTTAGATCTGTATGGGGATTGAACGATTTCTGAAATATTGTGTTAAAAAGACGTTTTTTTTTACGCAAAAAATACAAAAACAAGAAAAAGGCGAGATTGAGGGCGGATTATCTGACTTTTATACTAAAAAAAATTATTATTTTCAGTATTCGATTGTCAGAAATTTAACTATATTTGTCTCGATAATTTGATGTCTTGTATGATGTCGGAAACAGTTTGTTCCTATTTTTTTTCATAATAGGATGTTAAATTAAAAATTAGTGTTACTTTTGTGAATATTAAGAAGAAGTATAACCCAATTAAACAATTAGTTATGAATAAAAAACTCTATTTACCCTTATTATTGGCTGTTTTAGTGGCCTTTGTAGGATGTAAAAAAATGGGTGGATTATCGGCAGATTACTTTACCGTAACTCCCTCTCCACTTGAAGTTGTAGGCGGAAAGGTTGCCGCAACGATTACAGGAAAATTCCCTGAAAAGTATTTCAAAAAGAAAGTTACGGTTACCGTTACTCCTTATTTGGTTTATGAAGGAGGCGAGACTGCAGCTGCTTCATATACTTATCAAGGAGAAAAAGTGAAAGGAAATAATCAGACTATTTCTTATAAATTAGGTGGGAATATCACAATGAAGGCTTCATTTGATTATATTCCTCAAATGAGAAAATCTGATTTATATCTTGCTTTTAAAGTACAAAAAGGTTCTAAATCTTATGATTTGCCTCGTGTAAAAGTTGCAGAAGGAGTGTTGGCTACAGCCGAAATCAGCAATGCAGCTACTGTAAAACCTGCACTTGCAGCAGATAAATTCCAACGCATTATCAACGAAAGCCGTAAAGCAGATATTTTGTTCTTGATTCAACAAGCTAATATCCGTGCAAATCAGTTATCTACTGATCAGATGAAAGAATTCCACAACGAAGTGGCTAATGCTGCCAGCGCTGCAAATAAAGAACTTAAAGGAATCAATATTTCTTCTTATGCATCTCCCGATGGTGGTGTTGAATTGAATACCAAATTGGCTGAAAACCGTGAAAAGAATACGGTGAAATATATGAACGAACAGTTGAAAAAAGGCAATATCGAAACTGATATGACTGCTGAGTTTACAGCTCAAGACTGGGAAGGTTTCAAAGAATTGGTTGAAAAATCGAATATTCAGGACAAAGACCTTATCCTTCGTGTTCTTTCTATGTATTCAGATCCCGAACAACGTGAAAAAGAGATAAAGAATATGTCAAGTACATTTAAAGTATTGGCTGATGAAATTCTTCCTCAATTGCGTTATTCAAGAATCACGGCAAGTATTGATATTATCGGTAAATCAGATGCTGAAATCAGTAAGCTTGCGGCTTCTGATCCTAAATCTTTGACATTGGATGAATTATTATATGCCGGTACGTTGACCGATTCTAAAGATGACAAGATCGCTATCTATAAAAAAGCTGCAGAAATTTATCCGAACGATTACCGTGCTTATAACAATGTAGGTATGGCTTATTATCAGAAACAAAATGTAGCTGAAGCAGAAAACTGGTTCAAGAAAGCTGCTAAGATCGATCCGAAAGCTCCGGAAGTTCAAATGAACCTAGGTTTGATCAGCTTGGCTAAGAATGATTATAATAAAGCAGCTCAAGAATTCGGTAATGCTGCAGGTATCGATGAATTGAAAGAGGCTACCGGTGTTCTTTATTTGAAGAAAGGTGAATATCAGAAAGCTGTTAAAGCATTCGGCGATACAAAGAGCAACAATGCTGCTATTGCACAGATCTTGACTAAAGATTATAACAAAGCTAAGAATACATTGTCTTCTATCAACAACGGAAAAGACGCTACGACTCTTTATCTGTTGGCTGTTGTAGGTGCTCGTACAAACAACGAAAAGATGGTTAAGGAAAATCTGCAAAAAGCTATCAGTTTGGATAATCAGATGAAGGCTTTTGCTGCTGCAGATATTGAATTTGCAAAATATGATATTTCTTCTTTGACGAAATAAAAAGAGTGTTTTCTTATTAAACAAGAAGAGTACCCGAATATTCGGGTACTCTTTTTTATTTGAAGTCGTATTACTTTTTGCTCAAGATGTTAATGGATAAAAGTTATTCAAGAGTTTAAAGATTTCAAACAATTCGGGATTTACTGTAGGCAGATGGCGAATGTTCGGCAGAAAATATGGTATAAACGGCCTCTTGTTTTCAGATAAAATTTATGTTATCTTTTTTCTGAAATGATTAACAGACATTTTGTTTATTTTTGTCTATTGAATAATATCTCTTTGTTTACCTTGTATTAAGTATTTATGAAAAATGTAATCAATCAGATGAGATCTTTGTATCCTATTTCTGACGATACCATATGTATTTTGAAGAAACATGTGGAATTATGCCGTTTCCCTAAAAGATTTCAGTTGATAAAAGCTGATAGTTTCTGTAAGTTCGCTTATTTTATTGAAGAAGGAGCGACCCGTTCTTTTTGGTTGGTGAACGGGGAAGAGATAACCACGTCTTTTTCTTGCGAAGGAGGTATTGTATTCAGTATGGATGAACTTTATTATAATAGAATGAGTGAAGAGTTTGTGGAGACTCTTGAGAATGTCGTGACCTATAAAATATTATTGGATGATTTGTTGCATCTTTTTCGGACCAATATAGAATTGGCTAATTGGGGTAGGATTATTCATCAAAATGAGTATCGACGTTTACATCGTTCGCACAAAGATCGTCTTACATTGTCTGCAAAAGAGCGGTATGAAGAATTCAAGCGTCAATTTCCTCATATATACCAGCGGGTACAATTGGGGTATGTCGCTTCTTATTTGGGTATAACTCTTCCGACATTGAGTCGACTTAGAGCCCAAAAATGATATTTAAGAAGGCGAATTTGATGTAGGACAATCGAAATACGATATAAATATCGTAATTTTGAACTCCGATTGTCAGAGCCAAAGAGCCTGTCTGAATTTTATTCGGGCCAGGCTTGAGAGTTTCTTTTGAGGATGTTTTTCTGTGTTTACGAGGTTGATAGTGGGCTATCTGACAAGTGAAAACAGGAAAAAAGATCAGAAGAAAACACAAAAATGACCTGACAATATTTTTTGTCGGAAAGTTTATACAGGCTCTAAGTAAAACTTAAATTCTAAATATATATGCAAAAAACATTATCTTCTTCTGCATTTTCAGATTCAAAACCTCATTATGAACTTCTTGATGGATTAAGGGGTGTCGCAGCTCTTTTGGTGATATGGTATCATGTTTTTGAAGCTTTTGCAACAAGTCCCATAGATCAAAAATTTAATCATGGGTATTTAGCTGTCGATTTCTTTTTTATTCTGTCGGGGTTCGTTATAGGATATGCTTATGACGATCGTTGGAAGATGACAATGACAGTGAAGGATTTTGTGAAACGCCGGTTGATTCGTCTGCATCCGATGGTTGTTATGGGGGCTATTTTAGGAGCTTGTACATTTTATATACAAGGTAGCGAAAAATGGGATGGCTCGCAAGTCTCTTTATCAGTGTTAATGCTTGCTATGCTACTCAATCTTTTTCTTATCCCTGCAATACCCGGTTCGAAGGTAGAAGTTCGGGGAAATGGAGAGATGTATCCTTTAAATGGTCCGAGCTGGTCTTTGTTTTTTGAGTATATAGGAAATATCCTGTATGCTTTATTTATTCGTCGATTGTCTACCAAGTCACTTGCTTTGCTTGTTTCATTGTCCGGAATCGGATTAGCTGCATTTGCGATCTCCGGCCTTTCGGGTTATGGACATTTAGGGGTAGGTTGGACACTTCTGGATTATAATCTGATCGGAGGTTTTTTACGTTTGATGTTTTCGTTTTCCGCAGGTTTGCTTATGTCTCGAGTCTTCAAACCAGTTAAAATCAGAGGCGCTTTCTGGATTTGTAGTTTGGTGATTGCCGTATTACTCTCTGTCCCGTATGTCGGTAATAAAGAATTTTCGTGGATAAATGGTATTTATGATTCGGTGTGTGCTATTTTGCTTTTTCCGTTATTGGTCTATTGGGGAGCATCTGGTAAAACAACAGATAAATGGACATTAAAAATATGTAAGTTTTTTGGAGATATATCTTACCCTGTGTATATTGTTCATTATCCTTTTATGTACCTTTTTTATGCATGGGTGTGGAATAATGATCTGACATTTGGGCAAGTGTGGCCGGTAGTTTTGTTACTTTTTTTCGGAAATATTTTGCTCGCGTATCTTTGCCTGAAGTTATATGACGAGCCTATAAGAAGATGGTTGAGCAAGAGATTTTTATCTAAAAAATAACGATTGTTTTTTTAGGATAACGACCGGATAAAATCGAGCTGCTCTTTTTGCATTTTTCTCAATGCTACGATGCAAGAAATTTTAAACAGGCATTTGGTCCGCTTTGGCAATATAGTTCTTGATGTTGCTTCTCTAGTTTATCCGTTATTGCTTATTTACGCCCAACCAAGTCCATTTGTGCCAAATAAGTTCTAATGGCCCTTGTTTATGTTTCGACAACCACCATTTGCAGAACTTTACTTGCAATAGGAATGTAAAAAATCCGATTAATAAACTGACTGTATATCCGCAATATGGTGCGAGGTACAAGCCAAATGGAAAATAAATAATTGCTCCTATTATAGATTGGGCGATGTAATTGGTAAGGCTCATTCTACCATAAAAACATAAATTGTTGACCCTATTATGAAACTTCTTGTTTTGGTAAAGAAGTATGAAAGATGCTACCAAGACCAGAGTAAAGGCTAATTTTTGCCACATGTCAAATGCCGTTCCTGCTGTTTGTCGTATGATTGGAGTATTGTCCATAATAAGATCTTTCAATGTATATAAAGGTGCAAATGCAATAGCGGAGACAATCAGTATCTTTACCCAGAAATGGAGATTTTTTTCGGAAGAAACGAAAAGTTGCTTTTTGCCGATATAGAAACCTAATAGAAATAATCCTGCTGTTTGGAAAAAGCGTCCTGCGTTTATGGCCCATAACAAACTGGCTTTTTGTCCTAATGTGATGTTTCCTAAGATGAAATCCCAAAAATTTCCGCCTTTTATATATTCTGCTACTTCTGCATACATTTCGCCTACTTTGAGGTTAGGCAACCGGTGTGTCGGGTTTATCAGATTGGCGATATAATGATACCATTCGATGGGTTGCAACAGAAAAATGACAGAGGTTATGATAATGGCTTTGTTACTCCAATTTCGTGTAAAAAATAATATCGGTCCTGTCACTACGAATAACAGTAAGACATCTCCTGCCGGGAAAAAGGCTGCATTTAATGTTGCGAAACCGACTAACAATATTAAACGCCAGAGGAAACGATAGCCGAAATCTTTACCCCGTTTTCTTTGATTGTTGGTTTGTATGTAGAATGTAAATCCGAACAAAAGAGCGAAGATGGCATAGGCTTTTCCCGCAAAAAGAGAAAAATTCCGTTGAATATACCTTGATCTAAGATATTCAACCAGTTTGGCGAGTCGGTCGGATAAACCGGAAAAATGAAATGTTCCAGATTATGAACCAAGATGATTGCCATTACAGCAAATCCTCGTAGAGCATCTACGACTTCAATACGAGAATTTTTGTTGATGAGCTGTTCCATGTATGATTTGTCGGTAATTTTAATATTATGCGAATTGAAATTTTATTTGTATCATCTTTATTTATTTTTTCGACAAATACAGTCTGTCAGGTGATCGTTGATGAATCCTGTCGCTTGTAGATAAGCGTAGCAAATAGTAGTTCCGAAGAATTTGAA